>Ga0302319_10003225_pt1 | contig 34430 bp, 18 predicted proteins | sample Bog_T0_2_FD_203319 | JGI IMG/M metagenome (GOLD analysis project Ga0302319, IMG submission 203319) | Peat permafrost microbial communities from Stordalen Mire near Abisko, Sweden - Bog_T0_2 | ecosystem: Environmental > Terrestrial > Soil > Wetlands > Peat | place: Sweden: Abisko, Stordalen Mire...
CGACGTCAGTGGCGGCGCCGCTCAGTGGCCTCGCTCCTGGCACGACCTTCTACTTCCAGGTCAAGGCCGTTAACTCACAGGGCACCAACTACGGTTCGGTCCTCAGCTTCACGACGCCCGCGACGCCAACGGTGACGACGTCGCCCGCGACCAGCCTGACGTCGTCGGGCGCCACCCTCAACGGTTCAGTGAACCCGAACGGTGACCCGAGTACCACCGCCAGTTTCTGCTACTCAACGTCGTCGAGTCTGACGAACTGCGTCGGTGCCACGTCGGTCAGCGCAACGCCATCGTCGCCAACCGGCACGACTGCTACGGCGGAGCTCGCGACCTTAAGTGGTCTCGCTCCTAGCACGACCTACTACTTCCAGGCCGTGGGAACGAATTCGGCCTCGACGCCCACTTACGGAGCAGTGCTTTCATTTACGACGCCTTCGGCTGGTTCGGCACCAACCGTGGTGACCAATCCGACGACCGGCGTCACCACGAACAGTGGCACGCTCAATGGCACGGTGAACCCGAACGGCTCACCCGCGACCATCACGTTCTGCTACTCAACGTCGTCGAGCTTGACGAACTGTGCTGGCGCCACCACTATTGGTGGTACGCCCTCACCAGTGAGCGGCTCGAGTGCGACGCCCGTTGCCGCCAGTCTCAGTGGTCTCGCGCCCGGCACGACGTTCTATGTGCAAGTTGCCGCGACCAACGCCGCGGGCACGAGCTACGGTGCCGTCGTTCCGTTCACGACGGCCGCGACGCCCATTGTCACGACCGTTGCCGCCTCGAGCATTACGACGACCGGCGCCACGCTCAACGGCACGGTGAACCCCAAGGGTGACCCGAGCACCTCGGCGAAGTTCTGCTACTCAACCTCGTCGAGTCTGACGAACTGCGTTGGAGCGACCGTCGTGGTCGCAACGCCATCGTCCGTAACGGGATCGACACCGACGTCTACGTCGTTTGTCGTATCGGGTCTCTCGCCTTCGACCACGTATTACTTCCAGGCCGTTGCCGTGAACTCAACGAGTACCTCGACCTATGGTTCGGTTCTCTCGTTCACAACCTCGTCCGTCGGCAGTGCGCCTACCGTCACGACGCAGCCCGCTACGGGTATTACGCCGTCGGGCGCAACCGCCAACGCTACGGTGAACCCGAACGGCTCACCCGCGACCGTAACGTTCTGCTACTCGACGTCGTCGAGTCTGACGAACTGTGTCGGTGCGACAAGCATCGGTGGCACGCCTTCGCCTGTGAGTGGTTCGTCGCCGACGCCCGTCACCGCAACGCTGACTGGTCTGGCGCCTGGCACGACCTTCTACATTCAGCCCGTTGCCACGAACGCAAACGGCACCACGTATGGACCCGTAGTTTCGTTCACGACGGGAACGTCAGTCAGTCTGCCGAGTGCGACGACGCTGGCCGCGACCAACTTGACGGACCCGACGGCGCAGTTGAATGGTTCCGTGACCGCCAACGGTGGCTCGACGACCGTTACGTTCTGCTACTCGACGTCGTCATCGCTCACTAACTGTGTTGGTGCTTCGTCGCTGAGCGCAACGCAGTCGCCCGTATCTGGTTCGTCAGCCACGCCTGTTTCGGTGACTGCCACGGGACTCGCGTACGCGACCACGTACTACTTCCAAGTGCAGGCTACGAATTCAGCAGGCACCGTCTACGGTGCTGTCTTGTCGTTCACGACGCCGGGTATCCCGACCGTCACGACGTCTGTCGCAACGAGTGTCTCTTCAACGGGGGCAACCATCAACGGTTCGGTGAACCCGAACGGTGACCCGAGCACCACCGCCAGCTTCTGTTACTCAACGTCGTCGGCGCTGGCCAACTGTGTGGGCGCTACGTCCGTTGCTGCGTCACCGTCGTCACCCACGGGTACGACCGCTACGAGTGAATCAGCAGTGCTGAGTGGCCTTGCTCCGAGCACGACCTACTACTTCCAGGCCGTCGCCACCAACTCGGTTAGTGCGTTGACCTACGGTGTGGTGCTTTCCTTCACGACGCCCAGTTCAGCTTCAGCGCCCACGGTAGTTACGTCAGCCGCGACTGGTACTACGTCGTCGGGAGGCACGCTCAATGGTTCGGTGAACCCGAACGGTGCTTCTTCGACCGTGAGCTTCTGCTACTCAATCTCCTCGTCACTCACGAACTGTGCGGGAGCGAGTTCCGTCGCTGCTTCTACGACGCCGGTGACCGGTACGTCGACCACGTCAGAATTCGCAACGTTGACGGGCCTAGCTCCAAGCACGACGTACTACTTCCAGATCGCCGCCACGAATAGTGCTGGCACAACTTATGGTTCCGTCTTGTCGTTCACGACATCGGCAACGGCCAGCGCGCCCACGGTGACGTCGCAGCCCACAACGAGCATCACGCCATCAGGTGGCACGTTGAACGCCACGGTGAACCCCAACGGGGCTCCCACCACGACGGGCTTCTGCTACACGACCGCGTCGACACTGACCAATTGTGCGGGAGCGACAACCGTAACCGGATCGCCTTCGCCGGTGAGTGGCACGACACCGACCAGTGTCAGTGCGCCTTTGACGGGCCTCGCCCCAGGAACGAACTACTGTTCGCAAGCCTTTGCTACGAACGCTTCTGGTACGACGTATGGTGCCGTGACGTGCTTCACGACTTCAACGTCGTCGAGTGCACCGACGGTAGTTACCAGCGCCGCGACCAGTGTCACGACGTCTGGTGCGACCCTTAATGGTTCAGTGAACGCCAACGGCGCCACGACGACCAACACGTTCTGCTACTCAATCTCGTCGAGTCTCACGAACTGTGCGGGTGCGAACACCGTCACGGCTTCGCCTTCGTCCTCGACGGGTTCGAGTGCCGGAGCAGTTGCTGACGCGTTGACGGGTCTTGCTCCAAACACCACGTACTACTTCCAGGCCGTTGCCACGAATGCTTCGGGCACGACGTACGGCGCGGTGCTGTCGTTCACGACGGGCACGTCGTCCAGCGCCCCGACGGTGACGTCACAACCCACGACGTCAATTACGCCGTCGGGTGGCACACTGAACGCTTCGGTGAACCCCAATGGTGCTCCGGCGACCGTGAGCTTCTGCTACACGACAGCCTCGAGTCTCACGAACTGTGCGGGTGCGACGATGGTGGCTGGTTCACCGTCGCCCGTAAGTGGCACGACGCCGACCAGCGTCACGGCACCCCTTACGGGCCTGGCTCCGGGAACGAACTACTGCACGCAGGCCGTGGCGACCAACTCGGCGGGCACCACCTACGGCGCGGTGACGTGCTTCGCGACGACCACGTCGGGTGGTCTGCCGACCGCGACGACGCTCGCCGCAACGAACTTGACGGACCCAACGGCCACGCTGAATGGTTCCGTGAACGCCAACGGTGCGACGACGACGGTGACGTTCTGTTACTCCACGTCGTCATCACTCAGTAACTGTGGTGGCGCCGCGTCACTCTCGGCGACCCCTTCGACCGCGTCGGGCTCGAGCTCTACGTCGGAATCGGTAGTGGCCACTGGTCTCGCCTTTGCCACGACGTACTACTTCCAGGTGCAAGCGACCAACTCCGCGGGTACGACGTACGGTGCGGTGCTGTCATTCACAACACCGGGCCTGCCTTCTGTGTCAACGTCCGCGGCAACATCGGTCACCTCTTCGGGAGCCACGCTCAATGGATCGGTGAACCCGAATGGTGACCCCAGCACGACCGCGAGTTTCTGCTACTCCACGTCGTCGAGTCTGTCGAACTGTGTGGGTGCCACTTCAACGTCGGCAACGCCGTCGAACCCGTCAGGTACGACAACGACGTCAGAGTCGAAGGCAATTTCGGGTCTTGCTGCCAACACCACGTATTACTTCCAGGCCGTGGCGACGAACTCCGTTGGCGTGGCGTTCTACGGCGCAGTCTTCTCGTTCACGACGAGTTCGGCTTCCAGTGCTCCGACGGTTGTTACCAATGCCGCGACCAGTGTCAACACTTCAGGTGCGACACTGAACGGTTCGGTGAACGCCAACGGCGCCACGACGACCAACACGTTCTGCTACTCGATCTCATCGAGTCTCACGAACTGTGCGAGCGCCAACACCGTCACGGCCTCACCTTCGTCCTCGACGGGATCGAGCGCGGGCGCGGTTTCGGTTGGTCTTACGGGCCTGGCTCCAAACACCACGTACTACTTCCAAGCTGCCGCCACCAATAGTTCGGGTACGACGTATGGTGCGGTCCTCTCGTTCTCGACCAGTACATCTTCGAGTGCTCCAACGGTCGTTACCAACGCCGCGACCAGCGTCAGCACTTCTGGTGCCACGCTTAATGGTTCCGTGAACGCTAACGGCGCCACGACCACCAACACGTTCTGCTACTCGACCTCGTCGAGTCTCACGAACTGTGCGAGTGCTAACACCGTCACGGCTTCGCCTTCGTCCTCGACGGGATCGAGTGCCGGCGCGGTTTCCGTGAATCTCACGGGCTTGGCCGCTGGAACGACCTATTACTTCCAGGCTGCCGCGACCAACAGCTCGGGCACGACCTATGGTGCAGTGCTGTCGTTCACTACGACGTCCGCGGGCACAGTGCCGAGCGTCACGTCACTGCCGCCCTCAGGCTTAACGCCCACCGGTGGCACCTTGAACGGTTCGGTGAACCCGAATGGTGCACCGACGACGACGGGCTTCTGCTACACGACCGCCTCAACGCTCACGAACTGTGCGGGCGCGACAATCGTGACGGGCTCACCCTCACCGGTAAGTGGTAACTCGCCGACCAGTGTCACTGCGCCTGTTACGGGTCTGACGCCGGGGACGAACTACTGCTTCCAGGCTTTTGCCACGAACAGCTCGGGCACGACATACGGTGCGGTGACCTGCTTCACGTCACCCGCCACACCCAGTGTCGCGACCAACGCTGCCACGAGCGTCACGGCCAGTACGGCCACGCTCAACGGAACGGTGAACCCGAACGGTGACCCGAGCACGAGCGCGGGCTTCTGCTACTCCACGTCGTCAAGCCTGACGAACTGTGGTGGTGCGACCACCGTTGTCGCCAGTCCGGCTTCTCCGACGGGTACGACAACGACGTCAGAAACGTACGCGCTGAGTGGTCTTGCTGCCGGCACGACGTACTACTTCCAAGCTTTCGCAACGAACTCGGTAGGAACGACCACGTACGCAGCGGTGTACTCGTTCACGACCAATTCGGCAGGTAGCGCTCCGACGGTGATTACGAATTCCGCATCCAGTGTCACGACGTCGGGTGCGACACTTAACGGCTCAGTGAATGCCAATGGTGCGACGACGACCAACACGTTCTGCTTCTCGACCTCGTCGAGTCTCACGAACTGTGCGGGGGCCAACACCGTCACCGCCTCACCTTCGTCCTCGTCTGGTTCGAGTGCCGGTGCGATTTCGGTCAACTTGACCGGCCTCGCCGCGGGCACGACGTACTACTACCAGGCGAAGGCCGTGAATTCGGTCGGTACTTCGTACGGTGCGGTGTTCTCGTTCACCACGACGTCGACTGCTTCGGCGCCAACAGTGGTGACGAACGCGGCGACGAGTGTGAACTCTTCGGGTGCCACCATTAACGGTTCGGTGAACCCGAACGGTGGCGCGACGTCCGTGAGTTTCTGCTACTCCACGTCGTCGAGCCTCACGAACTGCGCCTCGTCAATTTCCGTTGGTGCATCGCCGGCGTCGCTGAGCGGATCGTCTTCCACGCCAGTATCGGCAGTCCTGACAGGTCTCGCGACGGGTACGACGTTCTACTACCAGGTTGTCGCGACGAACGCTGCGGGTACGACGTATGGTGCCGTGCTGTCGTTCAACACGACCGGTGCCTCGAGTGCCCCGACGGTAACAACGACTCCCGCGACGTCACTCACGTCTTCCACGGCCACCCTTAACGGTTCGGTGAACGCCAACGGCGCCTCGTCATCCGTGACCTTCTGCTACTCCACCTCGTCAAGCTTGACGAACTGTGGAGGCGCGAACTCGCTGAACGCCACGCCGGCCACGGTCAGTGGATCTTCGTCGACGACGGTGTCCGCACCAATTAGCGGACTCGCTTCAAACACGACCTACTACTTCCAGGTCGTCTCGACGAATGCGTCGGGTACGTCCTACGGAGCCGTGCTGTCCTTCACAACGTCGGGCACCGCGAGTTTGCCAATTGCCATAACGTTGCCGGCCACGAACGTTCAGGACCCGAGTGCCACCCTTAATGGCGCCATCAACCCGAACGGTTCGTCCACGAACGTATTCTTCTGCTTCTCCACCTCGTCGAGTCTGTCGAACTGTGCCGGTGCGAGCACCGTCGCTGCGACGCCGTCGACGGTGAGCGGCACGAGTAACGTCAACGTTTCGGCCACCGTGACTGGTCTCGCCGCTGGCGTGACGTACTACTTCGAAGTTGAAGGTGTGAACAGTGCCGGTACGAGCTATGGCGCAAACCAGACCTTTACAACGCCCGCGAACTTGACGGTCGTGACGCTAAGCGCCACGAACGCCAACGCAAGTTCAGCGACGTTGAACGGTACGGTGAACGCCAACAACGACCCGGCGGCAACCGCCAGCTTCTGTTACTCGACCTCGTCGAGTCTCGCCAACTGCGCGGGCGCCACGTTGGTAAGTGCGAATCCTTCAAGCGTAAGTGGTTCTAACGCGACGCCCGAGACGTACACCCTGAGTGGCCTCGCGGCGGGTACGACGTACTACTACCAGCTCGAAGGCACGAACTCGGTTGGCCAGCTGTTCTACGGCTCCGTCTTCTCGTTCACCACGAGCCTCAACGCCTCGCTGCCCATCGTCACGACGACGGCCGCCACGAGCGTTGGATCGACCTCGGCCACCTTGAACGGAACCGTGAACCCCAACGGTGCGACCACCACGTCGACGTTCTGCTACTCCACGTCATCCACGATGAACAACTGCAACGGTGGAACGACCGTTTCGGCGTCACCGACGGGTCTTAGTGGCACGACCCCTGGTGCCGTTTCGGCGAACCTTACGGGCCTCGCTACCGGTACGACCTTCTACTACCGCGTCGTTGCTACCAACGCGGTGGGTACGGCCTACGGTGCGCTGTTGTCCTTCACCACTGCGGGCACGCCCACGGTGACCACGAACCCAGCAACGGCCGTCTCCAGTAGTTCGGCGACGCTCAACGGTTCGGTGAACCCGAACAACGACCCGAACACGACGGTCTCGATCTGTTATTCCACGTCGTCAAGCCTGGCCAACTGCGCGGGTGCGATCATCGTGACCCCAATCCCGTCGTCACTGTCGGGCTCGAGCGCCACGGCGGTTGCCGCAACCGTAAGCGGACTCGCGAATAACACCACCTTCTACTTCCAAGTGAAGGCTGTTAACTCCGTTGGTGTTACCACCTACGGTGCGGTGCTGTCGTTCACGACCATCTCGTCGCCCGTGGTTACCACCACGGCCGCGACCAGCGTGTCAACGACCGGCGCGACACTCAACGGAACGGTGAACCCGAACGGTTCTTCCGCCACCACGACGTTCTGCTATTCAACGTCGTCGACATTGACGAACTGTGCCAGCGCGTACTCGGTGTCGGCCAGCCCGTCACCACTTGTCGGCACGACGTCGAGTGCAATCGCCGCGACGCTCTCGGGTCTCGCTGCGAACACGACGTACTATTACCAGGCCGCGGCAACGAACTCTGCTGGCACGAGCTACGGCGCGGTACTGAGCTTCTACACGAGCGCTGGTATCACCGTGGTCACGACGCCGGCAACGAACATCACCAGTAGTTCCGCGTCGCTGAACGGTACGGTGAACCCGAACGGCAGCACGTCAACCTCAGTGAGCTTCTGCTACTCGATCCTCTCGTCGCTCTCGAACTGTGTCAACGCCACGTCGGTGACCGCCAGCCCGTCAACGGCCAGTGGCACGAGCGCGGTCGCTGAGACGTACGCGCTGAGTGGTCTTGCGTCCAGTACGACCTACTACTACCAGATCGTGGGCGCGAACTCATCGTCCACGAGCTACGGCGCCGTACTTTCGTTCACGACATCAGCCAGTTCTGGCGGCGGTGGCGGCGGTGGCGGCGGTGGCGGCGGTGGCGGTGGGCCGACCAACACGGCCCCCCAGATCCTCAACACGTCGCTGAACGACGGCTACGTTGGCACGCCGTACTCGGATCTATTGAACGCGACCGGTGGACAGTCACCGTACGTGTGGAGTGCGACGGGTCTTCCCGCGGGCATCACCGTGAACCCTTCGACCGGACTCGTTGGTACGCCGACGGTTGCGGGTACCTACTCGGTGACCATCACGGTGACGGACTCGCAGAGCCCGAACCAGCAGGCCACAAAGACGCTGACCCTGAACGTCAACGACGCGATTGCCATCACTACGCCATCACTCAACTCGGGTGTCGTTGGTTCGCCATACAACCAGGTCTTGACCGGTAACGGTGGCACGTCGTGCACCTACGGTTGGAGTGCGAACGGGCTGACGGCGGGTCTTGCAATCTCGACGAACGGTGTCATTACGGGTACGCCCATCGTTGTTGGTAACTACACGGTCGTCGTTACGTTGACCTGTGGCTCGCTCACGACGAATCGTACGTACTCGCTGGCCATCGTTGGCGGCACGTTGACCATCACGACGCCGTCACTCTTGCCGGCGCAGTGGAGTGTTGCCTACTCGTCACCTGTTGTGGGTACGGGTGGTACGGCTCCGTACTCGTGGACATCATCGGGTCTGCCGATCGGTCTGTTTATCTCGCCGACCACTGGCGTGATCAGCGGAGTACCGACACAGACGGGTACGTTCCCCGTGACTGTTCGCCTCTACGACAGTTCGGGACTCACGACGTACAAGCTGTACTCATTGACGGTCAGCGTGGGCTCGGCGCACATTCTGCCGGCGAACCCCGGTTTGATTTACAACTTCGCCGAGGGATCGTCCGCGAACAACCCGTTCGTGAACGCGCGCGTCTTGGCCGCGGCGAAATACATCAAGGCGCATGGCGACAAGCACGTGTTGCTCATTGGTTACTGTGACCCCAACGGCCACTTCATCTACAACCTGGGTCTTGGCTTGCGCCGTGCCCAGACGGTGGAGGCGCTGCTGCGCCACGACCTCGCTGTAATGCACTACGGCGGCGTTCAGTATGAGATTTCAACGGGTGGCAAGTCAGTCCTCGTGACGACGAACCGAGCGCTCTACGGTCACGACCGTCGCGTAACACTCGGCGCTTACTAAGGCTTTTCGTACCGCGCCCCGGTTGTCTCCTCGTGAGGCAACCGGGGCGTTGTGCTTTTTCAACGCGTAGCGAGCATTCGCAGGTTCCGTTCCTGACGCAGACGTTCAACCTTTTGCGTCGCTCCAAAGGCCCTAGGAGCAATATCCCTGACCTCACGACTGGGGGCGAAAGACCCTGATTGCTAGGCCCAGCACCATTTTCTGTGGAAATCTTTGCTGAAACTCCGGAAGTTCAAATAGTTGGTACACGGGGACTCATCCCAATCCTGTTAATTTCTGTGCATACGAGAGCTCCCTACTATTCAGAATCAAGCCGATTCTCAAAAGCAAGGGAAGTCGCATACTTCGAGCATTGGAATCTAGACGGAATGAAGCATCAGCTAAAGAAATTCATCGTCGTCGCGCTTGGCGCAGTGATGTTAGGCGGCGTGTGGAGTTCACTGGGTTCTGCTACTTCACCAAGTTTTCCGTCAGTGGCCATTGCGACGAACCCAGGTTCGATTGTCAATCCCGTCGTCGTGAAATCGATCACCGTTGGCTCGACGCCGCTCGGCGTGTCGTCCGACGGTTCGACAGTCTGGGTTGCTAATGAATTGAGCGGCACGGTGTCGTCGATTGCCGCGGCGACGGGCACCGTTTCTTCCAGCGTTACTCCTGGCAGTGAACCGAACGCCGTTTCTTCAGACGGCACACACGTCTGGATCACGAACGCCAACCTCAATGAAGTAAGTGAGTACACGACGTCGGGATCGTTCGTACAGAATTTCACGGGTATCACCGCTCCTCAGGGAGTTTCCTCGGATGGCACCGATGTATGGGTGACCAGCGGTACCAACACGGTCAATGAAATCAACATCTCGACGAGTGTCGCCAGCACCATCACGTTGCCCACGGGATCGTTGCCACTCGGTATTTCATCCGACGGAGCAAACGTCTGGGTTGCCGATAGCGGAACGGGAAAGGTGACGCAGATAAACGCGGCCTCGGGACTGATTGTAAATACAATTTCCGTTGGCACGACGCCTACGGGCGTGTCATCTGATGGATCAGACGTCTGGGTGACCAACAACGGATCGGGCAATGTTTCAGAAATCAGCACGTCAAGCGCCACGGTCGTGCACACTATAACGGTGGGATCCAATCCCACGGGAATTTCCTCGGACGCTACGGACGTCTGGGTTGCTAACTACACATCGAGCACCGTTTCGGAAATTCAAACCTCGACGTCGACCGTTGTCGCCACGTTGACGTTGCCCACTGGCTCACACCCCGAAGGCGTCTCCGCTGACGGAACGCAAGTGTGGGTTGCGGATTCATCACTTACGTCAGTATCGGAAATTGCCAGCGCTCTTTCGATAACCACGTCATCGTTGCTTAACGCTTCGACGACGTCGGCTTACTCGCAAACGATTGTCGCTACCGGCGGTGTTGGCGCCTACACGTGGTCGGCCACGGGACTGCCAAGCGCTTTGAGCATCAATGCGTCGTCAGGCATCATTTCGGGTACCAATCCAGCGTCCGGTAACTACGTTGTTGCCGTAACGGTGACCGATCCAGTCGGACAGTCAGCCAAGTTGTACTCATCCATTTACGCGAGTACGTTTCCCACCATTGACGTTCCGTATTATCCGGGCAACATTCCCAATCCGGTTGTGGCGTTCAACTCGTCGACTTTTTACGAAGGCGCTGACGCCAACGCTATTTCCGTTGACGGTAATGATGCCTGGTACGCCAACCTCATTGGTTACAACAGCGGGTCGGCACCGGGCGGTACGTGTTCGCAGAACAATGGTTGTGGATCCGTCACCGAGGTAAATCTCACCACTGGCGCAATTGTTCAAACATTGCTCGGCGGGCCCACGAGTCAACCTTCAGGGTTTCCAACAATTTCGGCCTGTGAAACCGCCACCGGCGGCACATGCAGTGATCCCGGAGTGTTCACGTATCCTGCGGCAATTTATTCTGACGGCACGTACGTATGGATACCAAGCTTCGCCAGTGCCGCACTTTCGCAGTACGACATCGCCACCAGTTCATTTGTCGGAAGCAACATCGCCGTCGGCACGTTGCCGTCGGGTGTGTACTCCGATGGCACCGACGTGTGGGTGGCGAACGATCTCAGTAACAGCGTCTCCGAAATCCAGATCTCCCCGACGCAGAGCACCGTAATTAACACGATAAGTTTGCCCGCTGGTCCCCGAGGAATCTCCGGTGACGGTCAGTACATTTTCGCCGCCGAAGGCTCCGGCAAAGTCTCCGTCATAGACAAGGCCACGCACTCCGTCGTCACGACGACAAACGTCGGGTTGTCGACCGACAATATTTACGGCGTCTCGGCCGACGGAACGCACGTCTGGGCGACGGACCAGGCGAGCAGCACACTCTACGAACTTGACGAATCCGGCATTGGGTACACCCCGGCTTCGACAAGCGCCAACGCCACATCGACGTGGACCGTTTCGATGACAGCTTCGCCGACCGGCGCGTTGAGCTCGGGCGGATCCTTTACCGTGAGCTTCCCGGATTCAGTGACGATTCCGTCGAACCCAACAGTCGCGCTCGGTAGTGGCTTTACTGGCACGTGCACGGGTGCCACCGCTTCGTCGTCGGGTGAAAACGTGACAGTGACGCTGAGTGGAACGTGTGCTCTCGCCGCGAACACGGCGGCCAGTTTGACGGTGGCGGGCATTACTAATCCGAACAGTGTCACGACGGGCCAAGCGGCCTTCGGAGTAATTCAGGGCATAACGAACGCAACGTATCTCTATAAACCCGGTTCGGTGTCGGCTGATGGCACGGACGTGTGGGTGGCCAATGACCAAAACCCCTCCAGCGGCACGGATCAAACACCAACGGTGACTGAGTTCTCGAGCTCCACTGGAGCCTTCGTGCAGGCCTATACGAATTTGGGTGGTACGACGAACGGTACGTCCGAAGTTGTTGGTGGCGTTGGATCAACGGGCAAGGACGTTTGGGTCGCGGTTGGAGAGAGTGGAAGTTCCGCCACGAACTCAGAGACCGTTGAAATCAAGCCGGCTCCGTCGCTCGCCAGTACGACGCTGACCGAAGTGAATTCGAACACCGGTACGCCGACGCAAGTAATTACGGCGACCGGAGGCCAGGGACCCTTCACGTACGGAGCCACGGGCCTTCCCACGGGACTCAGCATCAATCCATCAACGGGAGCCATTTCGGGATCCGACACGACGCCGAACGGCTCTTCGCCATCCACGGTGACCATTACCGCCACTGACGCTCGAGGAAACGCCACTTCCATAACGCAACCTTTATATGTGGATCCACCGCCGACACTCACGACACCCGCTGTCGGTGTGACGCCGGCAGGAAGTTTTCCCGAAGCCGGAGCGGGCCAGAGTTACAGCGCATCGTTAATTGGGGGAGGTGGAACCGGCGCGGGCACCTACACCTACACGGCATCCAACTTGCCGCCTGGCTTGAGTATTAATGCTTCAACCGGTGTCATATCGGGAACACCCACTGCAGGTGGTACCTATCCTGTCACCGTGACGTTGACGGACGCTGGTGGGGCAACGGCAACGCTGACGTCGAATATCGTCGTGGTGTCGGCTCCGTACATCACGACCGCGTCACCCCTCGCCGCGACAGTCGGCAACGCCTATACGACGGGTTCGCCACTGGTGACCGTTCAGGGCGCCGGCGGAACGGGCCCGTACTCGTGGTCAGCGACGGGTCTTCCCACGGGGCTGAGCATTAATCCCACCACGGGAGCGATCACGGGAACGCCCACGGTGGGAGGAACGTATACGCCCACCATCACGATTACTGACGCCGGGGGTCTGACTGCCACCAAAGTGCTGACGATGAACGTAACGGCGTCGCCTACGGCATCAATGGTCAGCGCCACCTCGGGTGGCAATACAACGACTGCCACCTTTACCGGCTCCGTCAATCCCAACGCCCTTTCAACGGCGGTCAGTTTTTGTTACTCCACGGTCCAAGCCAATTTGGCCACGGACTGTCCCACTACTGCCGGCGGATCCGCCACAACGGGCGCCACGTCAGTAAGTGCATCTACCACGCCTGTTTCTGGATCGACCACGCTTTCTCCCACGGCGAACGTCAGCGGTCTTACACCGGGGACCACGTATTACGTGGAAGAGCAAGCGACTAACGCTGACGGCACGACGACAACCTCGAACTTGAACTTTTCGACGTCGGTCGCTGCTCCAATTGTGACGGACACGGCAGCTTCCAGTGTCTTGGCCGCGTCCGCCGGCCTCAATGCGACGGTCAATCCCGGTGGTTCGACTACGACGGTCGCGTTTTGTTACGCATTATCGTCGGCGGCACTGTCCAATTGCCCGTCAACTGCCTCGGGAACAGCGGGCGCGGGGACCACGGTTGTTGCGGCGAGTACCCCCACGGTGGCGGGCACGTCGCCCGTAGCGTCAACGATCGGTATTTCAGGACTCTCACCTAACACCACGTACTACTACGAAGCGATTGGTACGAATTCCGTGGCGAGCACCACCGGTTCGCCAGTACAGAACTTCACCACGTCCTCAGTGACGCCCTTGGTGACAGCCTCGGCGGCGAGTAGCGTCGCTCCCACTTCGGCGACACTCAACGGCACGATTAATCCCGAAGGGGCATCGTCGAGTGTCGCGTTTTGTTACGCGGCGACCTTGGCGGCCCTCGCCAATTGCCCGACGACGGCAACAGGCTCGCCCGGCGCTGGTGCGACCCTCGTGGCGGCGTCGACACCTACGGTCTCTGGTTCAAGTCTCTTGAACGCAACCGCTCCAGTTACGGGACTCCTACCGGGCGCGACGTATTACTACGAAGAAATTGCTTCCAACTCTGGCGCCAACGCCACCAGCACGCCCGTGCAGAGTTTCACGACCACCACCGCGATTCCCGTCGCAACAACGACGTCCGCGACGCCAACGACAACCACAGCAACGGTGCAAGGCACCGTGAACCCGGGCGGCGCTTCCACCAATGTTGCGTTTTGTTACGCCCTCACCTCGGCGGCATTAGCGAACTGTCCAAGTACCGCAACGGGTAGCGCGGGTACGGGAACGACGGTCGTAGCGGCGGCTACGCCCACGGTGAGTGGCAATACATCCATTGGTACCTCGGGGTCGCTTTCAGGGTTGCTCCCGGGAACGCAATATTACGTGCAAGAAATCGCGACGAACTCGGCGGGATCGGCAAACGGATCACCCGTTAGCTTTACAACACAGGTCGCGCTTCCAATGTCCGCGACCGCTGCACCCACGAGTGTTGGTCCCTCGGTTGCCACGTTGAATGGCTCTGTGAATCCTGAAGGCGGCTCAACGGCAGTGAGCTTCTGTTACATCCAAGCAACGACGCTTTCAAACTGCGCGGGTGCCACGACCGTGCCAATTTCAGCCTCGCCGATTCTCGGTACGACGACGACGCCGCTTAACGCCTCGTTGAGCGGACTTGTTCCCAACACGTCGTACTGCTACCAAGAAGTTTCGACGAACTCGGCAGGTACCACGTACGGTACGCCCGTCTGCTTCTTGACCGTAAGCAATGGACCAACGATTACGACGACGTCCCTTCCTTCAGGTGCGCCGGGGAATGCGTACACGACGACACTCACGACGGCGGGAGGGACATCGCCCATTACGTTCACGGCGTCGGGCCTTCCGCCGGGATTGAGCATCAATGACTTGACGGGCGTCATTAGCGGCACGCCATTAACCGAAGGAAATTACCCAGTCATACTTACCGCCACCGATGCAAACAATCAGGTGTCCCAAAAAACGTTGTACGTGACAATTTCTGCAACACCGACCATTGTGACGACGTCTCTACCGGACGCTCCAAGCAATGGCGACCCTTATATTTTTGCCCTGCAAGGCGGAGGCGGTACGGCACCCGATACGTGGACGCAGACGGGCCTTCCTTCGGGCCTCACTCTTAACCCCATTACCGGACTCATTTCGGGAATTGTCACCGCTGGGCCAGGCGCCTATCCGGTGACCATCACGTTGACCGACGCGAACGGACTGAAGACAACGGCAACGTTCACCTTGGTCGTTGCCGGTCCGCCGACAATTACGACAACTTCGCTCACTTCGAGCACCGCGGGCGCCCCGTACAATTCCACCGTCGCCGGAAGTGGTTCGGGTCCTTTCACGTGGCAAGCAACCGGACTTCCGACGGGACTCAGCATTAACCAAACGACGGGCGTCATTAGTGGCACATCGCTGGCAGCCGGGACGTATCCAATTTCAGTAACGCTGACGGACGCCGCGGGTCAAGTCACAATGAAGACCTTCTACATCACAATTGGTCTTAAGCCACTCGTGCTGCCACCGTTCATTAGCTCCGTTGTTCACTTCGCGGAGAACTCCACTGTATTGACCCATTCGGACCTCGTAAAGATTGAAGCGGTGGCTCTCTTTATGCGGCAACACGCCGGCTACGCCAACGTTGTTTTGACGGGTTACGCCGACCCTCGCGCTTCTCGGGCTTACAACTTGGCACTCGGCAAGCGACGTGCGGTTGTTGTGAGGGCCCAATTAAATCAAGATCTGGCGGCACTTAGGGTGAAGGGAATCGCCATCGCCGTCGTGACCAAGGGAGCAAGTAATTTCGTGGAGCCGGGCCTGTCAGACCCCGCTCGAGCAGCGGACCGACGAGTCGTCGTCGTGGTTGACTAGCTCAATTGAGACTTAAGTCCTAATGTCGCGGGACTGCCGTGGCGTTAGGGTTGAGCATCGAGAGGATTCGCATGCCTAACGCAAGTAACCCCGTTCACCTCAATAATCATCACCGCGACACGCTGGTATCGATTTTCCAACATCCGGTTAGTCACAACATTGATTGGAAGGCCGTTGTTTCGCTTTTGGGCGTCGTAGGCACTATCGATGAAGTGCACGACGGGAAATTCAATGTGACCGTCGGCGATGAGACTGAAGTATTCGAGAGGCCTCGCCACAAGGATCTCGATACGCAGCTCGTTGTCGATCTTCGACGAATGTTGAAGAATGCGGGTTATGCCCCGGTGGCGTCGGAAGTCACCAATGAAGGAAAAGAAGTCTGAGCGAAACGTTAGTTACGACGGGTTGAGTGAACTCGTCGTAACGTGGGCGCCTGTAATCGTTCGACGAAATTGAGCGGACGTGTTTTCTTTGGACGAACGAAGATAGACCGGTGTGCGTGCGGTGTGCGTGTAATTCTTCACGTGCTCTTCAAAGTCAATGAAAAACGAACCTTCGGTATCGAATGGTCGCTCCAGTGATCGCATGGCAATTTTCTTGTCGAGTGCGTCGAGACGAAGAAGCGCATCGGGATCACCGAGATCGCGAATGTCAAACGCTGACCGAACTTGATCAAAGGCCAGTAGGCCACGCTCGGAACGAATAAGTACGGAGGTCCATCCGTCGCTCGATCCCACGGAACCAACGGATATGTCAGCGGCTCGCCCAAGGAAGTCCGCACACTCATCACAACCCTTCAAAGCTGCGCCGTGGAAGTCCTTGATGGGCTCGTCTAAGGCCACTGCGCCGTCGACGTACTCAACAATCAAGCGACCTTGGTTTACGTCGACCTTGGCGACTCGTCGAAGGTCGACGCCGCGTTGACGCTCCAGTTCTTGCAGGATGAGTTTTTCGTAGTCGAAACTCTTGGTGCAAAGAAGACCAATGGTGAGCACGACTGCATCAACGCGGTGGTTGCCCGTGGGCCAACGTCGTGACTGCATGGCGCGCAAGCCCTCTACTTCACAGGGCGTACCCACCAGAGCAATACGAGGCTTCGCCGGCAACTTGTACTTGGTTAGATCGAGTTCCGCGAGCGCCATGGTTTGGTTGTAGAACGAACCTGCGGCCGCGCGCACTTCAGCGGGCGTCGTGGCGATTGTCGCTTCACCTTTCCAGGGCGTTAGTGGATTTGACGACGGCTTCGAAACCAGTGCACCGTCAATGGCACCGGTCGCGAGCAAGGCACTCAATAGCGCGGTGACAGCGCCTCCGTCTTGTGCACCGTCGTTTCGCTTAGCGCTCCGCACTGAGTGGCTTGACAAGACACGGCCGAGATCAGCAGCTGGGTCAACGCCCGTTAACTTCCAATAGGGATCACCGGCGTCGGGCTTGGTGATCAGCGACACCGGTTGGGCGTCAACAGGAGGCGTCGCTGGAGGCCAGGTGGCTTCATAACGAAGACCAGCTCGGGGACAGAAGTCCCAACACAGTGAACAACCCGTGCACATTTTTACGAGCTCGGGCAGGTTTGTTAGCTCATTGACGCCAATCGAATTGGAGGGGCATACGGCCACGCAGGTGCCACATTGGATACAGCGATCGGCATCGATGACACCGGCGGCGAGTTCCCAAAACCACGTCTTGCGCGGCGCTTCGGCGATGTCATTCATCTCTTCTCGAAGTGCGTTTCCCTTCATCGCACCCGTCCGTTCACAATGTGGCGAAGTTCGTTGACGTTGGTTCGACGAGTCCAGGCCGTAAAGGTCTCGCCGTCGCGGTGCTGAGCGTCATAAGCGAGAGCCGTATGCAAAATGACGTCTTCCAAATCGCGAGCCGGCACGGCTCCTTCGACCCAGTTGATAAAACCGGCTTCGGGGCCAAGAGCGCCACCCAATCCCACGTCGTATGCTTCTTCGAGCGAGGATTCGGCCTTGAACACGGCTCCGCGAAGGCCCACGTCGGCAATCTGCGGCTGCGCACAGGAGGCTGAACAACCCGACAAGTGGATACGTAGGGGCGTGTCTCGAAGGGGGCTCTCGGGTGAGAGTTCGCCCAGTCGTGCGTCGAGTTTCTTCGCGAGTTGTACGGCACGTTGCTTGGTTTCAGTGATGGCGTATCGACAGAATTCATTGCCGGTGCACGCAACGACGCCTCGGGTAAAGGGGCCGGCGTTCGGTGAATACTTCTCAATCAACTCTTCGGACAACAATGTGTCGACTTGATTGTTCGCGACGCCCGACAGAATGAAGTTCTGATCGACGCCCAAGCGAACCGTGCCATCGCCATAGGCTTCGGCGAGACGGGCGGCCTCAACGAGCTCGAGCCCGTTCATTCTTCCGGCTGGCACAACGCAGCCAACGTAGGAGAGACCTTCTTGGCGCTGGGCGTGTACGCCAACGTGATCACGGCGAAAACCCGTCGAAAGTGAGGTGGCACCACGCGGTGGTTCGAACTTCAAGCGCTGAATTAATTCTTCGCGGAACCCTTCGGGGCCGAGCTCCTGGACGAGATATCGCATGCGGGCAGTACCGCGGTGCTCGCGATTTCCCAACTCAGAAAAGAGTTGCGCAATAGCTCGTGCGAGTTCTACGGCTTGTTCGGGAAGGACAAAGAGGTCCAAGTCGGATCCGAGCCGTTCGCCGTCAGAGAGCCCTCCGCCCGCTAAGACGTTAAAACCGGTGACGCCATTGAGGGTGGCGGGCCAGAGTCCGACGTCGTTGATTTCAACGCGTGAGCAATTTTCCGCGCAACCGCTCACGGAAATCTTGAACTTTCGCGGGAGATTGGCGTACGTGCGATTACCAGTAAAGAAGTCGGAAATTTCGGTGGCCGCTCGCAAGGAATCGACGTGCTCGTGAGCGTCAACGCCACTTACTGGACAACTCGTGACATTTCGGGCACAGTCGCCACACGCTTGAACGCTCGTGAGGCCTACGCGAGCAAAGCGCTCCCAGATTTTTGGTATGTCGGCCATGTGCAACCAGTGCAATTGAATCGTTTGGCGCGTCGTGATGTCGCAGTAGTGATTGCCAAAAAGTGGGTGATCAATAGGTCCCGTCCCAAAGGCCTCGGCGGCCAGACCAATTTCGCGAGCTTGGGGTGCCGTAAGAACGCCGCCTGGCACCTTGACGCGCATCATGAAGGCGTCACCACCTTGGCGTTGTGGGTACACGCCCACCCACTTCAAGCGTTCAACTTCACCGGGCACGGCGTTTAGAGCGTCGACGCCATCGTTGGCGTACGTATTGATGATGGCGGCGGCGACTTCAAACGGGTGGCGTCGAAGTTTCATCAATTCGGTGTCGTTTAATTCGCCGATCGTGCGATACGGATTGATGAACGGATGTCCCTGTTTTTTCGGACTGTCCAGACCCAGCCCGTAAGGATCGTCATGAAGATCGCGGCGCGGGCTCATGAAGTCTCCTTGGGGACGGTCTCGCGGACGTGATCCGCCCCGAAAGTTCCGCACAGGCAATTGCCCGTACTTTCAAGGTAAAGACCGCGTTTCGGCATGAATTGCACTATACATGATTAAATAGGTCAGAATTACAGTTAGATTACGAAAAGACCATAAGCTCGGAGGAGCCCCCAATGGCCACGCTTCCCAACGTCTTGCCCGTCGCCCTCAAAATCGAAGGACGGCCTTGTCTGGTGGTCGGGGCTGGCAACGTCGGTGCTCGAAAATCCCGTGATCTTTTGGCGGCTGGCGGCGTCGTGACCATTGTTTCGCCCAACGTCTCTCACCTCGTACGACAAGTCCTTCGAGACGAGCCTCGAGTCACATTGATTGAGAGATGTTTTCAGCCCTCTGATCTTGATGGTGTGTTTCTCGTCATTACAACGACGGGTGACATTGCGGTGGACGAACTCGTGGCGAAAGAGTCGGAGCAACGAAACATTCTTTACAACAGCGCCGATGATCCGGAGCGTTGCAATTTCTACTTGACGGCCCTCGTGCGCCGTGACCCGGTGGTGGTCAGCATCTCGACGTCCGGTGCTTCACCAGCCATGGCGTCGTATCTTCGACGACGACTCGACGCCGCGTTAGAACCCGCCTTAGCCGAGACGGCATTGATCTTGCATTCCGTACGCGCGCAACTGCACAATGAAGGAGTGCAAACGGAATTTCTACCCTGGGCCAATGTCGTGAATGATGATCTCGTTGCTTTGGTTGCGAGTGGCGACCACGCAGGAGCACGCGACCTCGTGCTTCGAACGGTGCGACCCGCGTGAGCGTGTACCTCGTTGGAGCCGGTCCGGGTGATCCCGATCTACTGACGCGAAAGGGTGCGCGTCTACTCGCCGCGGCCGACGTCATTGTGGTTGATCGACTCGTTAATCCTCGACTCTTGGAAGAGGTCCGTGACGACGCCATTGTCGTGCACGTTGGTAAACACGCTCGCGACGGCAATCCTACGGTCGAACAAGCCACCATCAACGACCTGCTTATTCGCTACGGCGCATCGCACGATATCGTGGTTCGTTTAAAAGGCGGTGATCCGTATCTGTTTGGTCGAGGTGGCGAAGAGATGCTCGCTCTTCGCGACGCAGGCATCAACGTTGAGGTCGTTCCCGGTGTGAGTTCGGCGTTTTCAGTGCCGGCGCTGGCTGGTATCCCCGTGACATTTCGACAGATGTCGACGGCCGTGACGGTGGTGTCCGGCCACGACGTCGAAAGTGGCGCGCTCGATTGGCATGCGCTGGCCAAGTTTGGTGGCACGATCGTGGCGCTCATGGCCGTTGCCAATCGAAAGGCGCTTGCGACCGCGTTGCAAGAAGGCGGCATGAGCAGTGGGACTCCTGTTGCCACCATTGAATCGGGCTCGACGCCTCGAGAACGTCGTACGGCGACCACGCTTGGCGCACTGGGCGACATCGCGCTTGTGGCACCCGCAATAATTGTGATTGGTGACGTGGCGTTGTTTCTTGCGAATGCCCACAACGACGCGGAGTACGCCGGGGTCTATGACGCCCTGCATCTCAGCAAGCACGTCGTCGACTGAGCAAGCCTTAAACGGCCTTGTTATCGATTTACACTCTGTCGATGAGCGAAAACGAGAACCTATCTAGCGAGCGTGAAGGCACGGCGACCACAGAAGCAAACACCAAGGGCATTGGTCCGCATCGTCTCGAGGCATTCAGCGATGGGATTATGGCGGTCATCATTACCCTGATGGCTTTTGATTTGAAGCCACCATTGAGCGAACGATGGAGTGCTTTGCAACACCGTCTTCCCCTTTTGCTCGTTTATATCTTGAGTTTTGTCGTGATTGGCATCTATTGGAATAATCACCACCATCTCTTTCGAGCGACCAAGCGAATTTCGACGGCGGTGATGTGGTCCAATCTCGTCTTACTTTTCTGGCTTTCGCTCGTGCCCTTTGGTGCCGAGTGGGTGGGCCAAGCGCACGATTCGCTGTATCCGGCCGCCACCTACGGCATCATTTTCTTTGGGGCGGCAATCTCGTATTTCATTCTTGTTCGAGCAATATTGCGAGCTAATTATGACGATCCCCAACTCGTCGGCGCCATTGGCTACCAGGTCAAAGGCGTTCTTTCCGCCGTAATTACGATATTGGGCGTAGGCCTAGCCTTCGTGAGCCCGTATTTGGCCTACGCCTGTTACGCGTCCGTGTCGGCCATGTGGTTCATCCCCGGTCGTCGCTTGACGAGGCGGGTGAATTAGTCGCCCTTCGGCTCGTGAGAGAATAAGAGTCGAATCGAAGGGTTGTGTATGAGTACGCGAACGTCAATTGTGGTCTGTGAAGGTGACGAAACCGGTCAAGAGTTGCTGGAGGAATCGCTCCGGGTCCTTCACGACGACGTGATTGGACTTCCCCTCGAACTTCTGCGCTACGACCTTTCGTTGGCAAAGCGTCGAGCTACCAACAACGATATCGTTCGAGAGGCTGCCGCCAAGATGGTGGAAGTAGGACTCGGATTAAAGGCTGCCACGGTTACCCCGCCGGAAATTGGTGGCGTTGGATCACCGAATCGAATTCTCCGAGAAGGGATTGACGGCAAGGTCATTGTCCGCACCGGGCGACGAATTCCTGGTGTGACGCCGCTGGTTTCTGTCGTGCATCCGATTGTGGTTGTTCGCATGGCCGTGGGCGACGCCTACGGGGCCGAAGAAGGTCGAACCGGCGATCCTGGTTCATCGCCAGAAAAAGCGTGGCGAACGGAAGTGATTGACCGAGGAACGTGTCGCGCAGTGGCGGAGTATTCATTTCAGACGGCTGAACAGATGAACGGCTGCGTGTATGGAGGACCTAAGTGGACCGTGTCGCCGGTGTACGAAGGAATGCTGAAAGAAGAAATGGACGCGGCGAGCGCTCGCCATCCTGGGGTCAAATACCGACCGACGTTGATTGATGCTGCCTACGCGGGATTACTTACCGAAGCTGATGATGAGACACTGATTGTGCCGGCACTCAATCGTGACGGCGACTGTCTTTCCGACCTCGTACTTGCAATGTTTGGTTCGATTGCGGGTGCTGAATCAATGTTGCTCGGTCTTGACGATGATCTTAAGCCGACCGTTGCCATGGCCGAGGCGCCACACGGTACGGCTCCTTCGCTCGAGGGGAAGAATGTCGCCAACCCGATGGCGATGTTGCTGGCGTGTGCCGCATTGCTTGATCAAGCAGCGTTGTGGGGCGAAGCTGCGATAGGTACCGCCGCCAAGAAGATTCGATCGGCGACGCTTGGAGCAGCGGCCGACGGCATTCGAACATTTGACTTGGGTGGGGGATCGTCAACCTCGGAAGTAGTTGATGAGGTTATTGCTCGGATCAAGAACAATTGAACAAATGATGTTGATGTGAGGGTTCACGCTGGCTATTCATAAACAAGAACTTCGTAACAGAATTGCGGATTCAGGTTGCCAACAAGATTTTTCCGAGGTGTTCCACGACAAGCAGTGCGAAGTCAACCCAGCCAGCATTCTAGAAAGCTCCCCGAAAGCAAACGTAACTCTCGAGAACCAACTCAATTCAATTGACCCAGATGCTAATTCGTTGGACTCCTACGGTGCCACCTTTGCCATTTGTGTAACTGCTTGTCGTTTCTTTGAACCGAGAAAAATGCAAGCGACGCCCGAGGTCGCTGCCATTGCTGCGCCGAAGAACCAGAGGTGGTGGAAGTTACTTAGAGCATTGAGTGGTCCATCTGGTGTCCCCACGAAAACAACGAGCAACGCAATACCGATTGCTCCTCCAATTTGGCGCGATGTTTGATTAACCGCGCTACCGACCGCGTAACGCTCGGGATGCAAACTTGACACCGCCGAAGCGCCCAGGACCGGGAAGGTGAAGCCAATGCCCAAGCCGGTAATTAGCGTGGCGGGTAACCAACGTGTCCAATATTCAGGAGTCGTACCAATTCGAAGCGCGTACCACAAGAGTCCCGCACTAAAGAAGGTGGCCCCGACGAGGAGAACGGGTCGAAATCCCACGCGCTTGGCGAGCCGTCCCGCGAAGCTCGCCACTGACGCCACCACGAGCGGTCCGGGGGTAACGGCAAGTCCGGCATAAAGGATGCGGTAGTGCCAAACACTGGTGAGAAAGAGAATGTTGCCAAGCAACATGGCAAAAAAGCCCATGGCGTAGAGCAGCGTGGCAATGTTTGCGACGCTGAAGGTTCGAGCGCGAAAAAGTTTGAGATCAAGGACGGGTTCAGGATGGTGGCCGCATCGATAAAGAAACACCGCGCCCAGTAGCACCGTCGCCACGAAAATCCCAAGAATCTTGTTGTTGGACCAACCCCAACTGGGTCCTTCGGTGATGCCGAGCACCAGCGTGGCGAGCGCGGCGCTGATGAAGAGGGCGCCAAGGTAGTCAGGTGACGCGTGACGCGCGTTCTTCGAACCTTCTGGTAGGACTCTTCGACCCATTGCGTAAGCCACGACCCCAACGGGGAGATTAACGAGGAAAACCCACCTCCAACCTCCGACCGTAACGAGAAATGCGCCCAGCGTAGGTCCGGTCGCCACGGCGAGAGCTCCGATGCCACCCCACAGCGACACAATCTGCGTCCGTCGCTCGGGAGGATAGGCCGCGAGTAGAAGGCTGAGAGACGCGGGCAGCATCGCTGCCGCCCCTGAGCCTTGCACGACTCGCCCCGCAATGAGGAAGCCGACCGAGGGCGCGAGTGCGCAGAGGGCTGAGCCAACACAAAAGATGCCAAGTCCCAGATTGAATATGTGCCGACTCCCAAGGCGGTCGGCGGTGCGACCAGCGATGACTAAAAGGGAGCCGTACGTAATGGAATATGCGGTAATCACCCACGCCAAAATTGCGGTCGAATCGTGCGAAAACGACTTTTCAAGGGCTGGAAAGGCGACGTTCACTATCGACAAATCAAGTGAACCCATAAAGGCTCCGAGTGACGTTACGAAGAACACTTGCGCCGTGCGGCGAGACGACGCCAGAGAAGGCTGCTCGCTCGTTGAAAGTTTCTTCACAAGACTCACCCTAGTCTAGTCAGTTGCTTCATGCAACTGACTAGACTCTTGTTTGTGGAACGTAAGAGTTTTGATGATATGGACTGCTCAATTGCCCAATGCCTCGAGCTAGTGGGCGAATGGTGGTCGCTGCTCATACTTCGTGACGCTTTGATGGGCGTCACGAAGTTCGACGTTTTCCAAAGTCGACTGGGCATATCTCGCAACGTCCTTCAGCAGCGACTGCAACGACTGGTAGAAGAAGGTGTCCTCACTAAAAGCTCTTACAGTGAGCATCCACCGCGGTTTGATTATCGCTTGACCGATAAGGGGCGAGATCTCTGGCCGGTCATCAACGCAATGCGCCAGTGGGGAGACCACTATGCCGCTCCCAATGGTCCCCCGGTCGTGATGATGCATACAACCTGTGGCGAGCAAACTTCGGCTGTACTGGTCTGTGAACACTGTGGCGAACCAATGGACCTGCATACGGTACGGGTCAAAGCAGGAAAACATCATGACCCATCCGTGATTTACGAACGAAAACAGCCTTCGTCAGAGCGATAAGAATTTTGCCACTAATCAAATCCCATGTGGTTGAATGAATCGATTGCGACCAAGGGAGGAATTTGCCAACGTCTGAGAATTCTCCTCAAGGCACCCCAGTCTGGGTTCACCTCGAGACACCGGACCGAGACGCCAGTGCAAGGTTCTACTCGGGCCTTTTTGGATGGGATATTGGTGATCCCGAGCCAGCGTTGGACCACTACATCAATTTTTCGATTGAAGGTGATCTCGTCGCAGGACTCATTCAAGTGCCCACCGACGAGAGTGAGTGGCGCCTTTTCTTGTCGTCGTCAGATGTAGAGGCGATCTCGAACGAGGCGGCCAAGCTCGGGGCGCAGGTAATTGTTTCGAATGACGTCGTAGGAAATCTTGGTTCAATGGCCATTTACGTCGACCCGGCGGGAGCCATGATCGGGGCGTGGCAAGCCAAGGACCTCGTTGGTTTTGTGCAACGCAACGTTGGTGGGCCGGTGTGGCACGAACTGCACACCAATGACTATGACAACGAAGTCTTGTTTTACCGAAGTCTGTTTTCCTGGGTTCCCGCAGAGGTCATGGACAACGCTGGGTTTCGCTACACCTCGATTCGAGGAGTGAACGTTGGCATCTTTGATGCGACAGAACAATTGTCCGCTAACGAAGGTCCGCATTGGGTGACGTACTTTGGCGTGAGCGACAGTGACGTTGCTGTGCAAGCGGCGATCCAGTTAGGCGCGACGGTTCTTTCGGGAGCTCGCGACACGCCGTACGGTCGAATGGCGGTACTTCGCGACCCTTTCGGCGCGAAATTTGTTGCGATGTCAGATTCCTAATTCGAACTGCCTCCTTGAACTTTGTGACCATCGTTGCCCGACAACTATTAATTAGAAGTATCGTCGCCTGATCTTGAGTCCAGAAGGTCAAGTTTTTAGTTCCTTTGTCTCCGTTTAAGGTGCAAGAATCGACGAGTGGGCTCTTCTCTCGTCCGACGCGCCAACGTTGCCGACATTCCAGAACTGCTGCGACTTCGAGTTGTGATGTTCGATGCGATGGGAATTGATGCTGCAAACCCTGAATGGACAATCACTACGATTCGGATCCTCGAGAGAGACTTAGAGTCTTCCGCGATTGTTGGCGCTGTAGTGGATCGAGACGAAGGGCGAGGGCTTTGTGCCACAGGTTTGCTTCACGTTCAAGAAACCTTGGGCTCGCCACCATTCCCTAAAGGCCTCCGGGGTCACATAAGTTCCGTCGCGGTAGATCTCGAATGGCGCAAAAGGGGGCTGGGCGAATCCATTCTTCAATATCTGTTGGGGGAGGCACGACATCTTGGATTGGAGCGGGTTGACCTCAACGCAACGCCCGACGGCGAACGAATCTATCGACGCCTCGGATTTCATGAACCATTGAGTGGTGTTGATCTTCGACTTGATCTTTAGAACAACAAAGGCAGGCGGCGACTGCGTGTATTTCCGGCGGAGATTTAGAGCGCGGTGTCTTAAAGAGAGGATCATTCAAAAATTGCGTCCTTCATAGTTGGATTCGATTGAAGGCAACCGCAAGCATCTGAGTCGTCGGCTTACAATTGTTTCATCGGATACTGCCGAAACAGGCTGATTGATCAGGCATTGAAGCACTCAGTGGAAAGAGAGCATGGCTCGACTTCGAACGATTCCCATGAACGCTCGCACATCTATGCGGGCGGGCTTTTGTTTGATTGCCCCACTTATTGTTGGCATCATCGTTGACCAGCGTGTTCCAGCGACGCTCGTGGCGATTGGATCACTCTGGACCGTGAGTCAAGACGGTGTTGACCGATGGGGGGAGCGGTCACTTCGCCTCTTAAGCGTGGCGGCCTGCGCCGGAGGTGGATTTCTCGTTGGTGGTTTCGCTCGAGAATGGTTACTCTCAAATTGGTCGCTCTGGCTCTTCTTGGCCGCCATGGCTTTGATTGCTGGATTTGTTGAAACAACGTCACGCCCGGCCCCAGGGATGTACTTGCTCCTCGGGGCAATTGTTGGTAGTGCTCTCAAGGTGAAGACGTTGACCTGGCAACCTGGACTCTATGTAGCCCTAGGGGGAATCTGGGTATGGGGCGTGGCTCTTCTTATGGATCGGCGAAGTCGAAAACTGGATGAACGTCTCTGCGTGGCTGATGCGTACGTGGCGCTGGCGCAATTACTTCGCTTAGAGGATGGCAGTTCGGTCCTAGAGGCGCGTGCTCGAGCTCTGAACTCGCTTGATGTAGCACAAGATGTTCTGAGCAGTCCGCGCCATTCACGTGAAGCCTCTCGGGAAGAAGCGGACGCTCTCCAAGACTGTTTTGTCGTGGCGTTGCAAATCGGAGAGCTCTCGTCAGTTCTTCGTCGCCAATCGCTGCTCGTCGATGAAACAACGACGGCGGCTCTCGATAACGTTGGCCAAACGCTGCGCTATCAGTCAGCCGTGGTGGCGCGAGTCGAGCTCGAAGCTTTGGCCGTTAACTTGAATACCCGCGGCATTACCCTGGCCCAGCGGTATCTTTCGAAAGCTCTTTTCCCATATTTTCACAAAGTCACCATGATGCCGGTTCTTGGTTCGGTGAAAGAACGCCTACCGCTTCGCGATCGATTTCGATTTTCGGTGTTACTCGGCAGTGGTGTCGTAGCGGCCAGTCTCGTCACGTACCAACTGGATAGCCCGCACGCATTCTGGTTGCCGTTGAGTGTTGCGTTTATTCTTCGACCCGATCTCGGTCCGGTGATACCCAGAGCATTTCAACGAACGCTCGGAACGTTGGCCGGTGTTGCAATTGCCGCGGTCGTATCGTGGCTGGGTAACAACACGTATTCCCTGCTCGTTTTGTGTGCGGCGATGGCTGCGGTGATTCCGTGGGCGTCTCGGCGTTCGCATGCTCTCACCGTTATGGCGTTTACCCCGATTGTGTTTGTCTTCTTGGCAGTGATTGGACCAGATCAGTATTTGTTTGTTCCCCGAATCGTTGATACGACATTGGCGGCAGCCATTGTCCTGCTCATTGACATAGTTCTTTGGTCGAGGGCCCCGGCCCTTCGACCAGCCCAACAGATTCAGTACGCCGACTTCTTGACGAGGCGCTATGAGACGAGTGACACATCAAGCGACCCCCAGCGACGCCATCAACAGCGCCGTAATGCACTACGAGCAGTTGCGCGGGCTCGGTCGTCACTTCGCCAAGCAAGTGCCGAACCTCATCCCCTGCGGCGGCCCAATCATCAACTCGCCGAGCAACTCGACGCCGTGCAGCGACGCATCGATGAACGCACGGCCGCCATTGTGATAATGGCGTTTGAAAATTAGATCGTCGCTGGTGCGATGAAGTCGAAGTGCTGCACCGTATCGACGATGAGATAGCCCAGATCTCGATAGACGTGATTACTCGTTGGATTACCAGCGTCACTAAACAGCATTGCGCGGGCGCCAGTTTCCATAATGAGAGCGGTTACTGCGCCGGTGACGGCGCCGCCATAGCCGTGACGACGAAATTTTGGCGGTGTATAGACCGGACCGACTCTCGTAATGAACCCCGCGGGTGTACGTACCGTCGAAGCGAGTCCGGCCATTGAGACCAATTGGCCGTTGTAACGCCAAAGAAACAGATTTCTCCTTTTCACTCGCTCGACGTAATCGGGCGCATTGGAATCAGCGTCGTTCTCAACTTCTGCACTGAATGCTTTCGACCATTCGACGGCGGTCTCTAAGTTCGAATCTGACAACGGCTCCAAAGTTCCCTCGACGCTTGAGGGACGTAATTCATCAATTGTTTGTACGAGGTCTTCACGACCCAATTGACTCGTACGACGTGAACCCACAGATCCAGTGTGGGCGTATGAACGAAGAAAGGAACCGCAGACGGTGTCGGGTCCAACAATGCCGGGCAGTTCGTCGTCGTGAACGGCGACGGCCGTGGCGAGCTCAGCCGATGCTGCAAGTGGCATCGGTCCAAGCCAGAGGTAATGCGGCGCCGTTCGCATCGCCGCACCGACGACGGTTTCGCCGTTTCTTGCTACCCACCACCAATAAGCGTCATACAGTTTAGGAGTGGCGATCACGTTGATAGCAACCGAACCCATGACGTTCGTTGTAAGAGGCTCACTCGCCCGATAGGCCGTTGTTATATCGAGGAATTCTTGCGGGCCGTCACAACGGACTATCTCCATAGCGTCATCGTACGTCTCGGTGTGGCGAGTTGCTTAGCTTCGGCGAAACCCTTTGGCAGACGAACGAAGCGCACCAGACACCGCGTCTTCATCGGGTGACGCTCCAAGTTCCGTCGTTGTTGAGCGCTGAACCTTCAACCCATCAATCATGATATTTAGGTAGCGACGCCATAAGTCGGGTGAAGTCTGGTTTGTTACACAGCCCAGCGAACTAATCATCATGTCAATCATTGGAAAGTCCAACTCAACAACGTCGGCTCGTAAGTAACCGTCTAATTGAGCGCGCTCAATCAAGTTCGCTATTAGCGGCGCGATGCGCTCTTTCGCGGGCAAGATCCTCTCTTGAAAATATTCAGTGCCAGAGATCACGTCTCGAAGACCTCGGTTCTCACATTTACGTTGCAGGGTCTGTTCGAGAAACCAGACCAGGCCTTCCCACGAATTATCAAATGTCGTGGCGCTAAGAGCCAACTCTGTGATTTCATCAACGACATCTTCGAACAATGCCACTATCAGTGATTCTTTGTCGGGGAATCGTCGGTACACGGTACCCACACCTACGCCTGCTTCTGCCGCAATCTCATCAAGTGTGGCGTCAAGGCCCTGTCGTGCAAAGACAATGCTGGCGGCGGCCAAAATCTTTTCGCGATTGCGCGCGGCATCGGCGCGAAGCGGTCGTCCCTCAACGTCCTGCTGAACACTCATTTCCACACCCCCTCACGAGATGGTAGTGCATCTGCAACTAAGTGGAACGGTCAATTCCACTTATCGCTATAGTAGCAGTAAGTGGAATTGACCGTTCCGTTTGAGCACATCTAAGGAGATGACGATGGCAGCTATGAAAATCGAAGAACCGCCTGTTTTGAAGGGCGATGCAGAGACCGAAGAAGAACGGAGCCATCGTCGTAGGTGGTGGATTTTGGCCGTCTTGGGCATTGCCCAGTTGATGGTAATTCTCGATAGCACGGTAGTCAATATTGCTTTACCCACGGCCCAACACGCGCTGCACTTTTCGAGTGCGGATCGTCAATGGATTGTGACTGCCTATTCGCTCGCTTTTGGCAGTCTGTTGCTCCTCGGAGGGCGAATTTCTGACTACATCGGACGAAAAAACGCCCTCATTATTGGACTCGTCGGTTTCGCGTTAGCGTCGGCGCTCGGTGGATTCTCCGTGAACTTCACGATGTTGGTGATTGCTCGCTCCATCCAGGGTGTCTTTGGTGCGTTACTCGCTCCCGCTGTTCTCGCTCTTCTCACCACCACATTTAATGATCCCGCCGAGCGTGGCAAGGCCTTTGGTATCTACGGTGCCATTGCTGGTGCCGGTGGTGCGTTGGGACTTTTGCTCGGTGGTGCACTCACGTCGTACGCCTCGTGGCGCTGGACTCTTTTCATTAACCTGATTTTCGCCATCATTGGTACGACGGGCGCAGTGCTTCTCTTGCGTCGTGATCGTGGCACGGACAACGATCCGCTCAATTGGTCAGGTGTTTTGACGGCAACGGTCGGTCTCTTTGCCCTGGTGTACGGATTTTCACACGCCGAAACGACGACCTGGTCAAATCACTATACGCTCGGCAGTTTTGCCGTAGCCGCAGTGCTGCTGATCAGTTTTGTGAGGATACAGACTCGTACCAAGTACCCACTGCTTCCCATGCGCGTTATCGCTGACCGGAACCGCGGTGGTGCACTTTTTGCGATGCTCCTTGGTGGTTCTGGAATGTTTGGCGTGTTCCTTTTCCTCACGTACTACTTGCAAGAGACGTTGGGTTTTAGTCCAGTATTGACAGGTGTGGCCTTTTTGCCAATGGTGATTGCTCTTTCAATCTCCGCACAAATCTCGAACATTATTTTGCTGCCACGTGTGGGCCCACGTCCACTGATTCCTGCGGGCATGGTGGTTGCGGCCGGTGGTTTGTTCTGGTTGACCAAACTGACAATAACGAGTAGCTACATCAGCGACGTGTTTCCAGCTCTGATTGTGCTGGGCTTGGGCATTGGTTTCATGTTTGCCCCGGCAATTAATACGGCGACCTACGGTGTGGAGGCTCACGACGCCGGTGTGGCGTCCGCGTCGGTTAACACCGCACAGCAAGTCGGTGGCTCTATTGGCACAGCGCTCTTTAATACGCTGGCCGCCAGTGCCGCGACGTCGTTTCTCGTTGGTCGAACACTTACTCACCACAACGTTGAACTCTCCACGGTGCACAGTTACACCGCGGTCTTTGGTTACACCGCCATGCTGTTTCTCGGTGGTGCCGTTGTAACGGCTCTGTTGCTACGAAGTGGCGCTCCCCAAGTAGCAAAGGGTGACGTCGTCGCCGTTGGACACTAATTACGGTCAACACAATGGGCCCACGAAACGGATGTTTCGTGGGCCCATTGTGTTGTGAAACTCAGATTGATCGAAGAAAAAGTAACTACCTACGCGGCGTTGGCGGTGTGAACTGGTCGATGCTCACCGACGAAATGGTTCCGTTCGCTACGTAACGACACAAATCCGTGAGTCCCAGGTTGTGGTTTCGAGCGTGGTTGCGCAACAAGACGAACGCTTGGTCAAGATCTACCTTGGCGGATTCGGCAATCTTGCCCTTGGCCTGCTCAATAATGATTCGTGAATTGAGAGCCTGATTCAACTGATCGTTTAATTCGTACGCTTCGAGCGATGCCCGGTGCTGAATTATGGCGATCGTGGCCACGTCGGCCAAGCCCTGGGCGGCGAGCACATCATTCGCCGTCAACGAACCTTGGCTGATGCGAAAGAGATTGAGAGCACCAATGGTGCGACCACGTAGGCGCATGGGTAGCGCGTGTACAGAATGGAAACCGTCGTCGAGCGCCCGCTTCGTAAACCGTGGCCAACGTAGATCATTCTGCAAGAGTTCGTGATTGAGAATTGGCTCACCGCTGCGAAAGGCGTCGAGGCAGGGACCCTCGTTCGCCTGAATTTCAAAAAGCTCTAAAGAGCGCATGGCGTCACTGGAAGAAGCGACTACTTGCAAATCGCCGCTGGCCGATGCCAACATCACACCGGCGGAATCAACGTTCAGCGTTTCTACGCAGCGATCACTGAGATTGCACAGTACTTCAACGACGTCGTATTCCTCGACGAGATTGTCGGCGAGTTCCACCAAAGTCCGAATAATTGACGCTTCCCTAGGCATAAAGTCCATCTAAGCAGCATCCTCTTATTTCCATGCAGAAAATGAAGGGTCTTTAGTCCTTGTCCTCATTACTGAGGTCATTGTCAAAGAGGAGAACGTGATTCACAATATCGGTCGCCACGTCATCGATCGATCGATCATCAGTGAAAGCGCGAGCCCGAATACGTACCAGAGCATCCTGCACACTGATACCTAGTTGCTCCGAGAGAATTCCTGCCGCCTGATGCACAACGAAATGGAAGTTAGCGCCATTTTCGATTTCTTGGGAGAGCGTTCCGGGCGCAGCGTACGCTTGCAGGGAGACAATGGTTCGAGCAGCCACGTCGGAGAGCACCAAAGCGTCACTTCGTTGGTCGGTGGAGAGCGCTCCAGTTTCGGAACGATAGACGTTCAATGCCCCGAGGCGCACGGCGCCAATTCGAACAGGAAATGAAAATATGGCTTCGATTCCTTTGTCTAAGGCGAGCGGTGTGAATACTGGCCAATGGGGGACTGAAAGCGATCGAAGATTTTGGGCGAGTACGCTGCGGCCCGAAAGGTAGGCGTCTATAGAGGGTCCTTCACCCAACGCGTACTGGGTTTCTTCGATAAAAGCGGCGACGTCGTCCGTGCGACAGAGCGAACCCTTGGAATGATCGTCGGAGAGCAACATGATGGATGCTCCCGTACACCCAGTTACATGTGTGGCAACTTCGCAGACGGGCGTGCCACCGATGCCACTTCCTTGGCTAGTGGCGAGGAGCGAAAGAATCTTCGTTAGTCGATTGGTGTTATCGCTCATTTGGATTCCAAAGAGAGTCCACTGCTCATGAGGATTGGCTGAACGTGACCTGTGGCATGCAGCGTCTCCTAGCTCAAGGTATAAAACGCTCAACAAGGTCCAGATTCAGCGTCGCCGATTTGGATACAAACCAGCGCTTGTCCCAACAACCTACTGTCGCGTTCCGCCATCGCTGTCGGCCCCACTAGTGCCAAAGGTCAGTGGTGCCTGGGAAATGGCTTCCATTTACTTTTCGATAACACTACGAAAACAAACCCGCCGCCGGTTCTGTCTTTCTTGAACAGAACCGGCGGCGGATTGCTTACAGCAAAACTCCGCGTTGTACTTAGATCGCTATGTTCAACGTGAAGGTGAAGTTAGTCGTGCCAGCCGAGTTCGTGGCTTGCAACGTCACTTGGTAACTGCCAAAGACAAAGGGCGTACCAGAGATCGTGATTTGGCCGTTCGAGCCACCCGATGCCGAGACACCCAAGGGCAAGCCGGAAATTACCTTCACGCTTGTTGGGGTCGGAATTCCAAAGACCGAGAAGGTCTTAGAAAACGACTGCAACAAGGTTGCACTTACCGACGTCGGCGAACCCGCGAACGAGGGCGCAACCTGCGGGAAGACGGTAAAGCCCTGCACGATTGGTGTTGCCGAGGCGTAGGAGCTGTTGCCATTCTGGAAGGCCACAATGTTGCAAGTTCCAGAGCCTTGGAAACTCACCGTATTACCCGAAACCGAGCAAACGCCGGCGCTCGCGGAGCCATACGTCACGGGAAGACCCGACGTGGCTTTCGCGGTGATCGCGTAGGTCGGTCCACCAACGTACGGCACCGATGGTGGTGACGACGTAAAGCTCAGCGACTGCGAGTTGTACGTGTAGATGGTCTGCAACACAGGCGCTGCGGCCGAGTACAAGGCATTTCCGTTCTGGAAGGCCACGACGTTGCAAATACCAGCGGCGGTAATCGTGAGGACATTTCCCGAAACGGTGCAAGCACCACTGTAGGCAACGCTGTAGACAACCGGAAGACCCGAAGTAGCAGTCGCGTTCAACGTGAACGTCTGTCCAACCGTAGGTGTCGTCGGGTTTTCGACGAAGTGAATCGTCTGGCTCAACTGGTTCGCGACAAACTGCACTGCCGGGATGTACCAAGGCGGTGTGCTGTAGTCACCAACGTTGGTGGGGTCAGATCCCCAGCAAGGAGGGGTGCTCGGCGAGTCCAAACGGAACGTACCCGTACCAGCAGCGCCACCGTCACAATAGAACGGGCCGAAGCCAGTGTTCTGGAACACGTAACCAGGTAGTGGGTCGGTACCGACGGATGGACCGTTGGCCGTTGTAAGACCAATGTTCAACGAGTCATAGCCACAACCCGCCGACGT
>Ga0302319_10003227_pt1 | contig 34400 bp, 34 predicted proteins | sample Bog_T0_2_FD_203319 | JGI IMG/M metagenome (GOLD analysis project Ga0302319, IMG submission 203319) | Peat permafrost microbial communities from Stordalen Mire near Abisko, Sweden - Bog_T0_2 | ecosystem: Environmental > Terrestrial > Soil > Wetlands > Peat | place: Sweden: Abisko, Stordalen Mire...
GAGGCGGGAAGGGCCGCCGCTTCTCATCACGACAAAAGAGCACTCGCCTTATTGGCTCGCGGTGTTAAGCTGGAGAACTCTTATGAAAATTCTGGCGATTGCACTGGCAGCCGTCGCGCCGATGATGGTCACTGCCCAGGAGGCGTTCACACTTTACGACCTGCTTCCGCCCGCGACACACTCTTTCGATATTGTTTACGATGTTTCGAGCGATCATGAAGGCGCTGCCTATTTTTTTAATCCGATACGCCCAGGCTCGGTTTCGACCAAGGAGCGAGTCGTGGATCTCTATACCGGAAAGAGTTTGGAGTTTAGTGAAGTGGACGCCGCAGTGGCGCGAGCGTCAGGCCTGGTGCGCGGCAAAATCGCCGACGATCAAAAATACATCCGCGTGACATTCCTTAAGCCTGTGCCGAAGAACGGCGAAGTCCGAATCCGAATCGTGAAAACGTACACTGACCCGCCTTCGTATTACGAAAAAGACAATACGCTGGTGTTCGACAGGCCGCTCGGCATCAAGCGCAACGTGGTGATTCTGCCTGCCGGTTATGAGTTGGTGGGATCTGAATCGCCGGGGATCGTTTCTACTGACACGGCCGGCCGGGTGCACATTAGTTTTCTCAATGACCGCAACGATCAGTTGCCGGTGAAGATCATCGGCCGGAGATTGCCATGAAGCGCGCGTTGCTTCTGCTAATTCCCGCGCTGTGCTGCGCGCAGTTTCATCGCGCCGAGCAGGACCGCGAAATTCGCTACTGGCTGCTCGATCCGGCAACGCATCAGTTTCAGATTTCGCACGATTTCAATGTGGACCGGCCGGGGCAGGCCTCGGTCCACAGCTTCGTTCGCGCCGGCAGCGCGGTGCAGCCCGATAGTAAAATCACGCTGCTGGATACGGGTGAGCAGTTGCCCACCCATATCGTCACCGGCAAGCAGGTGAACGAGCTTGGGTATTACCCGAAGCCGGAGGCGCCAGATACAGTGGTTGTGCAGGGCGATCTTCCGCGGCCTATCGGGAACGGCGAATCTGTACGCGTGCGGGTGCAGGAAACTTATACCGATCCGGTCGGTTACAAGATGGACGGCAACGAACTCGTGTGGACCCGCACCCTGGGGCGTCCCGTGAACTTCGTAACGCTGCCGGACGGATGGAGGCTTTCGAGCGTCAACACGCCGGCGGTGATCACGTTGGACAAGCAGGGTCGTGTGACGCTGCGATTCACCAACACCCAGCCAGGCGATTTAGCCGTGATCATCCGGGCGCGCCGGCGATAGTTCGTGTAGATGCTCCTCAAAAACGACCGCAGTGCATCAAACATTTGCCCTCTGAGAACCTTGTCTTGGTTTGACCGGATTTTTGATCGCCTGCCAATGCCCCTTAATGAGTTCGCACTGTCCATCGCTCTCGTTGGGGAGAATAATGACAAATGACACGGCGCATGCAGCGCCCCAGCCTCTTGCCCAATCCCACAACACCACACGGACGGGTGGGTTGCCCCGGACGGCCGACATCAAGGGAGTTTACCAGACGCAAGCGCGTTTCCCCCGTTGGAATTCCCAGCTCTTCCCGTGCTAATAAAGTAGTATGGTAAGGTTCTGTCGGAGTCAAGGACCCTCCCAAACTCCGGCGGGTCGTACATAAGCGTGTTTGCAATGGCGTCGATTACTTCACAGTCACTGATGCGGGACCCAGCCCAGGCACTTGAGGCGCAGATAGGCGAGCAACTTGCTCGGACCCCGGCTCCTTCAGTTGTTGATTTGAGCCAGCCTTACAACATGTATCTTACTGCAGCGCAGGCCCAGTCCTATCTTGTGCTCATGAAGGACGACACATATCGCACACCGTTCCATGATCCAATCAAAAACCTATTCGGGAAATACGCCGGCGATCTGCTACAGCTCCTTGACGGTCCGCTGGCACTGATAGACCTTGGCCCGGGCCTTCCTGATAAGACCTTGCCGCTCTTCGCTTACTTAAAGCGGTCCTCAATTGCCTGCACATACGTTCCGGTCGACATAAGTCAGCACTTCTTGGGCTTGGCTGCATCTATGGCCCAATCTCAAGGCTTTGTTGCACTCCCACTGAACTGCCTCTTCGAGGAGATCGCTCACAACCTCCCATCCGTACTTTCACAGCTCGGAGCCCGCTCGGCGCTTGTCATCTTCGGCCTAACATTCATGAATTACTCTCCGGAGCGCGTCAGCCGCCTTTTGGCCGATCTCGGGCCGATGGTGAATCGAGTGGTAGTGGCCGCCGAGCTTCACACTCCGCCCTCTCCAGAGCACATATTACTACCATACAGAACCACGGCAGCAGAGGACTTCAACTTCCAGGTGCTTAAATTAATGCGTTGGAAGCGTTCGGACTTTAATTATGAAGTGCGCTTCGTTGAAAACCATATTGAAATGGGCTTTTCCTCGAAACTACCGGTCGCGCTCGGAAGCAGTGGCCACGTGTTAAAACCATCGACCTACGTTTTGACGGCGGTTTCTTATCGCTACACTTCGCGCCAGTTGCGCGCATTTCTTACCCCACTCTTTCCAGAGGTGAAAATAGTGACCGACCCGGCGGCCCCAGTTGCATTAGCTATCCTTGACAATTGTTAATCGAATGAGGAGAAGGCGCTATGCTGGACTTCGTTACTGCGTACGAGATTGTTGGCCTGTGTGTGACTTTGGCCTCCACAGTGCTCGTCTATCTCAAGTCGGCGGCCGACGCGCGGAAGCAAAACGCCGCGCTTGTATCGCTGATCGGTGTAATTTTTACCATGCTTACGTCGTTACGCTTCGAGGCGTTACCCAAGATTGAACGACACTTGGAAATCGAGGAGACTCTTTCCAAGAATCGCCAGTTACTGCCGCTGATTGAGCAAATCGCGAGTGCTCAGCAACTTGAGGGCTCAGCTCATCCACTGATGAGATATATGCTTCAACAGCGACTCGAAAGTCTCGAAAGCCAGTTTGAGAAGATGAGTCGCGGCCGATTTCTTGTCGACGAATCCGAGATGCCAAATTTTGCCCTTGAGATGATTAAGAGTGCGAAAGAAAAGATTTTAGCAACCAGCTACGTCCAGGCTTCACGCTGGTGGGAGACGCCTTGGGGAAAGCACTACGAAGAGTTGAATGAAACAAAAGCAAAAGACGGAGTACGCATCACCAGAATTTTTATATTCCAGGAGAAGTCTGACATGGCTAGAATTGAAGAGGTGATGAAGGCCGAAAAGCACGCCGGCATTGACGTCAGGTACGCCTATTTGCAGGACTTAACCGACAACATCACTAGTGACCTGGTCGTTATCGACAGCAACCTAAGTGGAGAGCTGCGTTTAACGCCTGATAAGGTCATGACGTTTGCTGAATTTATGACTAACCAATCTGACGTTGCAGATACAAGCCATCGAATCGAAAAGGTCGAGATCGAATCCGCTCAATACGAGACATCATCGCCACGAACCTCCAAATAACTGTAGTCCGTTTTCTGGCCTAAGCCGACGTCGAGCGGTAATATCCTACTTGACTTAGAGCCGAAGTTGGTTATTGGTATGGAAGGCGCCGCGGCCACGCATTCGAACCCATCTTCGCCCATCAATTCATCTTCGTCCTACAAAAACGACCGTGAGTGCGTGGGTTGGCGCTTTGGGTTGCGATTCGCCTAAATAAAACATCAATATTCATGTATAATGATGTGTCACTGGTTGGAGCTACATCTTTATGCTTTCAGCGAAGAATCGTTTAATTGTCGCGTTAGACGTTCCTGACCTTGCACTTGCTAGTTCCTTAGTATCTGAAATCGGTCCTCTCGTCGGCGCCTTTAAGGTGGGGTTGGAGCTAATTTCGGCACAAGGCGGGCCGCCCGTTGTTCAGGCAATTCACAGCCTTGGATGTAAGGTGTTTTACGACGGGAAGTTCAATGACATCCCCAACACCGTTGGTAGCGCGACTCGTGCCACGGCTCAAATGGGTGTATGGATGTTGAACGTCCATGCGTCTGCTGGTTTAGCCGCGCTCAAGGCCTGCGCTGCTAACAAAGGCAACGCAATAGCAGTCGCTGTCACCGTTCTCACTTCCCTGCCTGCAAGTGAGTGCTCCGAGATCTTCGGTGCCAGCGTCGAGAGCAAGGTAGAGCAATTTACGGACTTTGCTCTTCATAGTGGCTTGGATGGCATTGTTTGTTCCCCACAAGAGCTACGTCTCATTTCGAAAGCGGCACAGCGTGCGGCCCTTTGCACAGTAGTCCCAGGAGTCAGACCCGCTTGGGCCGCTACGGACGATCAAGCCCGTGTGACTACTCCACATGACGCCATTCGGTTAGGCGCCACCTATCTAGTGATCGGCCGACCTATACTCAAGCCGCCCCCTGATGTAGGTTCACCTCGACGTGCCGTCGAGCTGGTGCTCAAAGAAGTGAACGACGCTCTTTGTCTCGGTTAAAGGATGCTCAATGCTCGACGTGCTAAGACTTCTCGAAGACACAAAGGCAATTCTAGTCGACACCCATGTCGTCTACACATCTGGACGTCACGGTGACGCTTACGTGAACAAGGACGCACTCTATCCCTTCCCCGGCCTCGTTTCGTCGATATGTGCTCAATTCGCGCAACGCTATTCTTCAGCAAAGATCGAGGTAGTCGCGGGCCCAGCTCTTGGGGGAATCGCACTTTCCCAATGGACTGCCCACCACCTATCTGTATCCACCCAAGTACTCGCGGTATTTGCCGAGAAACAAACCGATGGCACTTTCCTGTTCAAGCGCGGTTATGACGGCCTTCTGCGGGACAAGACGGTGCTACTCGTGGAAGACATTATTACCACGGGAGGGTCAATCAAGGCCGTAAGTGACGCCGTAAGAGAAGCAAAGGGCACTGTTGCGGGCCTAGCCGCGATTTGCAATCGGGGTGGCGTTAGAGCTGAGGACATTGGTGCGCCGATTCTGTTTTCAATGGCGGAGCTACCGCTTACCTCTTGGCCAGAATCAGAATGCCCCCTCTGCCGGCAAGGCGTTCCAATCAACGTCGAGGTCGGGAAGGGCCGAGAGTTCTTGAGCCGTCGATAGGGGGATAGACTAACATCGTACAAATAAGCACTGCAGAGGTGTTTGAAGTAATCGTTTACCTCGCACTTACTCTCGCCTGGCTGATTGTCGCAAGTTTTACGGCCTTTTTGATGATTGTGAAGCCCGTTCCTGTTGCGTCACGAGAGCTTCGCTATGTCGCGGCATCGTTTCTTGCCCTGGCTGTGATACAGGTCATTGATGGGTTCTATTGGTCTGTGACAAATATTTCTCAGGTGTTCGCGCTTGGACTCCACCCCACGCTGAGACAGGCCGCTCTAATTGCGGCGGTGAAGAGTCTGTCGCTTGCGGGTGCAGGACTATTTGTGGCCGTCTTGTGGAAGACCTATGAAAAGCTAATTGCGGACGTCGAGGCTGGCTATTTCAGAGCGCTTGTCGACCTTACGTCAGATGCCGTAGGGATTCTCGACGAAAACGGGCACGTACGCTTTTGGAATTCGGGTGCGGAACGACTATTTGGTTGGCGGCGCGACTTCACAACAGGCAGGCATATTAACGAATTCTTAGTGCCAGAACGTTTGCGCCCCGAGATGCTGACGACGTTGGCCTCGATAAGAGATGACACGCGTCCGTTCAGGAATTCTCGCGCAAGCCGCCTGATGTCTAACGGTACAGAGATTCCCATCGACGTGACCATAACCCCGATAATCGAGAACGGCAAATTCAGAGGATATTTTGGGATTATGCGGCCCCTGCCGGAAACTTCAGTACCCGGAACTTTCGACCGCTTTGACAAGCCAAATCAACTCGTAAGCGAGCCTTACGGTTTCCTTGCATTGCCGGCAAAATCTAAACCTATGGCCGCGGGCGTTAGGGCCGTGGTTGTCGAGGTACTGCGCGATTGCGGCCTCAAACCCGTAACGGCGCACGAACTGATGATACCTGCTGACATACCGGCTCAAATAGCGAGTCTCATCTGGTACGCAACAGTAGTCGTGGCCGACTTGACTGACCTCAACCCGAACGTAATGTACGAAGTTGGCCGGGCGCACGAGCTACGTAAGCCTCTGTTGCTCTTGGTTTCGGAGGGACAAAGTCCGCCATTTGACTTGGCTGCAATCCGCAACATAGAGTATTCTTTGCAAGATCTCAGCAGCCTAAAGAACCAACTCGGCGAGATGATCCGCGCTGTGCTCCATTGAAAATCTTCGAAGGTGCCCCTTCGACACGGGGGCAGAGTAAAAGCAGCGCGCGGCGGTTTCCAAATGCCCATTTGGCGTTGAAACGTAAGTGACGGTCCTGACGGGCCTGAGCCTATTGGAAGAAGTCGGCGAAGGAATCATCCTGCGGAGAGCATACGGCGGATACCGGCGAAAGACATCACGTCACCTTGCCGCGCCTTTATCAGAGGCGGAGCGAAGAGCAACGAGGACACGAACCCGAAGTTCCTTGAGAACGACTATCGCCCCGAGCACCCATTTGCGACCCGCCAATCTCCTCGCCGCCTTTAGGTACCCTCACGTGACGCCTTTTCAGGGCGGGATCAGGACGCATCCGAAACTATCACTTTGACGGAAGACGCGCAAACCCTTGCCTAGTCAGGTCGACCCACCTGGATCGGAAGCGATCAAGAGTGATAAACGAGCGCCTACCTCCCTCGACCGAATTTCATCGACTCCGAATGAGAAACCTCGATCCGCCGATATCGCCGTGCCCGACGGCGCGGATCGCTTTTTAATCCGGCCTGATGTCGAGCCGTAGGATCGTCATTCCTGGTCACAAAACTTCCAAATATTTTTTCTCCCATCCCTTCAATTACTTACAGCCCAAAACCTGTGAACAGCCAATCTTAGAAGCTCAATCTGGAACCGTGCGTATTCCGGCGAAGCTGAACGCGATTCCGGTAGGAAGCCGAACGGCATTCCGGTCCGAAGGTGAACACCCATCGGAGCGAAGCGACGCTGGCACTACGATTGTGCAGAAAGTGTTCGGCTTCGTCAAGTGGGAGAGATCGAAGGAGGCTGGAAGCGTGATCCGAAGCGAAGCGGAGGAAGAAGGCCACTAGCGGAGAAAGGGGTGCGGGGAAAGGGGCGCAGTCCTTTTCCCCGCTCAGTACTGTAGAGGCCCGGAGCGCGCTGTTAGCGCTCCGGCTTGCTACGGGGTTTGCGCATCGAGTCGCCGCGCATTTCGATGCGATGCGCGTTATGAACGATGCGGTCGAGGATGCCGTCGGCGAGTGTCGGATCGCCGATCTGCTCATGCCAGCGCGCAACGGGCAACTGCGAAGTGAGAATCAGCGAGCGCGTTTGATAGCGGTCTTCACAGATCTCCCAGAAGTCGCGGCGCTCCGTTTCGCCGAGCGGCGCCATCGCCCAATCGTCGATCAGCAGCACATCGATGCGGTTGAGACGCGCCAACAAAGTGCGAAAGCTGCCGTCAGCCCGCGCCAGTGTGAGATCGCGAAACAACGTGGCCGCGCGCGTGTAGTAAGCCGAGTAACCGTCGCGGCAGGCTTTCTGCGCCAGCGCCGAAGCGACGTAGCTCTTACCGACGCCGGTAGGTCCCAACACGAAAATGTTTTCGTGTTGCGCGACCCAAACCGATTCCTGCGTCAACGCGCGGATGACGCTTTTGTCTAATCCACGGGCCGCGCGGTAGTCGATATCTTCCACGCAAACATGGCCGCGCAGTTTGGCTCCTTTCAAGCGGCGCTCCAGCGCTTGATTTTCGCGCCAGGTCCATTGCAGGTCCACCAGCATTCCGAGACGCTCCAAGAAACTCAGCTCTTTCGCAGACTGGATCTTGTTCCTGCGTCTTCAAGGCATCCGCCATGGCGGGCAACCGCAAGGCGAGAAGTTTGTCGATGAGTGGTTGTTGTAGCATGTTCGTCTGTTCTCCTCTCCTTAGTTGAAGTACTCCGAGCCGCGAATAAAATCATGCGGCGGCGCTGTCTTTGGCGGCGTCGGCTTTGCCACCGGCGCGGCATCGAGTGAGTGTTTCAAGATCGACTTCACACTTTCGTAGTTGCATGCGCCCGTTAGCAACGCTCGTTGCGCGGCTGCTTCCATGCGCTGCGGCGTGTACTGCTCGGCCAGCCGAATCAGTCCCAGGCACCCGCGATAACCCATCTCTGGATGCGGCTTGTCCGCCAGGATACGCTCAAACAACTGCGCCGTTTGCGGACCGATGTTCTGCGCCCAGTTGACCATGCGCGAAGGCGTCCACTCCAGATGCGCTTGATGACTCTTTGGCCGGTGCTCATGCACGGTGATTGCTTTCCCGTGGCCGTGGCCGCGCAGATGCGAGGCCACACGCTGGCCCTTGTGCAGAATCTCCACCGTCGTTGGTGTCGAGCGGATCTCCACCACTGCATGCACCAGGTTGTACGGCACGCTGTAGTAGTTGCTGTCGAACGCCACATGATAATCGATGTTGACTCTCGCGCGTGTCCACTGGCTCATATCGAAGCGCTCCGCCGGCAGTTCGCGCAACGCAGGCTTATCAAGTTCGATGAAGAGTGAGGCGCGTGAGCCAGGGCGTTTGCGAAACGGCTTCTGATTCACTCGTTCGAGTAACTCGCGCACTGACTTGTTCACATCGATGACCGAAAAGAAGCGATGATGCCGCAGCGCTGCGATGATCCAGCGTTCGATCAACAGCACACCGCTTTCTACTTTCGCTTTGTCGCGCGGCTTGTAGGGACGCGCCGGCACAACGCCCACGCCGTAATGCAGCGCCATCTCCTGATAAGTGGGATTGAGCTCTGGATCGTAGCGGCAGGCTTTGTTTACGCCGGTCTTGGTGTTGTCGGGCACCAGCAGCTTCGGCACGCCTCCGTAGAACTCGAACGCTCGCATGTGCGCGCCCAGCCAGTTCTCCATCTGCTCGTCGGCGGTCACTTCCGCATACGTGTAGGAACTGGCGCCCAGCACCGCAACAAACAAATGCCCGGCTTGCGTTACCCCTCCTTCGCGATCGTGAATCGGAATCGTCGCGCCTGCCCAATCCACGAACATCTTCTCGCCTGCTTTGTACTCCTGGCGCAGCACCACATCGAGCTTGCCGCGCCAACGCTGATAGAGTTCGCAAAAACGGCTATAGCCGAGACCGTCCGGATTCGCCTGCTTGTATTCCTCCCACAGCAGTTGCAATGTCAGATGGCGGTGCCGCTGCCGTTGTTCGTGAATCTTCGCGAAGTCGGGCAGCGCTTTTCCGCTGTCCTCTTCTGCCTTCGGCGGATTACTGGGCTGGTTGACGGCAAACAGAGCCGCTTCCAACCGCTGTTCATCCCAGCCTTCGGGTAAGGGCCACTTCACGCCCGCCACTTCGGCGCGCTGCAAGTAATCATGCACCGTGCCCAAGCCGATATCGCAACTGCGGGCGATCTGGCGATGACTCAGATCCAGCTCGAATCGTAGTCTTAAAACGTCTTTCAATTTACGCATGGACATTCTCCTTGTTGGCAAATCTGTTCTCCCTTGTTTGAAACAAGAGCAGACCGCCATGTTTAATGTCCAGCGCGCTTTCGCCGCCTGTGGAAAACATTCCGGCGAAGGTGAACGCTGTTCCGGTCGTTACCGAAAAGTGTTCGGCTTCGTCACCGGAATGGCGTTCACCTTCGCGCCGGAATCGCGTTCACCTTCGGGCCGGAATGCCGTTCGGCTTCCCACCGGAATCGCGTTCGGGATCGACCGGATTTATCAAGAACCGAAAGAGGTTCCCATGAAACAAGCTCCAAATACAAGATAAGTTAACTCCGAAATCCCTGTCCTGCCTGAACCATCTCAAGCACGGCAGCACCTCCAAAACTCTCTTCCTCAAGGACGAGAACCCCGAAGAATTCTTCGCGCTGCTCGAAAACTTCTTCCTACAATACGCACCCACCTTTGACCACGACGCTGCTCTGGTCACCCGCGCCGCTCACGATTTCTGGATTATGCTCCGCCGCGAGCGCACCGTCGACGCCTATGAAAAGGCTCTCCACGCCCGCAAGCCCGACCCCACCTACTGGGTACAACCCGACCTCCACGAAATGCATCTCTTCGACCGTTACAAAACCGAAGCCTCCCGCGCCTACACGCGCAGCCTCAGAAACCTCCAAACCATCCAGAAAATGGCCCGCGACGAACAACGCTCGCAGCAACTGTTCGAACGCGAAAAACAAAAAGTTCGCCGTCGACTTCGCTCGTTGGGAACAAATGAAGCGCCAAAGTGAGGCGGCTGAAATCGTGACCGATTTCATCGCCATCAACGAGCAGACCATCGACCTCATTAAGCAGAAGCACGGCGGCGACGACACCAAAGTCATCAATCTGATCAAGAGCATTGAGAAAACCGCCCAAGACCAGTCGGGTGACCCGTTCCTCATCGCCATGGCCGATCGTGCCAAGGCCATCCAAGAGAGCTACGAAGACCGCCAAACCTCCACTCAGGAGGCGATTGATGACCTGTTTGCCGAAATCAAACGGAACGAACAGCGCAGACGCGAGCAAGCCGAGAAAGGCTATGACTCGCTGCGCTTCTTCGTATTCAAGACGATGCAGGAGGAGGGCGTCACCAACGCCGAGACGGTAAGCGCGAAAATCGCAAAAGCCTTCGTCGATCATCCAAACTGGGCGCAGACAGACGCCGAACTCCGCGAGCTACGCAAAGAGGTAACCTTCGCCGTGTACGCCGAGAAAGACGACCTCGACGAAGTAGCCGCCATCGTGGAAAAGCTCGTCGATAAATTGCTCAGGAGTTCGGCGTGACCGACCGCGAAACGTTCGCCCAACGCACGCGCGATTGGGCAGCCCGCTTAGACGTCCGCGTCCAGGCGATCGCCATCCGCAAGATGCGAAGGAAATGGGCAAGCTGCTCCACCGCCGGCAGGCTCACCTTTGACGAGTCGCTGCTATCCAAGCCCGGCCAACTGCAAGACTACGTGATCGTCCACGAACTTTTGCACCTCAGCGTGCCGGCAAGCTCTGGAAGATCTTAATGCGAGCGCACCTGGGCGAGTACGAAACCTATGAGAACGAGCTAAAACGACGCTAATCGCCAGGCCCGGCCCGCGAACTCAAACCTTTCGATCACAGCCAAGCGCGAATCCTAATGCCTGGCAGACCTCACGCATTCTCCTATCGCTCAGGCGGGCGACGCGGCGCAATAGCCTGTCTTGCGAGACGGTGAGCGTGTTGACAAGATTCACCGCACAACGTGTTTTCATCCCGTCCTCTATGTCGAGGACTACCTCCGAGGGCACGCCTCGAATGGTGGAGGTTATGGGCGCGACGGTGACCGTTGAGAGATAGCCGATCGCGCTGTCTCGGGTGAGAATTAACACGGGCCGCTGCTTGTCAGGCGGGGGAAAACGGAAATAGCAAACGTCGCCACGGCTCAGTCGGTCGGCCACACCCCTACCGCCTCCCAAACCTGAAATTCCTCAGCCTTCTGCGGCACAGCCAAATAGCCCTCACGGTCACGCTTCTCAAGCTCCCCTTGCTTGAGCCGTCGGAGATGCTCTTCTAAAGCAGTGCGGATCAATGCCGAGCGATTTACCTTCCCGCGCTTCGCCGCATGATCGGCAGCCTTGAGAAGTTTTGCGTCAAGCACAACTTGAATTGTAGCCATTGTGGATTCCTATCCACAGTTTACTCCACATTTACCGGTGGCGAGCCAGTCGATGATCATAAAACGATAGAACCCGGTCACAAATCTGCCAAATATTTTATCTACAACCTTTTCAATAACTTGCAGCCAAACAACTGTAAACTACGGATCTGAGAGGCTGAATCTGGAACCGGAATGAGGTTCCCATGAAACAAGCTTCAGATACACAAAAATTAACTCCGAAATCCCTGTCCTGCCTGAATCATCTCAAGCACGGCAGCACCTCCAAAACTCTCTTCCTCAAGGATGAGAACCCCGAAGAATTTTTCGCGCTGCTCGAAAATCTCTTCCTTCAGCACCAACCCAACTTTGACCACGACGCTGCTCTGGTCACCCGCGCCGCCCACGATTTCTGGATTATGCTCCGCCGCGAGCGCACCGTCGATGCTTACGAAAAGGCTCTCCACACCCGCAAGCCCGACCCCACCTACTGGGTCCAACCCGACCTCCACGAAATGCATCTCTTCGACCGCTACAAAACCGAATCTGCCCGTGCCTACACGCGCAGCCTCAAGAATCTCCAAACCATTCAGAAAATGGCCCGCGACGAACAACGCTCGCAGCAACTGTTCGAACGCGAAAAACAAAAGTTAGCCATGGATCTTCTTCGTTGGCAGCAAATGCAACGCCAAAACGAAGCGGCCGAAATCGCCGAATCCTTCATCGAAGAGAAACCGGTGATCGTTGACGAACAAGGCCCGCACATCCCGCAAGACCTCTACGTCTCCATGCAAGACGGCATCACGCACATCTTCGACACCGTCCCCAGCAACGACGAAGTCCACCGCATCATCGCCGAGGCCAATCAGCTCCCCACGCCTCCCACCCACATCGTCCGCACATACATCTTCGCCGGCCTCATTCCACCCACTTACCAGTGGCTCATCACGGAAGAGTCCCAGCGCACCGCCAAGGATCTAGAGATCCGCAAACGTCTCTCCTTCGATGAGTGGCGAAAACTCGCCGCCAAAGAATAAGAACCAGAGTCCCCCCTTCAAAATTTGCACCGCCCCTTCGCAAGGGACAACTCCGCCCATTTTTCAGTATTTTCGGTCTCTTATGGCCTATCCGCGTTCATCTGCGTCCATCTGCGGCTCAGTTCGTCCCCGCCAACCACCCAAATCTCGAATCGTAAAAGCGCAGAAAAAGCGAAAGACGGCCTACTTCGGTTCCCAAAACGGCTGTTTCGCCGCCACAAACTCCACCGGCACTTCCGTCACAAACCCTTTCATCCACTTCGCGCACTCCTCCATCCCCGCCTGTTCCGACGGAATATGCGTCAGCATAATCAGCGCCTTCCTCTGCCCCGCCGCGCGCGCATCATCCACATATTCCACCGTCTCCCATTCCGGCACTTCGCCAATAATCAGCACTTCCACATCTCCCCGCTCCAACGCCTTCACCTGCATCTGCGTTCCCCCCGCCCCAGGAAGCAGCCCAATCTTCGTCACCTTCATCTCGCCATCACCCACCACCCGCATCACGTTCAGCGCAAGCCGCTTCTTCAGAAACGCCGCCAGATCTCCAACCGTCGTCTCCGGGAGCGTAAACAAATGCGGATTCTCCGCGCTCTGATACTTCTCCCAACCCAGCGCCTTCGTCATCCCAAACTGAATGCCATCGGGTTTCCGCATGTGCCAGTGGTCATGAAACCGCCACACCACCATATGATGCTCTTTGATAAACGCTTCCTTAGCCGCCCAAACCGGATCGTTCGCCTTCTCCAAGTCCGCAATGCTGTCCTGATGCGTGTAGAACGTCGGCTCATGCGTGATCACCAGATTGTCGCCCTTCGCCGCCGCCCGTTGCAGCACATCCAGCGTCGCCATCATCGTCACTGCCACGCCCGTCACCGGCGTATTCGGATCACCCGCCTTGAACGTATCCACCGTCTGCGCACGCCAAGGCACACCCACTTCCTTCTGAATCCGTTCAATGATTTGCTGCGCCGTGATCGCAGGTGCCGTCTGTGCTTGAGCGCCCAAAGCGATCAGCAATCCGACTAAAACCGGCAAGCCGTTACTTCGTGATCCCCTTGCTCTCATCAATAACAACGAACTGGTTAACCGGAACATTCTTGAACTGTTGTTTAATCCCACTCGGCCATTCTACGCTCACGTTTTGAACAACCTTGTCTTGCGCAAACCCAAACGTCAGCGCCAAGTCACTCTGCGAACAATAGCTCGACCCACTATGCACCGTCTTCCACTGCTTGCCCAGCGCACTCTCCACCCGCACCACCGCGTCAAGCCCGCTGCGATTTGACTTAGTCCCCACCAGCCGCACGTTCAACCAGTTGTTCTTGTTGCCGCCTTCATTGGTATAAAGCAGCGCCGCCCCGTTGTTGTTATTGAAGACTAAGTCCAAATCCCCGTCATGGTCGAAGTCCGCAGCCGCCGCGCCGCGCGCCACCATCGGCTTCTCAAAATCCGCGCCCAGCGCGTGGCTCGCATCTTCAAACTTTCCATGCCCCATGTTGCGGAACATCAGCGGCGGCTCCTTGTATTGCACATTTGGCTGCACGCGGCTGATCTCCGGCTCAATGTGTCCATTCGCTGCCAGAATGTCATCCCAACCGTCCAGGTTGTAATCCAGGAAGAACGCTGCAAACGTCAGACTTAGTAAGCTCGAGCGCCCCACCGTTGAGGAAGGCGCCTCATCCACAAAGAACCCCTTGCCTTCGTTGTGATACAAGCCCAGCATTTGGTTGGCAAAGTTACCCACCAGTAAGTGCGGCCGGCCGCTATGGTCATAGTCGGCGGCATCCACGCCCATCGCCCCGCGCGCCGCGCCATCTTCTCCATAAGCCACGCCCGCCTGCATTCCTTCTTCCTTGAACACGCCATTACCCAAGTTGCGGTACAGCTTATTCGGCTGCGTATCGTTCGAAAGAAAAATGTCCGGCCAGCCGTCTCCGTCGTAATCGAAGATCAGCACGCCGAGTGACTTACTGGTGTTATCAATCAATCCAGCCTTATCCGTAACATCCTCAAACTTGCCGCCGCCCAAGTTGTGATACAACCGCGACGACGTCCCTCCATACGATTCCGGCGTGCAATACGATTTCGACCCTCCATCCAATGAGCACCACTGATCTGTCTTTTGGCTCCAAGTCGCATAATTCGCCACAATCAAATCGGCCTTACCGTCTTTGTCGTAATCAAACCAGGCGGCGCTCGTGCCAAAGTTCACGTTATGAATCCCGCTCTGCGCTGTCACATCTTTGAAGTGGCAGTTCCCTTCGTTGTGGAATAAACGGTCGCCCTCCAGCGCTGTCACATAGATATCAACCCGCCCATCGTTGTCATAATCCGCCGCCGCTACTCCGAACCCATACATCTCTACGTCCAAGCCGCTGCCGCGCGTCACGTCAGTGAATGTCCCGTTGTGATTGTTCCGGTAAAGGGCCATCGTTGACCTGCGTCCGCGCGGCGTAAAGTCCTTGCCGTTGATAAACAGAATGTCCGCCCAGCCATCGCCATCCAGGTCCACAAACGCCACGCCCGACCCTAGCGTCTCTGGCAAATACCGCTTGCCCGTTGCCCCGGTATTGTGCTGAAAGTGAATCCCTGCCTTGGCCGTCGTATCCACATAGCGCACTCCACCGCTCTCCGGCACAAACGCGCGCAGCAAAACGACCAGCGCCACACCAACCATCACGCTAGTCTTCATTCACTCAGTCACTGGCGCTAAAGGCCGGATCAAACGCAACGCCGGCCGCGTCAAGTAATCGCGCACATAATCGGCATTCGGAAAATGCTCTGTCTTCCTGTACGGATAACCACTCATCGCATGAAACGGCAGCGGCAGAACATTCTCGCCGAATGCTGTATTCGCGTCCGCATCCTTCGCCCAACCGTCCACTTTCAATAGGAAATCGCGCGTCCAGCCATTCTTCAACGCGGGCAGGGAAGCGGCGTTGTATTGAATGCTCAGCTCGTCGCCCGAACCCATAATCACCATTCGGTCATCCGGCTCGTGCAACAGCGGCGTCACATCTCCATACCGCGTATACATCCCCGGCGTCGGGTTCCAATTAGAAATCGGCCGCACCTCCGAATACAAAAACCGTTCCGGCTGCCGTCGTTCCGCATCAATCACCGTTCTTGAGAATCCACGAAAATGCAGATCCGCCGCAACGGCATTCATCGGCGTCAACTTCGTCTGCGGCGCTCGCGCGTCCGCAATCAGGAAGATCTCATCCCAATAGAGGCAAAGGTTCGTCACAATCCGCACCTCGCGCGAACTCGACAAAAACTTGCCCGTCAAATCCACCGCCATCGTCTTCGGCTTGCCCGATGGAATGCCCATATCTTCCACAACCGTCTTCCATTGCCCGGCTGCATCCTTCACTTGCAGATAAGGAAACACCAAGCCATGCCCACTCTGCGCCGCGCGCAAGAACGTACTGCCGTCGGCCCAGTCCACCCAACCATTCAGAATCAGCGCCGCTTTGTTCCCCTTAGCGGCCTTGCCGAAATCCAGATCCAGCGTATGCAACTCCGCCACTCCGGAAGCATCCCTTTGGAACGCATCCGGATAACGCTGATCAACCTTCGAAACCTGCGCCGTCACGTCCGCCCCATGCGAATCCATTGCTCGCGCCGGATGTATCTTTTCCGCCGCGCCAAACAGCCGAAACTCCGGATACGGCGGCGACTTAAACTTATCGTTCGTATATATCGACGTCCCGCTTGGATGATCCACCGCGATCAATTGCACCTGATCCAGATACGACACCTCATGCAGTTCTTCCGTAATCTGCAGTTTGTATTTGCCATCTTGCGCCTTCAACGCTGAACCAGGAATCTGAATATACTCGTCGTGATCCACTGGGAAGTAGCTCCCATCGCCCGAACTCGCGCCTAACGGAGCCACGCCCAGCACATCCGTAATGAATTCATACTGGGCGCCGTTCCAGGTAAAGATCATCGGGCAGGAACCCGAAAGCCGCTGCGCCTCCGGAATCGTCAGCACTTCCAACTTCTGATGCGGCTCATTCTGAATCAATCCGTTCGGCCAGGTAATGCGAATCGTATCCGCATCCGTATGCCCATCCACCGCAAACGCCAGCGGCACGCCGTTATAAACCTTCTTCTCGTAATAAGCGCCCGCCTTCATTTCTACCGTCGCTCCCGGCGCCATCTTGAGATTCTTCACGCCTTGAATCCGCACCGTCATCCAGCGCTCTGCCGGCGAAGCGTTCAGCGCCAGATGCACACTGCCGTCAGGCGAAAGGGTCGCCAAATCCTCGCGTTTATCGCCGTTGAAATCCGCTCGTACACCGCCATGCGGTACTTTGGCTTTTTCATCCAGAACAAACTTGCCTTCAGCATTGCGCAGCGCTAACATCTGCGGATGAAAGCTCACCAGATCAAGCAAACCGTCGTGATTGAAATCCTGCGCTTCCAGGAAATTCGCGCCCGCCGGCAACACCGTCAGATCCGTTGCCTCAAACACGCCATTCAACCGGTCCCGATACAACACCCCAGGCCGGTCTTGGTAAGAAACAACCAAATCGCGCGCCGCCGTATCAATCCGCACCGCAGTCTGCGCCGCATCTAGCGCATTCCCCTTCACAAACGGAAACAACGCCGTCTGCGGCTCGAATTTCCCAGTGCTCACATTGCGCAGCAGCACCGGATCCGTTCCGAATAACAGCAAATCCAGGTCGCTGTCATGATCGAAATCCAACCAAACCGCTTTCGTAATTCCATGGTTAACAGCCAGCTCCGCCGCCTTCGCGAACTTTCCTTTGTTGTTGTGAAATAATTCAACGCTCTTGCTCGTCACTACGCACAGATCAGGCAACCCATCGTTGTCATAATCGCCAACGGCAATGCTCACCACGTCCTTTATGTCGGCAAGCTTAACTGCTTCTGTTCCATGCTTCAGTAATTCCACCAGGTCACGCGACCAAACCAACAGGTCCGGCTTGCCCGTGCCTTCACTGTCAATCGCCAGCATCTGCGTTCCCGGCGCGCTCCAGCCATTGGAAACCACTTTGTCGTCATACTTCGTCGGTTCGCTCGCCGCAGTCGGTCGTGGCTCTGGCGGATCATCCAGTTCTACATAAATGCACCACTCCATATCTTCCGGTACCGGCGCACCCTCAGTCCGCTTTTTCACATCTTCAAAAGCCGCCCGCTCTCTGGCCGCGTCTTCCCGCTTTTGCGCCCGCTGATACAAACTGAACAACTGAAAATGCGGCCCTGCCAAATTCGGATTCAAGCGTTCTGCTTCCAAAAATTCTGGCAACGCCGCATCCGTATCGCCCTTCGACCGCAGCACCGAAGCCAAGTTGTAATGCGCCACAGCCTCGGCCGGGACAAGCTTGAGCATGCCGCGAAACTGCTCAATCGCTTTCTCGTAATCCCCCGCATGCTTATAAGCGATGCCCAAATTAAACCAAGTGTGCGGATTTCCCGGATCTTGTTTCTGCGCCTTCAGCAATTCCGCGACGCCTTCGTCTGTTTGCCCCGCCCGCAAAAGCGCCAGTCCGTAGTTAATACGGTCACGCGCCGAATTCGGGTTCATCAGCAGAGCTTCGTGCAGTTCCGTCACTGCCTGCACGTGCGTGTCGGGATTTTCGTAGAACGCTTTGCCCAAGTTGCGGTGCTCCCACAAACGGTCTTCCGCCGGTGGTACATCGGCTGCACTCACGAAGAGCGCCCCAATCGCTAACGCTACAACCGCAAAACGAGATTTCGTCATCATCAACCTATAGTTTGAGCCACGCGATTTAAATCACTGCTAGATTGAGAACGTGCTAGCGCAGAGTGCCCGAAAAATGGGCGAAATGATCCGTTCCCGGCAGATCTCTTCAGAAGAGCTGATCACGGCGCATCTCGAGCAGATCCAGCAAATCAATCCATCGCTCAATGCCGTCGTTGAATTTATCAAACCCAACGCCGCGCCGCTTCCCGGCCCGCTCCATGGCGTGCCTTTTTCAGTGAAAGACTCCATTGATGTAGCTGGAGTAAAAACCACCGCCGGCACTTTGGGCCGCCGCAATGCCGCGCCCGCTGCCAAGAATGCCACGCTGGTAGAGCGCCTTGTGCAAGCCGGCGCCGTTCCCATTGCCAAGACAAATCTGCCCGACCTCCTCTTCTCTTTCGAAACCGACAACCTCATCTATGGCCGCACAAATAATCCCTACGACGTGACTCGGACGCCAGGCGGCAGTAGCGGCGGCGAATCGGCGCTCATCGCCGCCTGCGGTTCTCCGCTCGGTCTGGGCAGCGACGCGGCCGGTAGTGTCCGCGTTCCCGCTGCGTTCTGCGGCATCGCTAGCATCAAACCAACCAGCGGACGCTTGCCTCGCACCGGCCACGTTCCTCCGGCGGGCGGGTGGATCGAAGCACTTTGGCAAATAGGTCCAATGGCGCGCTATACGGAAGACCTGGTGCTGGCCATGCAACTCCTCGCCCATGAAGACGACGCGGATTTCACCGCACCGCCCGTCGCCTTACTTGATCCACCCGCTGCGCGCACTCTGCGGATCGCCTACTTCACCGACAACGGCTTCGCGCCCTGCAATCCGGAAATCAAATCTGCCGTCGAGCAGTGCGCCCGCTTTTTCTCGACTGAAGCGATGGTCGTGGAAGAATGCCGCCCTCCCGGCGTTGCAGACGCCTACGAACTCGAACTCGCTCTTCTCGGCGCCGATGGAGCTGACGGCATTGACGAATATTTGAAAGACACCGGCAGCCATCAAACTCACAAATTTCTAAACGGCTTCCTCGATCACATGCGCCCGCATCGCACCACCGTCGCGCAGTTTGCCAAACGCTGGGCGCAGTGGGACCAATACCGGACTCATATCTTCAGATTCTTTAGTCGCTACGATGCCATCCTGTGCCCCGTTTACACGCAGCCCGCTTTGCCTCACCACGCCTCGCTAATCGAGGAGAACTTCCGTGGCTTCAGCTATACAATGGCCTGGAATGTCGCTGGCGCGCCCGCAGCCACCGTACGTTGCGCCGAACACAATGGCCTTCCTATTAACATCCAAATCGTTACCAAACCCTGGCGCGATCTTCTCGCCTTACAGCTCTGCCATATGATAGAGGACCAGTTCGGAGGATGGAAAAAACCTTGAAGCTCTACCCCGTTACACTTTTTCTTTGTCTCGCTGGCACGCTGACGGCTGCGGACTTCCCGCAGGCCGAAATCTCAAACGGCATCATCAAGGCCAAGATTCTTTTGCCCGACACCGAGCACGGCTATTACCGCGGCACCCGCTTCGATTGGGACGGCGTTGTCGAAAGCCTCACCTACCAAGGCCACAATTTCTTTGGCAAATGGTTCGACAAATACGAACCGACGCTGCACGACGCCATCATGGGTCCGGTGGAAGAATTCCGCACCGGAACCACCGCTTTGGGTTATGACGAAGCCAAACCAGGCGGACTTTTCGTGAAAATCGGCGTCGGACTGCTCAAAAAGATTGACGACCAAAAGTACAGCCAGTTCCGAACCTATCCGCTCGTCAACTCCGGTACCCGTGTGGTCACACCCGAGCGCGATCATGTCACCTTCCAGCACGATCTCCGGAGCGAAGGCTATTCATATGAATACCGGAAGACCCTTCGCCTCCCCTTCCACAAACCCGAGCTCGTCATCGAACACTCTCTCAAAAACACCGGCAGTAAAGTGATTGAGACTGACGTCTACAACCACGATTTCTACATGATCGACAATCAACCCGCCGGTCCGTCTTACCGCGTCGCCTTCACCTTCCCGCCCGAAGCCAAGAACAACCTGAAAGATATTCTCGAAATCAAAGGCGATAGCTTGGTCTACAAACGCGAGCTTCAACCCGGCGGCGAATCTCTTTTCACACCCATCAGCGGCTTCAGCGACAAACCCGTTGATAACGACATCATTGTCGAAAACACAACAGCAAAGGCCGGCGTCCAAGAAATCGGCAACCGGCCTTTATCGAATATCGACTTCTGGACCATACGTTCCACCGTTTGCCCCGAAGGCTACATTCACATGCGCATCGAGCCCGGCAAAACGTATACCTGGAAAATCACCTACCGCTTCTACACGCTTCCTTTACCTAACGGGAACAAAAAGAAACGACACGGGTGACGGCACTTCGAACACACGGTCAGTCTTGGTCAATTGGCCATTGCTCTGATCAACACTGAACAAAACAAATTTGTTTTGCTTCTGATCGCCCACAAATAGCAGCTTGCCCGCAGGATCCAATTCCACGCCGCGCGGCATTTCGCCGCCGGTTTCAATCACCTGTTCGCGCGTCAACTTCCCCGTTGCATGATCAATCTTGAAAACCGCGATGGAACCAAAGAAGCGGTTCGATCCGTAGACATAATCGCCTTTGTGATCGATCAGAATCTCCGCCGGATTGCTCTTTCCCTTAAACCCGTCCGGCACTGAGGAAATGGTTTGCAAATGCGTCAGCGCGCCTGTCTTCGTATCGCGCGCGAAAACACTCACCTGCGAAATCAATTCATGAATCACGTAAGCAAATTTGCCGTCGCGGCTGATCGCGATATGCCTCGGACCCGACCCAGGATCCGTCTTCGCCACCGGCGGATCATTCGGCGTCAGCGTCGCATGGGCAGCGTCCACCTTATAGATGCGAATTTCATCCAGCCCTAGATCCGGCACATAGGCAAACTTATTATCCGGTGAAAACACCGTCTCGTGCGCATGCGGCCCTTCTTGCCGCCCCCTGTCAGGCCCGCTTCCCGAAGCCTTCATCAAACCAGACAACGGCCCAATCTTCCCATCCGCCTCAATCGGATAAACTGGCACACTGCCCGACGTATAATTCGCCGCGATCAGCATTTTCCCGGTATGATCCACCGCCAAATGACATGGCGCCAATCCTTCCGCCGACCGGCTATTTAAATATGTGAGAGCGCCCGTGCTTCGGTTAATGGCAAAGCCCGCCACGGCGCCGGGCTTATCGCCTTCCACTTCGCTAGCGGCATAAATATATTTGTATGCGCGATCGGTCGCCAAAAACGACGGGTTCACCACTTTACCCACCATTCCCATCGATTCCAGCTTGCCCGACCCAGCATCATAACGATACGCGTGGATGCCTTCGCCGTACGTACCCACGTAAACAAAATAGTTTGAGTTAGAAGAAGAGTTCAAGAGTGTCCCAGCCATCATGGCCAACAGGGCCATTTTCAGTTTCATTTTGATTCCTTGCGTTTGCCCGGTTTGTACAAAATTAGTTCCATGCGCATCTGCGGCGTAAAGATCGTCAGTAATTTCTTTTCAGTGTCGATTTCAACCGTATACGGCCCGTCTTGCGTGCCCTGATCGTCCATGAGGGTCAATTGATCGTTATCTAGTGTATACGTTCCATGCCGTTGTGCGCCTTTGGCTTCGATCCTCAAGACTTGGTTAAATAGGCCATCCGTCCCCAGAACAAGACGCCCGGAACACAGTGGACTGCCATCGTAACAGATATGAGTGGTCCCTTGTCCATCGTCTGTCATCTTGATATAACTCCAGCCCGCTGGGTTGCTCAGCAGCTTGATTTGTTCCTCACTTAACGTAGATGACGTCTTATTCGGCTTTGGCTTCGGCGTCACCTTGTGCATTGTAAGTTCAATCCGAACCTGCTGCATGGACAAAACTAAGAAATGCGTTTTGGGATCGAACTCAACCGTATACGGACCATCCGGCGTTTCGAGTTCGTCCACAAACGTCAATTGATCGCCTGTCAGCGTGTAGGTTCCTTGACGCGGCACTGTTTGTCCATGGATTGTTACTGACTGCGTAAAGTGATTGTCTATTCCGAGTATGAGACGCCCGCTGCATTCATCCGTGGGCGGCTTGCCATCGAAACAGGGATGTTCCGTCCGCATCCCCGTACTGCTCATCTTGATGTAATCCCAGCCGGCGGGATCTTGCAACTGCTTCAACTGAACGCTCGTCAGGCTTGCAAAAGCGCTCACCAGCGTGGCGCAGCCAACCAATAAACCTGTGCACACAAAAACCGAACGCATAGCTTTCTCTATTGTCTCCAAAAGGCCGCTAATGGGTCATCGAGTAGACGATATAATTGACCCCAATGCGTATGCCGAGCGCCGAATATTCCTCCGGATACTCAGGCGAGTCCGCCCACTCCCACGAATCCCCCAAATCGGAGTTGAAGGAAACCGCCACCATCAAACGATTCTTGTTGTCGTAAATTCCGCGCCAGTGGGCAGTCACCCCGTCGTTTCGATATCCCGCGCCTCCGTGGTGCAACATGCGCACAGACCACTCCCCCGGTACCTGATATCGATCATCCAAATCGTAAACAGTATGGAAGATAGATTCTTCATCCTTAATCTCAACAATCGGCCGATCGGGAAACACCTTGCTTATGCCGGCTTTGAAGACCTCCCAATCTTGCGTGCCCCAAAAGTCATCGCACATCAAGAAGCCGCCGCGATCAAGATAATCGCGCAGCGTATGCGCCTGGTGGTCGGTCAAGTTCCACTCACCGACAAATACCGCATACAACCACGGGTAATTGTAAACTTCATTGAGATCGTCCAAGTTCACAGGCTGTTCCACCGAGCGCACGTTCAAACGAGTGAGCCGGCGAACGGCATCCACAAAATGCCGATCGGCGCGCGGATAATCGTTGGTCCAACTCGAATGGCCCGTCCGCCAGTCCCAACCAGCATGCCGAAAATGCGCGTCGGGGATCGATGGATACATCAGTCGCGCAAAAACCCACTCGGTCTTTTCGGCATAGTCCGGCGGCAACGGAATCGACCCTTGGCGGTACTCATCACCCGGATATTCGCGAAACGGTTGTGGCAAATTGCGCGGCGGATCTTTGTGTGCGGCGGCGTAAACCACACCGAGCAGGACGCCAAACGATGTCAGCTTCAGCAGACGATTGCGCAACACAAGCCTCGAACGTGAGAATAGCATTTAAAATCTACGAAGATTTTCGTTGACACTACGAACCCCTTCGTAGTAGAGTTTTGACATGGCGATGGAAAAGTTGCAGAAGCCCACAGCAACCGAACTGGAAATTCTACGCGTCCTCTGGGAGCGCGGTCCTTCCACCGTGCGCGATGTCTATGAAGTGATGGCACAAAGCAAACCGATTGGCTACACCACAGTCTTAAAGATCATGCAAATTATGACGCAAAAAGGCAGCGTCGCGCGTAATGAAGATAGTAAGGCGCACGTTTACAAAGCGCGTCAGCCCGAAGAAAACACGAAACGCCAATTGGCGGGAGATCTTTTGCAGCGCGCCTTTGCCGGCTCCGCCAGCCAGCTAATGATGCATGCGCTGGCGGGCAAGAAAACGTCGCAAGCGGAAATTGCGGAAATTCGCGAGTTATTGGATGAATACGAAAGGAAAGCGAAATGAGCACGCAAATGGTTGAAATCATCGGCACGGCGTTATTGCATTTTTTGTGGCAAGGGGCGGCCTTGGCCGTGCTGCTTTTGGTGGCTATTTCGTTCACACGCAACGCGCGCCTGCGCTACTTGCTCGGCGTAGGCTCTCTCGTCTTGATGGCGTTGTGCCCGATAGCGACCGTTGCCTTTTTGCAAAGACCCGTGGCCTCACCTGTTAGCGCTATTGATTACTCAGCCGTTGCGCCAGCAGTCTCGAACATCACGGTCGCGCTAAGTACCGCGCCGCCCGTCGCATCGTTCGACGTGCTGACTTGCTTTGTTTGGATCTGGTGCGGCGGTGTTTGCCTTTTCGCTGCACGCGCCTTCGGTGGCTGGCTCGTGCTGCAAAGGTTGCGCCGCACGGCGCAAGAAGCTATCCCAGCGGCATTACTGAACCGCTGCCTCCGCTTGAAACAACGCATCGGCATCAGGACCATGGTGCGCTTCGCCCATTCCGATAGCGTAGATGCGCCGGCGGTGGTGGGCTGGTTCCGCCCTGTCGTCTTGATCCCGCTTTCGGCTATGTCTGGTTTATCGGTCGAACAGTTAGACGCAATCATCGCGCATGAACTGGCACACATTCGCCGCTACGACGCACTGGTGAATTTGTTTCAGATTGCCGTGGAGACCGTTCTCTTCTATCACCCAGCCGTATGGTGGGTGAACCGTGTGATCCGCGTCGAACGGGAAAATTGCTGTGACGATATCGCAGTGGCCGTTTGCGGCAACGCCAGTGAATATGCACGCGCCTTGGCCATGATGAGCAGTGCGCAGCCCTCCTGGGCCATGGCGGCGAACGGCGGAGCTCTCAAGGCTAGAGTCGGGAGGCTCCTGGGTATGCAGAAAATGACGCACGGCATTCCACGCGCCGGTTTGGCTGTTTTGGCGCTACTTTGCACTTCTTGTGTCGTACTGGCGGCGAGCGCCTTTCAACAAGACCCGCCCACTCCTCCGCTACCACCGCCTCCGCCAGCCGCGCCGGTAGTGGCTCCATCCGCTCCTGTTCCTCCTGCACCAGCGCCAGTTCCCGTTCCAGTGGCCGCTCCTGCGCCTCCCGCCGCGCCAGCACCGCCGCCTGCGCGTTTATCAGAGGATGAAGCTGTGCCCGCTGACCTGGGCGCCCTTCGCGTACAAGCCATTACCATTCGCCAACTGGCAAATTTGAACTTCCGCGTCGCCGTCAATCAGGATGCCTCTTCCAGTCAAACCAAAGAACATACTGGTCCTTCTTACATCGATAGTCTCGCCGCCGTTGGCCTAACCAACCTCTCTGTTGACGACTTGATCGCTCTGAAGACACAAGGCGTCACGCCCGAATATGTTCGCCAAATGAAAGCGGCCGGCTTTGAGTTCACTGTTCGCGATCTCATTGGCCTGAAAGTACAAGGCGTTTCACCCGAATACATTCGCGATATCCGCGCCACCGGGCTCAAACCGAGCACGCGCGAAATCATGGCGCTGAAAGTACAAGGTGTCACTCCCGAATTTATCCATGCCATGCAATCGGCCAATCTCGGAGAGTTGAAAATCCACGATATCATCGGCGCCAAGGTGCAAGGCGTCACTCCAGAATTCATAGAAAAAGTCCGCAGCCACGGCTTCAAAGATTTAACGTACCGGCAGTTAATCAGCCTCAAAATGGCTGACGTCTTCTAAGGAGATTTCCCCAACATGACCACATTCAAAACACCTTCGCTCGTAGTGTGTCTGCTCGCCACTAGCTGCGCTTTTGCAGCCGTCAATAAGGGCGAATGGACGCTCAGCCAATCGGATGATCCCACCAAAATTCGCCTCTTTCTTCACAGCCAACAAGATGGCGATCGTTCCTACACCAGCAGCTCCGATTGGAACTCTGCCGACCTCAAAGGCATTGACTGGGGCACTGCCGGCAAGCATGATGTCCACTTCAGCATCGCTCGCGATGCCGGCACTATCGAGGGCGAAGGCTTTCTGAAAGACGGCTCTGGCGCGGGACTGTTCACCTTTAAACCCAACGCCCAATACGCCAGCGAAATGTCCAAACTCGGCTTTCCCGGCGTGACCGACGGTGTAACTGACGAGGACCTCTTCTCGTACACAATCCACGACGTAAGTCTCGCTTTCGTCCGCGAGATCAAGGCTGCCGGCGTGGAGGGTCTAGACCTGCACAAGCTCATCGCCTTTCGCATCCATGGTGTGACTGGCGCCTTCATTCGCGACATTCATGCAGCCGGTATCAACGAAATAGCGGCCGACAAATTGATTGCCTTTCGTATCCACGGCGTCTCTCCCGAATTCGTGCGTGACATTCACGCAGCGGGCATTCAGACGCTCGATTCAGAAAAATTGGTCGCCTTCCGCATCCACGGTGTGTCTCCCGAATTTGTGAAAAGCCTTACCACCGCCGGAATCGCAACCACCAACCCGGATAAACTCATCGCCTTTCGCATCCACGGCGTCTCGCCTGAATTCGTCGATCAACTCAGCCGCCTCGGCTTCCCACATGCCGATCCCGAAAAACTGATTGCCTGCCGAATTCACGGCGTAACACCGGAATACATCGAAAAAATGAAAGCGCGCGGCATCCAAAATCTCACCCTCGATCAGTTAATCAATTTACGCATTCACGGAATCGATTGAACCTAACCGCCAAGCTTTGCGTACGTCCAATGGAAGCCATTTATGCAAATTTGGAACGACATCCGCTACGCGCTGCGTGGCTTCCGGCGAACGCCCCTCTTCACAGCGGTTGCCATTCTCTCACTCGCCTTTGGCATTGGCGCCAACACCGCCGTCTTTAGCTTGCTTGATCAGGTGATGCTGCGGCTCTTGCCCGTGAAGCATCCCGAACAACTGGTAATTCTGAAGGAACGCGGCTCGCATTACGGCAGCAACTCGGGTATGAACGCCATGTCATACCCGATGTACAAAGACTTTAGCGAGCACAACGATGTCTTCTCTGGCATGTTCTGCCGCTTTGCCACGGAAGCGAGTCTAGGCTATGGCAGCCGTACGGAGCGTGTGGATGCGGAATTGGTTTCCGGCACATATTTCCCCGTTCTAGGGGTTTCCGCGGCGCTGGGCAGAACCTTCACTCCCGAAGACGACCAGATCATCAACGGTCATCCTCTTGTGGTGTTGAGCTATAACTTCTGGCGAAACCGTTTCAACGCCGATCCATCGATCGTCAATAAAACCATCGTCGTCAACGGCCACAATATGATCGTTATCGGCGTGGCGCAAGCTGGTTTTGACGGCGTGCAACTAGGGCAGGCCACCAAAGTTTTCGTGCCCATGATGATGAAAGCGCAAATGACGCCGCTGTGGGACGCCATGAAAGACCGGCGCTGGCGCTGGGTGAACGCCTTTGGCCGTTTAAAGCCAGGCGTGAGCGCGAAACAAGCGCAAGCCGCGCTCCAGCCTTTCATGCACAGCATGCTTGAGATGGAAGTCAAAGAGCCGGCCTTCCGCAATGCCTCTGATTACACGCGCCGTCAATTTCTGAAGTCATCTGTCGAGCTTCTTCCCGGATCGCAGGGCCAATCTTACCTGCGCCAGGAGTTAGGTACACCGCTATGGGTGCTCATGGCGCTCACCGGAACCGTGCTACTGCTCGCCTGTGCGAACCTGGCGAACCTGATGCTGGCGCGCGCCGCCAGCCGTGAGCGCGAGATGGCGGTCCGGCTCGCCATTGGCGCGGGTCGCTCGCGTATCATTCGGCAATTGCTCGTAGAGAGTCTGCTGCTCTCTGTCTTAGGCGCCACCCTCGGCTTGGCACTTGCTTTTGGCGCCGACCAACTCTTGCTCGCCGCCTATCTTCCCGCCGATTCCACCGGTGCTCTTGCTATCAGCGCCACGCCCGACTCCAGCATTCTGCTCTTCACCTTTTCTGTGATGTTCGTAACCGTTCTGATCTTCGGTCTGGCGCCCGCCATCCACAGTTCGCGAGCTGACGTGGCGCCCACTCTGAAGGACCAGGCCGGTTCCGTCGTAAGCGGCGGCAACGTCTTGATCCGTAAAACATTGGTCTCGGCGCAAGTGACGCTCTCTTTGCTTCTACTCATCGGCGCGGGCTTGTTCTTGCGCACTCTCAATAATCTGCGCGATCTGGGGCCCGGCTTCTCTCCCGAGCGCCTCGTCGGCTTTACTCTCGATCCCTCGTTGAACGGTTATTCCGTCGAACGCTGTAAAGCTTTTTACAAACAGCTCACCAGCGATTTAGCCGCCACGCCCGGTGTCCAGTCGGTTGGTCTCGCTTCCATGCGCATTCTGCAGGGCAGCGAATGGGATAGCTCCATGACCGCCGAAGGCTACAGCGCCCGTGCCGATGAAGGCCTTCAGCCGTACATGAATGCCATCAGCCCCAACTATTTCGCCACCCTCGGCGTGCCCATTGTCGAAGGTCGGGATTTCACCATCAAAGACACCCTAACGCAAACGCATGGCGAACCCAGTCACGACGATAAGCCCAATTTAGTTCCCACCACCATCATCATCAACGAAAGCTTTGCCAAAAAGTTTTTCAAGGGCCGCGACCCCATCGGCCTTCATCTCGGCTTCGGCGCAGATCCAGGCACGAAGACCGACATGGAAATTATTGGCATCGTCAGAGATATGAAATACACGAGTTTGCGCGATGAAATTCCGATTCAAGCGTACATCCCTTATCTGGCGGAGACCAATGTGGGAAGTATGACAGTGTATGTGCGCACCTCGCTTGAGCCACAACAGGTGATGGGCGTGGTGCGGCGCAAAGTGCAGAATTTGGATACCAACATTCCTGTTTACGCCATGCGCAGCACACAAGAGCAGATTGACCTCTCACTCCGCACAGAACGCCTGGTGGCGAGTCTCTCGGCGGTTTTCGGCGCGCTGGCCACCTTGTTGGCGGTGATTGGTCTCTATGGCGTTATGGCGTACACTGTTGCCCGTCGAACGCGCGAAATCGGCATCCGCATGGCACTCGGCGCCGAGCAAGGCAACGTGATCTGGATGGTCATGCGAGAGGTTCTCATGCTCATCGGAATGGGCGTGTTGGTTGGCGTGCCGCTGGCGCTCGGTTTGAGCCGTTTGATCAAGAGCCAACTCTTCGGCATGGCTCCAAACGACCCTCTGACACTGGCGGCCGCCACGGTGGTCCTGACGGCAGTGGCTTGTTTGGCCGGATTTATTCCGGCTCTGCGAGCCAGCCGTGTCCATCCCACTCGAGCGCTACGTTACGAATAGTCATTCATTTCGGCGAAGTTTTCGAAAGACGCTGCATTTCGAAATCGCCGAGGCGCACATTGTCGATTTCAAAATCGCGGCGGAGATAGGCAAGCGGCCGCACAGTCTCAACAACTATCGCTGAAACGGAACCGAACTGTGGGGCGAAGAATTGATCGATCGGATCAATGCGCAGATCGGCAGGAAATGGAGAATAAGACGCGCGGCGCGGCAGACGGGATCTTGTGGCAGAAATCTGAAAAGTACGGACCGAGACCAGATTGGAGAGGTCACGAAATGCCGAATTGCAGAGAAAGAAATGAGCGCCAGCCGCACATTCGCCTACTCCTGGGACCGGAACGGTGCGTTTTTCAAGAGGAATGTCGGTGGCTTGCTTATTTCCGAATAGGGTAAAGAACAGGGTGCCGCGAAGCCGAATAGGAAGGTCTTTTACTTTGGCGTAAAACTCGTTAGATGCGGTCGCTTGCAGCGAAATAACGCCTGCTTCCGAATCAATGCCGGCCGGCGGCGAGTCCTGGCAGTGCCCAACCTGACCGTCCGGAGCCAGCAACACGGCAGTCAATCCATTCGCCTTCAATTCCGTGCCTGCGGGAACGCCAGTGATTTGGAGCGGTAAATCAATGACCATCTGATTTTCAACGTTCGAGTAAACGCGGCCGAGCCATTTTCTGTCTAGATCTAAACCAATATGAATGACAGAAGGATCAATCCTTCTTTCAGACAGTTGCGTTTGAAGCGCGAATGCCGTTGTCCACGGCAAGAATGAGAATCCTGTCCAGATGGCAAGCGCGGCGATAACCGCGAGCGCCCGAGAGGCTGCGGTCTTGCGGCCAGAGTATTGCCATAGGATGATTGTCAACGCCGCTGCGCCGACCACCAAAAGAACGTAGTACTCTCGCACCCACTCCAGTTCAAACCACGAGGAGCCTGTGTGAAGCCAGGGAGCAAAAATTAAGTAAGCGAGCAGACCGAGAGCACCCAACAATATCGCAGTTATGAGTGACCCGATTCCGCGCGCGATGGAAGACAGCGCCGCAGCGGGGAGCACGCAAGCCAGGGTGAAGAGCACCTGCGTCCAAACAAGGCCGGCGATTTCTCGGACGGGCGAAAATCCGAAAGCCTGTATGATCACCACGTCCGCCACCAGCAGAGGTATGTTGACAAATAAAGCAATGAAAAGCACCTTCGCGCCTAGCAGGCTCTTCCATTCGTAGGGGCGAGTGAGCCAAAATTGTTTGCGGCTGGTGGGCGATTCTGCCTGAACAACCCTGGAAATGAGGAACCACCAAGTGATCGGTAAGAAGATTAAGAGCGCGCTCCAAGCAATGCCTTGGTTCGGAATGGCGTTTGAAGCCATAATGGCGTGGCGCAGGCCTGTGAAAATGAAAGCTGTGGCCGCTAAGAGCGTCATTGCGATTTCGTAACGAAGGTAGCGGACATCCTTTTTGAAAATATGAAAAGCCTGTTTCATTGTTTATGCCGCCTTTCTGCTGGCTTTTGCCAGCGTGACGAAAATTGATCGCAGCGGCATAACATTCAACGCCACTTGCTCTATCTTTGGAAAGAACCTCCCAATCTCAGCCATCGTCTTCTCTCGTTCGAACTGAGTCTCCACAAAGCGCACGCAACGGCCGGATAGCTTCGTGTTTAACCACGATGCCGGCCAAGCCGGAGACACGACAGGATCGGGGCTATCGAGCGTAATCTCAATTTCGCGGAAGCGTTCCCCGAGCGATGCCGTCTCTTCCGAAAACTGTAACCGGCCACGATCCAGATAGCCGATGTGGCTCGCAAAGCTTTCGATTTCGGCCAAGTCATGCGAACAAATAAGAATCGAGGCGCCTTCCGCATTGACCAGAAGGCTTTCCACCACTTCATCGCGCACCAGCGAATCAAGCCCGCTAAAAGGCTCGTCCATGACGATGAGACGCGGCCGGTACGCCAATGACGAAGCCAGGGTCGCCTTCATATGCATGCCACGCGAGAGATGGCGAAGCTTGCGCTTTGGCGGCAAATCGAACTCGCGCAACAATTCGGTGGCTCGCGCTCGATCCCAGTTTGGATAGAAAGGTTCGAGATAGGCCATGTAGCCTTCCACCGTCATCCAGCCGGGCAACTCCTGACTTTCTGCAATGTAACCGATTTGTGTGAAATCACGCGGAGAAATTTTCTGGGAATCGTGACCGAATATTTCGGCGCGCCCTCCGCTCGCCTGATGAATATTCATGAGGATCTGGAGCGTGGTGCTCTTACCTGCACCGTTGGGTCCGAGAAGTCCGTAGATGGCGCCCTCGGGCACGCACAGGTCCACTTTGTCGAGCACGCTGATGTTGCGAAATTTCTTAGAAAGCTGGATGGTCTGGATAACGTTATTCATTGTTGTCTCTCCTCAGGCGTTCCCAGTGCTGCGTCAGTGCTGCTGTTACCTGCCCCAAATCGAGGCCGAGCTTTTTTGCTTCAACCACCAACTGTTCGAGTTCTCTTTTTAGGAGGTTGCTTCTCTCGGCGGCGCTGGAGCTCATGCGCCCCGCCACGACGGTTCCGATACCTGAACGGACCTCCAACACGCCCTGATTCACGAGATGGCCGATAACCTTATGAGCAGTGTTTGGATTGATTTTCAGGGCCGTGCTGAGAGTACGAACAGAAGGAAAGGGATCGCCGGGGCGCAATTGTCCGGACACTATGGCCTTCTTTGCGGCATAGACAACTTGCTCGTAAAGTGAAATGCCAGGCTCAAACGATAGCCGGAACGGGAGCATTATCTGTACTATAACAGATAGTACGCAATTGGTCAAGTGGCTGCGTTGACAGTGGCTGCGCCGACTGCCGGCATATGACCGTTCCGTAATACACTGAACGCGAGGTATCTAGAGTCGTGCGTTTCTTTCGGCAATGGCTTGCAGTAGCGCTTGGCTTTGCCTCGCACGCTCTTGCGCTTGGCGTTAGCGGCCATGTCGTCAATTTCGCCTCAAACGAACCCGTGGCCGACGCTACGGTGAAACTCGCTTGTTTGACTGAAAATGTCACCACTAATATGACGCGGCCTCCGCCGTGTGAAGAAAAAACAGTCAAAACCGGCTCAGACGGAGCGTTTCAGATCCTGGTTTACTATCAAGCCAGATATCGGCTAACCGCGAGCGGAGTCGCCGGTTTGGTGGCCACCCGCTATTCTCAAACGGAACTTATCATTGATTTCAGACATTCAGTGGGCGACATCACCCTGAAGCTTTCTCCCGAAGCCAGTATCACCGGCAAGGTCTTCGACGAAAACGGTCAACCGAAATCCGGCGTGGCCGTGGACGCCCTGCGACTCTCCATCTCTGGCTCCACTGCCGACCTCAGAAGCATTTCCAAAGCGCTGACCAACGCAGATGGTGTATATACAATTCGCGGACTCGTATCAGGCAATTACTACGTGGCGACGGCGCTGCAGCACGAAGATAAAAACGATTCGCTTCATCCTTATCTTTTCTACGCGCCCAGCGCCACGGGCCTAGACCAAGCGACGCTCACTCATGTGGACACCGGCCAAAACTATTCTGGAGTGGAAATCCACCTTCGCCCAGTCGCTTACTTCAAACTGCAAGGGCGCACGCAGATGGAGACCACCAATTCCATCGCTGGTGATCCGCCGCAACTGCATCTCGATGCGCGCGATGGCTCAGGTGTTTTGCTTCCTGCCAGAGACATTCTGCTGAATCCGGATGGCAGTTTCCAAACGGAGGTTTTGCCCGGCGCCTATACTTTTCTTCTCACCGGCGCTCAGTCCACTCCGCAGGGAAAGAATTCCCAAAAGCTCACAGGACCTATTGTTCACCTTCTTGCCAAACAAGAGATTGAGGTGACCGCCAAAGATTTGTTGGGGATTGCACTCATGATTCCGCCGCCGATTACAGTCAATGGGCACGCGGTATTGCAAGGGACAACGGAGACCAATATCACAAACGGAAAGCTATCGGCGAAGCCCTTGGATGCCTACGCGACCGGCGGACTGCAAAACGCCGACATTCAACCCGACGGAACTTTTACGTTGACGAACTGTGACCCGGCGAACTACGCTCTGCGCGTTTTTCCGCCTGCCGGCGCCTACGTGAAAGCGGTCCTTTTCAATCAGCAGGACATCACCAACGCGCCCATGGACCTCTCCAGAGGCTCAGGCGGAGAGCTAACGATTATCATGCGGAGTGCCCCGGCTTCCATCAGCGGGACAATTTCAGGAACGCCTTCCACATCGTTCGATGTTGTTTTGATACCGGAGACCTGGGTGCCGAATGGGCTCTCACCTTTGCGACATGTCTTCAGTAGGAACGGTCAGTTCGCTACTGGCAACCTTCCTCCGGGGCATTACAGTGTCGTAGCTACCACCGGCGTGGAAGCGTCTCTTTGGGAGATTGCCGCGTTTGTCCATGATATGGCGGCGCGTGGCGCAGCCGTTGACGTGGCCGAGAATGATCAAAAGCAAATCGCTGCACCCTACGTCACTTTCGAAGAGATCGACCAACTCCGTACGCGCCTCGGCATCGATTGAGCCAATGCTCATGACAAAATAGCCAAAGCCATGTCTCTCACAGACGATCTCGCTATCATCGCCCGCCAGGAAGCCACCATCCAATTTTCGCGTTTCAACGAAGAGACCGCTTGGCAACTGGGCTCACGCCTGCGCCAGATGGCGGTGAGCCGCAAGTTCACCCTGGTCATCGATGTCCGGAAATTCGGTCAGCCGCTCTTCTATTCCGCGCTGCCGGGCACGTCGCCCGATAATCCGGTTTGGGCGCAGCGCAAGGCGAATACTGTGGCGCGCTTTCATCGCAGTTCCTATTACATGGGTCTGGAACTGCAGCTCAAAGGAACAAACTTGGCCGATCGCTTCGGTCTGATGTTGAACGATTTCGCCGCGCATGGCGGCTCGTTCCCCATCAGTCTTGCCGGTACAGGCGTGATCGGCGCGGTCACCGTCTCAGGCTTGCCACAACGTGATGATCATCAGTTTGTCGTCGAAGCGCTTTGTGCTGAAACCGGCAACGATTTCGGATCGCTGCAACTGCCTGCGCCCGACGCAAGACTCTAGAAATTCCTTCTATTCATACCGCAGCGCGATCATCGGATCCACCCGCGTCGCCCGCCAAGCCGG
>Ga0302319_10003228_pt1 | contig 34395 bp, 26 predicted proteins | sample Bog_T0_2_FD_203319 | JGI IMG/M metagenome (GOLD analysis project Ga0302319, IMG submission 203319) | Peat permafrost microbial communities from Stordalen Mire near Abisko, Sweden - Bog_T0_2 | ecosystem: Environmental > Terrestrial > Soil > Wetlands > Peat | place: Sweden: Abisko, Stordalen Mire...
TAGAAAGTTGTGACTGGGAAAATTCGAGTCGTGGAAGCGTAAGAAGAATGGGCCACCGATGGACAGAAAAAAGAAGCGCCCGGGGTTCAGATAGTGGTTTTGCGGAACGAACTTGAGGAGCGCTGACGCTCTTTCTTCGCTTTTGCGGAGCGAACTTCAAATGGGTTCGAATTTTCAAAAAGCAATTGGCCGCTACATGAAGGGGATGAAGGCGGAGAGAACCGGGGGGCAAACCTCTTCTGTGGCGATAGGTTCGCATCGAATAGCAGCTTCACTGCGTGAGTTTATCTTTAAGCTGATAGGCAAACTGGAGACCGGCTTGGATATCCTCTGATTTCAGCTCGGGATAGTCGGCGAGGATTTCAGACTCCGCTACGCCGCCATGCCAGCCAAGGATATCCTAAACCGTGGTGCGGGTTCCGCGCGGATGATGGGCTGACCGGAGTGGACGCCGGTGGTTGCGGCGACGCGGGTTGAGACGAGGTCGGCGGACATCATTTGATTTTACAGCGGCGAGACGGCGCGGCCGGCCATTGTTTGGGCGTGGATTGGAGGTCACAATGTTTTCGGAGCATCTGGAGATGGATGCCGCAGCGGCGAATGATCGACATATGCGTTGCATATACAATTGTGATTGGTTGGGATGCTTGAATGGGACAGACACAATTTGCGCTAGATCAGAGTACATCAGATCGGGCGCGAAGAAGTGGAGCAGGCACTTTCGAACAATCCTGTTCTCGTTTACGATCAAACCGTGGAGGGGGAGTTTCGCTATGTGTACTACGGCGGCTCCGAGACGGGGCGGCTTCTTGCGATGGTAATCACAGAGCGGAATGGAAAGATTCGGGTAATAACGGCCTATGATTTGGATGCAAGCCAGAAGCGCGACTATTTAACAAGGCGCTTGCAGGGCGATTAAAGCAATGAAGACCAAACAAACGACGATGCCAGTTTTCAAAAGCGAAAGCGACGAGGCTGATTGGTGGGTGAGCGAGGAGGGCCGGTCGTTCATTAAAGAGCAATCGGCCGGGCCGGCGAGCAAGAAGAGGGCACCGAAGGGGTCGCAACTGGTAGGGAAGTTGAACAAGGCTGGTAGTGTTCAGATCGCTCTTAGATTGCCGGAGGCAGACCTGGCCGAGGCGCGACGAATCGCGATGCGCAAGGGTATTGGCTACCAAACGCTGCTGAAAATGATGGTGCATGAGGGACTGCGGCGCGAGGCGGGGCGGCAGTAGAGGGGGGAGGGTTTCAGGAAATTTGGATGTTGTTGTGCTTCCCGCTACGGGCCTGGAGGCCGCAGCCTCGAGAGATTCAGGAGCATGTGCTCGGCAAGTTCGAACCCCATTTTGTGAACACCTATCTCACGTCTACGACAGCGGCGAACATGTCGCTTGAGGAGGGCCAGTAGCGGTTGGCGACGTTACTGCCCCCGTATGCATAATTTGGACTTGAATCTTTCCAAAGCTTTCGAGTCGGCTCAACTTCCAAATGTCTGCTCACTGGACTCGATTAGTAAAGCCAGCGCCGTTACCCACGATCGATCTCGCTCGTTTGCATTTTGAGAGCAAACAACGGGAGAAGCTCGACTGGTCCTTCTCGCATGTGATAATCTTGCGCAGTGCGCGACCTTAATAATAAAGTTGCGGTTGTAACTGGAGCCGCTAGCGGGATTGGTCGGGCCCTGGCGCATTCGTTTGCAGGTGAAGGAATGCGTGTCGTAATTGCCGACATCGACGTCGAGCAACTCCAGGTTTCGGAGCAGCAGCTTCAGAACGTAGGAGCTCAAGTATTAGCAGTCAAGACGGACGTAAGTAAGTCCGCCGAGGTGGATACGCTTGCACGCGAGACTCTTGCTGCCTTTGGAGGCATTCATGTTGTTTGCAACAACGCGGGAGTCGGAACGGGGATAGGGCCTGTCTGGGAGCGCTCGACGGCCGATTGGGAATGGGTGCTAGGTGTAAATCTTTGGGGAGTTATCCACGGGATTCGGACATTTGTTCCGATCCTACTTCGCCAGGGAGAAGAAGCACATCTGGTCAATACAGCGTCGATAGCTGGGTTGTTAGCGTATCCATTTCCATTCATGGCCATTTACAATGCCTCTAAGCACGCCATCGTTGCTTTGTCAGAAACTTTGTCGAGCGAACTCGCTGTTTTGAAGGCCCCTGTGAAGGTTTCGGTGGTTTGCCCTGGAGCGGTGCGGACGAGAATCATGGACGCAGAACGAAATCGCCCTGACTATTCAACGGGAGATCCGCCGAATCCAGCTTTTACGCAGGCTGAAGACACCTTGCGCTCCGTGATTGATGCCGGAACACCTCCCCAAGTCATAGCGTCGCTGGTGATCTCCGCCATCCGCGAAGATCGGCTGTATGTCTTTCCTCACCGTGAATACGGAGAAGCTCTGAAATCGCGCGCGGATGACATCATCTCAGAACGTACTCCCGCAACGATAAACGTCTAGGTGTGCCCTTGGCAACGGGCTTCGTGAAAGGCACGCCTTCCACAAAAATCCGGCAGTCGGTTATTTGGGGCGCCTCCATAGGCAGGTGCGAGAAAAGAGAAAAACCATGCGTTCAGTTTCTAAGGTAGGCCTGAGTGGAGTTGCACTCCTATTTTTTCTTATGTGCCGGAATATACAAGCTCAAGATCTAAGGGTCACGTTACTCGGCACAGGCAGCCCGATTCCGATCATGGAGCGTTTTGGCCCGAGTACTTTGATCGAAGCAGGATCTGAAAAGTTATTGATCGATTGTGGCCGTGGCGCTTCGTTGCGCCTGTGGCAGCGTCATATTCCGCTGGGTGCCGTTACCGCGTTATTCCTGACACACCTTCATTCCGACCACGTCGTGGGAATTCCCGATCTATGGTTAACCGGTTGGCTCCCTCCGCCGTTTGGCCATCGAAGCCGTGCGCTTCAGATTTTCGGACCGGCCGGAACAATGGAAATGATGACAAACCTTAGGAAGGCGTTCGCGAGCGACATTGCGTTCCGAATGGCGGATGGAATTCCTGAGGGCGGCGTGGTCGTTCTCGCTCAGGACGTTACGGAAGGCCCGGTGTATTTACGGAGTGGCGTGACGGTGACCGCATTCCAGGTCGACCACGCCACGGCTAAACCGGCGTTCGGCTACCGCATCGACTATGCGGGTCGTTCGGTTGTTCTCTCGGGCGACACGCGATTGAGCGAGAATCTGATCCGGTCGTCGAAAGGGGTAGACGTTCTGATCCACGAGGTGGCTTGGGCCCGCCCGGAACTTCTTAAGAAATCAGAAGCGGCGCGGATTATCATCGGGCTGCACACGACTCCTGAGGAAGCGGGAACTGTTTTTTCGCGGACAAAACCCCGGCTGGCAGTGTTCTCGCATGTTGTTCTCGTAACGACAGACCCCGCTTTCAGAGAGCCAACGAATGCCGACGTGCTGGAGCTTACGCGAAAAACCTACGAAGGCCCTCTGGAAATGGGTGAAGACCTGATGACGATTGAGATCGGCGACAAGATACATGTGCATCGAGCCGCGTCAATCCAATAACCTAGCGGCCACTTACTTCAAGGGGTCGGTTGGACCACCGGCCTCGTCCGGACCCGCAACTGGCGGCTATCAAGCCGAAGTGTGCTGATCGAGGACGTATCGTCGTCACGAGAGTTCGCTCATTTTCGCAACCAGGCGCAGGCAACTAAGTAAACCAGCGACGCGGTACACAAGATCAAGAGCGATAGCCTTACGTATTTCGCGGCGGCCAACGAAAGACCGAGTCCCGTTCCCATGGCGATGTAGGCCGCTAAGCAGGCGGGGCATTTTGGCAACAGGGCGAGGATGGCGGCCGGAAGCAGCCATCCTCTATTGCGGTTCACGGACGAATCCCCACCGGAGCGGATGAAGCTTCGTAGCGATCATGATGGCGGAGCCAGGACATGGTGAACGACAGGCCGTGTTCGTCGCGGCCTCTGGGAGTGAGGTCGAGATAATTGTAGGTTCCTAAGAGGATGTCGAGACCTCTTGCGTAGGTCGAGTAGGTGTGGAAGATTTCACCATTCTGTTTACAGAAGACGCTTAGCGCTGGCCGTTCTTCTCCAGGGAAGGCACTCATCTCATAGTTGTAATAGACCTTGCCGTCGACGCGTTGATCAGGTGTGGAGGACGCCTGGTAATCGAAATTGAAATCATTGTTATGGCAGGAAACCCAGGGGAATAGCCAGCCCATACGCTGCTGGAAGGCGGCGATCTCGGGGTACGGGGCGCGGGAGGCGACAGTGAGAGTCACGTCGCGATGGGCGAGGTGGATCAAGCTGCCATCGATGTGATCGGCAAGAAAAGAGCAGCTTTTGCAGCCCTCGGTCCAGCCAGGACCGAGCATAAAGTGATAGACAATCAACTGGCTGCGGCCGGCGAAGAGATCGGCCAGCGTTTGGGTTCCCGCTGGCCCGTCGAACAGGTAGTCCTTTTCGACACGCTCCCAAGGGAGTTCGCGACGGAGGCGACTCAACTCGTCGCGCTGACGAGTGAATTCCTTCTCGCGAGCCAAAAGAGCTTTGCGAGCAGTTAACCACTGCTCGCGTGAAACGATCTGGTGAGTTTGCTGAGTGGCCGTCATTATTTCTTCTCCTTGGCGCGATTTTCGGCGGCTTGCTGAATGCGGGAAACCATGTTACCCCAACCGACGCCGATGCGGGCCCCATCACCCAGATCAGCAGGGATGAGACCGATGGCACGGTGGGACAGTTTTAGGCGGGTTTTGCCGCCTTCTTCGGTCAAACGGTATAACAGATGCGAAAGCACGGGAGTGGACATAAACAAAGGGCCTTGAATTTCGAGCAGCGCCGGCGCTTTGATGGATTGCACATGGCCCCAGAGATGGCCGCTGTTGTTTCCGAGGTCGCGAAACCAGCGGCCGCCGGGCCAAGCTTCGAGTTTCATTGTGAGGGACGCGCCGTCGGGTGTTTGGTTGTCGGGGCCCATCTGTTCGAGGAGGGTTTCGAACACGATGTTGATAGGCGCGGAGATCACTTCGTCTTTGAGTATTTCGAAGGTCTGCATGGCCTGTTCGGGAAGAGTGGTTGTCATAATCATTTCTCCTTAACTTGATTTTTTAGACGGTCCGCCATTTTTTGCTCGGCCCGCTCCTTGACGCGGTCGAGTTGGTGAGTCCAGAAGCGCTCGTACTTGTGCACCCAGTCGTGCAGCGGCTTTAGCTGTTTAGGCTCCAGCCGGTAGAGACGGAGTTGGCCGCGCTTGGTCACCGAGACGATGCCAACTTTGCGAAGCACACCGAGATGCTTGGATACCGCAGGTTGGGGTATACGCAACACATCGATGATGTCGCCCACCGCGCGCGCTTGACCGTCGAAGAGTATGTCAATGATTTCTCGACGGCGGGGTTCGGCGATGGCATTGAATACGTCGGTGGTGGTGGCAGCGCGGGGCATCAACAACAGTATATTCTTACATGGGAATATGTCAAGCGATTTTTACGATTTGGGAATATTGGTCTAAAGATGCCGAAGCGAAAGCAAAGTTTTGCCATTAGGCGTGTGCTCATTGGAATCTTGCTCGTGCTGATGGCAACGCTGCAGACTCGCTTTACGGCGGTGACGGTGGAGGTGATCTCGGAAGCGGGCGCGTTTCCGGCAATTCCTCAGTTGGACACGATAAAGCTGACCTTGAACAATCCGGGCAAGGCTTCCCTTGACGCGGGAATGAGGAAAGGCGACTTGCTGATGGCGGTGGATGGCGAAGCCATTGATTCGCGAGCGGAGGAAGCGAGGATTTTCTTCCGCCATAAGCCTGGCGACACGGTGAAGCTGACTTTGCTGCGCGGAGGAAGAACGCGGCTGAGCGTGAACTATACCGTTGTCAAGGTTCTGGAGCTAAGCCGTTGGGGTTTGCTGATCCTAATCATCCTGAACATTGTGACGCCGTGGTCATGCATCCTGCTTGGGTTTCTGGCAGCTTTCCGGCGGCCGGACGAAGCGGTGACGTGGCCGCTGCTGTTTTTACTAATTTGCGTGTCGCAGGCTTTCCGAGGCTATGTCGATCCACCGTATGCCTGGAACATTGCCTTATCATGGCCAGCGCTGTTCTTTGATGTGTTCGCAATTCCGGGCATGGCGGCCGCGTGGCTGTGGGTAGCGATTCAATTCCCCGATCCGCGGTCACCCAATCGGGTGTGGCCGTGGGCGCGGTGGGCTCTGGGTGTTCCATTTCTGGTTCCCTATGCGCTGGGAGGCATTTGGTTTGCCACGGTGGTTCATGATCCCAAAGCTCTCGCATGGCTGGCTCCGATTAACGAGATTCCAGATTGGCTGCTCGAAACATGGGGCGCAACGGCGATAGTTCTGGGATGCGTGAATCTGGCTTATAAACTGAAGCGGGAAACGAACCCGTCGATGCGGCGGAGGTTGCGCTGGGCGGTGCCGGGTCTGGTGGGCGGCATTTTACCGGCACCCGCAGCAATCGTGATTAACGGAGGAAGCCTGGCAGGGCTTCCATTGCCGATCCTACTGACGTGTTTGTTCTCGCCATTCCTGATTCCGTTGACGTTGGCATATGCGCTGCTGGTGGACCGCATGTTTGATGTGGGCGTGGTGGTGCGGCAGGGACTGCTGGCGTCGAGCACGGTTAGCGTGATGCGGACAGCGCTGCTTGCCGCCTTGATTTACCTGGCGGTGTTTTTTGTTACGGACAAGGGGGTGTCCGGTTTGATGCGCCTGGCGGAAGTGGCGGCTTGCGTAACGGCAATGGCGGTCACGCTGCGCGGCGCCGAGTGGCTGCGTCATTGGGTGGATCGGCGCTTCTTCCAGGAGGCGGTGAATAGCGAGCGTTTGCTGATGGAACTGGCAGGCGAGGTGCGCGGAATCAGGGACAGTGAGACAATCTTGCGCACTGTGACTGAGCGGATTGCGAACGCCATGCATGTTTTGCGAGTAGTGGCACTGCTGCCGAATGCGGCGGGCTACAAGCCGGCCTACGCTTTGGGAGACGCCGATTCAGCCGGGTTGGCCTTCGGCGATGCGACGGTAACCGAGATGAAGAGGTCGCGCCGGCCGACGCGCGGGACTGAGGATTTACTGGTGCCGATTTCAACCGGCGGGGAGTTGCTGGGAATCCTGAGGCTGGGGCCGAAGCGCTCGGAGGAGCCCTATTCTGGCCGGGACCTGTCACTGCTTGAATCGGTGGCGAACCAGACGGCGCTGGCGCTGGAGAACACGCGGCTAGCGGCCGCCGTGGCCGAGGAGGCGGCTCAGCGGGAGCGCATCACCAGCGAATTGGAGATTGCGCGCACGGTCCAAGAACGATTGTTCCCGAAATCTGCACCGAATGTGAGGGGGCTGGATTTGGCGGGACGCTGCCAACCAGCGCAAACAGTGGGCGGAGATTATTTTGATTTTTTCGGCGCACCGTGCCTGACAGCGGACGCCGCGCCAACAACCGGCTTTGCCATTGGAGATATTGCAGGCAAGGGTGTGCCGGCGGCGCTTCTGATGGCGGCGTTGCAGGCATCGTTACGCGGGATTACGCTCGCCGGGGTGACGGATCTGGCAGATTTGATGGAAAAGCTGAATGTGCTGATGTATGACGCAAGTCCGGCGAACCGGTTTGCCACTTTTTTTTGCTGCCTTTATGAAGCGAACAGCGGGCGGCTGCGTTATTCGTCGGCGGGACACAATCCGGCGCTACTGTGGCGGGCGAATGCAGACGAAGCGGTGTGGCTAAACACGCGCGGGACGGCGCTAGGATTGCGGAGAAAAGCGGCTTATGAGCAGGCAGAAGTGATTCTAAACGCGGGCGACCGGCTGGTGCTGTATACGGACGGCGTGACCGAGGCGAGGAACAGTGCAGGGGAAGAGTTCGGAGAGGAGCGCTTTGCCGAAGCAGCGCGCAGAGCGGGAGAGTGTTCCGCGAGTGGCATGGTGGCCGTAGTGATGGAAGAGATTAGCCGCTTTGTGGGTAGCGCCACGCAGCATGACGATATTACGATGATTGTGGCGGTACGGCGGTAGGGACATTAGCGCTTACGTTCATGTCCCGCACCCACTAGACATGCATAATCAATTCGACTTCAAGTTCCGATAAGATAAAAACAGTGCACCGGTACTTACTTCATAACGGCGACGTCCGGGACACGCGGGATGCGCTGTTGTCTCCTGGCCAAGTGGGATTCATGAATGGTTGGGGGGTTTTTAGCACGCTGCGCGTTTCCGATGGTGTTCTCTTTGCCTATTCACGCCATTATGCCCGCATGCAACGCGATGCCGAATTGATGAACGTTCCTTTCGCCATCAGTGCCGATTCCCTGCATAGTTCGCTCGCTTCGTTGATTGATGCGAACCACGCTTTCAACGCCACTTTACGGGTTGCCGTAGTTCGTAATAAGGGCGGCTTGTTTGAATCTCCACAAATTGCTTGCGACGCTGACACTATTGCGTTCACCGCCGATCTCGCAAATTGGGGCATTGGGGTGCACCTCAAATACGTGCCGAACGGACGCCACGGCGCCAGCCCTTTTGCGGGATTGAAGGTCACCTCATGGGCGCAGAATCTCACTTGGAACGAAAAAGCGCACCAGGAAGGCTACGACGAGGTTTTGCTCTTAAATGAACACGGCCACGTTTCCGAGTGCACGTCGGCAAATGTCTTTGTTGTGCGCGGCAGGGATGTCTTGACACCACCGGTGGCCGGTTCCGGTTGCCTGCCGGGGGTCACGCGAGCGCTTCTTCTGGAAGAGATTCGCATAGCGGATTTGAATATTCGCGAAGAGCAAATCACGCCGGCGCAGTTGGAAGATTCCGACGGCGTGTTTATTACGTCTACTACGCGCGATCTGCTACCGGTGTTAACGGTTGACCGCCGGCCAATGCAGCAGGCTGGCGAAACGCTTCATCGTTTGCTCGAAGCCTTTCGAGGATATCGCTCCGCTTACGTGCTGGAACATTCGCGCAGGAAAGAGATGATTGCGCTATGAGCGACGCGGCACTTGCCTGCCCCAAATGCGGCTCAGGGTCGGTTCGCCGTTCGCGCCGCGCGAACACGAGCGAAATGACGAAGATGATGATGGGGGTTTACCCATTTCGCTGCAATGCTTGCGCTGAACGTTTCTGGGCCAGTGTCTGGCTTTTCGATGTTTGGAAGTGGGCCAAGTGCCCACGCTGCCTCAACCTGAATCTGACGGATTGGCCCAAGCGGCACTATCACATGAACTTGTGGACGCAGATTTTGACGGCCTTGGGTGCGCATAAGCACCGCTGCAGCCGCTGCCGGAATAAATTTGTCAGTTTTCGCCCAAGGTTGCCGGAATTTCAAGGCGAGGTGGCCGATGTGGACGACCTGGAATTGAATGAGGAACGAAGCGTTCCTGAGAACACCAGTCAAACGTAGGACGTGGCGGCGGGGGCCGATTCATTAGTTCCTCGTCTTTATTCACCGCGTTCCAGCAACTTTTTCATCTGTTGCAAACGGCTCTGCGGCAGCAGACGATCCACCGGATGACTTTCAAAAGGCGGCATTTGCAGGCGGAGCGTGCGCAGGGTTGCGGAGTTTTGCATGGTTACCTTCAATTCCGAAGGGCGGGCGACAGTCCTCACAGTGGCACGGCGGCTGGAAATGGAGGTGAGAGGGTGAGCTTGAAATGCGATTGTTGCTTCCACGTATAAGCAGTGCGGAAATGCGGCCGGAAATAGCACTAAAAAACGCGGAGAAATTCTTGGAGGAAACGGGTTCCTATCACGGAGCCAATCGCGTGCTATTCCGCCGTTTTCAAGGGACTTGCGGTGCCGTTCTTCAAGTAAAATCGCATAAATTGAGAGGTTTGATTTCCTCAGAAAAATAGGCTGTTGAAAACCTGAAACAAAAGCCGGCCGATAGCGTCGGTATGCTAGGCTAAGATGCCATATAGCTATGGCATCCAACGACCGCGAATTGGGAATGCACCGTCGCATCAAACGGCGCGACTTCCTCAACGGGGCAGCCATCGCAAGCGGAACGTTGCTATCATCTGGCGCCCTCGGTCGCGCGCTTGCCGATCAAACGGACCCGGAAGCGCTGCCCGACTACTATCCGCCCGTGCTTTCCGGCATGCGCGGCGACCATGACGATATTTATAAGACGCCGCACGCCTTGCGGGATCGGAATTTCTGGCAAACCGCGGGCGCACCGGCCGATACCGGCGAAAGCTACGATTTGGTGATTGTGGGCGGCGGCATCAGCGGGTTAGCGGCAGCGCGTTTCTACCGGCGGGAAACCGGCCCGAATACGCGGATCCTTATATTAGAGAACCACGATGACTTCGGGGGTCACGCCAAGCGCAACGAGTTTCATCAAGCCGGAGGCATGATGCTCGGCTACGGCGGAACGTTTTCGATCGAGAGTCCCTCGCCTTACAGTAAAGTTGCGAAGCAAGTGATCGATGAATTGGGGATCGACGTTCCCTCTTATAGGAGAGCGGTAGACCGCAAGCTGTACCCATCGCTGGGGCTGAGTCCGGCGGTTTTTTTCGATCAGGAAACATTTGGCAGCGACGTGCTGGTGACGGAGCCGCGGCCCGATTCGTACAGCGAGCCGTCCAAGAAGCACTCACTTGAAGAGCGCTGGACCCTTTTTCTGGCAAAAGCGCCGATGGCCGAGCAAGCGAAGACAGACTTGCGGCGGCTCTACGGCGAGCACAAGGACTACCTGCCGGGATTATCTTCCGACGAGAAGAAGGCGCGATTGGCGCGCATGAGTTATGCAAAATACTTGACGGAAGTGGTCGGCTGCCATGTGGACGTGGTGAAGTATTTGAACGCGCGGCCATATTCTCTGTTTGGCTTAGGCATTGACGCGGTATCGGCGCAGGATGCGTGGGGATTGGGTATGCCTGGTTTTGAGGGCTTGAAATTAGACCCAGCGCCGGGGCCCGGACAAAACCGCGACGCCATTCGAAGCGAAGAGGCCGAGCGCTATTTTTATCATTTTCCCGATGGGAATTCGTCAATCGCCAGAATGCTGGTGCGCGGGCTGATTCCCGATGCGGTACCCGCCACGAATGCAACGGATATTGTGATGGCGCACACGAATTATTCGGCGCTTGACCGGAAAACGAACAATACGCGTATTCGTTTGAACAGCACCGTGGTGCGGGTGGCGCATAACGGCGAAGCGGCAAAAGCAACTGGGGTGGATATTGCATATATGCGGCGCGGCCAGTTGCAGAGTGTGCGCGCGAAAGACTGCGTGCTGGCTTGCTGGCACGTGATGATTCCCTATATCTGCGGCGAGCTGCCTGAGAAGCAGAAAAAGGCGCTGGCCTTTGCTATCAAGGTGCCGCTGGTTTACACGAACGTGCTGCTGCGAAATTGGACATCGTTCCAAAAGCTGGGAGTGAGTGGAGTCTATGCGCCAGGGTCGTTTCACAGTGAGATGACTTTGGACTTGCCGGTTAGCTTGGGAGATTATAAGTTTCCGCACAACCCGGATGAGCCGATTGTGGTGCACATGATGCGCGTGCCTAACAAAGCGGGGCTGCCTTCGCACGATCAGCATCGGGCCGGCAGGATCGACTTGTATAACACCACTTTTGAAACGTTTGAACGCAAGATTCGCGATCAAATGGCGAGAACTCTCGGCGCGGGAGGGTTTGACCCGGCGCGCGATATCGCAGCCATTACGGTGAATCGCTGGCCGCATGGCTACGCCTACGAGTACAACTCCTTGTGGGATCCATTTTGGCTCAACGGCGGAGAGCAGCCATGCGTGGCGGCGCGCCAACCGTTCGGGAGAATTACCATCGCGAATTCGGACGCGGGCGCTTATGCGTATACCGATGGCGCGATTGACCAGGCTCATCGCGCGGTCAGTGAGCTGCTGCACCGTTCTTAAAGAAAGCATTAGCAATGACTACAACAACTTTGTCTTCGCAAGAGATCTCTGAACTGACCCGTAAGCTCAATTACGGGACGTGGCGCTTTCAAAAGGGTTGGTCGCCGTTGCATGTCGCCGACGCCGAAGGGTGCTACTTCATTGACGGCAACGGCAAGCGCTACCTGGATTTTTCCGCGCAACTGATGTGCGTGAATCTGGGCCACAAGAATCGCGCGGTGATTGAGGCGATTGCGGCGCAGGCGCGCGCTTTGCCGTACATTGCGCCGGGTTATGCCACCGACGTGCGGGTGGAGCTGAGTCAACTTCTGCTGGAGGTTTTGCCCGCGGGGCTGGAGAAATTCTTTTTTACCACTTCGGGCACGGAGGCCAACGAAGCAGCCTTCAAGATCGCGCGGATGTTCACGGGGAAGACAAAGATTTTGGCCCGCTACCGGTCATATCACGGCTCAACGATGGCTTCGATTGCGGCTACCGGAGATCCGCGGCGCTGGCCGGTGGAGCCGGCGGCGAAAGGCCAGGGAGTGATTTTTGGGCCGGAGGTGAATTGCTATAAGTGCCCGATTAAGCATCAGTATCCGCAATGCGGAGTCGCGTGTGTGGATTATCTGGAGCACATGATTGAGAACGAGAGCGATGTAGCCGCAGTTTTGGTGGAACCGGTGGTGGGCACCAACGGCGTGCTGGTGCCTCCGCCGGAGTATCTGCCCCGCTTGCGACAAATTTGCGACCGCCACGGAGTGCTGCTCATTGCCGACGAAGTGATGAGCGGATGGGGGCGCACGGGTGAGTGGTTTGCCGTGGATCACTGGGGGGTGAAGCCCGACATCTTAGTGACTGCGAAGGGAATTACTTCTGCTTATGTGCCATTAGGGCTATGTGCGACCACAAAACGCATTGCCGACCATTTTGAAGACCATATGTTTGCGCATGGACACACGTATGAAGCGCATCCGATGACGCTCGCGCCGGCGATTGCCACCATTCATGAGATGCGGCGGCTGAATCTGGTGGAACGTGCGAAAGAGATGGGAATTTACATGGGTGAGCGGCTGCGCTGGCTGCAGGAGAGGCACCCGTCGATCGGTGATGTGCGCGGATTAGGGCTGTTTTGGGCGATCGAGTTAGTTAAGAATCGCCAGACAAAAGAGCCCTTCAACACTAAGAGCGATAAGATCTCTGGCAAGCCGCTGCTGGTGGATAAGATTGGCGCGGAGATGGCTAAGAACGGAGTGACAGTGAATTCGTGGATCAGTCACTTTGTGATTGCGCCGCCATTAATTATTGAGAAAGCGGAGATTGATATCGCAATCGCCGCATTCGATAATGCCTTGAAGATGGCGGATGACTTGGTGGAGGTTTAGAGTTTCTAGTCTTCGGCGGCGCGCAATTTGAACCACAGTACAATTGTCACCACCGAGAACGCGAAAATCAGGGTAGACACGGCGTTAATCTCGGGAGTGATGCCGCGTCGCAGCCGCGACCAGATTTCGAGCGGCAGAGTGTTCTCGCGGCCGACCAGAAAAAAGCTGACGGCGATCTCATCGAGAGATAGGGTAAAGATCAAGAGAGCGGCGGCAATGATGGGCAGTTTAAGACTTGGTAGAGTTACCCGGCGGAAGGTGTACCATTCACTGGCGCCTAAATCGCGGGAGGCTTCTTCCAGAGTGCGCTCAAACTTTTGAAGGCCGGCGGTGATTTCCGTTACCGCGACGGATATCAGAGCTGTGCCGTGGCCGATAGCCACAGTGAGCAGACTCAATTGTGCGTGGGCGGCTGCAAAAAGGGTGAGAAGCGAGAGACCGGTGATGATACCCGGCAGAATGAGAGGAAGAAGCACCAGGCGGCGAAACAATTGCTTTCCCGGGAAATTGGCGCGGTCAAGAGCGAGCGCAGCGGGAATGCCGAACAACAGCGCGAGAGCGACGGCGGACGCGGCAACGATCAAGCTGTTTTCGACGGAAGACCAGAGAGCATCGTCCGCGAACAGTTCGTTATACCAACGCAGTGTCCAGCCGTGGGGAGGAAAGCCAGCCACACTTTCTCCGTTAAACGAATAGACGATGAGCACCAGAATGGGCAGGTAGAGAAACGCGAAGACGGCGGCGGCGTGCGCTTGCAGCCAACCGATTTTTGGACGCATTAGCGTGCACCTCCCAAGCGGAGACGCTTCTCAATGGACTCAGTGGAAGCAATGAGCACGACGACCAAAATGAGGATACAGAGAGAGATGGCTGATCCTAAGGGCCAATCGTAGGCGGCTCCAAAGAGGCTGACGACAATATTCGACACCATGATGCCGTTGGGGCCACCAATCAGCAGCGGAGCTATGAAGTCACCCAGGCTGAGAACAAACGCGAACGTCGCGCCGGCGATGATTCCCGGCAGCGATAGAGGAAAAACGACGGTCCAAAACGAGCGCGTGGGAGAAGCACCCAGGTCTTTCGCCGCTTCGATCAAAGCCTTGGGAATATGCGCCATCGACGCGTAAGCCGGCAGGAAGACGAAGGGCGTGTAGATGTGAGTGAGGGTGAGTATTACTGCAAAAGGGCTATACAGCAGGAACGTCGCAGGCTCATGAAGAATACCGAAATGGATGAGAAGCGTATTGAGTACTCCGTTTCCACCCAGGATTGTCTTCCACGCATATGCACGAACCAGATAACTCACCCACAAGGGGATGATTACAAGTTGGTAAAGCAGATTCTTGAAGCGTCTGGCACGCATGGCAACAAAATAAGCGAGCGGAATACCTAAGAGCAAAGCCAGAATAGTGACGCCGGCGGCAATGCGGGCAGAACGGGCGAGAACTTCGAGGTAGACAGGATTGCCGATGAGCTGGCCATAGTTATGCAGCGTCCAATCATGAACGATTTGCTGGGAGCGTACTTGCCAGAAAGAGATGCAAAACAGCGAGGCGTAGGGGACCAACAGAAACGCACTGACCCAAAGAAGCGGGGGGATTGCCACGAGGCGTTGATAGGCGCGTGAATACATGGTCAGGCGACTGGAATCAAGTGTTCCCTGGCGACAACGAGCTGAACGTTCGGAGGATAAATTCCGCCGCTCGGCACACGGGCGTTTAGAGTAACGCTATCGGAGCACTCGACTTCAATAAGATCGCTGGCGCCGGCGAACACGATGCGCTTGATGACGCCGGTCCAGCACTGGGCGTCAATCGCCGGTGCTATCGAACCCGGAAGCATCACTTGAACATTCTCGGGCCGCACAGCCATCCCGTTGGGCAGCAGGTTCGCCTTGCCGATGAAGGTTGCGACATAGGCAGTTCGAGGGCGGTTGTATAGTTCGCGCGGGGTATCGAGCTGTTCCAAACGTCCATTGCGCAAAATGGCGATGCGGTCGGAAAGGGTGATGGCTTCTTCCTGGTCGTGGGTGACGAAGACGAAAGTGATGCCGGTATCGCGCTGCAAGGCCTTAAGTTCGGACTGCATGTGAACGCGCAGACTGGCGTCGAGCGCGGAGAGCGGTTCATCGAGCAAGAGGAGCGCGGGCCGATTGACCAGGGCACGCGCCAAAGCAACGCGTTGCTGCTGGCCGCCACTCAACTGCGAGGGCCGGCGCGAAGCCATCTCTGTCATGCGCATCTGAGCGAGCCCCGCGTCCACACGCGCTTTAATCTCTGACGCTGGAACTTGCTTGGCGCGCAGGCCGTAAGCGATATTTTCAAAGACGGTGAGATGGGGAAATAGCGCGTAGTGCTGAAAGACAGTATTGACGTTGCGTCGATTGGCCGGAAGCTGATCGATGGGGCTGCCTTGCATGGTTAAGGTGCCGCCATCGGCACGTTCAAAGCCGGCGATGATGCGCAGCAGAGTCGTTTTGCCCGAGCCGCTTTCTCCGAGAATGGTCAGGAACTCGCCATTGGCGATCGTTAGGGATACGTTATCGAGCACCCTGGTACTAGAAAAGCTCTTATGGATTCCGGTGATCGTGAGAAGAGGCTCGGACACTATTGGGCAGCCTTGACTTCGTTCCAGATTTGGTTGTACTTGTCGCGGCGCGGGACATTTTCCCAAAAGTAGATGCGTTTTTGATAGACCGCAAGATCGTCGAGGTGGAGGTTATGGCGTTCCTCAGCGTTAACCAAAGATGCTACGGCGGGATTCGCGGGCAAATAGCCGGTGATGGCCGAGACTTGCTTCTGGACCGAGGCCTGACTGAGATATTCAATAAGTTGATACGCCAAATCCTGATGCTGGCTGGCGGCGGTTATCATGAGGTGATCGATCCAGCCCGTGGTGTTTTCTTTAGGAATTGTCTCACCAATGGGGAAGTTGCGAGCGCGCAACTGATTTGTCATGAGAGGCCATCCCATGGCAATGGAAATTTCATGTGCTTCGAAAAGACTGGTCAGTTCGCCGCCGGTAGACCACATTTTGCGGATGTTCGGCTTCAACTCCAGAAGCTTAGCCTTCACATTCGCCAGTTGCTCATCGGTCAAATTGTAGAGTTGACTCGGCGGCTTATCATATCCGAGGATTTGGGCCGCCATGTAGACAGTGGAGAGATCGTCCCATACGGAGACCTTACCTTTTAGCGCCGGCTCCCAAAGTACATTCCAGCTTGCAGGGCGAGATTTGAACTGAGTGGTGTCGTAGAGCAAAGGATTAGGCCCCCACTGATAGGGGACGCCGTAGACCTTGCCGGCACTTTTCACAAGCGGCAGGGATGTTAGGGCAGCCATCAAAACACCGTAGGAGGGCAGTTTCGAGAGATCAAGCGGCGCAGCGAGGCCAGCGGTGGCGATGGTGGTGGCAACATCGCTCGAAGGTGAGATGACGTCGTAGTTTCCGGCGCTGCCGCCGCGCAGTTTTGCCACCAGCTCGTCGCTCGAACCCATATACGCAGCACTCACTTTGCAGTGGCAGCGCTGTTCGAACGGTTTGATGAAAGAGGGGTCGGCGTAGCCTTCCCAGACCAACAAGGACAGGGTGGCTTCGGACTTGTGACAGGATGTGACGAATGTGAGGAGGCAAACGGCGGCGGCGATGCGCCTCACGACACAGCCACCGGCACTTCACTCGCTACCTGCTTCGTTTGGCCAGCAAAGGCGAACCCAGCTTCAAGCACATCGAGCGCTTCGTTCAGTTGGTCGTCGGTGATGACCAAAGGCATGAGCAAGCGAACGATGTTGCTGTAGGTGCCCGCCGTAACGAGAATCACGCCGTGTTCATAGCAATAACGGGTCAGCCGCTTGGTCAGGTCGGCGTCGGGCATGCGGGACCCATCTGGCTTTACAAGCTCGAACGCCTGCATGGCGCCGATACCGCGCACATCGCCAATATTGGGAAGGCGGCGCTGCCATTGAGAAGCGCGCTTGCGGAAAACGTCGCCCAGGTACATGGCGCGGTCGTTGAGATGGTTATCTTCGATGGCCTTGATAGCGGCGAGCGCAGCGGCGCACGACAACGGATTGCCGCCGAAGGTGCCGCCGAGGGCTCCTGGAACCGTGTGGTCCATGATCTCGGACTTGCCGGTTACCGCAGCGATGGGAAGGCCGCCTCCGAGGCTCTTGGCGCTAAGCAGCAAGTCCGGTTCGACTCCATAGTGTTCGCAGGCGAAGAACTTGCCGGTGCGCGCGAAGCCGGTTTGCACTTCATCGGCGATGAGCAAAATGCCGTGCCTGGTGCAAATATCGCGCACGATGCCGAGCCATTCGAGCGGCGGCGCGACGAATCCGCCTTCTCCCAAGACCGGTTCGGCAATGACAGCGGCGACTGACTCGGCAGCCACGACCCGCTTGAAGGTGTCTTCTAAGTGCGTGGCGCAATGCGCCTGACAGTCGGGATACTTCAGATTGTAAGAACAGCGGTAACAATAAGCGTAAGGAACACGGTAGATGTCGGAGGCGAAAGGTGCGAATCCTGCCTTATAGGGGTTAGCCTTGCTGGTGAGGGAGAGAGCGAGCAGTGTGCGGCCATGGAAGCCGTCTTCAAAACAAATGACGGCTGGCCGCTTGGTGTAAGCGCGAGCGATTTTTATGGCGTTTTCAACCGCTTCGGCGCCAGTATTGAGGAGGATCGTCTTTTTGGGCGAATCGCCCGGGGCCAGTTGATTGAGCTTCTCGGCCAGTTCGACGTAGCTTTCGTACGGAGTGACCATGAAACAGGTGTGGAGGAAGCGGTCTACTTGGTCGTGAACGGCGGATGTAACACCAGGATCGCGGTGGCCCACATTGAGGCAGCCGATGCCGCCCGCCATATCGAGAAACGTGTTGCCATCGACATCGTGGATCAAAGCGCCTTCGGTGCGTTCAACGAAAATAGGAGTCAATTGCGAAACTCCACGCGGCACGGCAGCCGCTTCGCGCTTCGCCAATGCGGCCGACTTGGGGCCGGGAATGCTTGTTTTCAAACTGATCGAATTCATTAATACCACCCAATTGGTTGTTCGTTTAAGTTGATGTGAACTTGCTTAGATTCGAGATATTCGTCAATGCCGGTGGGGCCGAGTTCACGGCCGAAGCCGGATTGCTTATAGCCGCCCCAAGGCGCTTCCACGTAGGTGGGCTGCATATGATTAACCCATATCACGCCGGCGCGCACGGCTTTCACGACACGCAAAGCGCGGAAAATATCGCGAGACCATACCGCCGCGGCAAGGCCATAGGGCGTGTCATTCGCAATGCGGATAGCGTCTTTTTCGTCGGTGAAAGGGATGACGGTTGCCACGGGACCAAACACTTCTTCGCGGGCGATGCGGGCGTTGTTGTCGACATCGGCGAAGATCGTTGGCTCGACGTAATAGCCCTTAGCCATAGATTGAGAACGGCCACCACCCGCTACTAACTTGGCTTCGCTTTTGCCGATCTCCTGATAAGAACGCACGCGGTCATACTGCTCTTTGCTGACGAGCGGACCCATTTTCGTACCGCGGTCAAGCGGAGGGCCGAGCTTGATGGTCTTGGCTTTCGCCGCCATGGCCTCCACAAACTTAGAGTAAATAGATTTTTCGACCAAGATGCGGCTACCGGCGGAACACACTTCCCCTTGGTTGATGAAAACTCCGAAGAGTGCACCGTCGATGGCAGCTTCAAAATCGGCGTCGGCGAAAAAGATATTGGGTGATTTGCCTCCGAGTTCGAGAGTGACGCGCTTAATGGAATCGGCGGCGCTGCGGAGGATCAGCTTGCCGACCGACGAGCTACCGGTAAAGGCAACTTTGTCAACATCGGGATGAGTCACAAGCGGCGCGCCGGCCCCTTCTCCAAAGCCAGTGACAATGTTAATCACTCCCTTCGGAAAACCGATTTCTTCGAAGCTCGTAGCAAGCTCGAGGATGCTGAGTGGCGTCTGCTCGGCCGGTTTGAGCACACAGGTGCAGCCAGCGGCCAGTGCAGGGGCAAGCTTCCAGGCAGCCATCGCGAGGGGATAGTTCCAGGGAATAATTTGGCCGGCGACTCCGACAGGCTCACGCAGCGTGAGACTCAGGGCGTTATCCGGCACCGGGTTAACACTGCCAAGAACCTTGGTGGCCAAGCCACCGTAGTATTCGAAACAAGTAGCAGTGTCGCTGACGTCGTACTCAGCTTCTACGATTGGCTTGCCACAATTGCGGGATTCGAGTTCCGCCAACTGGGAAGCTAATTGCCGAATGCGATCGGCCAATTTGAAAAGCAGCCTGCCGCGATCCTGGGCGGTGGTTTGCGCCCAAGGGCCAGTCTCGAAAGCAGCGCGGGCGGCCCTTGCCGCGTGGTCAATATCGGTCGGGTTGCCTTCCGGCACTTCGGCAATGATTTCTTCGGTGGATGGATCGTAAACGGGAAACCACTGATTGCTTGTGCTTTCCACAAACTGACCATCAATATACATACGAACGCGATTCATTTTTGTCGATTCACCAATTTTAAGCTTCGACCGGCAGCGCGGCCACGTTCACGCGCTGGCGGGAGTAATAAATGAAGAGGACTGCGGCAAGACCGAGTAAAGCGACGCAACAGGCAAACATCTTCACTTCGAAGCGCCAAACAGAATCGACTTGGCGCGATGGAATAAAGGCCACCGCCATACCGCAGGCGGTAGTCAGCATTCCGCTAATGGCGGCAAAGCGAATGCGCCATCTGGTAGGCAGCAACTTGCCACGCGGCCCGAAGGCGATGCGGAACAGCGAAGCGTAGACATAGCTGTAAGAAATCATTTGCAGAACCACGGCCAAATCAATCAGCGTAACGTACGCTTCTCTCACGGTGCTGCTGCCGGCGAAACTCATGGCGATCAAAATGGAAGAGAGCGTTGCTATGGCACAAAGAGCGACGTAGGGCGTGTCGTGTTTGGGATGCAGCTTGCCGAACACTTTGGGTAGGTACTGATCAATGCCAGAGACAAAAAGAATGCGCGCCGAACCGCTGAGCCACGCCGAGACCGCGCCGACCACGGAGACGGCGACAAGAACGGCAAGCGGCAACAGCATCCAATTCGTCCCGAGCCTGACAGTCATTTTGTCCACACCTTGCAGCACACCGGAGAGTACCTTCATATCCGACTGGCGAACAGCCAGCAACAGAGCCAATGTCGCCCCGACATACTGAAATGCCGACAACGTGCCGCCATAGAACACGCCGCGCGGAACGCTGCGCCGCGGGTTATCTATTTCATCTCCCATGACACAGCCGAGTTCGAGACCTACCAGCCCAAAGCAAACAACTCCGAAGGCGGAGAAGGTGGAAAAGTCCAGGTGCTCCAGACGAAAAGCGGAGGCCGGCAGACTAATACCAAACTTCCAAACGCAGACGCCTCCAAGGACGATTAAAACCAAAGCCGCAGCCAAAGTTCCTAGACCACCTACGTTGTTGACCCACTTACCGATGCCCACATTTTGAATATTGGCGAAAGCGGTAAGCCAAAGCAGAGTTATGGTGATGCTGCCGAAGAAAAGAGGATTCTCAGCCATGCGCGCCAAGCCGGGCCCGCCGATGTAGGCAAACAAACCCAGCAAATAAAACAGCAGAGAAGGAATAAAGAACATGTTGGAGGTCCAATAACACCAGCCACATATGAACCCATGAAAATCGCCATACATCTGCTTAGTCCAGACATAGACGCCACCCTCGCTGGGAAATTCACGCGACAACGCGATCACGGCTATGCCTTGCGGTATGAAGAAAAACAGAATGCCCACGAGCCAGAGCCACATGATGGCAGGGCCGCTGGCCGCGGCGATAGGCACCACGTTCAGGTTTGCAATGGCGACAACGGAGAGCCATGTCAGATCCCACACACCCAGTGCCCGCTTCAGATGCGGGACGGGCAAATCGGTTGTCGCAGTAGTTGCCGCCATTGATCTCCTTTTTTATGAGCTATGCGAACTGCCAGTGCCAACGGCCATACGCTCTTCCTGCGCCACAGCCAGTGCCGGAGCGATTTCGGCGAACACCTGCAAATGTTCGTCGATGTCTTTGGGGGTGTGCTGCACGGAGATGGTCCATTGCTCATCCCACCAGTAAGGCTGGGAGAGAATGCCGCGATTCACCATGGCGAACCAATAGTGCGTCCAAACATCTTCGTCCACGTGATACCAGTCGCGGTAGTTGCGAACGCGATGGGGATAGAACATCAGCGCACCGTTCGCGCCCGCGCCATCGGCATAAGCCACCAAGCCAACCTTCTTGATTGTGGCCTGATAGCCATCCACCAGCTTCTTGTTGAGGCCACTGACGTAATCAAAGGCGTCATGGGTGAGAACCTCTTTGAAAGTGGCAATGCCGGCCGCCATGACTGTGGGATTGGTGTTATAGGTGCCGGCGTGGAACATCTTTTGTTGAGCGATGACGCCCATCACCTCGCGGCTGGCGGCAAAAGCTGCCAGCGGCAAGCCGCCTCCGATAGACTTGCCCATGCAAAGAATGTCGGGCTTCACGTTGAAGTATTCGCAAGCGCCGCCATAGGCCAGTTTGCCGCCGGTTTTTACTTCATCGAGAATGAACAGCGCTCCGTGCTTACTGGCAATGTCGTGCAGGCCTTGCAAATAGCCTTCGTCGGGCATGCAGAAGGCGATATTCATCATGATGGGTTCCACGATGATCGCGGCGATTTGCTCGGGATTTTCAGCGAAAAGGCGTTCGACTGCCGGCAGGTTGTTGAAAGGCGCGACAAGCGTTGCGTCACTGGTGCCGCGCAGAACGCCCGCGCTGCCCACGTGCGGCGTGGGATGTTCCGGATCGCCAAATTGCCCTTCCTTGGGCTTCACGCTGACGGAAACCGCGTCGTGGCCGCCATGATAGCCACCTTCCATCTTGATAATTTTCGAGCGGCCGGTTACCGCGCGGGCAAGGCGCAGCGAATGCATTGTCACTTCCGAGCCGCTGCTGCCGAAGCGGACCATTTCAACCGGAAAACGCTCGCAAATAAGTTCGGCCAGTTCGAGTTCCAAGCCGTGGGGCATACCGAAAAGCGTGCCGATTTTCAAACGCTCTTCCACCGCCTTCATCACTGCCGGGTGACAGTGGCCGGCAAATAGCGCGCCGTAGCAAAGGTTGTGATCGAGGTATTCGTTGCCGTCGACATCATGAATGCGGCTGCCGCTGCCGTCTTGCACAAACAGCGGATAGGGCGGGTAAAAGCGGTAATTGCTGCCTACGCCAATGGGGACCCGAACACTGGCTCGGGCATGAGCTTCACGCGACTTTGGCGTGCGCTTTTCATACGTGTCTATTTCTTTCTGGAGTACTGCGTACATCGTTCTATTTTCCTTTGGGGAATCGTCAAGATTGAACTACGGGAGAAAGCAGCACACTTTGCTGCAACCTACGTGGTTCTAAGAATTATAAGGCTTGCGAGTGGAAACAGGCAAGAACCGGCGGTTTGCCGCAGGCCATTTCTTGCTCAGGAAGCGATTCCAGTACATGAGGAGTCCTGTGATTGCGAGCACCGGCAAAGCCAAGCCGAAGGCGGCCCAAAGACACTTGAAGGCCAAGCCCCAGTGGGTTCCAAAATGCAAAGGAACCTGCAGCCAGACGATCCAATCGCCCAAACTTTTGTTGACGCCGTATTGCCAGGTAGATATGTACTGGCCGTTGTACGGGTTGAAAAAGAGGGTGTCTTCCCGGTCGCGGCTAGTTGATCGAGACATAAGCATCTCGAAAGGACTGCGGCGGCTAGCGGGGAAGAAGACGGCTTCCCAGCGTGCACCCGGATCGACTGCATATGCCTTGGCGAGCATGGCGCGAAAGTCGAGCGGCGCGATATCCGTGTTGGGATGTACCACCACCATAGGAGGCCGTGAGTTGACCAGGGGAGAGAGGTGGTTGACTAAAGCGAGAAATCTGTCAGGCCAGGTGAAATAAACGCCGCTAGAGGCCCAAACCACGAGTAAGGCGAGAGTCCAAAAGCCTACCGCGCTATGGATGTCATAGTTGACTCTGCGCCAGCGCCGGCGGAAGTCGATCGACAAGGCGCGCCGCCAGCTTTGCAGGCCCGGCCACCAATTGATTAAGCCAGTCAGAGCCATTAGCAGCAGCGCTAATGCGCCTATGCCGTTCGCCACGCGGCCACTGCGCTGAGCCAGGAGATTTTCATGCAAGTCATAAATCCACTGCAACCGCGAGGGTTCGCGGTTGATTTCGCCGAGCACTTCACCGGTAGACGGTTGGCAGGCAACGCTAATTTGTTTGGCTGTCTGCAGAACGGCGGTAAAAACTGGCTCAATCGAGGTGGGAGCAGTGATAGAGACGATATGAGTGTGGGGATATCTCGTCGCTAAACTGTGGACCACAGTGGCAAGGTCGGCGACTCGCTGCGCGCGATCTATGCGGGGCCAAGGGCTCGGATTAACGAGTTGTTCTAACTCAGCGCCAAAAACGAGTATCGAGCCGGTCACGCCAATCACCACGAGGTAGAGAGCAAGGATGACGCCAGTCCATAAGTGAATTTGGAAATTGCAGCGCCGGAACCAGAGTTGGTGGGGGTGCCGCAGGAACTGGCGCAAAACGCCCATTTAGCGTCTCAAAAACGATTGTAAAAGGTGCAAAGGCTGGCCGCTCTGATTCGAATCCGACTCACTGGTGAGCGTCTTTCCGTCCGGTGAAACGGTGAGGCGGCCGGAACTTTCGCGCCCGTTCCCACCCTTCAAAACGAACTTATATTGCGATGGCTTGGCGCGAGTAATTTGGACGGTACCCACCTTGATGCGCTGCGAGTTATTCACGTCGGCCTCCGTGCCGTCCAGCTTTGCCGAGTAACTCATACTGACAAAATCTATGTGATTGACGGGAACGGCGAAAGCGAAAAGGAACTTGTCGCCGTCGGGAGAAATGCGGAGAGTGAGTGGCTCGATCTCCTTGCTTTGACCGTTTAGCTCCTGATGGTCGAGTTTCCAAACGCCGACTATGGGTTCGGCGGCCCCTCCGCCGGCGATGAGCGCCAGCGGGAGGAGAGCCGCCGTTAGGACAACTGCACGAGTCATGCTGAATTAGAACGTGACCCGGCCCGTTAACTGCATGGCGCGGGGACCACCGGCTTCGGCGCTTTGCATAGCGGTTATCTGGCCGAATCCAGCCACACCGACAGTGAGGGTGGGAGGAGCAAGATAGTTCGGGTGGTTGAATAAGTTGGCCACCTGAGCGCCAAACTCGATGCGAGAGGTCTCTGAAAGCGCGATCCGTTTCAGCAAGGAAAGCGAAACAGCAGTCGTGCCCGGGCCGACAACGCTACCTTGCTGCGAATCGCCAAACCGACCGATATTGTTGGCCGGGTCGACAAAGGCCGCGGGGTTGATCCATTGATTCAGGGACTGCCCCGCATATGGATTGACACCGGGAACGGTATCGGCGCGGCCGCCATTAGCGTTCAGCAAATTGTAGCCGGTGCCTGATGGATCGTTCAGCGTACTGACAGTCATGAACGGGCCAGTCTGCCACAAGCCGACGCCACTCAGGTTCCACCCCCCGATTACGCGGCTGACTACGGGGTTAGTACCGTTGAGGAAGCGTTTCCCTTTACCGAAAGGCAACTCATACAAGAAGGTCAGCAGGAAGCGCTGGCGGCGGCTGAATGGAACGTTGCCGTAATCCAAACTCGGATTATAGGGATCGCTGAGGGTGCCTCCGAACTCATTAGCCGTTCCGAAACCAGCAGTGCTGCCGCCCAGAGCACCGTAGACGTTTGTCAGATTCCGGGTGAAAACATAACTGGCTTCCAGTTGGAAGCTGTTGGAACGTTTTTGGACTGAAACTGTCCCGGTGTTGTAATTGCTGTAGCCTAAATTCGATTGGTAGTAAATGTACGACAAAGCTGGGAATGGAACATCACCGGACAAGGCGTTATAGCCCTGAGTATTCGTATGAAGCTGGTTCAAGTTCTCCAATGTGCCAAGATTCGATCCGTGATTGCCGTCGTACGAAGCGCGTAGACCGAACCCCTGGCCAAGATCGCGCTCGAAAGTTACGTTCCACTCATCGATAATTGGATCCTTATAGTGAACATTGGAAGCCAAGTCGAAGAAGTAAGTGCCAGGCTGAGCAATGTTTGACGGGAAGGAATACGGGGCTTGATAAATGGGGTTGCCATTTGCGCCAATCGAGTTCGAGAAATACGCGACATCGCTGGCCTCGACTGCCCATCCGTCGATAACTTGCGAGGTGAGCAAAGTTTCGATGAAGCGGCCATAACCGCCGCGAATTACGGTTTTGTTGCTTCCGCCGATTCGATACGCAAGACCAATACGCGGTGCAAAATCTTTCTTCGAGGAAAAGCGCAGACTGGCGGGAATACCCAACTGTCCGGCGGTCAGGATCGGCGTCGGAGATACTGTTTGCGCGAAGCCGGGATTCACCAGAGCAAAGGTTGACTGGCCAGGGATGATCACGGCGCCATTTACTGTCTGGCCGTTCACCGTGCTCGTGTAGTTTGGATAGAAGTCCGCCAAATTATTCTGGTGATCGCGGAACATGGGATGGTATTCCCAACGGAGACCATAGTTAAGGGTCAACGAACGGGAAAGTTTGAAATCATCCTGAGCGAAAAATGCGTAGTGCTTCGCGTAGGCGTCGGTGGTTGGATTCTCAACCGTCGCGATCGTAGTGAGATCGGGATAGCCTTGCAGAAACCCTTGCAACGGGTTGAGTCCGGTGGCCGAACCGTTGTAGGTATAGTCACCGAGTCTATAATCGGCAAAGACAGCCGTGAAAAGACTGCTTAGATAGCGAAAATCGCCACCCATCTTGATGGTGTGCTTCCCCTTCGTCCAGGTAAGGTTATCAAGGAACTGAGTGGTGGCTTGGCGCGGATTGGTATCGACCACGCCGCTATGAAGGCCCAGGAAACCAGTGAGATTTACGGTGGGAATGTCCTCCGTTGTTGGTATGGAGGGCAATCCTTGTATCCCCAGCTCATTGACAACGTCTTGCGTGTTCACCGCGAAACTTGGGTTTGAATGGATGCGGCTGAATCCCCCGCGCGCTTCATTCACCAATGAAGGACTAATCACCCAGTTATAAGCTACTGCCAAAGCGCTGTCCACTTCGGGCGCGTTAAAAGTCCCAACTAGGGGCGAGCTGATATTTCCACTTGAATCTGTCGGGGGATTCACTACACGGCGATTCTTGTAGGTGTAGCGGGCATAAACCAAATGCTTGGGGGTAATGGCTTCGTCCACGCGAATATCGCCTTGGGCACTGTTGATGGGATCGGTGAACGTAGCTAGATAATTGTTGGCGATCAGATCCGGAGTGCCGTAATTGGGCAACGGATAGAAATGAGCTAAAATCGCTTGACTGAACGGATTGAGCTGCGACGTTGGGATGTTTGGCAAACCATACGCCGACAAATCGCCGTTTCGTTGAGAAACGCTTGGAACGGACAGCAGCGCTGTTGACTGTTTCGGCAAGCGCAAATACTCCAAGCTGCCGAAGAAGAAGGTCTTGTTGCGCCCATTGTAGATCTTTGGCAGAATGACCGGGCCGCCCAGAAATGCTCCAAAGTTGTTCATCTTGATCTCTGTAGCTTGGTGGCTGAACGTGTCGCTGGCGTCAAAATCGGTATTCTGCAAATTTTCAAAAGCGCCGCCATGGAAGTTATTCGTGCCCGACTTGGAAATGGTCGTGATATCCGCCACGCCGCCATATTCGGCCGGATTCAGCGTCTCACTGATACGAATTTCTTCAATCGCATTGAAAGATGGAAACATTTCCGTCAGCGCGCCAATGCTCCCCGGCCCGACCGAACTGATGCCATCGATGCTGACTGAAATCTGGCCCGGCGTGGTGCCGGCCACCGAGATGTTGCCGCTAGTATCGGTCTGCACGCCGGGCTGTGCCGTTAACGTTGAAAACGCGCTCGTCGAACCGCTGGCCCGTGTGCCGATAGCCACCGGCAAATCAACCAACTCGCGGCTGCCTTTCGATTCAGCAACGTTCGAAACCTCGGTTTGAATCGTGGCAGCGGCGGCGGCTTCCACATTGATGGTGGTGGCCTGCGTGGCTAACTGCATGTTTACGTCCACGCGTCTTGTTTCACGCGAACTCAATTCGAATTCTTCGATTTCCGATTTCTGAAAACCCGGCGCTTCAATGCTTAGCTTGTACTTGCCCACGTCCACGTTGACGAACTGATAGCCACCGTCGGTGCCGGAAACCGTGGAATGCGTCACGTTGGTACCGGTATTGAAGAGATCCACCTTGGCGGAAGGCACAGAGGCTCCCGAGGAATCCTTCACTGTGCCCAGCACAGTACCGAACGTCGATTGACTATAAAGCGGCGCGGAGAGTGTCGCGGCGAACAACGCCGAAAGCGCGAGGCGAGAAACAATTCGCGTCAACCCGCGCTCATTAGACATCTGAAACTCTGTGCGGCTTGGGGAGGATGAAAACATACCCGACCTTCCTTAAATTGAGAGTTCTAAGAATAGAGACTAACCAACGTGGGTTGACGACAAGTGTAAGACGAGTGTCAGCTTAGAGTCAAGACGGTTACGGTCCTGTTTTCTAAGCGGGCCCACAGTACTTTAGAGCGAACCGGAGCGCAAGGCGTTGAAAGGATAAGGATCGTCTCGCCTTATCAATTGACGTTATAGAGGTTATAAGCAGCCTCCCAAAGCGAAGGTTCGTCCCACTCAGGGGGTAGATTTTGATACCATCGCAGGGCGGATATGCCTTGCCTATTTGTCCTTTCCATCCTGCTATTTCCCCGGCTGGTTCTTGTGTTGCTCTGGTTTTTTTCCACTTATCTGCAGCGCGCCTTTCACCATCAGCTGCTGCTGCCCATCCTTGGATTTATCTTTTTACCGCTTACCACAATTGTGTATGCATGGGAAATCAATAACCAGATGCCGCTTGCGGGGATCAATCTTTTGTGGCTGCTGATTGCGGTCATTTTTGACTTAGGCGGGGTGGGCGGTGGCGCCCGGCACCGGTCGCGAGCGAATTAACGCCACGCCGATGGGCCGGTAAAAGGGCGCTAACCTAAAAGCTGCTGTAACGAAGGACGACATGACCATTCAAGAAACGCCCAATACGACGATTCCGCTCCGTGGCCAAACGGCATGGAAAGCCCTGGAACAAAATTGCGCCAAAGTGCGCGATATCCATCTGCGGCAACTCTTCGCGGACGATCCGCAGCGCAATAAGAATTTTGTAGTCGAAGCGCTCGGCCTTTACTTTGACTACTCCAAGCACCGCATCACGAAAGAAACCGTCAAATTGCTGATCCAACTCGCCGAACAGTCGGGGCTGCGTCAACACATCGACGCGATGTTTAGCGGCGACAAAATCAACATAACGGAAAATCGCTCGGTTCTGCATGTGGCGTTGCGGGCGCCTAAAGATGCCCAAATCATGTCCGACGGCGTCAATGTTGTTCCGGAGGTTCATGCGGTGTTGGACAAGATGGCAGCATTTGCCCAACAGGTCCGCAGCGGCGCGTGGAAGGGACATACCGGCAAACGCATCCGCCACGTCATCAACATCGGCATCGGCGGCTCCGATCTGGGTCCGGTGATGGCTTATGAAGCTTTGAAATTCTATAGCCAGCGCGATATCAGTTTTCAGTTCGTTTCCAACATTGACGGCACCGACTTTGTGGAAGCCACTCACGGATTAAACGCCGATGAAACGCTGTTTATCGTATGCTCGAAAACTTTCACCACGCTTGAGACGATGACCAATGCGCATACGGCGCGCAAATGGCTGCTGAGTCACTTGAGCGACGACAAGGCGGTAGCGAAGCACTTTGTCGCCGTTTCCACTAACACGCCGAAGGTGGTGGAATTCGGCATCGATAGCGCCAACATGTTCGGCTTTTGGGATTGGGTGGGCGGCCGATATTCCATGGATTCGGCCATTGGCCTGTCCACCATGATCGCCATCGGCCCGGAAAATTTCACGGCCATGCTGACTGGCTTTCGGGCGATGGATGAACATTTCCGCACTGCTCCGTTTGAACAAAATTTACCTGTGCTGATGGGATTGCTGGGCGTTTGGTACAACACGTTCCTGGACGCGCAGACAGTGGCGGTTTTGCCCTATGAGCAATATCTGAAGCGGTTCCCCGCTTACTTGCAGCAGTTGACGATGGAGAGCAACGGCAAATCCGTCACCATGAGCGGTCAGAGAGTGGACTATCAAACCGGACCGATCTACTGGGGTGAGCCGGGCACCAATGGCCAGCATTCGTTTTATCAGCTCATCCACCAGGGGACGAAATTGATTCCGTGCGATTTCATAGGCTTCATTCACTCGTTGAATCCACTCGGTGAACACCACAACTTATTGCTGGCGAATCTGTTTGCGCAAAGCGAAGCGCTGGCGTTCGGTAAAACGCCCGAAGAGGTTAAGGCAGAGGGAACGGCGGACTGGCTGGTGCCGCACCGCACCTTTGAAGGCAACCGGCCATCCACCACGATTCTGGCCGAGCGGCTAACGCCTGAAACATTAGGCAAACTCATCGCGCTTTACGAACACAGCGTGTTTACCCAAGGCACGATCTGGCAAATCGATTCCTTCGATCAATGGGGCGTCGAGCTAGGCAAGGTGCTGGCGAATCGGATCATTCCGGAGTTGACCAGCGCCGCGCCCCTCAAGCACGACGTTTCCACCAACGCGCTGATCGAACGTTACCGCAACCTCGGGCAAGGTAAATGACCAGCGAAACGGTGAATCGGTTCAAGGAGGAGGCGGCGGAATCGGCCGCCTCCGAGCTTCACGATGGCATGATCGTGGGACTTGGTTCCGGAACAACAGCCACGCTGGCGGTAGCGGCGATCGGCAAACGTGTAAAGGAAGGTTTGCGCATTATTGGAATTCCTACTTCCGAGAAAACGGCCGATCAGGCGCGGTTGTTAAATATCCCTTTAGCGACGCTCGAAGAGCAGCCTTCCATCAACGTGACCATCGACGGCGCGGATGAAGTGGAAGAGGGAAAACTCAATCTCATCAAAGGCGGCGGCGGAAATCTGTTGCGCGAGAAAATTGTGGCCGTGGCGAGCGCGCGCATGATTGTGGTAGCGGACTCGAGAAAGGTCGTTCAGCATCTCGGCACTTTCCCATTGCCCATTGAGATTGTGCCGTTTGGTTGGAAATCCACCGCGCAGAGACTCGAAGCCTTGGGAGCGCACCCGAAACTACGCTTGAACGCTGCTGGGAAGACCTTCCTGACGGACGGCGGCAATTATATTCTCGATTGCGCGTTCGGGCTGATTGAATCACCCGAGAACCTGCAAACGAAGCTTGACAACGTTGTGGGTGTGGTCGAGCACGGTCTTTTCATCGGAATCGCATCTAAGGCGCTTATTGGCGAAGCCGATGGGGTACGCGTTTTGGAAAGGCAACGTTAAGCCCCTGTCTTGCGGACACCCCTTTTATTTCTGGCGATTGCCGCACTGGGGCAAACAAGACCCATACAAATCAGCAGCGGCGTCACGGCGCTTACTCTGGAAGCGGGTGTGACAGTGCCGCGCCTGCTGCGTCTTTCAATTGCCAACGGCGCGTCTTGGCAAAACCGCACGCCGGAGACGCTGATAGATCACGTGGTAGTCAAGGGCATGTCCACACCTTTGCGTTGGCAGTTCCAGCCGGTGCCTAGCAGTGCGGATAGCTCCCTTGTCCGTTTCGTTTATGAATCGCAGAACCCGAGCTTGCGGCTTTATTGGGAATGGCGTGTTCGTTCTTCGCCAGGCCCGATTGAACACACCATTCGACTCGAGAATCTAAGCCCGGCCGAAGTGTGGCTCCCTCTCGAAGACAGTTTTCGTTTCGATTTCAGAATGGCGCGGGAGCGGAGCCTCAACTATTTTTGGGTTGAGAAGGGCGCGAGTTCGCCTTCCCCCGAGGGCACTCATAACTCGCCGTTGCGCGAAGGCGACGAATGGCTGGGCACATCCAGCACCTACGCGCATCCCGCCAAAGGTGAACAGCGGGAGATGATTCCGTTTCTGCTGCTCGAACGGACTGACGCCGGCGAAACAGGTTGGTATGCGGGAATTGAATTCAGCGGTAGGACACGCATCACGCTAAGCCGGCGTGGAGACTCAATCTCCGGCGAAGTGGGCCTCAATCCAAATCCCGGGCCGTTTCGAACCAGACTAAATCCTGGCGACACATTTGAAACACCGGCCATCTTCGTTGGCGGCTTCACCGGCGGCCCTGACGGCGCTGGCAACGTGCTGCGGCGCTGGATTCGCGCGGCGCTCAACAATCCACTCACGCTCAAGAACCCTTCCTACCCGCTGCTCGTGAGCAACAGTTGGGGTAGCGGCATGGCCATCAATGAAGAGCAGGCGCACCATATGATCCAAGATGCCTCTGCGTTGGGTCTGGAGATGTTTCATCTCGATGCAGGTTGGTTTCGCGCTTTGGGAGATTGGGTTTCGAATGCAGAGAAATTCCCGCATGGCGTAGAAGCGGTGGCCGCCTATGCTCACCAGTTTGGCATGCGCTTTGGATTATGGACCGATTGGACACAAGCAGGCGATAGCACACAACCGGGCGCGCTCAATGCGCACGATGAAAAGGTGCATGACTGGCTCATCACCGATCCGCCCCCAGGCTGGAAGCAAAAAGAGTTCAAAGGCATTACCATCGACATCGGTTATCCTCCGGCGCGAGAGTGGGCCGAAGCAACGGTCGGGAACATTGTGCGCGATTTCCATCTCGACATGCTTGAGCATGATGGCTATCTGGTGGCGCAAGGATGTGAACGGCAAGACCATCCCCACGCCCGGCTAGATGGGCCTGCGCGTCATTATAAGGACGAAGATTTTCTCTGGGTAGATGGCTCGAATGACACCGACGTGAGTTATCACGCGGCGCGCGCCTACTACGATGTGCAGGCGAAACTGCGCCGCCAGTTCCCTGCCCTGCTCTTTGAGATATGCAACGACGGTGGGCGGATGGTGGATTTTGGCAGCGCTGCACATGGCGATTACTTCTCGATCACCGATGCCTACGATCCGCTCGGAAACCGGCGCGCGTTTTTCGATGCGAGCTATGTCCTGCCTCCTGCGATGCTGGAAAACTATGTAGAGAAATCCGCCACGCCGCGCATAGAAAATTTTCGCTATATGTTGCGCAGCGGCATGCTGGGTTGGTTTTCGCTGATGCTGGATTCAACGACGTGGACGCAGGAACAGCATGCCGTAGCGCGCGCGGAGTTTACCCTGTATAAGGAAAAATTGCGCCCATTGATTCGAGAGGCAGATCTCTACCACGTGAGCGAGCGGCCGGACGGAGTCCGTTGGGATGGAATTGAATACTTTGATCCCGCGTCCAGGCGCGGCGTATTGTTCGCTTTTCACGGTTCGACGCCCGAACAGGCTCATGTTTTCATCATGCGTGGATTAAATGGGGCGGCAACATACCGCGTGAAGTTTCAGGATCGCAGCTCGGCGGATTATACGGCGCAAGGTACTCAGTTGATGAAAGCTGGAATTACCGTGCGGCAGCCGGTCAATAACTCAGCGGAATTAGTCTTTCTCGAACAAGCACAAGAGTAGACGGCGTATCCAACGTTTCATGCATCGTAGAATCGGCTACATGAAAGCTATCGTGGCCGACCCAGTCGGTGGCCCAGAAAATCTTAGATATATCGACCTTCCCATCCCCGAACCCGGCGACGGCGAGGTGCTCGTCAAAATCGAAGCTATCGGCGTCAATTACATCGATACCTATTTCCGCGCCGGCTTCTATAAAGCTCCCGAAAGCCCGGTAAAATTAGGCAATGAAGCCGCGGGTACTGTTGCCATGGCAGGCAAGGGCGCTAACTGGCGATCCGGCCAGCGTGTCGCTTACGCCATGGCGCGCGGATCTTACGCTGAATATGCTGTCGTGCCGCAGCAGTTCCTGGTTGAACTTCCCAGCTCCGTCAGTTTTGAAGACGGCGCAGCGGTCATGTTGCAGGGCATGACCGCCCACTACCTCACCCACTCCACCTTCCCGCTGAAAACGGGCGATACCTGCCTGATTCAGGCTGCTGCGGGCGGCGCCGGTTTAATGCTCGTCCAGATCGCCAAAATCGCCGGCGCCACTGTTATCGGCACAGTTTCAACCAGCGACAAAGCCCAACTCGCTACGGATCATGGCGCCGACCACACGATTCTCTACACCGAACAGGATTTCGTCGCCGAAACAAAGCGCCTAACCAATGGCAGAGGCGTCGACGTGGTCTATGATTCCGTCGGCAAAACTACGTTTCACAAAAGCCTCGATTGCTTGCGCCCGCGCGGTCTGATGGCGAGCTTCGGCCAGTCGAGCGGCGGCGTTGGAGAAATCGATCCGCTCGCCCTGAGCCAGAAAGGTTCGCTCTTCCTCACGCGTCCCAGCCTCGGCAATTACATTAGCGACCCCGCCGAACTCCGCTGGCGCTCTTCCGATCTTTTCCAATGGATCGCCGGCGGCCGTCTCAAGCGCCGCATCCATCGGGTCTATAAACTGGAGGACGCCGCCCAAGCGCACCGCGATCTGGAGAGCCGCAAGACCACCGGCAAGCTGCTGCTGAAGCCGTAGAAGGTATCTATTGAAAGATCAATCCGTTTTCGAGCAGCGCCGCGCACGCGTCTTGCCTTTGCTTAGAGAGAACGAAGAAGCCAGGGCCGAAGCCTTTCTGACCACTGCGTTACCGAATGTTCGCTATCTGACCGGCTTCACCGGCAGCAACGCCGCCCTTCTAATCACACCGTTGCGCGCCACCCTGTTTACCGACCCGCGTTACCGCACTCAATCCGCCCTGGAGTGCGATTGTCACGTTCGCGTTGGCAAAGGAAAACTGGCCAAGCACATTGCTTCGGCAGTCACTCGCCAGCACATCCGTTCGCTCGCTTTCGAACTGAACCGCGTCAGTTTTGAAGACCACCAGCAACTCGCCGAACTGCTCAAAGGCGTCGAATTGAAGGCCATCGGCGGGTTGGTCGAAACGTTGCGGATGGTGAAATCAGCCGACGAAATCGCCACCATCCGGGCCTCGGTCAAGTTGAATTCCGCCGCGCTCGAGCAAGCCCTACGCCATTTCAAACCGGGCATGGCTGAAGTAGACTTGGCTGCGGAGATCGACTACCGGATGCGCCTGCTCGGCGCCGACGGCACCGCGTTTGACACCAT
>Ga0302319_10003232_pt1 | contig 34372 bp, 27 predicted proteins | sample Bog_T0_2_FD_203319 | JGI IMG/M metagenome (GOLD analysis project Ga0302319, IMG submission 203319) | Peat permafrost microbial communities from Stordalen Mire near Abisko, Sweden - Bog_T0_2 | ecosystem: Environmental > Terrestrial > Soil > Wetlands > Peat | place: Sweden: Abisko, Stordalen Mire...
CGAGCAAGGTCTCATCGAGCATCCCTGCGGCTAAACCGGCGGCGGTTGCGGCTCCCGCGGTGAAGGCAGCGCATGCGGCCAAGGTGCAGGCTCCTGTGGCAAAGCCCGCACCGGCGAAAACTGCCGCGGCTAAACACCCTCCAGCAAAGGCTCCCGCAGCCAAGCCTGCGAAGGGCAAGGTGCAAGCCAAGGCTGCGCCGACCAAAGCAAAGACTGCGCCGAAGCCTGCTGCAAAGCCTGTGAAGAAGGCAGTAGCGCCGCACAAGACCGCCAAGCCTGTTCCCAAGAAGGCTAAGAAGCGCTAAGTACTTATCTGAACCTGATCCATCGTGGTATCTTCAGGGAATTCAATTACTCCCGATTTCCCGGAGAAAACCCTATGGACTTCCGCCTTCACCGCATCATTTCTTCCTGTCTTGTCGCCATTGCTGCGATTTCCGCATGCTCTTCAGCTTCCCTTGCCGCAGAGCCGGCCTTGATCCTTCCTCACACGATTGAATTTGGCACCTCTGCGGCGCAATCGGCCGACTCTCGCTTGCAAGGCGGGTACAAGTTCAATGAGGGTGGGTGGACGTATGTTCACCTGGAAGGGACGCCGGCGCAGGTTGGGTTTCAGCATGGCTATTTGCTGGCGCGCGAGATTGAGGACAACCTGCACGTCTATACAGTCTCGGCTCCGAATGTGGACAAGCGGCCTTGGAGTTTCTTTCGCGAGGCGGGCAAAAACGTGTTGTGGCCGCACCTCGATCCCGAATATCAGGAAGAGCTGAAAGGGATTGTCGAAGGGCTTCATGCGCAGGGCTCGACGCTGGATTTGTGGGATATTGTGGCGTTGAATGGCGACCTTGAATTGAGCGACTATTACCTGCCTGCTCTGAATGCGAAGGAGCATAAGCCGAATCCTGCGGGGGCTGTGGCGCCGGGAAAATGCAGCGCCTTTATCGCGACCGGGTCGGCCACCAAGGATGGAAAAATCGTAATCGCGCACAGCAACTGGTCGTCCTATGCAGAGGGCGAACGCTGGACTGTTGTATTCGATATAGTCCCGGCGAGCGGGCAGCATCTTCTGATGGACGGGCTGCCGGGCGTAATCACCAGCGCCGACGACTTTGGGGTCAATGCGAGCGGGCTGATGATTACCGAGACCACGCTGCCGATGGCCGCGGGCTTCGATGCGAATGGGATTCCGGAGTTTCAACGGTCGCGCAAGGCGATGCAATATGCGACTTCGATTGATGAGTACGCAGCCATCATGCGCAAGGGAAACAACGGCGGCTATGCGAATTCGTGGCTTGTTGGCGATCGCAAGACCGGGGAGATTGCTTACCTTGAACTGGGGCTGCACAATACTCCGCTGACCAGGAAGACTGATGGGTATTTTGTGTCGTCGAACTTTTCTGCGGATCCGAATCTGATTCGCGACGATACTCCTGGATTCGATCCGAACGATCCGGAAAGCACGATGAATGCACGACATATTCGGGCTGAAGAGTTTATGAAGGAGCACTACGGCAAGCTGGATACGGCGCTGGCGGAAGCCTATCTTTCAGACCACTTCGATAGCTACGAGCAAAAAGTGGATATCGGGAAGCGCAGCCTGTGCGGTCATGAGGATACTTCGTCGGTTGGAGAGAAGGTTTGGGACAGCCCGCCTTATAGCCCGAGCGGCGCTGTGACGGGCAAGGTGATGGATTCGGATATGGCGGCGAAGCTGAGCTTTATCGGCAGGGCCGGGCATCCGTGCGGCGAGGATTTTATAGCGGCTCCGTTTCTGGCTGCGCATCCTCAGTTCGCGTGGCAGAAGTCGATTCTGCACGATATGAAGGCGGGGCCTTGGACTACTTTTGAGGCGGGGGAGAAGAAGTAGGCTGATCGGTGGCCCTGGATTGCAGAAGAGGCCTATTCTGGCGTGGTCGAACCGTAGTTTGAGGGTTGAGGGGCGGTGCCGCGGATTTGCTGTATGAATAACGGCACCTCCTTCTCGATCAGGTCTGCGCGGTCAATATGAATGTAGTGTCCGCTGCCTTTGGCGATAATCCTTCGGCTGCGGGTAGAGAGCTTTTTGAGGTCTTCCTGCATTTGTCTCCAGGCGACCGCAATATTTGGTTCTCCCTCTGCTGACGTTTTGTCTGTATCCTGCGTGAAGATCAGGATTGGAAGGGCACCATAGGGGCCGGTCTGAGCTGTTTCGTCGGCGGATTGAGGGAAACTGTCCATCTCGGTTTGAAGGGCCCCGATGTGTCCACGGAAACGATCTTCTGCGTCTACCAGTCCGGCGTGGGCATCCAGGCCGGGCGCGGACAATGAGCAAATCCACAATAGCCGGGGTATGCCGAGAATCGATGTTGCTCTGTAGAGGAGCCATGTCGGTCCTTTGACCATCTCGGCCGTGAAAAGAGGGTTGTGAAATTGGGAAGGCGAAGAGCCGTCCACGAAAACAATTCCTGCAATATCGGCGGGATAGTGTGTTGCGTAATCGCGTATATAGAGCCCGGCAATGGAGTGGCCCATCAAGACAATCGGGCCGTTGACTTGGGCCTGATGCAGCAGGTCGTGCAACTGTTGGGAAATCTGGTCGGCATCGCGCAGGCCGGGTTGCGGGTCGCTCCAGCCTGATCCGGCGCGGTCAAAGGAGCAGACGCGGGTGGTCTTTGAAAGCTCGGGTTGGACGATCTGCCAGGTGAGGGAATCGCTCCCATATCCGGAGTCGAGGACAATGGTCGGTGAGCCGCTGCCAGTGCAATGGATGTACATCTGCCGGCCGTTGACGGTGTAAAAGGCGCCTTGAGGCGGATGAGCTTTGCGATAAGCTTGCAGCGCAATCGCGTTGAAGGTGCTGCTGCCGGCGGCGACAACGGCAAGAAGAATAACTGCTGAAAATGCCACGCGCTCGGAAATACTTCGCCAGGCACGGTATTTTCTTGTGGTGAGGGAGCGAATGCGGCGAATACTCAGCCAGATCACAAGGATTCCGACCGTCAGGATGATTGCCGGCAAAACAACATAATCGAAATCCATGTTTTACCTCGTCCCTTGCAATCCAATCGTGCGCTTGAACGGACAGGTACGAAGAATAGAATCAAAGCTCCGAGAACTCCGACGCCTCAGACCGAAGCTGCGACGGGCTCGGCGGCAACTGCTGCTGCCACCATTTCGCGGATGGATTCGATGACAAGGTCGGGTTGGTCGAGATGAATCCAGTGGGCGCTGGTAGGGGCGATTACCTGCTGCACGTTGTCGCCGATGCGGAGTACGGCTGCGTCGGAAAGTGGGGTCGATTTCCCTGGTGTCAGCAGGAGGACAGGGATGTCGTGTATGGGGTCTGCGTCGCGCATTTCACGGACGGTGTCGGGCACGGCTCTCACGTGGTCCTTCATGCCTGTGTAGTAGGCGGGACGGGACCAATGCGCGGCAACGATGGGCCAGACTTTTTTGGGCATCTTTCCGACTTCTTCGGTCACACGGCGAAGGACGTGGCGTCCCGGGGCTCCGCCAACACCCGCCAAATGTCCGGAGATGCGGCCGGAGCGGCAAAGCAAGGATGTAACTGCGAGACGAGCGAGTCCGAAGCGTGCGATGGGAATGGCGTAGCCGGAGAGCTTTTTGACCTTATCGATTTCGGATTGTCTGCCGGGGTTCATGGGCGGCCATTCTTCACAGCGCATGGGGTCTACCAGGACTACTCCGGATACTTCCTCAGGGTAGCTCAGGGCATAGCGGCGCATGACGAGTCCGCCAAAGGAGTGGCCGACGAGAATGTATGGCGGCTTGATGTTGGCCTTTTCGAGCAGATCGTGCAATTCGGAAGCGCAATTGGTTGGCGTTCGCGCGGTTATACTGGGGCCGCTCCAACCCAGGCCGCCGCGGTCATAGGACACGGTGTGGGTGAAGTGGGCGACGGTCTCCTGGATGTGGCACCAGTTGAGATTTGTGGCGGCTATGCCGGCTTCGAACAGCACGGTGGGGCCACCTTCGCCCTGTTCGAGCATGTAGAGCTTATGGCCGCTTCCGATTTTGACCCAGCGTCCGGGAGACGAAAAACGCATCCGGTCACGATGGGAGCCGACGACCTGATAGAGAAATCCCGTGCCGAAAATGACCGCAGCCAGCGCCACGATCGAGAGAACAATATACATAGAGGCAATCCTGGAAAACCGACGATCCGGTCAAAATGGGTGAAGCGTTCAGAAATGAGTGACACGTTCCGGGCTAAAGTCCCCGAGGGTGAGATTTGCTTTTGGGCTGCCGCGACTAATGATAAGGAATGTGGAGCCTTCCTGGCCACGTGTTTTTTCTTCAATCTGGGTTGCCGACCAGATTCCTCCATCATGGCGAATGCCGTAATAAGTGAATTGTTTCACGGTTCCGCTTGTTTTGGTGGTTTTCTCTACGTATACGGGGAAGTGGATGCTGTGGTCAAGCCAGGTGCGAACTTCGGCGTATTGGGTTTTATCGGCAGGGCCCGGGGTGCTCTTCAAAACATCGCAATCACGTGCGCCGCGCTTTACCGATTCCAGCGCTGCCTGACCGGGCCAGAAATAATGCTGTTCGAGCAAATCTTCGTAGCTGAATCCTGGGCCGAGCGGGCCGTCGCTCCATTTGTCGAAGGGTAGTATTGCTGCGGTCTGGTCTCCCGGATGCGCAATGCGGATGGAACTCTGGCCGGTGGGACGCATTTCCATCAGGATGTGGGCGCGGGCATCGACCGGGGCTGTTACGTCGACGAGAATCTTTAATGCGCCAGAGAACCAGTGCGCCTTGATGGAGATGTCATAAGTGGTACGTGTTCCTTTCGCATCGACGCGGGCAAGGTGACCGGTAACGCGATAATCAGCCTGCTGCACGGCTTGGCGCGGACCGGCGAGCAGCGGGGCTACGTCGCGGGCTTGTGGAGTTTGAGGAGCCTGCGGATAACCGGCCAAGGCTGGAAGAAGGGTGGCCAGAAGCGTCATTGCCAATGCAGGGGAGGAGAATCTCATGCTTCGATTCTCCCGTCGCGGATGCGAATGTGACGGGGAGCCGCGTTTGCGATGTCGTTCTCGTGGGTCACGATGATCAACGTCATACCGCGCTTCTTCTGAATGCCGGTGAGTATCTCCATGATACGCGCAGAGTTCACGCTGTCGAGGTTTCCCGTGGGTTCGTCGGCCATCAAAATGGTGGGATCGTTGGCGAGAGCGCGCGCAATAGCTACGCGCTGACGCTCCCCGGCGGATAATTCATTGGGATACTGGTTCAGGCGGTGATTGAGACCCATCTCGACGAGCAGGGCCTCCGCACGTTCAGCGCGGTTGTTCGCATGAAGTCCAAGAGCGAGCATGGGGACCTGGACATTTTCGATAGCGCTCAGCGTTGGTAGCAGATAAAAGGCCTGGAAGATGAAGCCGATTTGACGGGCTCGGTAATCATCTAAATCGCTGGCGGAAAGGGCGATGCCTTTAAAGAGCACTTGGCCGCTGGTGGGAATGTCCAGACCTCCAAGCAGATGGAGCAGGGTCGACTTTCCACTGCCGCTCGAACCGCTGATAGCAATGTATTCTCCGGCGGTGACAATCAGGTCTACACCGCGCAACGCTTCGATACGGCCGTCGTCGTAGGTCTTGCGGAGGCTGCGGACTTCCAACTGGGGATGCGTTTGGGATTCAGTCATGGCGGAGCGCCTCCACGGGAGACAGATGCGCGCCACGCCACGCGGGATAAGCCCCTGCCAGGATGCCGCATACCACTGAAATTGCCATCGACTCCAGCAAATGTGCTGGAGTAAGAGATGTTGAGACGAAGATATTCGTTTTCGGTAGATAAGAGAGCACGTGCAGGCCTGCCCATCCGGCGCCAATGCCAAGGACACCGCCGGCGAATCCAAGCCCGGTCGCTTCTGTCTCAATGAGCAACATGACACGCCATGACTTCCAGCCGATGGCGCGTAGAATGCCGATTTCCCGTGTGCGTTCGAAAACTGACATGGCCATGGTGTTGGCGATGCCGAGAATACCGACGAATAGCGCAATTGCGGATGTGCCCCAGGCAACGGCGTGAGCTAGATCGACGAATTGGTTGTTTGTGGCTCGATCAGAAGCAAGCTGCGCATTCAGGCCCGGCACGACAGCCTCAATCGCGGCCTGTGCGCGCTTGAAGTAGTGCTCCTGGGTTTCGGCTGCGGGGAGGGGGCGCAAACGCACATGAACTCCAGAGACCTTGCCCTGCATGCTGGAAAGCTGTTGCATTTGGTCGAGCGGCAAAATGACTGCGCCGGCTTCCAAAGCTGTTCCACCATGGTAGATCCCAACTACGGTAAAGGTGGAGCCTTGCATTTCGAAGGGGTCGCCGACCTTCTTGTTCATATTGCGGGCCAGCGTGTCACCGATAATGACTTCCGGCTTTCCATTGTGAAAGCGGCTGCCGGAGGTGAAAGTCAGGGAGTTGAACTCATAGGTGTTATCGAGCCAGCCAAAGACGATAGCGTTGACTTCCGGCGTGAGGTCCATGATGTTGAAGATCATTGGCTCGGCTTGTTCGACGAGGGGAACGGCTCGAACCTTCGCCACTACGCTCTGGTCGACGGAAGAGTTCATGAAGTTCTTGTCGACCACGGCGATGTCAGTGCCGGAGGACGAATATAGCCGCAGCCATTCGGTTTCAAATGAGCGGGAGAAGCCGACCAACGCGACAAATGCGCCGATGGCCATGCCGATACCGCAGAGCGTAAGCAGAGTCCTGAGGCGCCGGCGCCAAAGATTTTTCCAGGCGAATCCGGATAAGGAGAGTTGAGAAGCCATGATACTAGGATGTGTCCTCAGGGTTGGGCGTTGGATGAAGGGCTAGTTTATCGGGCTGCGCAGCGGATGTCCATGAAAGACATTGAAGTTGGAATCCGGTCCTCAAGTGAATGAGAAGTAGAATCCGGACAGCATAAAGGGCAGCCGCTTTTTGGGTGGCTGCCCTGATGAGGCTTGCGTTACACAGTTTTGATGCACGTAAGCTCGATGGGGAACTACGCGCCCGATTAACTGGCGTCGCAGGGGTCCCGATCGCCCTCCCGAGAGCACTGACTTAGCTTGCCTGATAACGCACGAATCTGAGGCTGAAAAAGGGCTTCGGATTCGGAGTAACCTAGTAACGGCCGCGGCCGCGCGAACTGCCGCCACCACCACCGCCGCTGCCTTTTCGAGCCTGATAGCAATCCCGGCAAAACACCGGGCGGTCGCCACGAGGTTCGAAAGGCACTGTTGTAGGCTGGCCGCAACCCGAACAAATCACAGGTGTACCCTGTGCTGGAGCCGAACGGTAGCCGGACCCCCCCTGGTCGTTCTTCTTTGCCTGACGGCAATTCTTGCAACGCTTTGGGGTCGAATAACCACGTTCCTGAAAGAACGCCTGATCAGCAGCGGTGAAGGTGAAGTCCTGCCCGCAATCGCTGCACTGTAGTGATATATCTCCGGCCATGGGTCTCCTCGTGGAGATTGTACAGCCCAATTCCTGTTTTGAGTACAAGGAAAGTTTTTGAAGTAAAAAAACTTGCAACCTTTAATCGGGCTGGATCGTCTCTTTTGCGCGGTTCAGGGCAGAGAGCTATATAGTTCTGAGTACAGGGACCTTAAGCCGGAAGCCCGCTGTCGATCGAATTTCCGCAACCTTTTAGGATCAGGATGACCGCGCCGAACCCCGAATTCGAGGCTGACTGTATTCGCCGCATCCTGGCGGGCGAGCGACACCTGTTCCACGAACTCATCCGCCCGTGCGAGCGCTCCATCTATTTTCTGTTGTCATCGCTGCTGCGCAATGAGGCCGAGGCAGAGGACGCGGCGCAGGAGACGGCAATCAAGGTCTATCTGAATCTGAAGAATTTCCGTGGCGACTCGCAATTCCGGACATGGGTTCTTTCCATTGCGCGCAATGAGGGGCTGGGCAGGCTGCGCAAAGCGGCGACGCGACGTGAAGATTCACTGGATGCCGAGACCGATGAGCAGACTGGGGATTACACGCCGGCGATCCTGACCAGTTGGCGTGAAGTTCCCTCTAAGGCGTTGGAGCGCGAGGAACTTGGAGCGATGCTGCGCAAGGCAGTCGAGGGCCTGCCGGCGATTTACCGTAACGTAGTGCTGCTGAGGGACATCGAAGAGATGGATGTGCGTGAGACGGCCGTCGCGCTGGGAACAACCGAAGGAGCCGTCAAAGTAAGGCTGCACCGTGCGCGAGCTTTGCTACAGAGGGAACTGGCGCCGCGCCTGGAGGGTTTTGCGCCCAAACGCAAGGGCGTGCTTGGGTGGTTTAGATGAGGATCGACTGCCAACACGTTTGGGAATACATCTCCGCTTATATAGACGGCGAGGTGGATGCGGACCTGCGTGCTGAGATCGACAAGCATCTTGAGACTTGCGAGATATGCTCGGCGGTTCTGGATTCGACGCGGAATGTGGTTGTTCTGGTTGCAGATGGGCGCGTGTTCGAACTTCCGGCCGGCTTGAGCGAGCGGCTCCATGCGCGTTTGGACAGGGAATTGGAACTGTCGAACTCTTCCTGATTTTCAGAAGCTCCCCGAACGCACCGTGGGTGCCGGTCCGGTGCGATGAATCTTTGGATGAGTCCAGGTTTCGAGGCCAACAAGAATCAACGTCAGAATTGCCATCGCAACCTGAAATCGCTCCGAGCGCTTTTGCTTTGTGCTCAACTCGCGCCTTCGCCACTGCGCTGAGGGTTTTGCGCGCAAATGCCAGATCCAGGCAATGACAGCCAGATTTACAACTGAGCCGAGAGCGGCGACGATGAGCATGGGGATGCGGATGGCGTCCTGATGAAAGCCGCGCGCAGGTGCGTAGATGCCGCTGACTGCTGCAAGAGCGGTGAGACCGATTGCCAGCCTGACACCGCTGATGGCGAAGACCGCGGTACAGAGGCTTTGCAGAATCGCCAAAAGCAGGCTGGCGCCGCCCAGTGCACGCAGGCGGTTCGGAACTTCAGGAAAATCTTGACTCAACTTGCGACCTCCTGAACCGGACATCTGCAGCGGGCTTCCGGGCAGATTCAGGTTAGCGCACGCGGGGGACGGCCACCAAACGCTTGAGGAACATGTCCGCTGCGAACTGAATTGATGTTCGAAATCCAATCGGCGGACTTGCTCGTACTGGAGTCAGTGGAGAAGGGCGAAAGATTTTCATTTTCAAAGCTGGAAGATTCCCTGTAACCTTTCCCTCGGGCCTTCACTCCTAAGGTGCGTGACACGAATTGCGCGGGATCGGGTAAGAGCAAATCCCGTAACGGCGACGACCTTCCAATTAATCCGCACGGGAGCAAGTTGGAAAGTCGCTCTTCAACCAGCGGACCCCCTCCGCCACAACCCCCAAAATGAGGTCAAAGGATCATGACAAAGAATCAGTTGAATGCACTGCTTCTGACGGCGGCGCTCTCCGGCCTGGTCGGTGGAACCTCCGTAGCGGCCAAGGCGGCCTCCAACGGCACGGCAAAGGTGTCTGGAACAACCGCGGGCCTGCTCTACGCCGCGCAGGACAAGACACCGCCTGCAAAACATGCTTGTAAAGGCAAAAACGATTGCAAGGGCACTGGCGGCTGCTCCACCAGCGACCAGGGCTGCAAGGGCAAGAATACATGCAAGGGTAAGGGCGGCTGCGCTACCGACGGTTCCAAGCCACCGAAGGTTGCATAGCGTCAACTCCCCAAGATGGCGCGGCCGGCATTGGAAAGTTGAATTTGTCTTCCGCGCCATCAACTAATCACTAACAACTAATCACTAATAACTGCCTTTCCAAGGATTCCCATGTCCGGCAATCGGTTCAATGCGTATCAGGATCACGGAGTCGGCATCGGCCTGCGCATTCCGCATTACAACCACATCTTCTCGCGCAAGCCGGTAGTGGATTGGTTCGAAATTATTTCGGAAAACTTCATGTGCGATGCGGGGCGCCCGCTTGCTGTTCTCGATCAGATTCTTGAGCAGTACCGTGTCGTCCAGCATGGGGTCTCTATGTATTTCGGTTCTGTCACCGCGCCCGATCCCGAACACCTGAGGCGGCTCAAGACATTGGTTCGGCGGACCGGTACTCCCTGGCTCAGCGATCATCTCTGCTGGGGCAGCGTGGACGGTACATATACACATGACCTGCTGCCGCTGCCCTATACGTGGGAAGCCGTTGAGCGCACCGTCGAGCGTGTTAAGCAAGTGCAGGACTATCTTGAAATTCCGGTTGCCGTCGAAAATGTTTCGAGCTACGCGGCATTCACTGGCTCGCAGATGACAGAGTGGGAGTTCCTCACGGAAGTTGTGGAACGCGCCGACTGCGGCATTCTTCTCGATGTGAACAACATTTATGTCTCGTCAGTGAATCATGAATTCGCGCCGATGGATTATGTGAACTATGTGCCTGCTCATCGTGTCGCGCAGATTCATATCGCCGGGCATTCGAAGTATGAGAAATACATTCTGGACACGCACGATCATCCTGTGATCGATCCGGTTTGGGAACTCTATGCGCGAGCGATTGAGCGCTGCGGACCGACGCCCACGTTGCTTGAATGGGACGAACACATACCGACATTCGACGAAGTTCATGCCGAAGCGAAAAAGGCGGAGCGATATCTCGAAGAATCCGCAGGGGCACTCGTGGAGGCTGCGCAATGAGCCCCGAACCGATGAGCCTGGCCGAACTTCAACGTGAAATGGCAGCCGCGGTGATGATGCCGCTGACACCGGGCGAGGACATGCGCAGACAGTCTCCGGATGGCCGGGCGATGGCAGATGTGGCCGCAACGTTCATTGCGCCGAACAGCCGGCTCACGGCCTCCGAGCGTCTGGAAATCTACAACAGGCAATACTGGTTTCGGGTACTGGACGCACTGGCCGAGGACTTTCCTGCGCTGCGTGCAGTGGTTGGAGGACGCGTGTTCGAGGCGCTCTCAATCGGATACCTCACGGCGCATCCGAGCCGATCGTTTACGCTGCGCGACCTTGGATCGAGGCTGCCAGAGTGGCTTGAATCTCATCCGGATTTTGGAGGACGGCGTCAAAGGGTGGCGTTGGATGTGGCGCGCATCGAGTGGGCATTTGTGGAGGCTTTTGACAACGCGGAACGCACGCCTCTCACGCTCGATCAGATTGCAACGCTTGATGCCGGGTCGGGGCTTGGACTTCAGCCGCATCTGCGCCTGCTGGCCTTGAACTATGCGGCAGACGAGCTGGTGTTGGCTTTGCACAAGCAGCGAAGGCGCGGAACCAGCGAGGCCGGCGTCAAGCATGAAGTCGGACCTGCGCCGCCTGCAAAACTGCCTAAGTTGCGTATCCGGCCTACTTGGGTTGCGGCACATCGATTCGACAACGCAGTCTACTTCAGAAGGCTGGAGCAGGAAGAGTTTCTGACTCTCGCAGCCATTCGCAATGGTCTCTCGTTGGGCGCGTCGCTGGAGGCCGGCTTCTGTGGTTCCAGCAAGACGGCCGCACGTCTGCCCGCATTAGTGCGCGCATGGTTTGGCCATTGGGCCGAACTGGGCTGGATCTGTGCCCCGGAACTCGATTCATTACTCAACGACTAGGACGGACGGATATGGCAAAGATCGTAGATCTTGGAAGGACTGCGTATAGCGGTTTTGCTTCAATGATGAACCGCCTACAGAACCCGCTGCTGCTGGCTATTCGTCTGTATTGGGGGTGGCAGTTTGCACAGGATGGATGGGGCAAGCTCACACACCTCGACCGCGTAACGCAGTTTTTCGCCAGTCTTAATCTTCCAGCACCCGGCACCACAGCTCATCTGGTCGCACTGGTAGAATTCGCCGGAGGTATTCTTTTTGCGTGCGGCGTTGCGTCTCGCCTCACCGCGCTTGTTCTGTTCGTCAACATGTCAATGGCCTTCCTCAGCGTGCCCGATGACCGGGTCAACTTCTCTCACATTTTCTCCAAGCCGGACGACTTCTACGGGGCCAGCCCTTATACCTACTGGTTTGCGGCATTGCTGATTCTGATACTTGGGCCGGGCTTGTTTGCTGTGGATTGGCTGCTCCAGCGACGCTTCGGTATGCGGCGAAAAGCCTGAGTACGCGTTATCATCGTTCCACACGGATTCTTTGTGGAAGCTTAGACCTATGGTGATCGTGTACTTGCTCACGTCGCTCGGCATGGGCGGGGCAGAACGGCAAGTTCTGGCGGTGGCATCGCGCATGGCAGCCCGCGGCCATGTGGTAAAGCTGCTTGTGCTGCGCCCTCCGGTCGCCGAGCAATGGCCTACGGCACTGCCGGTAATTCATCTCGATATGCGAAGATCGCCCGCCAGCGTGCTGAGAGGCTTCTTCCGGGCGCGCCGCTTCCTGCGTGGTTATCGCCCAGACCTGATCCACAGCCATTCGTTCCATGCCAATATTGTTGCGCGGCTGCTCAGGATTCTTGTCCCCGCGCCTGTGGTTCTTTCGACCGTGCACAACGTTTATGAAGGCGGCGCGCATCGCATGATCGCCTACCGGATGACGGATTTTCTGTGCAAACGCACCACAGCTGTAAGCGCTGTTGCCGCGGAGCGCTTTGTTCTGCTCAAGGCTGTTCCGCGACACAAGTGCGTGGTAGTGACCAATGGCATCGAGACAGCGTTGTTCCTTTCCAATGCTGCACGGCGCATGCGAGTGCGCACGACCATGGACGTGGTCGACAAATTCATCTGGCTCACCGCGGGGCGGTTGGTGCCGGCGAAGGATATTCCTAATCTCCTTGCGGCATTCAAGACAGTCTCAGCGGCGCTTCCGGATGTAGAGCTTTGGATCGCGGGCGAAGGAAAAGGAACAGGAGAAATGGGAGAGGCCGGCTTTTCTGCGGGGCACGGGTCGCCCGGTCAGGTTCGCTGGCTGGGACTGCGCCGCGATCTTGACGCATTGCTCGATGCCGCCGACGGATTCGTGCTCGCTTCAGCCTGGGAAGGGATGCCTCTTGCTGTGGGCGAGGCCATGTCCATGGAGAAGCCCGTCGTTGCGACCGACGTGGGCGGCGTGCGGGAATTGATGGGGGAAGTGGGTATGTTGGTGCCCCCCAAGAATTCTGAGGCTCTGGCCGCGGCTATGCTGGCGCTCATGCGAAGCAGCATTTTCGCGCGCCAAAAGCTGGGCCGCGCAGCGAGGGCGCGCATCGAGGATTACTTCAGCATCGAAGCACGGGCGCAACAATGGGAGTCGTTGTATCGCACTCTCTTCGAATACCACCGGGAACGCTACATTGCGGGCGATGGATAGGGACTGGATTGAAATGGAAAAGGCCGGAGTGTTAAGTTCGGGCCTTTTCCATCTATCTGGTCGTTGCTCAGAACGAAAAGACGGCCTGGACGAAGATTCGCCTTGCAGCAGACCCGGTGCTGAATATTCCACCGGCGAGACTAGTCGACTTATTGAAGTAAGGGCTCGTCAACGTTCCTGTCGGAGTTCCATAGTCGATATCGTTGAACAGATTCAAAGCCTGCACGCTGAAGTTCAGCGAGTACTTACGGCCAGTATTGGTGGGCCCGAACATACCGCCAGGTCCGCCGCGACCGCCGCCGCCGCCGCCGAGGCCGCCGGGTCCAAGACCGCCTCCGGGAGGGCCACCACCGCGTCCGCCGCCCCCGCCACCGCCTCCTGGGGGTCCACCTCCTCCCGGAGGTCCACCTCCATCTGTCACGCCACCGGTTGCTGTTGTCTTGGGACCAATACCGAATGCGCGGCTGATGCGCAGATTAAGAGCTACTGCTGCTGGACCGTTGCCTAGATTGGCAGGGATCAGTGATTCACCTGGTAGAGCGGCGCTGTCCATTACTCCATATGGTGTCGACACCACGTCCGCTGCTGGGGTGTTGGCGGTTGAATAAGTTGGCCGCTGGTTGAAGAGGTTATTCAGCGGATCGGAGGCAAGCGTGATGTTGAACGGACGGCCCGATTGCGCAACAAGGAATGGATTAAAACGAATTCCCCATGGACCCGTATAACTCGACATGAAGAAGACCGAGTTGCGCGTGACAAATCCGGCGCGGCCGTAGTCCTGGTCAAGGTCATATGCATTCGATGCGCTGCCCGGTCCAAAGCCGTTTCCGTTGCTGTTTCCATTCGCGTACGAAAGCGTATAAAAACCGACCAGGCTCAGGTTTTTGGTAATTCTCGAATTCGCGCTGAAGATAGCCTGATTCTGTTTGAATACTGCTTCGGGATAGTACTCATACAAATAGCCGCCCGAATCGGTCTGCGGAGTGCCGCCGGTAGCTTGGTTAGCATTGCGCGTTACCACCTGGTGGACCCCGAAGGAGTGCAGATAAGTGAACGTCAAGCTTGTTCCTGGAAAAAGCTGCCGTTCCAGGCTAGTGCCAAATTGCTCAGTGGTAGCTGCGTGAAAGCCGGGATCAACCTCGTACTTGACGGGCGTCGCGTTTCCGCTCGCAGCGGGGCCATTGCTGGAACACGTGCTCATCTCGATTGCGTTGAGTGAGGTTGCGGTCGAGGTGCAGGTTGGATCGTTTAGCACGACCTGCTGCTGGATGTTGGCGCGGTTAATGGTCAGAAGGCTGCTTGTCTGCAACCGATCGAAGAAGAACCCATAGCCGCCGCGCACCACGGTCTTGGTCTTCTTATCCTTGCCGTTTCCGTCCAGGGCGTATGCGAACGAAGCTCTTGGGCCCCAGTCGTCGTGGTCATGGATATGGTTTTGAGCTTCCCAACGCAAGCCGCCGGAGAGCGTCAGCTTGGGATTGACCTTCCAATCGTCTTGAACAAACAGCGCGATGTCGAACATATTTGCAAGCGCCGATTCCTGTCCTGTGGAGTAGCTCGCGGAAATAGGGCCATAACTCGGTTGCAACTGATTAAAGGTTTCACCGCTCTGCAGTCCGTTGGCCATTCCCAAATAGTCCTGGTAGTTAGCAAACGTGAAGGCGCCATTGAAATTTGAGTTGGTCAGATTGGCGTCGCGGTTATCGCGCAAGCGAGTGCCGAACTTGATAGCCTGTCCGCCGTGGCTGAGTGTCGTAATATTCCACAGTTCGAGGCGCGTGGTGTGATCGCGGCTTTCCTGGCCCGAGTATCCGCCTCCGGTGAAGTCTCCTTGAACACCGATGGTGCGATCCGTCGAATCGGGATAGTGATTTTCGTTCTGGCGCTCGTACTGAAAGCGCGTTTCATTTACAGCGTGATCGTTGATGATGAACGCATCGCTCATCTGCACGGTATGGTCGGTGTTGGATTCATGCGTGGAAGCTGAGGGCAGAGATCCCTGGCTCAGATCACCGTGCTCGGATTCAGACCAAAAACCATAGCGTGCGGTGAACGTATTTCTTGCACCCAATTGCCAATCGATGCGTGCGGAGGCGTTGTCGCGAATGCGCCGATTCAGCAGGCTTACGCCGTAGTTTGGATCGTTGACAAATGCGCCCGAGCCGTCTTCCAACACTGCATCCGGAATGAGCCAGGCGTTTACGTTCTCAGTATTTCGCTGTTCGGCGCTTGCAAAGAAGGAGGCCTTCTTTGAAAGCGCGCCACTCACGGTGCCATTGAACTGATAGCTGTAGTAATCGGGAATTGTCGGAGTGAAAGGGTTGCCGGTATTAAATTGCTTGGTGTTCCCCTGAATAAAGGCCTGGCCGTGCAGTTTATCGGTTCCGGGCTTGGTGAGGATTTCGATGCGACCGTATCCCAGCCGGTCATACTCTGCGGAAAATGGGTTCTGGTTGATTCGAATCTCGCGGATTGCCGACTTGGGGGGGAGCTGACCGCCGCTGAACCCGTCGATGTAGATCTGGCCGCCATTGGGTCCGGCGGAAGGTCCTGCCAGGGCGCTTAGCTCGCTGGAGAGCTCATCGGGATCGTCAGAGAGCGCGTCCAGATCCTTGCCTTTGAGCACGATTGCATTTGAGTTTCCGCTCGCTTCAATGTTTACCTGCGGCGTGTCGTCGGTCACGGTGATGCTCTGTTGCGCGACTTCAACAGCCATTGAAATGTCAACACGTTTCGACTGGCCGGCAGCGAGCTGAATGGTCGGAGAACCGAACGGTGCGAAGCCGTCGTAATCGGCGCGAATGATGTAGCCGCCGGGCGCAAGGCCGGTCACCGAATAAGAGCCGGAAGAATCCGCGGTTGTGCTGGTGACGGCGGTTCCTGCCGAAGTGGTGATGGTGACTTTTGCGCCGGGGATCAGCGCGCCGGTGGGGTCGGTGACATGGCCGCGCAAAACGCCGGTTGTTGATGCTGCGGGCGCGGCGGCGGCAGGCGCCTGAACAGTTTGCGAAGGGGCTTGCGCCTGAGCCGCGAAGCCCGTTGCGATGCCAAATAACAAGGCAATAAATGTTCGATGAAAGTTATGCAATTTTGAGTACACTTGTCCCTCGCTTGTTTCCAATTAAGCTTGTTGTGGCGCTATTGAGCTGCCGCTGCTTCAGCTCCGCCGGAGCCCATGCTCCAGTTGTTCAGCAGGCTCTGGCTTGCTGCGGGAGCTTCCAAGAGGGGCTCAACACCGGCCAAGAGCGTAATGGCTGTTACGTCTGTGGTGCCGTCGCTTGAAACCACCATGATGGCGTCACCCTTTTTTAGATCGGCGATTTGAATGACGGGCGCGCGATTGAGCATCTGCTGCGGATCGCCGCCTGCACCACCCGGTCCGCCACTTCCGGGGCCGCCTGGTTGAGCACCGCCCTGGCCTGACCATTGCCCGCCGCCTTGTCCACCTGGCTGTCCGCCTCCGCCATATTGGCCCTGGCCACTGCGCTGTGTTGGCCCCGCGCCGCTGGCCGATGGAGCACTTCCCCCGAAACCTGTGCCGCCAGCGTTTCCTGAGGTACCTTTGAGCCGCGCTGCCAGCATGGCTGCCATGCGGTCGGGAAGGCGGCGCATCTGCGCATCAGGCGTGATGTGAATCGTAAATTGCTTCTTGGTGGTCAGGTCTTTCACCACCAACGTTGAGCTTGTTGTATCCAGCGATGCGATGGTTCCGGAGATATTGCGGAATGTTCCGGAGACTATTTCTTCTGCTGCAATGGCGGTGCCGTCGGCGTTTTTCGCTCCTCGAGCGCGCAACTGGTCGCCGGTGTGAATGGAGTCGATTGGTGCGGGCTGCGCCGCATCGTAGCTCACAGAGGCAGTTGCGTATCGCTTCAGGCTTGTTGTCTTGGTGGTGTTCACGGTGATGGTTTTTGCATTGGCGCCAGAGCCGCTGGTCAGCACAATGACGCCGCTGCCCACATCAACGCTCTTCACCAATCCGCCGACGCCGCGCCGTTGCCAGTCTTCGCGATCTTTCTGCTGCTTCTGCGCAACGTCAGACTGCTTGATGGCTACAATCTGCAAAGCCTGAGTTGTGCCCGCAGGCGCATCCGGATCGAGCTTGACCAGCGCGCGATCGCCGACGGCGAGATCGCTGAATTGGATGGTTGTTGCAGTGCTCAGATCCTTTTGCCCGGGGGCGACACGCTTGATGGAAGCGGCGGTTGGAACGTCGACTTGATACGACTGGCCGGCATCGGTCTTGACCGTGAGAGTGGTTCCGCTGATCGCTGTAATGCCGCCGACAATTCGGGAGGGCGCCTGCGCCGAGGCCATGGGTGCGAGCAAGGTTGCAGCCGCCAGCAGCGCGATTGAAAGCGCAACAAACACCAGCGATGTCGAATTGCGAGTCTTACATTTGCGATTCATAAGTCATTTCTCCACGGTTCGCATCCATGCGGTCACCGGGCTTCGAGAGTCGTTCCTAGTTCGGTAGACGAAGCAAAGCGCCAAAAGGTTGAGCGCCCGGTGTCATAGTGTGAGTGATTTGGGAAGAATGTTTAAAAATGTAGATAATATGCGCATTTTGTTTAATTTGCGGGTTTCGAACCTTAAGGAAACCTTAAGGCTTTTGGGTCGATGATAGGGCTGGTGTCGGTCTCTGATGGCTGCGTCGCGGATCATCGCTCGGCGCGATCACTGGATAGGTTCAAACGGGAGGTCCAAAAGCGTAGCAGTGCATTCCCTCCGGGGCTGAAGCCCACGTTGGTACTGCAGGAATTATGTAGGGGCTAAAGCCCGTACCCTTCAACGTTTTGAATTCTTCCGCAAGCTGTGAAGTTTTGCGGTGACACTCCTTGCCTCTCCCGTTGAGTTTTTCCCCGGCAAATGAAGTGGTGGCCTTTCAAAGGAGCGAATCTCCGAATTAATCCACTGTTCGCTACGAGCACCACGCGTCGAAGACTCCTGATCGAACTGCTCCAGCAATCGCATCGATGTCGGTTGCGAGCACGCGGTCCTGCTCCAGGCGCGTAACAACGCTTCGCACCGCGGCATAGACATGCTCAATTTGAGCGCTGGATTTCAGTGGGCGGCGAAACTCGAGGCCCTGCGCTGCGCACATCAACTCGATTCCGATAATGCGCTCGGCATGTTCGACGATCTGGCGTAGCTTGATGGCTCCTGTCATGCCCATCGAAACATGGTCCTCTTTACCGCCGTCGGTTGGAATGCTGCCTGTCGATGACGGGTGGGATAGCACCTGGCATTCATTGATCAATGCCGCTGCAACAATCTGCGCGATCATGAAGCCGGACGAGAGTCCTGGATCGGGGGAGAGGAACGCGGGCAGGCCCTCGTTGATATCCGGATTCAGCAAGCGATCGATGCGGCGCTCGGCGATGCTGGCCAGGTCAGTCAGGCCGATGGCGGCGTAGTCGAACGCGTATGCGAGGGGCGCGCCATGGAAATTGCCACCTGAGATTACGGCGGCTTCCTCGGCTTTCGAGGCGTCCTTTGGAAATACGAGCGGATTGTCTGTCGCGGAACCAGCTTCAATTTCCAAAACGCCACGCACATGCTCAAGCACGCCGCGGACCGCGCCATGCACTTGAGGCATGCAGCGGAGACAATAGGCATCCTGCACGCGCGAGTCGTGCTCACGGTGGGCTTCGCGGATCTCCGAGCCCTCGAGGAGCGTTAACAAATGCGCTGCTGCCGCTATCTGGCCTACGTGGGGGCGTGCCTTGTGAATGCGCGCATCGAATGCGGCTGGGGTTCCCATCAACGCTTCGAGGGCCATCGCTCCGGCGACGTCGGCAAGCTGAACTACGCGGATTGCGCGCGCCACTGCCAGGCCGCCTACGGACGTCATGGCTTGAGTTCCGTTCAGAAGTGCAAGGCCCTCTTTGGCTGCGAGGGTTATCGGCTGCAATTCGGCGCGTAGCAGCGCTTCGCCTCCAGGAATGCGTTCACCCATATAGAACGCTTCGCCTTCGCCGATCGCCACCAGGGCCAGGTGAGCGAGCGGGGCTAAATCTCCACTGGCGCCGACTGAACCTTTTTCTGGAATTACAGGATGGACTTGAGCGTTGAGGAGAGCCACCAAAAGTTCTACCAACTGCGTGCGGCAGCCGCTGAACCCTTTGGCAAGTACGTTGGCTCGCAAGAGAAGCATGGCGCGCGATTCGCCCTCTGATAGAGGCTGGCCCACTCCGCCTGCGTGGCTGCGTACCAGGTTGGTCTGTAACTGGGCTAGGCTGCCGTCGGGAATGCGGACGTCGGAGAGTTTTCCGAAACCGGTGTTTACACCGTAGACCGTTTGCCCAGCCGCTAGAATGCCTTCAATCAACTCGCGACTCGCTGCAACACGTGCAAGGGCCTCGGGAGCGATTTCGACTTGAAGGTTGCGAAGGGATACCGCTTCAATTTCGGCAAGCGTCAGCGACTGACCGTTCAGGAAGAGAGTTTCCATGACCTGATACTAGGCTGGTGAAGCCGTCCGGTACATACAGAATTGGCCATCGATTCTGGAATTGGTGGTCAATTCAGCTATCATTCTCATCTATGGCAATGGATTCCACGGCATTACTCGATCACTATGGGCGAAAGCTTCTTGACGAATTGCAAGAGCACGCCCGACTTTCGCTGGCAGAGCTTGGCCGTCGAATAGGACTGTCTCCGACCGCCACGACGGAGAGGCTCAAGCAAATGGAGGAGGTTGGGATACTACGCTCGTATACGGTCGAAATCGATCGTGAGGCGCTGGGGCTGGAAGTGATGGCCTTCATACGCATGAGCTGCCCGGGCCAGCATTATCACCGCTTCGTCGAATATGTGCATACCTTGGAAGAGGTGAGAGAGTGCCACCATCTGACTGGGGGCGACGATTTTCTATTAAAGGTTACGACCACTTCGATGGGAGATCTGGAGGCATTGATTGAGGCATTGTTGCCGTATGGGAATCCAGTGACGAGCCTCGTGCTCTCGACGCCGGTCGAACGAAGGCGCTTCGCTGTGACCGGAAGACTCACCACGATCACGCGCAAGGCGGGTTTGCGGCGGCGCGTATAACTGGAAATTTGCTCAGGGCTGGTTAGGGCTCTGCTTCAAAGATTGTGCGACATTGGGCTTGGTGGGTTGGACAAGGAGCGGAAACTCTGTGGCGCCTGTGTGTCCGTTGGCGGGGTCTTCAACGGCGGCGCGGAGGTAGACAGTTCCGGCGGGGATGTCGATGGTCTGCTTCATGGGCAAACCGGAGCTAAGCACGTGCCTCAATTGCGCGTCGCTGAGGTTGAGCGGCAGAGTGGAGTAGAGGTTGTTGATGACCTTGCCATCTGCATCGTAAGCGGCTACGGTGGCATCGACCTCAACGTGATGGAAGCCATTACCCGATGGAGTGAAGGTGATGGTTTTGGGATCAACCTTCCAGTGGAAGTCGTAGCGGACTAGAGGGCCCTTCAAGGTTGCGCCCTGGACACCGAGCCGATCTGAAGCGCGGTTCGGGTCAGGCTGGCTGGGCGCTACCGCTGCCTGAATGGTGAAGGGAATCTGAGTGGCATCGGGAGCTCCGCGCTGCATGACACCGCGGAGTGCGTTGGAGTAGACGACGCCGGTGCGCTTGGCCGTTGTCGCGGGATCCTCGGCGAAATAGGCGCGGCGGTAGTCAAGCTTTACGCCCGGCTCGTCCACCTTTACGTCGAGTTTGCGAACGCCGCCATCGTAGCTCTTGTCCTTGGGTGAGTAAATGATGGTGTAGTAGGTCTGCGCAATGGCCTGCACCTTGGTGACGGCGCCGGAGAGGTCGTTGGTGTTGTAGAAGGCGCGGCCACCGGTGGCTTCAGCGAAATTGATCATCGACATGTGGTTGCTGGCCGCATTCATCTGTTGATGCAAATCGTTGCTGCCAAATTGTCCGCCTAAACCTCTTCCACCGTAGGCGGAGCCTGAATTGTCGGTTGAACCAAGCGGATTCGAGCTTCGCTGGCCCATGCCGGCGGTGGGTGCATTGTCCGCTGAGAATCCTGAGGGGGTGGTGAGGGCGTGGGCATCGACGGGATAGATACTGATGCGGCCGGTGGTCATGGTGTTGGCAAGCTGCTTGAGGGCGTCGCTGTAGTCGACGCGACCGGTGACACTGGTGGCCAGGGAGAAGTCAGGGTTGATGGTCCAGGGTAATGAGCCGGCGAACCAGATGAGATTCTTGCGGCCGGGAATGCCGGCTAGATAGATGCTCAGCGCATTCAGGGCGTCAAGAGTGTAGTTGGTTTTGAGTTCCTGGGCGATATCGCTGGAGCCATTCGACCAGCGTTCCAGGCTGGAGCGGACCGAGGAGGCGCTTCCGCCTCCCGCAGCTGAGAGGGAAACGGATTGCGGATAGGATCGGTTGTCGAGGGCGGCTTTGAGCAGGTTTGGATCGCTGGTGAATCCCTGGATAAGCTGGAGTTTGTCGCCGAGAGTGAAGATGGCCATGTGGGTGCCGGCGGGAATCTTCTTCAGGTATTCAAGGGCCTGGCCGCGAACGTAGGACTGGGTGCCGGGAGGAGTGTTGAGGGCATCAAGAAACAACACGATGAGCGGTCCGGCGGGAGCTGAGACAAAGTTGGAGTGCGTGTCAGGAGGAAGGTTCGGAGCGGGCTGAACGGGGGTTGTTTCGTCGCCCTTATGTTCTTCGAATAGGGCGATATCCTGGGGGACGCCGTTTTCGAATATCTGGAAGCGGGATTTATCGAGCGCCTGGATGGGCTGGCCGTGTTTGTCGGTGACGGTTACGTCGACAACGACGTTGCGGACTTCCTGTTTGAGGGTGTAGCTGCTCAGGTCCTGATAGGAAGCAATGTTTGAAGGTGCCTGTTCACTGGTCGCTGAAACGGGGGATTGGCCGGAAAGAAACGGTGCAGCCAACAGGAGAGAAACTGCGAGAAGCTTGGGCTTCATGGTCAACATCCTCTTAGTTAGACGGGCGGCCGAGCCCGACCGCTTGTGGATGCGTTCCAGGGACGGAATTGATCTAGAGTTGCCCATCATAGTTTTGCCGCGAGAGCGTCTGCTGGGATGGTGACCGAGCCCATGCGTCCGGAGTTCTCGTCTACAACGACGATGCGAATTGAACCCACACCGGCGCCGACTTCAAGCACCTGATTAAAGGGGATTCCTTCGCGCAGATATTGCTGGTAAGTGGTGGATTTGAGGCGAAGTCCCATGGTCTGGCCGGTAACACGGGCTTTGGTGCCGGAGACTTCTCTTTGCACGACATAGACATCGAGCTTGTCGGTCCAGAAGGCGTCATTTTGCGCGATCTCAAGATCGGTTGCGGCGATTCCCAGCTTGATCGTATGTCCATTGGAGCCAGGAAGCGGGTCGGCGGTGAGTGCTATTTCGGTTGCATCTTCGGGTTCCAGGACAGCGTTCTTGAAACGCTCCTTTATCGTGGTGGGCTCTTTGCGGTAGAAGTAACCGCTGCGATAGCGGAGGGTCACATCTTTGCGGCCGGCAATTTTAACGGTGATGAGATGGTATTTGTCGTCAGCAATCTGAGCAGGAGTGAAGCTGAGCAGGTAAGTGGCGCGGCCATCGGCGGCAACGCTGTTGAACTCATTCACATAGTCGCTGGCGCGGCGAAAGACTCGGCCACCGGTGGCGTCGGCAAGTTCGCGATAGGCGCCCTGGATTGAGTGCAGGTCCTGCTGCATTTGCGCAATTGCGCGGCCCGGATGCAGGTCGCTTTGACAGGTATTGATGTCCCCGCCGGCGCTAAGCTCGGTGCCTGCCCCGAGGGCTGTGTCACGGTTGCTTGCGTTTCCGCACCCTCCACCCAACTGGTTCGCGGTGGCGGTCGGGTTGAGGGCCACGTTCCGTGTACCGATGCTGGCATCGATACCGCCGGCCTCAAGCCGGGAAGCATCCAGTGGATATACGCTGACATGGGCATCGTTCATGGCTTCCTGCGCGCGCAGGACGGATGCCTCAATGATGCGACTGCCCTTGTCGATGCTGATAGATCCATTGGTCCAGTCGGCCAGAGTGTTGTCGCTCGCGATCCAGACCAGATTTTTGTGTCCTGGGATCGCGCCAAGGTGACGGGCGATTATCGCCAGTCCACCAAGCGAGTCACGTCCGGGATTGTCTCCCAGGGTACGGAGTTTTGCGTCGGGAGACTGTTCATTGGTGGTGGAGTCGATTTGCTTGTTCCCATTTACGTTGAGCAGGTCTTCCGTGTTGTGGACGTAGTCCATGCTCTGGCGGTTTCTTGCCTCCTGCTCCTGCCCGAGCGATAGGTTTTGCGCGGAAGGCGTCCATTTCGCGAGAGTGGTGGCCACAAGCGCATGGTCGGTGGTGCTGTCCTGCAAAATCTGGAAGCCGCCAACGCGCATGACGTAGAGAGCTACACGTTCACCCTCTTGCATTTTGTTGAGGAAGGTATGCATCTGCTCACGCACATTGGACAGATCGTCAAACGAGAGAGTGCTGTCGATGAGCAGGATCATCGTGTTCCCCTGCTGATCGTGGTTGACCGCCTTGGCTGGGCCGACAGTGCGGTTTGAGAAAGCGTGTTCGCCGTTCGGACCCTGTGCTTCGGCGGTCGGCGCAGCTGCAACCTGCTGTGGTGCGGTACTGCTCGCCTGGGTGAAGGAACGGACTTCGACCTTGTGTCCCTCGTCGTAGATTTCCAAATCCTCAGGCTTGAGGTTGGTAATCGGACGCCCTTTCTTGTCCAGCGCGACCAGAGGCACATCTACCAGGCGGGCGCTCAGGCGCAGTGTGACGGACGAGTCAGAATTGGCCTGTGCCAGAGCAGGGGCGTCCGGTACGCCAGTAGCGTTCGTCACGCTGATCTCAGGAATTACTGCTTCTGGAGGCGGTCCGGCGGGCATTACGGCGGCGGGAGGCACAGCCATCGCCAAAGTTGAAGTTGCCCCCGGCTGCGGAGCAAGCGTGCTGCTATCGACCGCGGATTCTTCCGCCGGTTTCGCGGCATCTGCCGGAGCGGAAACCGCGGCCGATTCCGCCGGCGCATGAGAAGCACCCTCACTTCCCCCCACTACCTTGGAATCCGCGCGGAACAAATGAAACTCGCGAAAAGCCACATCGTTCAGCAGCGTCTGGTGCGGCCCCTGCGCGATGGAAGAAAGACTGGCCTTTTGCAATGTAGGCAGGTTCCCACCCCCAGCCGATGTTGGAGGCGGAGCCAGCGCGCTATGCACAGCTTTCAGGTCCGGCGTCTGTGCCAGCGCAATCCCGCGAACCGGCAGGAAGTAAGTCTTGCCACCAATCGCGACCGGTCCGTATTCAACAGCGATATCCGCCTGCCCAATCGGATTAGCAGCGTCAATATCCGCGAGCACGGTAAGGCGCAGAATCGTCCCTGAGTCCGGATCGACCGTAATTTCGCCGTGATAGCCAACCCGCTCGGTAACCACGCTCAGATCGAAGCCATAAGACTCCGCAACGCAGCAAAACCGCACATCGTAATGGGACTTGTCCTTAGGGACGGCGTAGTGGAAGACTGCTTGTGGACCAGAGGGACCGAGCTCCCAGTGGCTCCAGGTAAGGCGGCTGTGGGCTGCATCGATGAGCACGGTACCTAAGATGGGGCCAAACTCGCCCCAGGTGGTGAGTCCCTTGTCTGGGGCCTGAGCCTTTTTGTCTTTGCCAGCGCCGGCGTCTACAAACTCGCGGCCATTGCGATAGAGCACCGTGACTCTGGATTTACTGGCCTCACGCAGAGGGTTGTCGCCGATGAGAGCACCTTGAATTTGCGATGGGCGAGTCTCAAAGCGCATTGTGTCGCGGGCGGCGAACAAGTTGGGCAGCAGGGGTAGTGTCTTGCCAAGGTAGTTGACGGTCATGGCCATCATCCGGCGCTGCGCGGCGGGATCGGGGGCGGCGGTGGCGGGGATTTCACTGGATGGCGGGTCGAGGAAGGCGGAGGTATCGGCTAACGCAATGAGGGCTTGCTGGGATCGCTCACCCGGCAGGTTGGCCCTTAGTTGTTCGAGCTTGGCGGAACTAAGGCGCTCGGTCAGCTCGAGTCCTGAGAGTTGCCGAGCCAGGTCGGCGTCCTGGCCGGTTTTGGAGACTGAAAGAACCTTCTCCAACTGCTCCACAGTTACGCGATCGGCGGGAAAGGCCGCCAACGGAATGCCGGCAAGCAGGAAGCAAAGTGCCCATTTCCTCATAGCAATGTCCTCGAACAGTACATGCGAAACTTCCAAGGGACCCGGATGGAGAGATATCTCAGCATACTTGAGAAAGGGGCCCGGCCTAGCTTCGCATTTAACTCTCTATTAGACACCGGATGCTTGAACCCGGTTAGAGGTTTATTTCACACTGATATCGCCGTCTACATCGACGACTAGAGTGTCCTCCTGGATGAGCACAGAATGAATTTTGAGACGGTCTAGAGTGACCTTGTACCCGGAGGATGCGGTTGAGCCTTCAAGGGCCTTGCGGAGGAGATCGGAGGCGTTGACTTTCATTCCTGACGGGACCTGGTGGCTGAGGAAGGGTGTGAGCACGAAGTTGAGCTCGGTGTGGTCGCTGACTTTATCGACGCGGGCATCGCGGAAACCTACGGTTTCTCCTTCGCCATCCGGAGCGAGGGAGACTTCAGCGGGGAGCGACAGAGCGATGCCGATGCAGGCGCCGCCTACTCGCTGACCGAGGCGGGCGTGGGTCTTGAGCTGAACTACGATGCGGTCTTCGACAAACTTGAGTTTTGGGTTCTCGGCATAGACGTAGCAAGCGGATTGGGCGTTGCCTTTGAGATAGTAGCGGCCGTCGGGTCCGTTAAAAAGCTGTTGCTTGAGGGTCCGTTCGAGAGCGTCGCGGCTGACCTTGAGTTCGACCGCACCGGCTTGAGTTAGAGCCCCGGCCAGCAGGAGGGTGGCTGCTGCGCTTAGTCGCCAGGATGTTGTCATACTAGTATCCTGCCACTCAAGGAGGGTCTGATCAAAGTTTTGGGCTTACGAAGGTCACGAGGAAGTTTTTAGACACCGACTAGTGTGGCAAGTAATCCGTTCAATTGCAGCACTATAGGGTAAATGGTGAGCAAAGTTGGTCATTTTCAATTTGTGGCATAAACCGTTCATTTTCTTATTGATTTTTGAAGAAAAAATACGTAAAATAGAAAGCTGTAAGTTCCTCAGGAGCGACAGGAGCCCCCCCAAGCTCGTTGCCGAGGAAGTAACCGCAAATCACACCTCTTAAGGACACCAAATCGATGGCAAAACGTCGTGGAAATCCGAATTGGGGCAAACCAGAGCCGATTGGCCCGGTAGTGCCCACTGTGACCTCTTTCGAACAGATCGTGAAGGAGTTCAAACTCAGCCCGGACCAGTATATCCGGTCTACCCGGCTGCGGGAGTGGGCTCGGAGGAACAAGAATTCGAAGTATATCCCTGAGGCGCTTTTGGAAGCCTGGGGATTTGAGATCGAATCTACGTTGTAGTTTTTCTGGCTTAGGTTTCATTCGCAAAAGCGCCGCCTTCGGGCGGCGTTTTTGCTGTTTGGGGATGAACGCTGGATTTTATTGATTCTAATAGTTTTATGCGGATTATTCCGCACAGTTTCACAGAAGCACAGGGGCTGTGTTTCTGTGGATTTTGCTCTTTCAAGCTGTTTATTTTGTGTGGTTTGAATGCCTCTCCACAGTCTCACAGCCTGAAGTTGATGTGTTTTGAGAGGGGGGGGTGGGTGGATTTCCTATCCTTTGCTCTCTATTTGCTATTGTGCGCTTTCGAAGGCGATTGATATGCAAAGTTGGAGAGGAAATTTTGGTGCGTCGTTAAGATTCGTGCTATCCCAGGTCCCGGAAAGCGAGGGACACTTCGACAAGCGCAGTGCAGGCTTTGGGGCACCCGCCATCTTTAGTGGGTAATCAGAGATGGGGTGCTCGCCAATGAGGGACTTGCGCTGAGCGTTAACTTGCCGGTGTTCGCGCGCTATAATGCGGGGAATCTGAGCCACGATTCGAGAAAGCGGTTTGTCATGTTCGCATTTACCTTTTTTCCCGCAACACATCCCAATTCCGCTTCCAGATTGCGGCTGACCGTGCCGTTGTTGCTGAGCGTTTGGGGGCTTGCTGGTGTTCCGCTGGTGGCGCAGACGGCGCATTTTGGCGGAGCTATCGTTACTCTGGGCAGCGGATTCGTCACGCCCACATGCGTAGCTATAGACGGGAGTGGCAACGTCTTCGTAGCTGATGAAGGCAATAATGCGGTGAAAGAGATGTTGGCGGTCAACGGACGCATCCCTGCTTCGCCTGTGATCAATACGGTGGGTAGCGGATTTGTCTCGCCCACATGTGTATCCCTTGACGGAAGCGGCAACGTTTTCGTCAACGATTACGGTAATGGTGCGGTGAAGGAGATTGTGGCTGCGGGCGGCTACACGACGGTCAAAACCCTGATCAGCGGGGTTTACCTTGCCTACAGCACGGCTGTGGACGGAAAGGGCGACCTGTTTTTCTCGGATTATCACAACAATGAGGTGAAGGAACTCGTCGCGGTCAACGGCACCATTCCAGCAACTCCGAAGCTCATTTCCATCGGCGGCGGATTCGATTCTCCTGAGGGTGTAGCCGTGGACGGGAGCGGAAACGTCTTCGTGGCAGATTACGACAAGAATGCGGTGGAAGAGATTCTGGCAGCGGGCGGCTATACCATAACCAATACCCTTGCCATCGGATTCGGTTTTCCCGATGGCGTAGCGCTAGACGGGAGCGGGAATGTCTTCGTCAACGGGGATGGCACCAACACGTTGAGGGAGGTAGCGGCAGTCAATGGCAGCATTCCCGCCTCGGCTTCGGTTATGACCCTGGGCGGCGGATATATCCAAACCTTTAATGTGGCAGCCGACGGGAACGACAACCTTTATGTCGCCGATCGCGGGAACAATACGGTCGAAGAGATTCAGACAACGGGCGGGAACTTCGGCCAGGTCAACGTGGGGACAACGACCTCATCTTCGCTGACGCTCTCCTTTGTGTTTGACACTGGGGGGACGCTCAGCTCAATTGCTGTGCTGACACAAGGCGCCGCCGGGACGGAATTTACATACGCAGGCGGTACCTGTGGGGTTCAGACCAGCTATAGCGCCGGATCGGTCTGCACGGTGAATGTGAATTTCACACCCTCAACCTCGGGGCCGCGCTACGGCGCTGTTGTGCTGGGGGCAGGAAATGGATCGCTGGTGGCTACAGGTCCTTTGCAGGGCATAGGCGTGGGTCCGCAGGCGACTTTTGCCGCTAACATTTCGGACCATTCCATCCCCGCCGATTCTTTGGTACTGGGAAGCGGATTCAGCGGCCCCGGTGGCGTAGCGCTTGATGGGAGCGGAAACGTCTTCGTCGCCGATAGCAATCACAACGCTGTCAAGGAGATTGTGCAAGCAAGCGGCTGGACAACAGTCAATACGCTGGGAAGCGGATTCAACTTCAACTTTCCCAATGGCATGGCGGTGGACGGGAGCGGGAACGTCTTTGTGGCCGATACCTACAACGATGCGGTGAAGGAAATTGTAGCGACGGGCGGCTACACTACACTGCTTACGCTGGGGAGCGGGTTTTCAGACCCCTACGCAGTGGCGGTGGATGGGAGCGGCAATGTCTTCGTCGCCGATTTCGCCAACAATGCTGTGAAGGAAATGGTTGCGGTCGCCGGCAGTATTCCGGCATCGCCCACCATCCGGACGCTCGCCAGCGGACTTAACGGCCCAGATGGCGTGGCTGTGGATGGGAACGGGGATGTGTTCGTCGCAAGCTACGGGGATAGTACCGTGAGGGAGATCGAGGCTGTCAACGGTAGCATTCCAGCCTCGCCCAACATCAAGACGATCGGAAGCGGGTTCAGCAGTCCGTCTAACTTGTCGGTGGATGGGATCGGGAATGTGATCGTCTCCGACGCTGGCAACAGTTCGATCAAGGAAATTGTGGCGGCGGGGGGCTACAGCACGGTCATTACGCTGGGAAGTGGATTCAACAGCCCGGAGGCCGTAGCGGCGTACAGGGGCGGAAACGTTGTTGTCGCCGACACCAACAATAATGCGATCGACTTTCTCGATTTCTCCGATACGCCCTCTCTGACCTTTGCGAACACCCCAGTGGGCTTGACCAGCGGCGACAGTCCGCAAACGGTAACGGTAAGCAACGACGGCAATGCGGCTCTGATCTTTCCGCTGCCCGTCTCGGGCGCCAATCCGAGCATCCCCGCAAATTTCGGATGGGACGCGTCTTCTACCTGCTTGCAGACCACCGCAAGCTCATCGACGGCATTTGAGCTTGCGGCTGGGGAAAGCTGCACCATGGCCTTCGACTTCAATCCGACGACAACCGGAGGTATCAGCGGCAACGCGGTCTTGACAGATAACAACCTCAATCAAGCAAACGCCACGCGGTCGATTCAGCTGAACGGGACGGGTTTGGTGGGCTCGCAGACGATCAACTTCACGCAGCCGTCATCACCGGCGTACTTCGGAATCACATCTGCAATTACGCTGATCGCAACGGGCGGGGGGTCGAGTAATCCGGTTGTATTCAGCATTGTTGCGGGTCCGGGCTCATTGAGCGGCACCAACAACAGCATCTTGACCGTTACCGGCTCAGGTACGATTGTGGTGGCGGCAAATCAGGCCGGCGACACGAACTACTCGGCTGCGCCCCAGGTGATAAAGGTTATCGTGGTGGATCAGCCGGCTGTGCTGACAAGTCCTGCGCCGGGGAGCGCGCTCGCCGGCCCCGGCGTGACGTTTACGTGGACAGCGGCGACAGGTTCAGGCAACCAGGGGTACTGGCTATTTCTGGGGACAACTGGAGTTGGATCGAAGGACCTCTATGATTCGGGTCAACAGACAGCTACTTCCGCCACCTTCAAGGGCCTGCCAAGCAAAAGCGAGACGATCTATGCCCGCGTCTACACCAAGTTCAATGGAACTTTGGTCTACAACGACTACACCTACACCTCTGTGATACCGGCTGTGCTGACCAGTCCCGCGCCAGGAAGCGCGCTTGTCGGGCCAAGTGTGACGTTCACATGGAGTGCAGGAATCGGCCCTGGCAACCAGGGCTACTGGCTGTTTCTAGGAACGATGGGCGCCGGCTCGAAGGACCTGTATGACTCAGGTCAGCAAACGGCTAGTTCCGCGACGTTCAAAAGCCTGCCAAACAAGGGCGAGACAATCTATGTTCGCGTGTATACGAAGTACAACGGGACTCTTGTGTATAACGACTACACCTACTCCACGGTGACGCAGGCCGTGATGACCAGTCCCACACCGGGCAGCACGCTTTCAGGCGCCAGCCAGACGTTCACATGGACGGCAGCGAGCGGCCCCGGCAATCAAGGGTATTGGCTCTTTCTTGGAACCACTGGAGCGGGGTCGAAAAACCTGTATGACTCAGGTCAACAGACAGCCACTTCAGCCACATTCAACAGCCTGCCAACCAATGGGGCAACGATCTATGCCCGGGTTTACACGAAGTACAACGGGACTCTGGTTTATAACGATTATATCTACACGGCGAAATAGGCTTGGGAAGAAACCAGGGACCCAAGACAAGGCTGAAGAAGGTTGCGGTTTCGCGCCTTTGTACCAGAAAGAAGGCCGACCCAGAGGGTACCCCGACGGGGCACGGGACATTTGGGGTAGGTCCGGCACGGCATTCATTACAGATTTAACTTGCAACGCGAGTCATGATGTTCAGAATGACCGCACGAGCCGGGCATAGAGCTTCTGCGGCGATGACGCACTCGCTACGCCAAGGGATGACTGAGTCAGAGCCTAGAAGCCGATTAGCCGAAGGATTGGTGTTCTCTCCAGATATCGGGCCAGGGACGGCGGGGAGGGCCGCAGATGAGAATGTCGGGGTGGTCTGTGCTCTCTTCGTTCTTGATGCCTTCGGCGTTGCCGTTGTGCCCGGCCCACCTGCAGCCGGTGAAGACTTCGTCGGCGTCATCGCGGGAGACTCCAATGAGGATAAGGGTGGTGGGCGGCGGTGTGGGATAGCCGCGCAGCCAGGCTGAGTTGGTGGTGCTGATGGGAATGGGCAGATGGTAGGCGGGGCCGAGCATTTCGATGGCGCCGGTTTCGCCGTAGTTGCCGGTGATGATGCCGAGACTTGCTTGCTGGTCGGGGGGAAGGGAATCGCGGACCTGGGCCACGCTTTTGACCAGTTCATCCCAGCCGAATTCTTCGCGCAGATCGCCGTTGTGATTGAGAGCATAGTCGCGCAATGGACCGGATGAGGTAAGGGGAACGACGACAGCGATGACATAGGCGCCGACGACGGCGAGGCCGGTAAAGTAGACGGATCCGACGGTGCGGCGACCCCAGCGCGGCAGGGAAGCGAGCCATTGCCCACTAACCGTTGCACCCATGGCCATCAGCATTGGATAAACCGCGGCGACATAGTAGCCGCGGCCCTTGGCGAAGTAGAAGAGGGCGACGGGTATGAGGTACATCCAGCCGAGCATGCGGTAGCGGGGACTGCGCAGGAGGGCGATTAGTCCGGCGAGGCAAAGAGGCGCGGCGAATACATTAATGCAGACGCGGAGTTGGTCGATAAGGAAGCTATCGGCTCGGCCTTGGCCTACATCTCGTATGTGGATGTGCTTGAGGAAGTGATAGGAGATGAACTGGTGTTGAATCTGCCAGAGAAAGTTGGGGAGGCAGATGAGGAACGCAAGGGCGATTGCGGCATAGAACCATGGGCTCTTGAGGTAGCGGCGCGCGGAGGAGAGGACGACGCCGCCGAGAATTCCGGCGATGAAGAAGACGATGGAGTATTTGGTGAGGAGTCCCATACCGACGGCGGCACCGATGGCTAACCACCAGCGGGGATTTTCGGTGCGCAGGAGGCGGATGGTGAAGTAGGCGATGAGCACCCACCAGAGGTAGTCGAAGGACGAGTACTGGAATTCTGTGCCTTCGAAAAGTGGAAGGGGTGAGAGGGCGACGGAAAGGGCTGCTGTGACCTGGGCCAGGCGTCGGCCACCGAGTTCGCGAGCCATGAGGCCGGTTACGACGATAGCGACGGCCTGGAAGAGGACGGAGAAAAGGCGCAGGCCGATGAGGGAGAGGCCGAAGATTTCGAGGCCGATGCGCTCGATGGTTGGCGTGAAGGGGGGATAGGCTACAAATCCCCAATCGAGATGGCGCGCGTCGGAAAGAAACTGGAATTCATCGCGATGAAAGCCGTAGCGGCCGTTGGTGAGCAGGTGAAGGATGAAGATGGTGGCGGCGATGACAAGAATGCCTGTCCAGTAGATGCGGGGCAGGTTGCTGGGAAGGCCGGATTGGGGGTCTCTGCTGGTTGAGGTCATGGACGCGGCTTTGGTCCTTCTTGCGGGGTTGATGGAAGGGTACGTACGCGAGAGGGATGCGGTTCCGTAGAGTGGTGTCTCTGAAATTCGTTATTAATTGCGGAAAAGACAAACGCAGATTCTTCGACTCACCATTCCCGAACTGAAAAACGTTCGGGGCCCCGGTCGCTCAGAATGACAGCCTTTTGTTTTGTTGCGCACTTTAGAGACAGGGCACGAGAGGTTGACGGAATCAGATTCGCGCCATTCGATCGAGGGGTGAGGGAACGCGGACCGATGGCATGCCGGCGGCGGTTGCTGCTTGAATCCCTAGGTCGGTGTCTTCGAAGACCAGGCAATCCGCGGGTGCAATGCCGAGGCGCTCGGCGGCTAGCAGAAAGGCGTCCGGAGCGGGCTTGGAGTTGGTGTATTCTTCTGCGCCGACGATGGTCTGGAAACGATCGAGAAGATTGACTGTGGTGAGCGACCGGATGACGGAGTTGCGGCGGCCTCCGGAAACGACGGCGAAGGGAATGTGGCCGTATTGGGCCTGAATGTGTTCGACGACTTCGGGGATGGCTTTCAACTGGGGAAGGAGATCGAAGTAGAGATTCTCCTTGCGCGTTCCTACCGGCTCGACGGGCATGTGGAGCGCATGCATTTCATTGAGCGTGGAGATGATTTCGTCGACGGGCTTGCCGCCCCATGCGTAGAAAAGGTCTTCAGGAAAGGGGCAATTCCATTCGGCGAGCGCGGTTTTCCAGGCGATGTAGTGGAGCGGCATGGAGTCGACGATGGTGCCGTCGCAGTCGAATAAATAGGCTTTAAATGCGGCGGCGGGGATGGGTAACTTCATGCTGGCTGGGGTCTCCTGGGGATGGGTTGGTGGTCTCGAGAAGTTGATGAGTCAGGCGTTGGTTGTTGCGGGTTCCGGTGGGACTGCGCAGGCGCCTTCGCCGGGCTTGGTCGGCTCCATCTGAAGCGCGTTGTTGAAGCGGTTGAAGTAGTTGAAGAGGCCGATTGCGCAGAGCAATTCGACGATTTCGCCTTCGGAATAAAAGGTGCGCAACTCGGCAAACTGCTGGTCGGTAACGGAGTGGGCATCGCGGGTGACAGTTTCAGCGAGACGCAGGGCGGCCTTTTCCGCGGGGGAAAAGTCTTCGCGCTGTGGCCACTCGGCGAGATGGGCGAGCTGGTCGTCGGTCCAGCCAAGGTTGCGGGCTAGGATGGTGTGACTGGCGAGGCAGTATGGGGTGACGTTGACCTGGCTGGTGCGAACGATGATCAGCTCCTTGAGCCGAGTGGAAACGGTTCCTGTATTGAGTACTGCGCCAAAATGGGCTTGCATGGTGGCGAAGATCTCCGGCCGGTGCGCCATGACACGGAACATTTTGGGAACGTTGCCACGGTGTGTAAAGGCTTTGTCGTAGAGAGCGGCGATTTCAGGGGGCACTTCGCTGCGATCGAGGCGCGAAACTCGGGGCATGGCGCTTCCTCCTGAATTCAGCCTATCGCATCGGTGGTCGATGTTGATGTTGAAGTAAGCAGAGGCGACGCATGCTCGTCGGAGCCACAGGAAAGCTCAATGGGTTGAGCGCGGTTTGGGTGGGCTGAAATGCGCGTAATTTTTGACGAGAGGCCCTCTGTCTGGTACCTTGTTAATGGACAATCCACGGTGGATCTCTGGCAGAATTGCTTCTGACAGTTGCGATGAAACAGCTTGTTTTGAATGGAATGAGCGGACTATCGACGCTGCGTGAAGTATAAGTTGGAGACTTACCTTGTGACTAGACACTCCTCAGTAGCTCAATGGCAGAGCATTCGGCTGTTAACCGAAGGGTTGTAGGTTCGAGTCCTACCTGAGGAGCCAAAAA
>Ga0302319_10003234_pt1 | contig 34333 bp, 21 predicted proteins | sample Bog_T0_2_FD_203319 | JGI IMG/M metagenome (GOLD analysis project Ga0302319, IMG submission 203319) | Peat permafrost microbial communities from Stordalen Mire near Abisko, Sweden - Bog_T0_2 | ecosystem: Environmental > Terrestrial > Soil > Wetlands > Peat | place: Sweden: Abisko, Stordalen Mire...
CAATCCGCCCTCGACCTGCAAGCGGATACGCTTGACAGCCTGCTCTGCCGCGGGATCGTAAAGGCGGTAGCCAGATCCCGTCCGGGTTGGTTGCAAGAGGCCCTCGGCCTCATAATACCGGAGCATCCTGATACTCACGCCGCTGAGCCGCGACAACTCACCGATCTTCAATGACAGGCCCCCTTGACCCTGACAACGCTGTCAGACGGTAGCATCGCCGCGGTCTGATTTGGAAGACAGCCAGTGGAGTCGAAAAAATGCGCCTTTACCACATGTCACAGCTTGTTCACGCACAGGGGCCCGTGCACGCGGATGGCGAGGAGCCAGAGCCCGGCCGCGGAGAGGTGCGGGTCAGGATCGAGGCGGCGAGCCTGAATTTCCGCGACCTGCTGGTGCTCGATGGGGCGGTGCAAGGCGCCTATGACGGCCGGATTCCGCTGTCAGATGGCGCTGGCGTGATCGACGCCATCGGGCCAGGGGTCGGGCGATGGCGTGTCGGCGACCGGGTGGTCGCAGCCTTCTTCCGCGACTGGATCCAGGGTCCCTTCAAGTCGCGCTATTTGGCTTCCGCGCTCGGGGGCAGCTTGACCGACGGCGTGCTCGCCGAGAAAATTCTGCTGCCGGAGCAGTCGCTGCTGGCCATCCCCGCGGGCTTATCGGCGGAACAGGCCGCGACCCTGCCCTGCGCCGCGGTCACCGCCTGGCAAGCCTTGTTCGCGCGGGGCGGCCTGCAGGCCGGCGATTCGCTCCTGGTGCAAGGGACCGGTGGGGTTGCCTTGTTTGGCCTGCAATTCGCCGTCGCTGCCGGGGCGCGGGTGATCGTCATCTCGTCGTCGGACCAGAAACTTGAGCGCGCCCGCGATCTCGGCGCGCAGGTCTTGATCAACTATCGCGCGACGCCAGATTGGGACAAAGCCGTTCTGGAACAGACGGACGGTGAGGGCGCCAATTTCGTGTTGGAATTAGGCGGGCCTGCAACCTACGAGCGCTCGTTGCGAGCGGTCGCGTTCGGCGGCAGGATCGCCCAAATCGGCGTGCTAACGGGCGTCGGCCCGCAGCCTAATTTGGCCCGCCTGCAGAGCAAGAATGCCGACATTCTCGGAATCACGGTTGGCTCCGTCGCACATTTCGAGGCGATGAATGCCTTCATCGAAAGGCACGGCATCCGCCCGGTGATTGACCGGATCTTTCCGTTCGACGAAGCGGTCGCAGCCTACGCCCACCTGCGCGGCGCGCAGCATTTCGGCAAGGTCGTCGTACGACTGTAAACTCAGCTCAGGCGACGCGCCGAAACGAGTGAATCATTTGAGCCTATACATCACCGTCACTGCGGCGGAACGATGCCCTGTACTCGCTTGCCGCGAGAGCCGGGCTCGCATGGTTCGAGACGGTGCGCCGGGAGAGACTGGCAAGGAGTAGGTGGTGAAAGTCCACTGCGATGAAGGAGTAGCAATCCACATCGGCCCCGAGCCGTGCGTGGCTACCCGCGAGGGTAATCGCGAAGCGTCGGTAGGGGAGCGTGTAGGCCGGCTATTGAGCCGCGAAAGAACCTATCCCGGGTGCCGACGCTGTCGTCTCGGCGGAAAGCAACACGGACGGGCGCGTCACTGCGAGTGCCCGAACGGCCCGGCGTGGTCGCTGGAACCTGGCATGCACGGACGCTCTTTGCGCGGGAACCGGGAGATCCCATGGCTGACCGGCAGTTGGTACCTGCCGGCCCGCATCGGGAAGGTGAGGAACCGTAGCCGATGATGCACGGAGATGGGAAGTCGGACCGAGCCATTGTAGCTGCGAACCCGGCGAACAACGCGGAGCAATCCGCCGCGGAGTCGGGGGAGCCAAGGGCTTGGACCGAAGGGAACGCGAGCCAGCACAACACGCACTGGACACAGAGCCAGGAAAGCGTGCCCCAGGCGCTGGAGCGCGTACGGAAAACTGCCAGGGAAAGGAAGCAGGAAAAGTTCACTGCGCTATTCCACCATATCAGCGTCGACCACCTCGGAGAGGCGTTCTTCGATCTTAAGAGGAATGCCGCACCAGGAGTGGATCGGCTGACGTGGACGGACTACGAAGCAGACCTTGAGCGCAAACTCAAGGACCTGCATTCGCGGCTCCATCGGGGTGCGTACCGGGCACTGCCGTCGCGACGGGTCTACATACCTAAGGCCGACGGTCGGCTACGTCCGCTTGCGGTCGTGGCGCTGGAGGACAAGATCGTCCAAAAGGCCACGGCAGCGGTGCTGAACGCGATCTACGAGGAAGACTTCCTCGGGTTCAGCTATGGTTTCCGGCCAGGGCGCGGGGCGCATGACGCGCTCGATGCACTCTCAGTCGGGATCAACAGCAGGAAAGTGAACTACATCCTGGACGCCGACATCCGGTCGTTCTTCGACACGGTCAATCAGGAATGGTTGATCCGCTTCGTCGAGCACCGGATCGGAGACCAACGCATCATCCGCCTGATCCGTAAATGGCTGAAGGCGGGAGTCCTGGAAAACGGGGTCGTGACGGTCAGTGACAGCGGTACGGCGCAGGGAGCGGTGATTTCGCCGCTACTTGCCAATATCTACCTGCACTACGTCTTCGATCTGTGGGCCGCGAGCTGGCGACGGCATAAGGCCACGGGCGACATGATCTTCGTGCGCTACGCCGACGACTTCATCGTCGGTTTCGAGCATGAGGCTGACGCCCGGCGTTTCCTGGATGAGATGCGCGAGCGGTTGCAGAAGTTTTCGTTGTCGCTGCATCCGGACAAGACCCGTCTGATCGAGTTTGGCCGCTTTGCTGCGGAACGACGGAAAAGGCGCGGGCTTGGCAAACCGGAAACCTTCAATTTTCTGGGTTTCACCTTCATCTGCGGAAGATCACGACGGGGCAACTTTCTGATTCAACGGAAGTCCCGGCGCGACCGCATGCGGGCGAAGCTCCAGGAGATCAAAAAGGGGTTGCGGCAGCGAATGCACCAGCCGATCCCTGCTCAGGGAAAATGGCTGAGGCAGGTCGTCAACGGCTTTTTCAACTACCACGCCGTGCCGACCAATAGTCGTTCACTGAGCGCCTTCCGTCACTACGTGACCGAGCTTTGGCTGCGCACGCTCCGGCGACGCAGTCAAAAGGATCGGACCCTGTGGGAGCGGATGACGCGACTGGCGGACGACTGGCTTCCCAAACCGCTGATACGTCATCCTTGGCCCAGTGAGCGGTTCGCCGTCAGACACCTAAGGTAGGAGCCGTATGCCCGAATTGGGCCCGTACGGATCTGTGCGGGGGGCGCTCAGTAATGGGCGTCCCTACCGCGACTGCGACCAATGCCCTGACGGGCAACGGTCGCACTCCTCACCACGAGGGTTCGAGAGCGGCGGCCTGAACCAGCAATAGTCGCCTTGGGAAAATGCTCAACCCTCTCCATGAACACACACTTGCCGCGCATCATAACCAGTTGTCATCGCCCGGCTTGACCGGGCGACCCAGTACGCCGCGGCTCCTCGATTGATCACAAATCTCGCTGGAATACTGGATCGCCCGCTCAAGCCGGGTGACGACAGCTGTGGGCGGCGCACCGTCTCGAATCCTCTCCATGAACACGCTGTTCATGGTGCATGTGCAGCGCCGGTGTTGGCGCTCGGGGCTCATGGTGAGGAGCCGCGCGTTGCCCGCCAGGGCGACGCGGGGCGTCTCGAACCATGAAGGCCCTTCTGCCGCAACGGCGCCGCGGAAACCTCACCCGGCCTTGCGGGATCGCACCGCCTTGCGATGCGCCTTGCTGCCCGCGCGTCGCGCCGATTGAGGGGCCCGCGCCGGCGCCGTCCGTTTCGTCGCGGCCTTGCCGTGCAAACTCTGCTGCAGCGCGTCGATCAGGCTGATAACATTATCAGGCCGCTTCTCGCGCTCCGAAGGCTGCAGCGGCTTGCCGGCCGCCTTGCGCTTCACCAGTGCTTTCAGCGCGTCCTCATAGTCGTCCTTGAACTTCTCCGGGTCGAAATGCCCGGCCTTGCTGTCGAGGATATGGCCGGCCAGCGCAACCATGTCCTTGGTAATCTTCGGGCTTCGGATCTCGGCAAACAGCTCGGCCTCGTCGCGCAGTTCATAAGGGTAGCGCAGGGTGGTGCCGAGCAGCCCCTTGCCGAGCGGTTCGATGGCGATGACATGCTCGCGGTTGGTCAGCACGATACGGGCGAGCGCGACGCTATCCCGATCTTTCATCGCATCGCGGATCACGGCGAAAGCGTCGGTGCCGGCCTTGCCGTCCGGCACGATGTAGTAGGGATGATTGAGGTAGCGGCGGTCGATCTCCTGCCGTGGCACAAAGCTGTCGATGTCGATGGTATGGCTGCTTTCGATCTGGACCGCTTCCAGTTCGTCCGGCTCGATCTCGACCACCTCGCCCTTCTTCAATTCATAGCCGCGGCCCTTCTGGTCGGCGGTTACGACATCGCCGGTCTCGGCATCGACCATCTGCTGCTTGAGCCGGTGGCCGGTCTCCCGGTTGATCAGGTGAAAATGGGTTTTCTCGACCGACGTCGAGGCCGGATAAAGCTCAACCGGGCAACTGACGAGGGACAGCTTCAGGGTCCCCTTCCAATAGGCGCGTGTGGCCATCGCCATCTCCGAACTTGCTTTGTCTCGTGGAATTTTGGAACTTCAACCGCCATGGCCGGTTTCGGTTCCGGCAACTCGGAAAGGGTCTGACGGTGTCGTCGCGAAATCTGACCAGCTACCGGAAGAAGCGCGATTTCGCGCTGACCGCGGAGCCGAGCGGCGAGGGCGCGGTGGCGCCTTCCAAACAGCGGCGCTTCGTGATCCAGCGCCACGATGCGACGCGGCTGCACTATGATCTCCGGCTCGAATTTGACGGCGTCTTCAAATCCTGGGCGGTGACCCGCGGACCCTCGCTCGACCCGCACGACAAGCGGCTGGCGGTCGAGGTCGAGGACCACCCGCTCGACTATGGCGACTTCGAAGGCACCATCCCGAAAGGCCAATATGGCGGCGGCACGGTGCAGCTGTGGGACCGCGGCACCTGGGAAGCCGACGATCCGGAACGCGGCTTGGCCAAGGGCGATCTCAAATTCACGCTGCACGGCCAAAAGCTGCACGGCAGCTTTGTGCTGGTGCGGATGCGGCACGACCGCAATGGCGGCAAGCGCACCAACTGGCTTTTGATCAAGCATCGCGACGATTTCGCCCGCGAAGGCGCGTCCAACGTCATTGCGGATGATGATCGCTCGGTTGCCTCCGGACGGACCATGGCGCAGATCGCCGCGGGCCAAGGCCGGGCGCCAAAGCCGTTCATGGCGGCGAAGCCGGATGGCATGGCTGCGGATGCGGTGTGGGATTCCAACCGCGGCGCCGCGGCGGAAGCGCGCGCGGCGAGGGCCAGCGAAAGCGCGCCGGCCCTGCCAAAGCGCATATCCGCGAAGAGCGCCGCCGCCGCGATGCCGGCGTTCGTGGCGCCGCAGCTGTGCAAGTCGGCCGAGCGGCCGCCGGGCGGCTCCGGCTGGTGCCACGAGATCAAATTCGACGGCTACCGCATGCAGCTGCGCGTCGAGGGCGGCGCGGTATCGCTGAAAACCCGAACCGGGCTCGATTGGACCGAGCGATTTCCGGCGATTGCCAGAGCGGCGGCAGCGTTCCCCGACAGCCTGATCGACGGCGAGATGGTCGCGCTCAACCGCGATGGCGCGCCGAACTTTTCCATGCTGCAGGCCGCGCTATCGGATGGCAAAACCGATCCATTGGTGTTCTTTGCCTTCGATCTGTTGTTCGCAGACGGCTGGGATCTGCGGAGGCTGGCGCTGTCCGAGCGCAAGGCGAAACTGAGGACCTTGCTGGCTACGCTGGGCAAGAGCCACGCCAGGCTCATTCGTTATGCCGAGCATTTCGAGAGCGGCGGCGATGCCGTGCTGCGATCGGCTTGTGAGCTGAAGCTGGAAGGCATCGTCTCCAAGAAGCTCAGCGCGCCGTATCGTTCCGGCCGTACCGAGAGCTGGATCAAGGCCAAATGCCGCGCCGGCCATGAGGTGGTGCTGGGCGGGTGGAAAACCACCAATGGCAAATTTCGTTCGCTGATGGCCGGCGTTCATCGCGGCGATCACGCCGGCGATCCCTTGGCCGGCGATCACTTGGCCTTTGTCGGCATCATCGGCACCGGCTTCGGCGAGGACACGGTCCGGCGGATCATGCCGGCGCTCAAGGCTAACGCCTCCGACCACAGTCCGTTTGCAGGCCAGGGCGCGCCGAAAGGCGGCCGCGACGTGCATTGGCTGAAGCCGGAACTGGTGGCCGAGATCGAAATGGCCGGCTTCACCGAGGCCGGCAATATCCGTCAGGCCGCCTTCAAGGGGCTGCGCCAGGACAAGCCGGCCGATGCGGTGACGGCGGAGCGGCCCGCGCTGACCGCCGTCAAACAACCCGCTTCCGGCAAGGCGGCCCCGCCGGCACGGCAACGGGCAAGACCAGCGGGCAAAAATTCCGCCGAGGTGATGGGCGTCGTGATCTCCAAACCCGACAAGCCGCTATGGCCTGACGCGGGCGACGGCGAGGCGGTGACCAAACGCGATCTGGCCGGCTATTTCGAGGCGGTCGGAGGCTGGATGATCGGCCATCTCAGGGGCCGGCCGTGCTCGGTGTTGCGCGCGCCCGATGGCATCGGCGGCGAGATGTTCTTTCAGCGCCATGCCATGACGGGGACGTCGAGCCTGCTTGAACTGGTCAAGGTGTCCGGCGATCGCAAACCTTATCTGCAGATCGACCGCGTCGAGGGCCTCGCGGCGGTGGCGCAGATCGGCGGTCTCGAACTGCATCCGTGGAATTGCGCGCCGGATGCGCCGGATGTTCCCGGCCGGCTGGTGTTCGATCTCGATCCGGCGCCGGATGTGGCCTTCACGGACGTGATCGCGGCCGCCAAGGAGATGCGGCAGCGGCTTTCGGCGCTCGGCCTGCAAGGTTTCTGCAAGACCACCGGCGGCAAGGGTTTGCATGTCGTGGTGCCGCTGGTCTCCGGCGCAAAACAGCGTGTAGGCTGGCCGGAGGCCAAGGCGTTCGCGCAGGCGGTCTGCCAGTGGATGGCCGATGATGAGCCGGCGCGCTATCTGCTCAACATGTCGAAGAAGCTGCGCCAGGGCAAAATCTTTCTCGACTATCTCCGCAATGACCGGACGGCAACGGCGGTCGCCGTGCTGTCGCCGCGGGCGCGCGACGGCGCCACGGTGTCGATGCCGCTGACCTGGTCACAGCTTCGCGGCGATCTCGACCCCCGACGCTACACGGTGCGCAGCGTGCCGGCGCTGCTGTCGAAAACGAAGGCCTGGCAGGACTATGATGCCGCCGCGTCCTCGATCAAGGCTGCGATCGGCAGGCTGGCTGCCAAGGCATGATTGTCGCGTGTTTTCTCATTGCGAAAGTCCCCGGATCGCGTCAAGCGGCTGGGTCATGCGCGCGTGGAGGGGGGCAGGATCGGGCGGCGGCGCGCCACGCCGCGGCGGCCAGAGATCGTCGAGTTCGTCGGCCAGATGGCGGTAGTCCTGCGCGCCGCGGCTGAAGGGCGCGAAGGCGCGAATCGGCAGGCCAGCTGAGAACGCTTCGGCGAGTTCAATGTCCATGCGGACGCCGTCCAGCATCCGGCCGCGGCCGTACTCGATTCCGACCTCGCGCAGCACTGAACGCTGATGGTTGACCCTGGCATTGACCATGACCGGCACGATGCCGAGCAGCTTCAGATCCGGCTTGATCGATGTCGCCACCCGGAAGAACAGCCGGGTGAACTGACGCACACCCTCGGTGGAAAGCGCATGCGGGATCATCGGCACCAGCGCGGCGTCGGCCGCGGCGAGAGCGTTGATCAGCAGCATGTCGAGCGAGGGCGGCGTATCCAGGATCACCAGGTCGAACCGCTCGGTGATATCAGCGGCCCGCAACTGGTTGTTCAGGGTCGAGATGCCGCGCTCGCGCGACGTGCCATCGAAGGTAAGGTCAGCCGGCGCGACCAGGACGTTCTCGACCGCGGTCGATCGGATCGCCTCGTTGAGGCAAAACCCCGGATGGGTGAAGATCATGTGCACCGAAGGTTCCTGCCGCCGCGCCACGACGCCGTAACCGAGCCCGGCATGGCCCTGGGTGTCGAGATCGACCAACAGCGTGCGCACCCCGCGCGCGCCCCACTCGGCGGCGAGATTGACCGCGGTGGTGGACTTGCCGCTGCCGCCCTTGCGGTTGGAAATGGCGAGCACGGCAGTCATGGCGCGCTCCCGGTGACTTGCTCGATCAGGCTGCCGAGCCGGGGGTCGATCGGCGGCGCCACGATCCGCGGCCGCAGCACCGCCAGCACCTGGAACAGCGCGGCGTGCATTCCCTCGCAGCATTCGAGATCGACCTCGGCAGCGGGCGTGGCCCTGAGGAATTGCCACAGCGCCGACGCATCCTGTAATTCGCAATGGCCGTCGAAATGCACCCGAGGCGGGTCGAAAAACAGCGGCATCAGCACAGTTCCTTGCGATCCAGCACAGGGCCGCAGCGCTTCACCGCCGCGATGTCGCGCGTCAGCACCGCGATGTCGGCGACCAGCCGTGGCGCCGCCGCGGCCGGTTCGGCCGGGACCACGGCCTCGTCGGTCGGCGTGATGACGGCCTCAGCCGGTGCCGTAAATTGACCAGACCCCACGGCTTCGATCAGGGCCCGCAGCAACGCCCGGTCCGGCACGGCCGCCTCCAGCGCGAGGCTGAGCCAGCGCAAGGCCGCGACGGCGTTGAGTTGTTCGCCCATCAGGCCAAGCAGCGTCGCGGTGGCGGTGGCCAGCGCGGCGAAGTCGCCCACCGCCAGCGCGTCCATGGCCTGCTCGCTGAAATCCTCCAGCACCGGTGCCGACGTAGCCGAGCCGCCGATCAGTACCAGATCGGCGGCTGCAACCGGCCAGCACCTGATCCGATCGCGTTGGTCATGCCAATGCTGATCGAGCGCGGCTGGCGGCGCGGCGGCGAGCAGCGCGAAGCGCAACTGGCAGCGGCCCGGATCAAACGATGCAGGCGCCGCCGTGATCCTGGCGGCACGGAGCGCGATCAGATCTGGAGTGGCGAGCATCAGGCCAAGCGGATCGATGCCGCGACCAAAGCAGTCCTCGGCCGGCGCGTAGCGCGCGGCGACCACCGCTTCGCCGGCCACAGCCCGCCGGAACGCCTCGCGCCGTTCGGCGTCTGCCAGGAATGACAGCCACGCCGGAAGCCGGCCACCGGCGATGTCAGCGCCGTCAGCCCAACTTGCGGTGTCGACCGTGGCCTCTATCACGACCGCGGCGGGCTGCTTCAGCCTTCGACGCGTTCGAACCGTGCTCGATTTCGCGCGTGCCATGGCTAACCCCGTTCGGACATACGCCGGTTTCTGCTGGTTCAACTCCGGCGAGTCGCGCTGGCTGACGCTTTGGAATAACGGAAGCTCGCGTCAAAAGGAAGCGTGGGGCTACTGAGGTCCGATGGGCGCGCTGCGAAAACCCTTGCTAACCGCACGTTAGCAGCTGCCGATCGGTTGCCAGCCGACCCGCCGGAGTCCATTGCCTTGATTCATACTACCTGATTTTGAGGCCTCGGCCAAGCTTCGCTTTCAGGTTGAGCAGCCAGGTTCGCGCCCGTCCCGTTCAGCCGTAAACCCGCGGCAGATTTTCGACCGCCATGGACGGGCGTGCCGCGGGATTTCAACGTCTGCTCCAATCAATCCTCTGGCCGGCGCACAAGGGCCTTCGGCCAATCTGTGCAAGGCGCGTGCGCGATTCTCAGAGTCTGCCCATCAACAGCAGGATCACCAGGATCACGACAATAATGCCGAGACCACCGCCGCCATAATATCCGGTGCCATAGAATGGACCACCACCGATGCCGGAGAAACCGCCGAGCAGGGCGATCACGAGAATGATCAGGATGATGGTTCCGATAGACATGTAAATTTCCTCCAGCCCGGCAGTGGGCACCAACTGCTCTGCCACGCCCTAGGAAACAACATGGCGGCCGAAAGGTTCCAGTTGCGCTGACGGATCTTTACGACGTCTCTTTTGCTTAAGGGATTAGCCATTACATGCCATGCAACTTATAGGATCAGCGCCATGTCCGCACCTTTGATCGTTTCCATTCCGCATCGGCTTGGCCGCGATGAAGCGACCCGCCGGCTCAAGCAGGGATTGACGCGCGCAGCCGCGAGCATTCCCGTGCTGAAGGTTGACGAAGAACGTTGGGACGACAGCCGGATGATGTTTCGCGTCCGGGCGCTGGGACAAGTGGCATCCGGTCATCTCGATGTTGCGGACGATTATGTCCGGATCGAAGTCACGCTGCCTTGGCTGTTGCAGCGCTTTGCGCAGGCGGCGCAGATCGCAATTCGCAATCGGGGCAACCTGTTGTTGACCAAGCGCGGCGGCTGATGCCGGTCCCATTGTTGCTCTGCACAACGATGCTGCTGTGTAAAACGTACCAGCTGCTCAATAGCTGATCTTGCTGGCCAAGAAAAATTTCCCGATTATTGAACCCAGCGCGGGGGAAGGGAACCGTACCTCGAGTCGGCACGACATCCGCCAGACCGCCCGGCTTTTGCTCCCGGGCGGTCTTCGCCGCCGGAAGGCGTCAGGCGGGGATGCGTTTGCGTGCCGGCGCAGCCGCCGAGATCGATGTCGCCTTCAGCACCGCGGCAGGGAAATGCCGAAATAAGGCGGCCAGGGGCAGCTCGCCGTCAGCGGCCGCTTCCTCAAAACCCGCGATGGCGTAGCCGCCGACGTCGAGGGCGCCTTCAAAGGCTGCCGCGCCGGGCCAGACCCGGCCGTGCTGCGAAGCGGCCGCGAATGATTTGGCCACCACGATCACCGCGACATCGCTTCCATATCGTCGTGCGAAGGCGATGATATGCTCGCGCTGCGGCCCGCTCACCTGCAGCTTCTGATAGTCGCCATGCGTGAACACATCGGCGAGTTCGTTGCGCAGCTTCAACAGCTGCCGGGTCCAGGCCAGCTTCAGGCGGCCATCGGACCAGTGTCGCACCAGCTCCTGCCAATCCGGTTGCTGCATCGCGGCCAGTTCGGCGCTGCGCCGGGTGAAATCCACCGGCCGCCGGTTGTCCGGATCGACCAGCGCCAGATCCCAGAATTCCGTTCCCTGGTAAAAATCAGGCACGCCAGGGATGGTCGCCTTCAGGGTGATCTGGCTGAGCGAATTCAGCGCGCCCAGCAAGGCCACCCGCTGCGCCAGCGCCTGCAGCGAGGCGAGAAATTCGGATGAGACCTGTCGGTCCAGGATGCGCCCGATGAAGGTCCGCAAGCCCGCCTCATAGCCCTGGTTGGGGTTGAGCCAGCTGGTCTCCTGTTTGCCCTCACGCGCCGCCTTCAACACATAGGCCTGCATCCGCTCCAGGAAATCCGCCTGATCTCCGCCGATTGGCCAGGCCCCCAGCAGCGCCTGATAGATCATGTATTCAAACGTCGCTGACGGCGCGCGCATGGCGCCGTCGAGGACGAGGTGCGGGGCGTTGAGCAGTTTCCAGCGCGCCACCGCGCTGGCCCATTCGCCGGGCAGTTCGGCCAGCGCGATCAGCCGCGTCCGCGCATCCTCACCGCGCTTGGTGTCGTGGGTCGCGGTCGCCGTCATGCCGTGCGGCCAGGCCTTGGCGCGAGCGGTCATGGCGGCGTGAAAGCCATCGACGGAGAGCGCCCGGGCGCACGGATCGCCGCCGACTTCGTTGAACCCGAGCAGGCGATGGAAGCGATAGAAGCTGGTGTCTTCCAGCGACTTCGCCATCACCGGACCGGTCAATTGCTGCACTTTCAAGGCAAATCGGCGGGTCCGCGGGGCGCTATGCGTGCTCCGGCCGCGCTTGATCAGATCCATCGTCAGCGCGTCGCGAAGGAAGTCGAAGATGCCTTCATCGGCGGCGAACCAGTCGGCGCGGGCCTTTTCAACGGCCGCCGTGATCATCGCCCGATCCGCGGCAGTTGGACCCGCCGCCGTGAGATAGGTGCGATAGACCGGAAAATGCAGGATGTAGAGCTCGAGCGCCATCCGCAGGCTGTCGGCGGAATAGTCGCGGGTGGAATAATGTCCGGCCGCGATCCGCGCCAGCAGGCGGTGCAGCACCGTGAACTCGCTGGCCAGCATGGTCTCGATCACCCGGCGTTTGGACTCGATCAAGACCGGCTCCAGCTTTGCCGGCTGATTGCTGATCTGCCGCCACACTTCATCCAGCGGATCGAGACCACGACCATCGACCAGCACCCGGCTGATGATATTAAGCCATTCATAGCCGGTGGTGCCATGGACGCCGGCAAAGGCGGTCAATCGCTCATCTTCGCCGAGAATCTTCTCGATCACGGTGTAGAAAGGCCCGGCGGTCTTCTCCCTGCTGTCGCGCACCAGGCGGCGCAGCCGCTGAAAATACTGCGCGGGATCGCGCAGACCGTCGATGTGATCGAGCCGCAGGCCGTGCAGCCTGCCCTCGGCGATCAGCTTCCTGACCAGCCGATGGATGGCCTTGAAGGTGCCGGCATCCTCGACCCGCACCCCAGCCAGCGTGTTGACGTCGAAGAAACGCCGATAGTTGATGTCGCTGGCAGCCAGTCGCCAATGACCGAGCCGGTAATGCTGGCGTTCCAGCAGCGAGTGCAGCGCCTGGGTCGGCTCGGCGCGATCCGGTCCGGCCGCGTAGGCATCAAGCCCGCTTGCGACCAACGCCGCGGCGCCATCGATGCCCCTCAGCTCCGCCTTGAAGGCGGGACCTTCCCGGCGATTGGGATGATTCAATCCGCTGTAGCGCGCGGCGAGCGCCAGAATGCGCTGTCCTGCGGGAGTATCTTCGGCGCTCTTTGCCTTGAGAACGGTGCGCAGGATCTCGCCGTAGCGCTCGGGCGCGATCGGCAGGCGATGCTCGAAATACCACGCCGAGAAGCTGCCCTGGTCGGGATCGTAGCGCAGCACGATCTCGCCTTTTTCGAGGGCTTCGCCATAGGAGGAGCCGATGATCGGCAGCAGCACGCCGCCGCGTTTGCGGAACGGCAGCAATTCCCAGTCGATGTCGAAGGACGCCGCATGCGGCGAGGCCGGCCCCCATTCCAGCACGTCGAGCCACCAGGGATTATCGGCGAAATGCACACCGACATGGTTGGGCACGAAGTCCAGGATCAGGCCGAGGTCGTGGCGCTGCAGGCTCTCGCTCAACCGCTCGAAGCCGGCTTCCCCGCCGAGCTCCGGATTGAGCTTGGTGTGGTCGACGATATCGTAGCCGTGGGTGCTGCCTTGGCGCGCCTTCATGAAGGGGGAGGCGTAGAGATGGCTGATACCGAGCGCCTTGAGATACGGAACCACGGCGGCGGCGTCGTCGAAATTGAACTGCGCCGTCAATTGCAGGCGATAGGTTGCGATCGGAATGGCCGGCGGCATCAGCGCGCTTCCAGCCACCAGCGCACCGACCAGGGCGGGGCCATGCCACTGATCTCGCTGCCCCAGAGGCTGTTGCCGGATGGTGGATTGTCGTCGGCGATCGCGCTGCTCGATAGATTGGCGCGCAAGCGGAGCACGGCGCCATCGCCCATCCGCCAACCTGCCGTCACCAGGCCTTCATCCGTCGCACGGGCTTCGCCGAACGCAGCCCCTGTCAGCCTCGGGACGATGTCGCGCCTGCGAATGGCAAGCAGCTCCCGCACCAGGGCCAGCCGCGCTTGTCCTGGTGTTTTGAGGATGGCATCCCAGTCGAGCACGGCAGACTGAAAGGTCGCCGGATCCAGCGGGTCCGGTACCTCGTCGCCATAGGTGTCATAAGCCCAGGCATATTCCCGTCGGCGCCCCTTGCGGACCGCGTCCGCCAGTTCGCCCTGAAAACCGCAGAAGAACGGAAACGGCGCTTTCGAGCCCCATTCTTCACCCATGAACAGCATCGGGATGGTCGGCGCCAGCAGCGTCACCGCCAGCGCGGCTTCGATCGCCGCGGCATCGACCTGGTTCTCAAGAACCTGGCTTTCAAGCCGGTTGCCGAAGGCGCGGTTGCCGATCTGATCGTGGTTCTGCACAAAATTGACGAAGGCGGTTGGCGCCAGCCCGCCGCTGGGTTCGCCGCGCAATTGCCCGTCGCGATGTGTGGACGGCTCGCCCTGATAGACAAAGCCCGAGCCGAGCGCCCGCGCCAGGTCGCGCCGCGGCGAAGTTTGATAGTCGCGGTAATAGCCCTGGGTTTCTCCGGTCAACAGCACATGCCAGGCATGATGATAATCGTCGTTCCATTGCGCGCGGTATTTGCCGTTTGGCGGATCCTGTTCGGGATCCAGCACGCGGGTGCGGTTGTCGTCGTTTTCCAGGACCAGATGGATATGGCGGCCGGTTGCTGCGGCAAGCTCGCCTGCCGCGATGCTGAGCTCGCGCAGCATCGAGGCCTCACTCGGCTCGGCGATGAAATGGACGGCGTCGAGCCGCAGTCCGTCGAACCGATAATCGCGCAGCCAGTAAAGCGCATTCTCGATAGCGAAGTCGCGTACCTCGCGCACCCGGTAATCGATCGCGTTGCCCCACGGCGTCTGCGCCTCGGTGAAGAATCCAGGCGCATAGCGGCCGAGAAAATTCCCTTCCGGGCCAAAATGGTTGTAGACCACGTCGAGAAACACCATCAAGCCGCGCAGATGGGCCTCATCGATCAGGGTCTTGAGGTCGTCGGGACGACCATAGACGCTGTCCGGTGCGTACCACAGCACGCCATCATAACCCCAGTTGCGGGCGCCTGCGAAATCCGAAAGCGGCATCAATTCCAGCGCCGTGATGCCGGTGGCTACCAGGTGATCAAGCTTGGCGATCATTGAGCGATAGCTGCCTTCGGGGGTGAAGGTGCCGACATGGGACTCGATCAGGACGGTTTCCTGCCACGGACGTCCGCGCCAGTGCTGGGCCCGCCATGGGTAGCTTTCGTGGTCGATCACCTCGCTCGGGCCAAAGACATCTTCCGGCTGAAAGTCCGATGCCGGATCGGGCACATCGATCTCGTCGTCGATCCGGAATTTGTAGCGCGCGCCAGCAAGCACGCCCGGGATGGCAACGGAAAACCAGCCGCCTTCGCCGCGCCGCAATGGATAGGATTTTTCCAGCAGCAGATCGACACGCTTGGCCGCTGGCGCCCACAATCGAAAGGACGCGCCGTCGGGCCGCAGCGTGGCTCCGAATTTTCGTTCGTTCATGTCAAACCCGCAAAAGCCAGCACCGAACGGGGCGGCGCCCTGGTTTCGCCCCCCGCTTCGAACTCCGCGACCGTCTGCTGGCAATCTGCCGTGTTCAACACCTGCTGCCAGATCTTGTATTCCGGAAGCTTCGGCATTTTGAACAGGATCTCCTCGGGCGCAGCGTTCAGTACAATAAATATCGGCGATCCACCCGGTTCCGACGGTCCGAGCACATAAGCGAGAAAGCGGCCTTGCGGAAATTTCCAGTCTGCCACCGTCATGTCCTCGGCGGCCGGCGTCAGCCAGAGCACGCCGTAGGAGCCGTCCGCCCGGCGTCCATCGAGCCAGCGCGACGAACGGATCTGCGGGAAGCGCCGGCGCAATCCGGTCATGTGGCCGACGAAGTCGGTGAAATCGTCACCGTCGCGACCGAGACCTTCCCAGTTGATCCAGCCGGTCTCGTTATCCTGGCAATAGGCGTTGTTGTTGCCGGACTGCGAATTGCCGACCTCGTCGCCGGCCAGGATCAACGGCACGCCCTGCGCGAGCAGCAGACAGGCCAATTGATTCTTGCGCAGCCGGCGGCGCAGCGCCGTGATCGCCGGATCGTCGGTCGGCCCTTCATGGCCGCAATTGTTGCTATGATTGTCGTTGGAGCCGTCGCGATTGTCTTCGCCATTGGCCAGATTGTATTTTTGTTGGTAGCTGAACAGATCCGCCAGCGTGAAGCCGTCATGCACGGTGACGTGGTTTATGCTGGCGCGGGGCCTGCGGCCATTGTGGTTGAACAGATCCGACGAGCCGGTCATGCGCCGGGAAACGTCGCCGATCAGGCTGCCCTCGCCGCTCCAGTAGCGCCGCATCGCGCTGCGATAGCGATCGTTCCACTCCGACCATTGCGACGGAAAACCGCCGACCTGATAGCCGCCCATGCCGAGGTCCCAGGGTTCGGCGACCAGTTTGGACGATGACAGCACCGGATCCTGCCGGACCGCGGTGAGGAAGGCGCTGTTGCGGCTGAAACCGTTCGGACCGCGCGCCAGCGTGGTCGCGAGATCGAAGCGAAAGCCGTCGACATGGCAGACCTCGACCCAATAGCGCAGCGAATCCATCACCATCTGCAGGACCCGCGGATGGCTGAGATTGAGCGAGTTGCCGCAGCCGGTGAAATCGTCATAGTAACGGGGATTGTTGGGGGTCAGCCAATAGTAGGAGGCGTTGTCGAGGCCGCGGAACGACAAGGTCGGGCCCATATGGTTGCCCTCGGCGGTGTGGTTGTAGACAACGTCGAGCATGACCTCGATTCCCGCGTCATGCAGGCGCGCGACCGTGGTACGGAACGCATCAATCGGATTGTCCTGGGCGTAGCGCGGCTCCGGCGCGAAAAACGACAGGGTATTGTAGCCCCAATAGTTCGACAGCTTTTTCTCCACCAATACCCGGTCGTCGATGAAACCATGGATCGGCAGCAGCTCGACGGTGGTAACGCCAAGGCGCTTCAAATGCTCGATCGTGGCCGGTGCGGACAGCCCGCCATAGGTGCCCCGCAGTCCCGGCGGCACGTCCTCGCGCTTCTGGGTCAGGCCCTTGACATGCGCTTCGTAGATGATGGTGTCTTCCCAGGGGATTTGAGGGCGCATTTCGCGGCGCCCCCAGTTGAAGGTTTCATCGACCACGACGGCCTTCGGCATGCCGCGGGCGTTGTCGCGCCGGTCGAAGGAGAGATCCTCGCGGGCGCTGCCGGTGCGATAGGCGAAATGGGCGTCGCTCCAGACCAGCCGTCCGGCAAGACGCCTTGCATAGGGATCAAGCAGCAGCTTGTTGGGGTTGAAGCGGTGGCCGTGCTCCGGCTCATAAGGTCCGTGAACGCGATAGCCGTACAGCTGACCGGGCGAGACGTCGTTCAGATAGCCGTGCCAGACATCCTCGGTGCGCTCCGGCAGCTCAATGCGTTCAAGTTCGCGACGGCCCTGGCTGTCGAACAGGCAAAGCTCGATCTTTTGCGCATGGGCGGAGAACAGCGCAAAATTGGTACCCCGGCCGTCCCAGCTTGCACCGAGGCGCGAAAAGGTTCCCGCAGACAGACGCATGCGTTAGCTTTCCGGTACCAGAAAAATCGCGGCCAGCGGCGGCAAGGTGAGATCGAGTACCGGGACCGGCCCGTCCAGCGCCAGTACTTCGCCGGTATTGCCGACATTGCTGCCGCCGTAATGCGCGGAATCCGAATTGAGCACTTCGCGCCATTTGCCGCTGAACGGCGCCCGGACGTGGTAGTTGTAATAGACGTTGGGTGAGAAGTTAACCACAAGGAGGCAGCGCGCGCGGGCATCACGTCCTTTGCGGAGCCAGGCGAACACGTTGCTGCCGGCATCTTCGGTGATCAACCATTCGAATCCGGCATCATCGCAATCCAACTCATGCAGTGCCGGCACCGCGCGATAGAGCCGGTTGAGATCGCGGATCAGGCGTTGGATGCCGGCATGTTTGGGCTGGTCGAGCAGGTGCCAGTCGAGGGAATGGTCATGATTCCATTCGCGATACTGGGCGAATTCGCAGCCCATGAACAGCAGTTTCTTGCCGGGATGGCCGAACATGAAGGCGTAGTAGGCGCGCAGATTGGCGAAGCGTTGCCAATCGTCGCCGGGCATCCGGCCGATGATCGAACGTTTGCCATGAACCACCTCATCATGCGACAGCGGCAGGATGAAATTTTCCGAGAACGCGTATTGCAGCCCGAACAGGATATCGCCGTGATGATGTTTGCGGTGAATCGGATCTTTGCTGATGTAGTTCAGCGTATCATGCATCCAGCCCATATTCCATTTGTAGCCAAAGCCCAGTCCGCCATAATCGACCGGGCGCGATACTTGCGGCCAGGACGTCGACTCTTCGGCGGCCGTGGTCGCCTGCGGAAAGCGCGCGAATAATTCGGTGTTGAAGCGGCGCAGGAACGCGATGGCTTCAAGATTTTCTCGGCCGCCATATTTGTTTGGAATCCAGCCTCCCTCGGGCCGGCTGTAGTCGAGGTACAGCATCGAAGCCACCGCGTCGACGCGAAGACCATCGATGCCATAGCGCTCCAGCCAGAACAATGCGTTCGAGACCAGGAAGTTGACAACTTCAATGCGACCGTAATTGTAGATCAGGGTGCCCCAGTCGAGATGGCGGCCTTGCTGCGGATTGGCATGCTCGTACAGCGCCGTGCCATCGAAATTGCCAAGGCCATGCGGATCGTCCGGGAAATGTCCGGGCACCCAGTCCAGCAGCACGCCTAGCCCCTCGCGATGGCAGGCGTCGATCAGGGCACAGAAATCATCCGGGGTGCCGAACCTGCTGGTCGGGGCGAACAGCCCGGTCGGCTGATAGCCCCACGAGCCGTCGAACGGATGCTCGCTGACAGGGAGGAATTCGACATGGGTAAAACCAAGGTCGCGCGCATAGCGCGGCAGCTGTTCGGCCAGATCGCGGTAGGTCAGCCATTCGTTATGGCCTTTGCGCCGCCATGAACCGAGATGGACCTCGTAGATCGACATCGGCGCGCTTAGCGCATTGATGCCTGCCGACACGGGGCGTGGGCGCGGCAGCCGGGTCTCGTCGAATACGATCGAGGCGGTGCTCGGGCGCAGTTCCGCGGCAAAGGCCAGCGGATCGGACTTCATCGGTAAAGGCTGGCCCTGCGGGCCGATCAGATCGAACTTATAGCGGTCGCCTGCGGTGGCGCGCGGCACGAACAGCTCCCAATATCCGCCGCCGCGCAGGCGCATCGGATGCCGCCGCGGATCCCAGAAATTGAAATCGCCGACGACGCTGACCCGCCGCGCATTGGGGGCGAGTACGACGAAGGCGATGCCGTCTACACCGTCGAGCGTGATCGGATGCGCGCCAAGCTTGTCGTAGATGCGCTGATGGGTGCCTTCCGCCAAGAGGTACAGATCGAAGTCGCTCAAGAGCGGTGGAAACCGGTAGGGATCATCAAGCTCGACGACATTGTCGCCAAAGCGGGCCCGCAATTGATATCGTTGGCAGCCGCCGGGCAGTGGGCCTGCGAACAACCCGGCATCATGAATGCGTGCCAGGGTGGCCCTTTCGCCATGCTCGCCGATCGCCTCGACATCCGAGGCCTGCGGCAGGAACGCCCGTAGCACGGTTTCGTCACCCTCGGCATGCGGGCCGAGATAGTGGAACGGATCGGAGTGACGGCCCTCGACAATTGCGTATCCCTCCGAAGTCAGGCTGGTCATGCGGCCTCTTTGCTGGACTGAGACAAAATCCGAAGCACTCCGGTTAAAGGGACACGCAGCCAGTCGGGTCGGTGTGCCAGCTCATATTCGATCTCGCAGAATGCCCTTTCAAGCAAAAAGAAATTCAGCATTCGCTCCGCCGCTGACAGCTCGGCCGGCCACAGCTTCTGCTGGCTCATCGCGGCGCGATAGGCGACGAGAAACGAGGCCATGGCCCGATCGCGCCAACCGGCCAGAACAGCGGCGAGCTTGTCGTGCTCGTCGGGCGCGCCCCGCACCGCGCGCTCCAGGGCGGATGTGGCCGAATAATCGATCGAGCGGATCAGGCTGGCGACATCGCGCGCGGCCGGAGCTTTGCGCCTTCGCTCAGCCAGGGGCAGGCGCGGCTCGCCGGCGAAATCAATGATGAAAATATCATCCTTGACGATCAGCATTTGACCGAGATGGAGGTCGCCATGATGACGGATATTCAGACCATCGATGGTTCGCGGCAGCAGCGCGTTCAACCGGCTCAGCAAAACCGGGTGCTCGGCCAGCGCGCGATCGACCAGCCCACGGTCGGTCTCGGCGAGCACATCGCGCCGTCGTTCGAGCGTGTCGAACACCCGCTCGGCACCGACCACCAGATCGTTGATCCAGTGCGCCACATCCGCAGGTCGGATCGGTTCGGGGGCAAAATCGGCAACATCCTCGCTGCCGGCAAGCGCGAGGTGCATTTCCGCGACCCGCTTTCCGGCCTGCGACATGTAGCGCAGATACGGTATCTGTTCGTCGCTTCGGCCAGAACCTTCCCGAACTGTCAGCAGACGCTGCTCGTCGATATAGCGATCGAGATAGGCCGCGGTCACGGTCCAGCCGTCGCCCTGATTTTCGATCATGGCATGGACCACCGCAATGGCGCTTCTGGTCTTTCCCTCAAACATTTCGACGCTGCCGAGCAGCGCCGGCGTGTTGGCGAAGCCCGCCACCTCGGTCAGGAAGCGGCCCATCTCGACCTCGGGCTTGATGCCGGCTTCGAGCCGGCGAAAGACCTTCACGACATATTCCTGATCGACCAGGGCCGTGCTGCTGGATTGTTCGGTTTCGACCGCGCTGATATCTTCAGGCTGCTTGATCGGCCAGTCCGCAAACCGGCTGGTCGGTCTGAATTCCAGCCGCAATCCGTTTTCTTCAACGGTCAGCTGCTCGCGCAGGTTGCGAAGCAGAAGCGCGATGAAGATCGGATCGGTGGTGACGTCAAGCAGGGTGCCTTCCCGCGCGCCCTGCCGTACCGCCGCAAGTGCGCGGGGGTTGTAACGCTCGCGATCGAAGCGGACCCATTCGATCTGGATCGGCAGCGCATAGCGGGTCGTGACGCCGAGCCTGGTCGTGTCGAAGAACGCCAGCCATGGCCGGTTATCGCCGATATCGCAGAACGGTATCGCCGATGTCAGGGTGGGATGGATCGCGCCCGCCGAGCGTTCGGGATACCAGCGGCTGCGGGCCAGATGTCCCGGCAGAACATCACGTTCGAAGATGCCGCGGCTGCGGGCCAGCGACACCCAGGTCGCGCCCACCGGCACCACCAGGGTCTCGAATTCGGGAACCACACTGGTTGCGGCAGGCTCCGACCGGTCGCGCCGCAGCTCGAACCAATAGAAACCATAGGGCGCCAGCGTGATCATGTAAGGCAATTCGCCGATCGCCGGAAATCGGGTTCGGCCGAGCATTTCCAGCGGTACGCGCTCTTTCCACGCCGAGAGGTCGAGCTCGGTGGCTTGCGCCGATCGCGACAGATTGGCGACGCACAGGATCGCCTCATCGCCGTGCTGCCGGATATAGGCGAGAACCGAACGGTTGGCCGGGCGGATGAAGGTCATGGTGCCGCGGCCAAAGGCCAGCGTCGATTTGCGGACCGCGATCAGCCGCTTGGTGGAACTGAGCAGCGACGACAGGCTGCGTGACTGGGCCTCGACATTGACAGCCTGATAGCCGTAGACCGGATCCATGATCGGTGGGGCGTAAAGCCGCGCCGGGTCGGCGCGGGAAAATCCGCCATTGCGGTCCGGGGACCATTGCATGGGGGTTCGGACCCCGTTGCGGTCGCCGAGGTAGATATTGTCGCCCATGCCGATTTCGTCGCCATAATAGATGATCGGCGTCCCCGGAAACGACAGCAGCAGCGAGTTCATCAGTTCGATCTTGCGCCGGTCATTGTCCATCAGCGGCGCCAGCCTGCGGCGAATCCCGAGATTGATCCGCGCGCGGGGGTCGTGGGCATAGGTCGACCACAGATAATCGCGCTCGACGTCGGTGACCATTTCGAGCGTCAATTCATCATGGTTGCGCAGGAACAGCGCCCATTGGCAATTGGCCGGGATGTCCGGCGTCTGGCGCAGGATGTCGGTGATCGGGAAGCGATCTTCCTGGGCGATTGCCATGTAGATCCGCGGCATCAGCGGAAAATGATAGGCCATGTGGCATTCATCGCTCTGGCCGAAATATTCCTGGACATCTTCCGGCCATTGATTGGCTTCCGCGAGGAGGATCTTGCCTTTGGCATAATTGTCGAGCTCGATGCGCAGCTTCTTGATGATGGCGTGGGTCTCGGGAAGATTCTCGTTATTGGTGCCGTCGCGCTCGCACAGATAGGGGATCGCATCGAGCCGAAAGCCATCGACGCCGGTATCGAGCCAGCGCTTCATGACCTGGACCAGCGCGCGAACCACCTGGGGATTGTCAAAATTGAGGTCCGGCTGGTGTGAAAAGAAACGATGCCAGTAGAACTGGCCGGCTTCCGGATCCCAGGTCCAGTTCGATGTCTCGGTGTCGGTGAAGATGATCCGCGTGCCCTGATATTTCTGGTCGCTGTCGCTCCAGACATACCAGTTGCGGGCGCTCGACCTGGCGGGGCTGCGGCGGGCGCGCTTGAACCAGTCGTGCTGGTCGGAGGTGTGATTGATGACGAGCTCGGTGATGACCCGCAGGCCGCGCCGCTTGGCTTCGACGATGAAGCGTTTGAAATCCTTCATGGTGCCGAAGTCGGGATTGATCGCGCCGTAATCGGCGATGTCGTAGCCGTCGTCGCGCCCCGGCGAGGGATAGAACGGTAGTAGCCACAGGGCGGTGACGCCGAGATCCCGCAGATAATCGAGTTTTTCGGTCAGCCCGGCGAAATCGCCGATGCCGTCATGGTTGCTGTCGGCAAAGGCCTTGACGTGAAGCTGATAGATGATCGCGTCCTTGTACCATAGCCCGTCGTCGTCCAATCCGGCGAGCGGCGCTTCCTTGGCATCGATCGATGACATCAGGTTCATGGGATTGCTTGAGCCAGGCAGCGCAGCAGGATAGCCGGATCGCGCGCTGGATCGATCCGCAAGCGCAGGCCGCCCCATTCGACGCGGGAGCGTTCGCCGGTGATCAGGTTCTCGAGCGCTACGATCGGGCGACGGTCACCGGCCATGCCGATCTCCAGATGGCCGAGCGGCAACCAGAATTCATGCGGTTCGGGCGACAAGGCGATGGCTACCACGACGGTGTTGGTCTGGTTGATCGATTCCTTGACGAAACCGATGACGTTGCCGTCCTCGATGGCCAGAAAACGCAAATTGGCGGTCTGCTGCAGCGCTGTATTCTGTCTTCGCGCGCGGTTGATGTCGCGGATATAGGGCTTGATGTTGCCGGCCTTCTCCCAGTCGCGCAGCTTGATCATGCGGTTTTCGGGTTCGAGATATTCTTCCAGGCCGGGGACCGGTTCGGCCTCCCTCAGTTCGAATCCGTTGGTGATGCCGTAGTTGCCGGACAGCGTCGCCGCCAAAGCGAGACGGGACTTGAACACCCAGGCCTCGCCGCCTTGCAGGTGGTAGGGCAGGATGTCGGGTGTGTTGACGAAGAAATTCGGTCGATAGAAATCGCGCTCCGGATAGCCGGTCAGCTCGTTCAGATAGTGCTCGAGCTCTCCCTTCCGGGTGCGCCAGGTGAAATAGCTATAGGATTGCGAAAAGCCGAGCTTGGCCAAGCCCTTCATCTGTTTCGATCGGGTGATGCCGTCGGCGAGAAAGATCACGTCGGGATGGCGCCGCTGAATGTCATGGATCAGCCATTCCCAGAATTGGAAAGGCTTGGTCTGAGCGTGGTCGGCGCGGAAGATCCTGACGCCCTGATCAATCCAGAACAGCAGCACGTCGCGCCAGGCGTTCCACAACGCGCCGGCGTCGTCACAGAACAGATCGGGGACAACGATTGCCGCGGCCTGCCCGCGGGGATTCTCCAGACAAAGCAGGGAGCCGTCCGGCCGGCGTACGAACCATTGCGGATGCTGCCTGAGCCAGGGATGGTCGACCGAGCACTGCGCCGCGAAGTCGAGCGCGACCTCTATCTCGAGAAGCCGGCAGGCGGCGATGAGGCCGCGGAAATCTTCCAGGCTGCCCAATCCGGGATGCACCGCGTCGTGGCCGCCCTCGGCCGAGCCAACCGCGTAGGGATTGCCGGGATCCGCCTCCAGGCCGCCGCCTGACAAGGTGGTTGCGGGCAACGCAGCAGGAGCACGGGTCCGTCCGATCGGATGAATAGGGGTCAGGCAGATCACGTCGAACCCCATCGCCGCAATATCAGGCAAGCGTGCAATGCAATCCTTGAAGGTGCCATGCCGGCCGGGGACCGCGCCCTGGCTCCGCGGAACCATCTGATACCATGAACCGTGACGCGCCCGTACCCGGTCCACGACCAGCGGGAACAGCGGCGACCGCGTCAAATCGGCTCGCGGCTGGCTATCGGCCATGGCCTGCTTCAGCTCATCGCTGAGCAGCGGAGACGTCTCACCGGTCTCAAGAAAGCCGTCGCAATGCCGCAATATGACCTCGGCCGCGGCGTCTCCGCCGGCCTGTGCTTTGGCCAGCAAGGCCGCGCCCTCGAGCGCATCCAGCGGCAGGTCGGTGCCTGCCTTCTGCTTCTGCTCGAATTCCTGCCGCCAGCTGGCAAACACGTCAGTCCAGGCCTCGATCGCGTAGCGATAGCGGCCGGGCTGGTCGGGGACGAACACCCCACCCCAACGGTCATCGCTATGATGGCTCATCGGCGCCCGGCGCCATTCCCGGTCGCGTTCACCGCGCCAGATCAGCGCTGCGGCCATCACTTGATGGCCGTCACGATAGATATCCGCCCAGACCTCGACCCGGTCTCCGACGATACGCTTGACCGGAAAGCGACCAGCATCGATCAGCGGATAGACATCCGCGATATGGAAAGCTCCGCCGGCCGCTGTCCTCTCGACAGCTTGAGTTGTCTTATTCAAGGTGAAGCCATTGCCATGGACACGACGCCCCATTTCGATTGCCGGAAAGGAGACGCTCCGATCATAATACAAAGCCGCACCGAGGCCATTGGTTCCCGGGAACGGCACCGAGACGAACGCGTTGAGACCGGCTATCTTATTCCTCTATCTACAGAATTTTCGCAACACCCTGGGATCGCGTGCCCTATGGATCTTTTCAGCAAAGCCCAGCAACTGGGTATCCAGACCGAGTTTATCGACGGTCAAGGAAACCGTCACGTGACCGGCGAAGCCGCGCTTCGTATCATCATCGATGCGATGCCGGCGCCAGTTCCACGGCGGCTGCTGCGCGATCCGGTCGTGCTGCGCTCAGGTCAGCCGACACGGACCGAGCTGAGCCCGCAGGCGAATTTGCCGATGCGCTGGAAAATCATCGCAGGGGCTGAGGTTATCGCGCAGGGCGAGGCCGAGGACCGGCTCGTTGAATGGCCGTCCGACGTGCCGATCGGCTCGTACCGGCTGGAGTTGACGGACGCGAGCTCCTCCGCTGAGGAATTGCCGTTGATTGTGGCACCAGCCCGGGCCTTCGTCGGCGATTTCGACCGCAGCTGGCTGGTCGCGGTCCAGCTCTACGGCATCCGGTCGGCGCGCAATTGGGGGATCGGCGACTTCACCGACCTTGAAAGCCTGATTGATCTGGCCCATCAGCTCGGCGCCGACGGGGTCGGCCTCAACCCGTTGCACGCGCTTTTCGATGACCGGCCGGGCGATTGCAGCCCCTATTCGCCGAACAGCCGGCTGTTCTTGAATGCGCTTTATATTGATGTGGCAAAACTCCCGGAATTTAAAGCCGCGGAATTCGCCGATCGCGATGCGCTCGCCGGGCTCCGAGCCGGTGATCGGGTCGATTATGGGGCCGTTGCCGCGGTGAAATGGCGCGCTTTGCGGCAGGCCTTCGCGAACTTCAGCTCGGAACCGGCGAGTGGCCGCAGGCAGGATTTCGAGCAATTTTGCAGCGAGCGGGGGCCGCTGTTGTCGCGCTTCGCCTGTTTCGAGGCGCTGCGGCATCGATTCGGCAAACCCTGGTGGGAGTGGCCGTCGGAGTGGCTGCAACCCGATGCGGCGAAATGCGCTTCATTGCGCGACGGACCCGATCGTGCCGAGATCGAATTTGCCGAATTTGTGCAATGGATTGCTGATCGGCAACTTGCGGCCTGCAGTGCCCGCGCGAGCTCGCTCGGCATGAAGGTCGGGCTCTATCTCGACGTCGCGGTCGGCGTCCAGTCCGACGGCTTCGATGCCTGGAACGAGCAGGTGGCGATTTCCCGCCATCTCGCCGTCGGCGCCCCGCCCGACCCGTTGAATACGCTGGGACAGAATTGGGGGCTGGCCGGTTTCAACGCCGCCGGCCTCGAAAGCCGGCTGTTCGAACCGTTTCGGGAGATGCTCTGGGCCTCGATGCGCCATGCCGGCGCGATCCGGCTCGATCATGTGCTCGGCCTGAAGCGGCTCTATCTGGTGCCGCATGGCTTTGCTGCGGACAACGGCGCCTATGTCAAGATGCCGTTCGAGCCGCTGCTGGCGGTCACCGCGCAGGAAAGTGTGGCGCACCGCTGCGTCGTGATTGGCGAGGATCTCGGTACCGTGCCGGACGGTTTCCGCGAACAGATGGCCGATTGGGGCATCTGGTCGTATCAGGTGATGATGTTCGAACGCGACGAGCAGGGCCGCTTTCGCGGCACCGACCATTATGCCCCCAACGCGCTCGTCACCTTCAATACCCACGACCTCTCGACCTTTGCGGGCTGGCGTTCGTTCGGCGATCTCAAGCTCAAACGTGCGCTTGGCATCGATCCCGGCGAAACCGACGAGGCGCGCTGGCACGCGCTGACGATGCTGAGCGAGGCGCTGCGCCAGCACGAGATCGAAGGCCACGATCTGTTTGCGGTCGCGGGCTTCCTGTCGCGGACCAAATCGCGCTTGTTGACAATCTCGCTGGAAGATCTGCTCGGCGTGCTCGATCAGCCGAATATCCCCGGCACCGTCAACGAACATCCAAACTGGCGGCAAATTCTGCCGGTGGCGGTCGAACAGATGGCCGCCGCCATCGATGTCGACGCGCTAAAAAGCGCCACCGCCGCGCGGGCCGCGGCATGAAGCGCGCGGCATCCATGAAGATGGTGGGCTAGCGGTTTTCAGCTCGCCGTGTTGTGCCTGAGGATGATGTCGATCGCGCCGGCGAAACCTTCCTGCGCATTCGACGTCGTGACCTCGGTCGCCGATTTCTTGACGTCGTCGGTGGCATTGCCCATGGCGATCGACAGGCCGCTCTGCCGGAACATCGCCAGGTCGTTTTCCATGTCGCCGATGGTGGCGATGGCACTCGTTGAAATTCCGAGCCGCTTGGCCATCGCCTGCACGAAGGTGCCCTTGTTGCAACCGGGTGAGGTGATGTCGAGATAATAGCTCTGCGAGCGAACCACCGTCGCCTGCGCCCCGATCGCCTCTCGCATCTCGGCCGCGCAGCGCTGCAACAGCGGCGCGTCGGAACTGGCGCCCACGATCTTGCAGGTGGCCGAGAAATAGGGCGCAAAATCCGTCACGACGGTCGGATCGGCCCGGATCGTGCGCTGTTCATGCGGCACATACTCGCCCTTGGGGTTGCTGATCAGCCATTGGTCATTGGTGAACAGCCAGATATCGATGCCGAATTCGGTCAGAAGGCGGATGCCGCGCTCGACGGCGGTGGCCGGGATCAGGTGCTGCTCTATCGGCTTGAGCTGCGAATCGACAATGGCGCTGCCGTTGAAGGGGCCGACCGGCAGCGTGATCTGAAGCGGCTCGATCAGAAACCCCATGCCGATGGTTGGCCGGCTGGAGGTGATGGTGAAGCCGATGCCGGCCTGGTCCAGCCGCCGCACCGCGGCCCGGGCTCCGTCCGTCAGAACCTTATCCTTGGTCAACAGCGTGCCATCGACGTCGGAAACAACGAGTGAGATGCGGGTCATGCCGGGTTCCTGCTGATGGCACCGCGGTCGGCGGCAACCAGGTTCAATTGGTTAAGAATGTCAGCGACAATTTCATCGATCGAGCCGTCGATCGACACCGCCACGGCGTGTTCGTCAGGGAGCGGCGGCTCAAGCGTGTCAAACTGGCTCTCGAGCAGCCCCGGCGGCATGAAATGCAGCTTGCGCAACGCCAGCCGCTTGGCAATCAGATCCCGGCTGCCGGCGAGGTAGATGATACGGATATCGCTGCGGCCGTGCACCAGAATCTCGCGATAGGCCCGCTTCAGCGCCGAGCAGGCGATCACGCAGGGCTGGCCCGCGACGCAGGCCCGATCAATCGCGTCGGCGATGGCGCGGAGCCAGGGCCTTCGATCGGCATCGGTCAGAGGCTGGCCGGCGCTCATCTTGGCGACGTTCGCTCCGGGATGAAACCTGTCGCCATCCTGGTAGCTGAAGCCCAGGCGCTGCGCGAGCCTTGCCGCGATCGTGCTCTTGCCGCAGCCGGACACCCCCATCACGATCAGCGCGCAAGGCATGCATGCCCCGTCATTGGCCACCGAAATGCTCCGGCAGCGCCGCCTGATCCACCAGCCAGATGGTCTCGCCGCTGGCGTGGGCGCGATTTGCAGGCAGGTTCTCGTCCCCGAGCAGGCGGCTCAGGATGGCGCGTTTTTCCGGCCCTGCGATTTCGAACAGCATTTCCCGGCATGCGTTAAGCGCCGGCAAGGTCAGCGTCACCCGCGGCACCCTGGGATCGAGCGGCGCCTGGTCGACGCCCACCACCCAGCGTTCGGTTTCCTCGATCGCCGCATCGCCTGGAAACAGCGAGGCGGTATGACCGTCCGGCCCGATCCCCAGCAGGACGAGATCGAACAGCGGCCGGGCCGGGTCCAGCCGGTCGGCGCCGTAGAACGATTTCAGTTCGGCCTCATAGCGGCGCGCGGCCTGGTGCGGATCGGCACCGTCCGTCGGGATCGGATGAATATTGGTGACCGGCGCAAAACGATCGAGCAAGGCGCGGCGCGCCATGCTCATATTGTGGGAGTCCTCGCCGGCGGCCACGAAACGTTCGTCGCCGATGAACCAGTGCACGCGCGGCCACGGAATTCGGTCGCGCCACACCTCGGTCGCGAGCAGTTGATACAACAGCTTCGGGCTCGATCCGCCGGCAAGACAGATCGCCGCGCGGCCCGGATTGGCCGCGATCCGCGCCAGCAGGCGTTCCGCGGCCGCCTGCGCCAGCGCGGCCTTGTCCGAAACCGCGATCAGTTGGGCCTGCACCGGACGCTGGTCGCTGGGCGCCATCGGATCTAGCCGAGCTTGCGCCAGCTGCGGCCGTCACGGCGCAGCAATTCATCGGCGGCGTCCGGGCCCTCGCTGCCGGCCGGGTAGGTTTCGACGCCGTCGGCGCCGGCCTTCTTCCAGGCATCGAGGAACGGCTGCACCGCCCGCCAGCCCGCTTCGACGCTGTCGGCGCGCTGGAACAGCAGGTTGTCGCCGGTCATGCAGTCGTAGAGCAGGGTCTCATAGCCGGTCGCGGGCTCCGCCTTGAAGTAGTCCTTGTAATTGAATTTCATCTCGACGCCGTCGATCGCGATCACCGGCCCCGGCACCTTGGTATTGAACTGCAGCATGATGCCCTCGGTCGGCTCGATCGAGATCACCAGATAATTCTGCGACAGCCGATGCACCGGCGTGCCGCTGAACATCGCGAACGGCGCCTGCTTGAACTTGATCGCGATTTCCGTGCGCTTGGCGCCGAGCGCCTTGCCGGTACGCAGATAGAACGGCACCCCGGCCCAGCGCCAATTGTCGATCGTCAGCTTCAGCGCCGCATAGGTCTCGGTGGTGCTGCCGGGCCGGACGTCCTTGGTGGCCAGATAGTCGGGGATGTCGGTGTCGCCGATCCGGCCGCCCTGATACTGGCCGCGGACCGAATTTCGCAACGCGTCCGCCTCGCTCTGGGTCTGGACCGCCGCCAGCACTTCGGCCTTTTCCGAGCGCACCGCATGGGCGTTGAAGCGCGCCGGAGGCTCCATCGTGACCAGGGACAAAAGCTGGAACACATGATTCGGCACCATGTCGCGCAACGCCCCGGTCGCATCATAGAAGCTGCCGCGGTGGCCGACGCCGAGCTTCTCATCCACCGTGATCTGGATATGATCGATGTGATTGCGATTCCAGATCGGTTCGAACATGCCATTGGCGAAGCGCAGCACCATGATGTTCTGGACGGTCTCCTTGCCGAGATAGTGATCGATCCGGTAAATCTGGCTCTCATCGACGATCTTGAGCAGTTCGGCGTTGAGCGCCTGCGCGGAGGCGAGGTCGGTGCCGAACGGTTTTTCCACCACCAGCCGTCGCCATGGGCCGTTCTCGGTTTGCTGCAGCAACCCGGTGCGGCCGAGTTCCCGGCTGATCGGCGCGAAGGCGTTGGGCGGCGTCGCCAGATAGAACAGCCGGTTGCCGCCGGTTGCGCGTTTGGCCTCCAGTCGCTCGAGGTGCTCCCGCAAGGTATCGAATGAGCTGGGGTCACTGGGGTCGGCTTCGATGCTGGTGACGCATTCGAGCAGGCGCTCGGCGATCGCGTCGTCCACCGGCCGGGTGGCGAATTGGCGCAAGCCCTGCATGAGGTGATCGCGCAGCGCATCGTGCGAGGGGGCCTTGCGCGCGATGCCGACAACGCAGAATTTGTCGGGCAACAGGTCGGTGGCCGCCAGATTGTAGAGCGATGGTATCACCAGCCGGTGGGTCAGGTCGCCGCTGACGCCGAAGATCACGAACGAGCAGCCATCGGGCTTGCGCTGCGGGGTAGGGGTTTCGGTCATGTCCGATCCCCTGTTGGCTTGACGATGTCAGGCGCGGGATGCGCCGGTTCCTTGTGGCCGCCAAAACCATCGCGCATCGCCGAAAGAATCTTTTCGGCGAAGGTATGCTCCCGGCGCGAGCGAAAGCGGGCGAACAGCGCCGCGGTCAACACTTCGGCCGGCACTGCCTCGTCGATGGCGGCATTGACGGTCCAGCGGCCTTCGCCGGAATCCTCGACAAAACCTGAATAGCCGTCGAGCGCCGGATTTTTTGCCAACGCCGATGCGGTGAGATCGAGCAGCCAGGACGGGATCACGCTGCCGCGCCGCCAGACCTCGGCAATATCGGCCATGTCGAGCTCGAAACGATGCTCGGCCGGCAGCGCGTCGATATTGGCATTCCGTAAGATGTCAAAACCCTCGGCATAGGCCTGCATCAGACCGTATTCGATGCCATTGTGGACCATCTTGACGAAATGTCCGGCCCCGATCGGGCCGGCGTGAATGTAACCCTGCTCGATCCGGCGGTCACGTCCCTCGCGCCCGGAGGTGCGCGGGATGTCGCCGATCCCGGGCGCCAGGCTGGCGAAAATCGGGTCGAGGCGGTCGACGACCGGCTTGTCGCCGCCGATCATCATGCAGTAGCCACGCTCGATGCCCCAGACGCCGCCGGAGGTGCCGACATCGACATAATGGATGCCGCGGCTTTTCAGCGCCTTGCCGCGGCGCACATCATCCTGCCAGAAGCTGTTGCCGCCATCGATGATGACGTCGCCAGGCTCCATCAGCTTGGCGAGCGCCTCGATTGTGGTCTCGGTGATCGCGCCCGCCGGCAGCATCACCCAGGCGGCGCGCGGTTTTTCCAGCTTGGCGATAAAACTTGCGAGGTCGCCGGCCCCGGCGGCGCCATCGTCGGCGAGGGTTTTAACCGCCTTCGGGTCCTTGTCATAGACCACGGCGCTGTGGCCGTGTTTCATCAGCCGGCGGACAATGTTGCCGCCCATGCGTCCCAAGCCGATCATGCCAAGCATCATGCTGGTTATCCCTCAGTTCAGCGCCGCGGTGACGGCGGCATCGAGCATTTTCAGTCCGGCCTTGAGATCGCCCTTGAGATGCACGCGGAGCGCCCGTCGGCCGCGCTCGGTCAGCACGTCGAAATCGCCGCGCGCCTGCGCGGCCAGGATGACGCCGAAGCTTGCCTTCTGGCCGGGGACCGGCAGATCCTCAGCGGTGTCGGCGGTGATCTGCAGGAATACGCCATTGTCCGGCCCGCCCTTGTAGGCCTGGCCGGTGGAATGCAGGAAGCGCGGGCCAAATTCGGCGCAGGTGGCGACCTGGCGCTGGTCGCGGATCGCAAGCCGGATCCGCTGCAAGTCATCGATATGAGCGGCGTCGCGTTCGATATAGGCCAGCAGCGCCATATAATCGCCACTGCCAATGCGGGCGAGATGGGCCTTCAGCCAGGAGCCGAGATCGCCATCGGCGCCGGCCTGGCGAAGCGCGCTGGCGTTGGCCGCGTCGGTGTAGAGATCCGCCAAACCGGAGGACATCACCGGCTGTTCCTCGGGCAGGGCGCCGGATTTCTCGAACGCTGCGGTCAGTTCCCTGGTCTTGATTTTGGCGGCCTCGACGTCAGGCTGATTGAAGGGATTGATGCCAAGCACGGCGCCCGCGACCGCGGTGGCCAGCTCGAACCGGAAAAATTCCTGTCCGATATGGTCGATCGATTGCATCACGATGCGGACCACGGGATGGCCGGCTTGTTCCAGCGCCGCCAGCCTCGCGTCGTGCGTCGGGTTGTGCTCGCCCTCGGTGCGGATATCGATAAAGAACCGATCCTGGCCATACAGCGCAGGATCCGCCAGCGGTTCACCCTCGATCGGGATCAGGCCCTTGCCTTCCTTGCCGGTGGATTCCGCAATCAGCTGCTCGGCCCAGGCGCCGAAATCGGCGATTTTCTCCGACGCCAAAATCGTCACCTTGTCGCGGCCGGCACGCCCGGCGAGACCCATGGCGAGGCCGAGCTGGACGCCGGGATTGTGCTGCGGCGGCACGTCCGGCCCGCATGAGCGCATCATCGACAGCGTGTGCGTCAGCAGCGCCCGGACATCGACGCCGGCGGTCGCCGCCGGCACCAGGCCAAACGGAGACAACACCGAATAGCGTCCGCCGATGGTCGGATCGCCGTGGAAAATCCGCGCAAAACCTTGTTTTTTGGCGAGCTGCTCCAGCGACGAGCCGGGATCGGTCACGGCGATGAAGCGGTGGCCGGCCTGCTCGGCGCCAAGGATCTTGGCAACCCGGGCGAAGAAATAGTCCTTCATCACGTTCGGCTCGGTGGTGCCGCCGGATTTGCTGGAAACGATGAACAGGGTTTTTGCCAGGTCGACCTTGGCCTCCTGGCTGCGCACCTGCGCCGGATCGGTGGAATCCAGCACGTGCAGCTTCGGCAGGCCCGGCTTGTGGGCAAAGGTCTGCGCCAATACTTCCGGACCGAGACTCGATCCGCCCATTCCCAGCACCACGGCGTCGCTGAAATTTTGTCCCTTCACGCGATTGGCGTAATCCTCGTAGTCGGCGAGGTCGGCGGTAGCTGGGCTGGTCAGCCAGCCCAGCCATTTGGCCTCGTCGGTCCCGGTCCAGACCGAGGCGTCGCGTTGCCAGAGCCTGCGGATGGTAGCCGCGGCGCGCCAGTCGTCGCAGGCCTTCTCAACCGCGGCCGCTATCCGGTTGCCGAGCGCCAGACTCTGGCGGTTGATGGCCGGGCCAAGCACGGCTGCGCGCTTGGTCGCGACCGCGCCGTAGAGCCGATCGGCCGCATCGGCGAATTGCTTGACCCCGTCCTTGACCAGTTCCGTCGTGATGGCGTCGAGCGAGATTCCCGACTTTTCGAGCTCGTCCAGGACCTGGCGCGCCTCCTCGACATTTTCCTCCAGGCTGGCGCGTGGCTTGCCATGATCGCGGAAGGCATCAAGGGTTGCCGGCGGCACCGTGTTGACGGTGTCGGCGCCGATCAATTCCTCGACATACAGCACATCGCGATAGGCCTTGTTTTTCGTGCCGGTCGAGGCCCATAGCAGGCGCTGCGGTTTGGCGCCCTTTTGCTTGAGCCTGTCCCATCTCGCCCCTGAGAACAGGCGCTTATATTCCTGGTAGGCCAGCTTGGCATTGGCGATTGCGACTTTGCCCTTCAGCGCTGCCAGCCGCTGCTGTTCGCTCGCGTCACTGGTGTGTGCGATCTTGTCGTCGAGCTGCTTCTCGACGGCGCTGTCGATGCGGCTGACGAAAAAACTGGCGACGCTGGCGATGTGCGAGGGGTCGCCGCCGCCGGCCACATATTTTTCCAGTCCCGCCAGATAGGCCTCGGCGACCTGCACATAGACCTTTTGGGAGAACAACAGCGTGATGTTGATGCTGATGCCTTCGCCGATCAGGTGCTCGATGGCCGGCACGCCGTCCGCCGTCGCCGGCACCTTGACCATCAGATTGTCGCGCTTGACGCTGCGCCACAGCCGCTCAGCCTCGACGATGGTGGCCTTGGTATCAAGCGCCAGATAGGGCGATACTTCCAGGCTGACGAAACCGTCCCCGCCGTGGCTCCGGTCATAGACCGGCCGCAGCACGTCCGCCGCATGCTGGATATCTTCGACCGCGAGTTGCTCGAACAAGTCGGCGACGGGACGATCGGCCTGCCGCAGCGCCCGGCCGATCGGCGCATCATATTCGTCCGAACTGCCGATGGCTTTTTCGAAGATCGACGGGTTGGAGGTCACACCCTTGACGCCATCAGCATCGATCAGCTTTTTAAGGTCGCCATTGGCGACAAAGCCGCGTGCCAGGAAATCCAGCCAGACCGCCTGGCCGTA
>Ga0302319_10003235_pt1 | contig 34331 bp, 22 predicted proteins | sample Bog_T0_2_FD_203319 | JGI IMG/M metagenome (GOLD analysis project Ga0302319, IMG submission 203319) | Peat permafrost microbial communities from Stordalen Mire near Abisko, Sweden - Bog_T0_2 | ecosystem: Environmental > Terrestrial > Soil > Wetlands > Peat | place: Sweden: Abisko, Stordalen Mire...
AGGTTCTCCACCAGGGCGGAAGAACCTCGAAGTCAACCTTCAACGGATCGGAACAGGCATTCAGGCTCGGATTGCAGGCCATCGCCATAAACGTAAACTTCCCTGGTGGAAGGCTGGCGAAAGTTGCGTTGCCGGTCTGGGTTTCCATCCACTCCGGCTGATACCCAACCATGCGTATCTTCAAAACCAGCTCGCTCAGGTTGCGCATCGTGGGCGAAGAGATACGAAAGCGAAGCGGCGAACCACCCCATGGCATAGTAGGCTGCTGAACACCGAGGTAATTCGTTTCGCCGCGATTAAACTCCGTCAGCGAAATGGTCAGTGGGATCGTGTCGAAGACCCGCTCGGGATGCAGCAGGTGACTGACACCACTGCTGGTTCCAATCCACAGCGATCCGTCGGCGACTTCCCGCAGCATCCCTTCATCGACATCGTTCCAGATCAACCCGCTCTCCTGCGTGAGGTGGCGCCAGTTCTGGCCGTTCCATACCACCAGCCCCATATCGGTCCCCAACCAGACCCATCCACGATGGTCCACCAGGATAGATAGTGGAGCAAGGGTGCGCAGTTCCGAAGGGAGTTCCAGTTGCGAGGCTTGCATCCGTACTCCGTCTGCCGCCAGACGCCATGTACCGGTCTGATCGCCGGTAATCCAGATCGCGCCATCCCGCGCGCAGGAAACGGCCAGCAATTCACCCCGCAGCACGGGCAGTCCATCGATCGGCGGCGCGGTCCACGCTCCGTCCTTGAAGCGCACCAGCCGATTATTACCCAGAAACCAGGCAGCGCCGTCGGGTGAAATGCAGGCGCCTAAGACCTTGCTGGAATTGCCCAGCAGCGAATCCACCGCCGTAACCTTGGAGAAGGTGGTCGAAGGAGTCCCTGGGTTGCGGAGATAGACACCCTCAAATGTTTCAAGGAATACGCGACCGGCGAAATCCTCAACCGCACCGACAATACGCGCTGGGACTTTGCCCTTTTGCTCGACGCGGCCCGTCTTGGGATCGATGCGCAGGATGACGCCTGAAGCTGTCCCCGCCAACAAAGAGCCGTCACGCTCGGTAAGCATTCCGTTCGTCTGGCCCAGGGTCCATCGCCGCTGGTTTGACAGCGAACCGGCCAAACCACTGCGCGGGTCGATCCATGCAGGTCCGCGGTCCGTTCCCAGGAAGACCCGGTCAGCGTTTGCCGGGGTGATGGCCCAGATAGATCTGGAAGGCAAGCCCTGCTGGTCTTCCCAACCTTCCCAGTTCCCATAACCAACCCACTCGTAAAGTCCATCTCCCCGGCAGGCAATCCACAGGTCGCCGGCCGAGTCGAAGGCAAGCCTCATAATGTGACTGGCGCGCTCTAACCCATTTGCCCGGCCAATAATCTGCCATTCGTTCCCATTCCAGCGGGCGATTCCCTCTTCTGTGGGAGCCAGTATTCGGCCTTGCCGATCCTGGATCAGGGGTGCGTGGCTGTATGGGTTTTCCAAGGCGGAGCCAGGGATGGAGCGATCGGCAAAGCGCGTAGACCGAGGCAGCAGGACAGCCACGTGAGCCGCGCCCGCAGCCCAGAGTGTACCAGCGCTATCCAGGAGAACCCCGCCCCAATGATCGGCGGCAAGGCCCTTGTCCGTGCCCCATTCGGTCACCGGGCTCTCGCGCAGTTGAACAGGCGCGCCGGTCGCCGACCCTTGCAATATAGACCACTCGCCAGCAGCGCCGGTCTCGTGTTCCAGCCAGGAACAGAGGCCCTTGCCGCAGCCGGCCCAGAGGCGAATGTCACCTCCGGATTCCCGTACTATACTCAGGCTGGTCACATGAGCCAGATCCGGCAGAGAAGCCAGCACACGGCCCGAAAACAGCGGCAGAAAAGAGAGCATCTTCCCTTCGGCATCATGCTCCAACCGGTAGGGCTGCCCATTTTCCACGACCAAGAGGTGACGCGTATCCTCTACAACAATGCGCCGCGCGCCCGCGACCACGATTGGATCTCGTCCGGCGGAAATAAACCGTTGACCGTCCCAGTGGTAAAGATTCCAGTCGGTGGCAACCCAGATGGTGCCGTTCGGATCCGAAACTACGTCCCGGACATCAAGTTCAGCAATCCCCTGTCCCGCGCCGAATCGCTCAAATCCGGTGCCCAGAAAGCGGTAAACACCACTCTCAGTACCCATCCACAGAAAGCCGGAACGGTCGGTCGCCAGCGAGCTGATTGAAAGGTTCTTGAGTCCTTCGGCCTGACGAAAAGCGCGAAAGACATACTGCTGCGCCTGCATGGTTGCTGAAAAAGCCAACAAACATGCCAGAACCCGGACTAAACTAACCCGCCTCATGAGTTCCTTTTACGATACAACCCTCGGAGATGAGTTCGACACAGGTATTATCGGCCCTTTGGAATGAAAGGGCTAGTTGGAGCGCGAAGGCTCTATCCGCTCCCTTGCCGGCCACGGAAGGCTTGTCCGGGCATCAGCGCGCCGGATTCCATTCACTAAACAGGGCTATTCAGCGCCTCTTCGAGCGCCTCGGCATCGGAAACCGGCGGCAAGCACGTGCGTCCGCGGCAAACGATTGCCCAGGCTGCTGCTCCGCTCGGCTTTGGAACTTCCAGCAGGACTTCAGCCAGCACTTCGGGAATGCCTCCGGGAACCAGCCGTTCCGGATCGACGCGCATCACGGCCTTGCTGACGGCAAAGCGGGCGAGTCCTCGCGCTTCGAGGCGTTCGGCGTGAGGGCCTGAACCGATTACCACAACCTGCACAGGATCGAGCAATAACCGCTCCAGAGCCAGCCCATAAGAGCCTGCATAGAGGCCGAAATGCTCCACAATCCCGGCAAAAGAGGCGAGCGTCTCCTCGGCGATTTCGCGATACTCCCTGCGTCCGCTCAACGCTTCAAGGCGCAGCAGGGCGGAAGCGGCTGTGGGATTGCCCGCCGGAGTGGGCGTGTCCTGCAACGGCTTGCGTCGCGCGGCCAGTGCGCCCAGCGGCGCAACCCCGTCCGCAGGCGCGGCGGCGTCAAAAAACGCTCCCGCTTGCCGGTCGTTGAAACGGGCGATCATCGCATCGGCCAGCTTGACAGCGGCATGGTAGTAGCTCATCTCGCCAGTCGAAAACCACGCGTCAACGCAGGCATGAACTGTGAAGGCATAGTCGTCGAGCGTGGCAGGCGCCTTATCCGGTGGCTGCGATCCCTTACCTTGATCTCCATAGGCAATGACGTGGCTCAAACTCTGGTCGCCATCCCAGGCTTCGGCGAGCAAGCGGTTCAAAGTGAGCAAGGCCAGCTTGCGTGCCGAAACCCTGCCGAACACCCGCGCCGTCTCCAGACAGGCCGTCACCGCCATCGCGTTCCAGCCCGTGTAGAGCGTGCGATCGATGAACGGCGTGGGCCGTTCTGCGCGTGCCGCAAGCAGTGTACGCCGGGCAGCATCCGCCAGCGGGCGCAAATCGTTCAAGCTACGGCCCGTTTCAGCAGCCATTTCCTCCAGAGTATGGTCAATGTGGAGCACGTTCTTGGCGGGGTTGTGGTGCATATCGCCCACTTCTCTGACGCCCCAGTAGCGCAGGGCAATCTTCGAGTCGTCCGGGGAGAATTCCGCTGCCTGCAACGCGTCGCGTGCCTCGGCCAGCGTCCAGGTGAAGTAGTCGCCGTCGTCGTCCAGGTTGATGTCCGCGTCCTGCGAGGCATAGAAGCCGCCGCGCTCGCGTTCGCTCATCGTTTCTTCCAGCCAACCCACAATCTCTCTGGCGGTGAGAAGAAAATCCTCGCGTCCCAGGCTTTGGTAGCCATGCAGATAGTTGCGCAGCAGTTCGGTGTTATCGTAGAGCATCTTCTCGAAGTGCGGAACGCGCCAGTGTTCATCCACGCTGTAGCGGTGAAAGCCGCCGGCCAGATGATCGTAGACGCCGCCCCGCGCCATCTTTTCCATCGTTGTGGAGAAAGCATCAACGGCTTGCTGGTTGGCGCGATTGATGCCCACTTCCAGCAGCAGGTCGAGGGCTGCCGGGTGAGGAAACTTGGGCTGGGAGCCAAAGCCGCCATTGCGCGAATCGAACTGCGCCAAAATCGAGCCGGCAATCTTGTCCACCAGCGCCAGCGTCAGCTCTCCGCCACGGCCGGAGAAAGACTCGTTGTGCTCGATGGCGGCCATGACGCTGGCGGCTGTTTCCAACGCCTCGTCGCGCCGCTCCCGCCACACCTGGGAAAGAGCTGTGAGCACGCGCCCAAATCCTGGCCGCCCATAGCGATCGTCAGGCGGAATATAGGTACCACCAAAGTAAGGCCGTCCATCGGGAGTGAGAAAGGCCGTCAGCGGCCAACCACCCTGCCCGCTGATGGCCGAAACCGCGGCCTGATAGCGCGCATCGATGTCGGGCCGCTCGTCGCGGTCCACTTTCACAGCCACAAAATGCTCGTTGATCAGCGCTGCGATCTCAGGGTTTTCATACGACTCCCGGTCCATCACGTGGCACCAGTGGCACCAGACGGCGCCAATGTCGAGCAGGATGGGCTTGTCCTCGGCCTGGGCGAGTGCGAAGGCGTCCTCGCCCCATGGATGCCACCGGACCGGCTGATGGCGCGCCGAACGCAGATAAGAACTGGCTGAGTGTTCCAGCAGGTTGACGTGGCTGGCTGCAGATTCAGCAGGAGTGGGGAAAATATCCTCGGGCATGGGGTGAGAATACATCGGTCGCGCCCAGGGCGGCTATATTGGCTATGAAACTTCTATCGGAGCACACCATGAAACGACTCCTTTTCTTGATTTGCTTTTCTCTTACGGCAGTTCCCTGCGTGACAGCCGCACCGCCCGTGGCGCTTTTTTACATGACCAGGTCTCCGGACTCCATCCGTTCGTTCCTGGCGCACTCCTCGCAGATCGATCTGCTGGTGCCTACCTGGTACCAGGTGGACGAGAATGGGCTGGTCACCGGCGCTCCCGACCCGGCCGTCCTCAAGCGCGCGCACGACGAAAAGCTGCCCGTGATGCCCATTGTCTCCCTGATGAACAAGAAGGAGTTTCACTCTCTGCTCATCAGCGCCGTTGCCCAGGCTCACATGAACGAGGCGATGATCCGCGAATCCCGGCTCAACGGCTACACCGGCTTCCAGTTCGATTTTGAGGAGATCGACTGGACGGACCGCGATCTGTTGACGGCGCTGGTGAGGACTTCGGCGGAGGCGATGCACGCGGCAAGCTTGCAATTGACCATCGCCACCGTGCCGAATGCGCCCGGCTACCCAGGCCAGGGTGGTTATTCCAAGTGGATGTTCACGGACTGGCGCGGCGCTTATGACATTGCTGCTCTGGCCAGGTATGTAGACCTGATCTGCCTGATGACCTACGATCAGCACACTAGCGGCACGGCCCCCGGCCCCGTCGCAGGCTGGCAGTGGACCGTGGACAATATCAACTACGCCCTCAAGACCGTCCCCAAAGAGAAGCTCTCGCTGGGCATTCCCCTCTACGGCTATCACTGGTACACCGGTACGCCCATCAAAGATCCCGCCTCCGACAAGATGAGGATGCATCCCACCGCAGACGCCGTCACTGCGCTCAACGCCGTGCAACTCGCCCAAGCCTACAAGAGCAGTATTCAGTGGGACGAGGAAGACAAAAGCGCATGGTTCTTTTTTTACCGCGACCAGTTGCGCGAATGGGTCTTCTTCACCGATCAGCGCACATTCAAGGAGCGCTACGAGCTGGCGCAGCAAAATGGCCTCGAAGGCTTCTGTTCCTGGGTTCTGGGCGACGAAGACCCGGCCATTTGGCAGGTCCTTCCGCAGCGGCAGTGAAGAAACACAACCTTCAAGTGATGCAGCCGTTTGGAGAAAAAGAAGGGGATGAGCCTCAGCCCATCCCCTTCTTTCAACCGCAAAGCCTGCCGGAGTTAGAAGTGGTATGCCACGCCGATCACCGGATTGTAGACGTTGTACCACTTGTTGGTGCCGAATGATGTGTCGCCGAAGGTGGGCACCTTGGTGATCATGCCGCGGAACTCGGCGCGAACGTCGAAGCTGGGGCTGATCTCGCGAGCGATGCCGGCTCCGTAGATGGCGCCGATTTCGGTCTGCTGCTTGACGTCCAGCGAGGTGGTGCCGGAGTTGCGGATGGGCAGGAAGATGAACGCGCCCGGGCCCGCTTCGATGAAGGGATTGTACTTGCGGAAGTTGAAGCTGCGAACGTAAGCAGCCGACATCTCCTGGGTGCGAGTCAACACTACGTAATGATTGGTGTTGCTGATCACATAGTGGATCTTGTTTTGGTAGGTAATGCCGTAGTTGGCCTCGATGGCGCTCGAGGGCGTAAGCATGAAGCGGTAGCTGACCAGCGCGCCAAATGCGCGGTTCGCGCTCACTTGTACGTCGGTGGCCGAGGCGATGAACGGTTCAACCAGAGCCGTGCCGCTGAGGCTGATATCCTGGCGGCTTTCCTGGGCGCGGCCCGCCGCCACGCATACGATCAGCAAAAATGCAATTAAGGCGATCTTCTTCATTCGGTCCTGATCCTCACGACTGCTCAACCGTCCGGCTGGCAACGAGTTTGTCGGTTCCGGTGCTCCGGTTCGAGCCGGGCCCCACTCTCAGCATTGTAACTGGCCGGAGCGGTCCATGGCGGAAGAGGGGTCCGGGATCGATCTGAGGCTTTAGACGCAAAGGGATGAAAACGGGCGCTTTCCACCGGGCAAAACGCCGCAAAGAGCCGCTTTTCCGGGCTAGACGCGCCTTTGAACCCGCCAAAAATAATCTCCCGATTCAGCCTGCCCGCTCGACGTGGCAGTGGAATGGTGGACCTAGCTCCTGAGCCAGTGCCCTGACGGTGCGCAAGAATGCCCTGGCCGCGTAAGAAAGTGTCGCCTGCCGCCGGTAAACCAGCCTGAGGACGCGCTTGACCTCCAATTCGTCTACGGGGACACGCACCAGATCCCCAGCCTCCAGTTCCCTGGCGACGGCCAGGTGCGGCACCAGCGCCACACCGTTGCCCATGGCCACAAAGCGCTTGATGGCCTCAATGGTGGGCAGCTCGATGCCCATATTGAGCGGCGTCCGGTACTTTTGAAAAGCTTCGATCACCCGTCGGCGCATTGGCGAAGCCACGTTGTGCGCGATAAAGACCTCTTCGCCCAGGTCAGTGATAGAGACGCGTTTGGCCCCGGCCAATGCATGACCGGGGCTGACAATGAGAGCCACGCTGTCGGCATACACAGCGATGCTGCGGTATTGCGCCGGGTCGGGACGGTAAGAAGTCATTCCCAGTTCGAAGGTGCGCAGATTCAGCTCGTCGGGGATGCGCGAAGCCAACATACGGTGCACGGCGACATTGACGTGAGGAAACTCCCGCCGGTACCGGTCGATGGCTTGCAGCAAATACAAGCAGGTGTATTCGTTGGCCGCCAGTTGCAGCCGTCCTCGCTCCACGCTCTTCAGCTCATCGAGCGCGCTGGACGCCTCGCGACGCAAGGCCAGCAAACGGAGGGCGTAATCGCGCAACAGCACTCCGGCCGCGGTCAGCGATCCATCCCGCGCCGCCCGGTCAAAGAGCGTCTCGCCCACCGAGGCTTCCAACTTGCGAATGACCTGGCTCACGGCCGGCTGCGTCCTGCGCAGCCGCACGGCAGCCCGCGAGAAGCTGTGCTCCTCGGCTACGGCGAGAAAGGTTTCCAGTTGACTCAGTTCCATAGCAGTGGCCAGTGGTTAGTGGTTAGTGGTTAGTGGCTAGTGGCTAGTGGCTAGTGGCTAGTGGTTAGTGGTTAGTCGTCAGTGGTCAGATGAAGTTGTTCGCAACTCTTCCAACTTACCAGGCAAAACATCCAGAAACCCGAATCTGTTGGTCGTCATGAGAGGCAACTGACCACTAACCACTAATCACTGCCCACTGCAGTATAAGCAATTCTAATCTCTTCTACAACAATTATAACTTTGCCTTATGGAGGCGAAATGCTGGACACTATGAGTGCTGGGACAGTTTTCCCCTGGGAGGCAGATTCATGGCGACCGATCGCATCGTCTTCTTCGACACCACGCTGCGCGACGGCGAGCAATCGCCCGGCTGCAGCATGACGACACAGGAAAAGCTGACCATGGCGCATGCTCTGGAAGATCTGGGCGTGGACATTATCGAGGCCGGTTTCGCCATGGCTTCCGAGGGCGACTTCGCCGCCATAGCCACCATTACCCAGGCTATACGGAAGCCGCGCATTGCGTCTTTGGCTCGCGCGAAAAAAGAGGACATCGAGATGGCCTCGCGCGCCCTGCAGTTCGCCGACCGCGCACGTATTCATGTCTTTCTGGCTTCGAGCGATTTGCATCTGGAGTACAAGCTCAAGATGAGCCGCGCCGAGGCGCTGGATCAGACCGCCGAGTGCGTGCGGCTGGCGCGCTCGCTGGTGGACGATGTCGAGTTCTCGCCCGAAGACGCTACCCGCTCGGAGCGCGACTTCCTGGTCGAGATGGTGAAGGTGGCCGTCGAAGCCGGCGCGACAACGATTAATATGCCTGACACCGTGGGCTACAGCACTCCAGAAGAATACGGCCACATGTTCGCCGAAGTGCGTGAGCGCATTCCGGCCATCGACGCGCAAGGCGTCATTCTCTCGGCGCACTGCCATGACGACCTCGGCCTGGCCGCCGCCAATTCGCTGGCCGCGGTCAATAACGGCGCTCGGCAAGTGGAGTGCACCATCAATGGCATCGGCGAGCGGGCCGGCAATGCGGCTTTGGAAGAGATTGCCGCAGCCCTCTATGTGCGCGGCGACCGCTACGGCGTCACCTCCGGCATCAATCTGAATCAGCTCTATCCATGCAGCCAGGTGCTGGGCCAGATCATCACCTTCCGCCCCTCCCCCAACAAAGCAATCGTGGGCGACAACGCTTTTGCGCACGAGTCCGGCATTCATCAGCATGGCATGTTGGCCAACCCGCTCTGCTACGAGATCATGACGCCCGCGCTGGTGGGCGTGGCCAAGACGCATCTGATTCTGGGCAAGCACTCCGGCCGCGCGGCGCTGAGGAATAGACTGGAACAGTTGGGCTATACGCTCACCCGCGACGAGTTGCAGCACGCTTATTACCGCTTTGTCGCGCTGGCCGACCGCAAGAAGAACATCTACGACTTCGATCTAATCGGCTGTTTGCCCGATCAGATTCGTGATCGCCGCCAGGAGCAGGTCTCCGAACTCGCCTAGAAGCTCAACTGACCGCTGGCAACTAACAACTGAAAGTTGAAGAGAGAACGCATGAAGCTGAAGATTCTTGTCACAGCCGGCGACGGCATCGGTCCCGAAGTTACCCGCGAAGCTGTTTCAGTATTGCGCGAAGTTGCGGCAGCCGGCGGCCACACGCTCGAAATCGAAGAGAAGCGCATCGGCGGCGTGGCGATTGTGCAAGACGGCACACCACTTCCTGCTGAAACGCTTGAAGCCGCGCTCGCCTCCGATGCTGTTTTATTGGGCGCGGTAGGCGGCAACGAGTTCAATTCCCTCCCCCCAGACAAACGCCCGGAAGCCGGCCTGCTTGGATTGCGATCCGCTCTGGGCGGCTTTGCCAACCTGCGGCCCGCATTTGCCTTTAAAGAGCTAGCCGTCAACAGCCCGCTGCGTCCCGAGATTATTGATGGCGCGGATATTCTCTTTGTTCGCGAACTGCTTGGCGGCCTCTATTTTGGCCAACCGCGCGAGTGGAATCGCGAAAAGGGTGAAGCCTGGAACACCATGCGCTACACCCGCGATGAAGTGGCGCGCGTAGCCCGCGTGGCATTCCAGTTGGCTCAGAAGAGGCGCAAGAAGCTCACCAGCGTGGACAAGGCCAACGTGCTCGAAGTCTCGCAACTTTGGCGCGCGACTGTGATTGAAGTGGCCTCGGAGTTTCCCGATGTGACGCTGGAGCATCAATACGTGGACGCAATGTCCATGCACTTGATGAATCGCCCGCGCGACTTCGACGTGGTGCTCACTGAGAATTTGTTTGGCGATATTCTGACAGATGAGTCGGCGGTGATCACCGGTTCGCTTGGCATGTTGCCCTCGGCCACCATCGGCGGCAAGGTCAATTTGTATGAGCCGGTACATGGCTCGGCGCCGGACATCGCAGGCAAAGGGCTCGCCAATCCGCTGGGCGCGATCCTGACCGGCGCATTGATTCTGCGCCACTCCGGCGGCCTTGAAGCTGAGGCCGTTGTGATCGAGACGGCGGTACGCAAGGTTCTGGAGCAAGGCTTCCGTACGCCGGATCTTGCGCGCTCCAACCCGCAAGGATTTACTGTGCTCTCGACGACTGAGATGGGCAAGAAGGTCCGCGAGACGGTTAAGGCAGTACTCGTTAGCGCGTAAGTTTTTCCCCGATTCCCTATTTCTTCGCAAGAAACAACGAAATGAAACAAAGGTGATCAATGAGTTCCGAACCAAAGACGCTATTTGAAAAGGTCTGGGAGCAGCATGTGGTGGTCTCGCCCGAGGGCGAACCAACGCTGCTTTACATCGACCTGCAATTGCTGCACGAGGTCACCTCACCGCAGGCATTTGAGGGGCTGCGGCTGGCTGGCCGCAAGGTGCGGCGGCCTGACCGATGTATCGCCACCGTGGACCACAACGTGCCCACGACGCTTACCGAGCGCTTCAACATCGTCGATCAAATTGCGGCCACGCAAATTGCCGCGCTGCGCGCTAACTGCGCGGAGTTCGGCGTCGAACTTTACGACGTGGACTCGCCCAGCCAGGGCATCGTTCACATCATCGGGCCGGAGTTGGGCCTGACCAAGCCGGGGATGACGATTGTCTGCGGCGACTCGCACACCAGCACTCACGGCGCTTTCGGGGCATTGGCTTTCGGCATCGGCACCAGCGAAGTGGAGCATGTGTTGGCTACGCAAACGCTGCCCCAATCCAAGCCGAAGACATTCCGTATTGCGGTCGAGGGCAAACTGCCGCGCGGCGTCACGGCCAAGGACATTATTCTCGCTATCATCGGACAGATTGGAACCGACGGCGCGACTGGCTGCGTTGTGGAGTACGCTGGCTCGGCCATTCGCGCGCTCTCAATGGAAGGCCGCATGACGGTGTGCAACATGAGCATCGAGGCCGGCGCCCGCGCGGGGCTGATCGCTCCCGACGAAAAGACCTTTTCCTATCTGAAAGACCGCCGTTTTTCGCCGCAGGGCGCGGCATGGGATGAAGCCGTTCGTGAGTGGAGCAAACTGCCCAGCGATCCCGGCGCAAAGTTTGACCGCGAACTCGTGATTGACGCAGCCACGCTGGTTCCGTATGTAAGTTGGGGCACCAGTCCCGGCATGGTCGCGCCCATTACGGCCACCGTGCCTGACCCGGCCTCAGCGCCCACCGAACAAGAACGCACGGGGCTGGAACGCGCGCTTGAATATATGGGTCTTAAAGCTGGCACGCCGCTTGAAACAGTCGCAATTGACCGCGTTTTCATTGGCTCGTGCACCAATGGGCGCATCGAAGATTTGCGCGCCGCAGCCCGCATCGCCGACGGTTACAAGGTTTCGACAAAGGTGAGCGCGATGGTGGTTCCGGGCTCGCAGGCCGTGAAGGAACAGGCTGAAACCGAGGGCCTCGATCGCATCTTCCGCGCGGCAGGTTTCGAGTGGCGCGAGCCAGGCTGCTCCATGTGCCTGGGCATGAATCCCGACATTCTTTCGCCGGGTGAGCGTTGCGCTTCGACCAGCAACCGCAACTTTGAAGGCCGCCAGGGCCGAGGCGGACGCACGCATCTTGTAAGCCCGGAGATGGCCGCCGCGGCCGCTATCGCAGGGCACTTCGTTGACATTCGGAATTGGGAGGTAAAAGGCTGATGGAACCCTTTCGCACATTGACCGCATTGGCCGCGCCTCTGGATCGGGCGAATGTTGATACCGACCAGATTATTCCCAAGCAGTTTCTCAAGCGCATCGAGCGCACCGGCTACGGCGAGTTTCTTTTCTTCGATTGGCGGCGCACGGCCACGGGCGAACCGGACTCTGGCTTCGTGCTCAACGACTCCCGATACAAGGGCGCGCAAATACTCATCGCCGGCAAGAATTTCGCCTGCGGATCGAGCCGCGAGCACGCCGCCTGGGCGCTTTCGGACTTTGGTTTTCGCGCGGTCATCGCGCCCACCTTTGCCGACATTTTCTTTTCCAACGCGGGCAAGAACGGTATCGTACTGGCGCGGCTCAGCGAAGAACAAGTGGCCACGCTGCTCGACAACGCAAAGACCATTCCGAATTATCAACTCACCGTCTCGCTCGAAGCGCAGACGGTTACCGACAATCAGGGCTTCTCGGCGAAGTTTGAGATTGACCCATTCCGCAAGTTCTGTCTTCTTAAAGGACTCGACGACATCGGCCTGACTCTGCGCCATGAAGCGGCGCTCGACGCATTTGAAACAAAGCATGACCAGGCTAACTGGTTGAAGGCGAAGTAACAGCGGAGTTAGCGCGGTTAGCGTAGCTAGCGGAGTTAGTTCACTTGCTGGCGGCATTTGCTAACTCCGCGACTCCTTCAACACCGCTATAAGGAAAGACAATGACCATTGAAGGCAAGAGACAAAGCATTCCGTTGACCGAAGGCCCTGACCGGGCGGCCTCCCGTTCGTACCTGCGTGGTTCCGGTTTCAGCAAAGAGGACCTGCACAAGCCCATCATCGGCATCGCCAATACGTGGACCGAGATCGGCACCTGCAACATGCACCTGCGCGAGATTGCCGAGGCTCTCAAGGAGGGCATTCGCGAGGCTGGCGGGACTCCGATGGAATTTAACACCATCACCATCTCCGACGGCATTACCATGGGCACGCAAGGCATGAAAGCCTCGCTGGTTTCGCGTGAAGTGATCGCCGACTCCATTGAGCTGATGGCGCGGGGTAATCTCTTCGACGGCCTGGTGGGTATCGGCGGCTGCGATAAAAATATGCCGGGCATCATCATGGCGCTGTGCCGGCTGGATATTCCGGGCCTCATGCTCTATGGCGGATCGATTGCGCCCGGCAAGCTGAACGGCGTGGACATTACGATTCAGGATGTCTTCGAGGGCATCGGCTCACGCGCCGCTGGCCGCATCGACGACGCGGGGCTCGAAGCTCTGGAAGCCAACGCCTGCCCCGGCGCGGGCGCATGCGGCGGCCAGTTCACGGCCAACACCATGGCCATGTCCGCGGAGATTATGGGCATCGCGCCCATCAAGCTCTCCGGCGTGCCGGCAACAGCGGCAGATAAACTCTCCGCCACGCGCGAGGCCGGTCACATTCTGATGGACGCCGTGCGCGCCAATCGCCGCCCTTCGCAAATCATCACTCGCAAATCCATCGAGAACGCCATCGCCAGCGTCGCAGCCAGCGGCGGCTCGACCAATGCCGTTCTGCATCTGCTCGCCATTGCACGCGAGTTGAACATCCCGCTGACCATTGATGACTTTGACATCATCAGCAAGCGCACGCCGTACATCTGCTCGCTGACGCCCGCGGGCAAGTTTGTCGCTTCGGATTACCAGGCCGCCGGCGGCTCGCGCCTGCTCGCGCAGCGGCTGATCGACGCCGGCCACGCCGACGGAACCACGCTGACTATCAGCGGCAAGACGCTCGCTGAAGAAGCCGCGCTGGCCAAAGAGACTCCCGGTCAGGAAGTCATCGGAAGTTTTGAGAAACCCATCAAGCCCAACGGAGGCCTGGTGATTCTGAAGGGCAATCTTGCGCCCGAGGGCTGCGTGATGAAAATCGCAGCGGCCAACCGCTACGAGCATCGCGGTCCGGCACGCGTCTTTGACACGGAAGACGATTGCTTTGCCGCAGTGCAATCAGGTCAGATCAAGCCGGGCGACGTGTTGGTGATTCGTTATGAGGGTCCCAAAGGCGGACCCGGAATGCGCGAGATGCTGCAAGTGACGGCGGCCATCAGTTCGAATGCCGAACTGAGCGCGACGGTTGCCCTGTTGACCGACGGCCGCTTCAGCGGGGCAACGCGCGGCTTTACCGCTGGCCACGTTGCTCCTGAGGCTTTTGTCGGTGGACCTATCGCCGCGGTTCGCGAGGGCGACATTATCCACTTCGACATTCCCAATCGCAAACTAGAAGTCGAAATCAGCGATGCGGAAATGGCCGCGCGTTTGGAAAGCTTCACCCCGCCCGCATTGCGCTGGCCCAGAGGTGTTTTCCGCAAATATGTGGACCGCGTAAGCTCGGCCTCCGAAGGCGCAACGACGTAAAAACAGCGGTCAGTGAACAGTGGTCTGCTTCCGCTGTGGATGAACAGAACGTGCAAAATGACGGTCTAGTAGCTGAAAAGGAGTTTCACATGGGAAACGACGCCAACACGCACGCATCGAATCACCCACCCACCCGCCTGACCGGCGCGGAGATTGTCTGGGCAACGCTGGTAGGCGAGGGCGTCACCGACGTCTTCGGCTATCCCGGCGGGGCGATTCTCCCGGTTTACGACGCGCTGCGCAAATTTCCCATTCACCACGTACTGGTGCGCCACGAGCAGGGCGCAGCGCACATGGCCGACGGTTACGCGCGGGCTTCGGGCAAGGTGGGAGTTGCCATCGCCACTAGCGGCCCCGGCGCAACCAACCTGGTCACCGGCATCGCCACCGCCATGCTGGACTCAATTCCCATTGTCTGCATCACCGGCAATGTCTCCAGCAAGGTGCTTGGCACGGACGCATTTCAGGAAGTGGACATCACCGGCATTACGCTGCCCGTAACGAAGCACAACTTTCTGATCAACAAGACCGAAGAGATTGCCCCGGCGATCCGCTACGCTTTCCAGATTGCGAAGACAGGGCGTCCTGGACCGGTGCTCGTCGATATTACCAAGGACGCGCAGCAGGGCACGGCGATCTTCGACTTCGACGCGGCGAACCCGCGTGCCCATCGCGCCCATCCGATGTTGAACGTGGAGGAGCACGACCTTGCGCAAGCCGCTGAACTGATCCGCAATGCGAAACGGCCGGTGATCCTGGCCGGCCATGGCGTCATCGAATCCGGCGCAGAGGAGCAAGTGCGCACCCTGGCCGAGCGCGCGCAGATTCCCGTGGCCCTTACGCTGCTGGGCCTGGGCGGTTTCCCTGCCTCGCACTCGCTCAACCTGGGCATGATGGGCATGCACGGCGAGTCGTGGGTCAATCACGCCATCCAAGAGGCCGACCTGCTGATCGCCTGCGGCATGAGGTTTGATGATCGCGTCACCGGAACCATCGCGACGTACGCCACCAAGGCCAAAAAGATTCACATCGAGGTTGACCCCTCTGAGGTGAACAAGAACATCAAGGTGGACGTGGCCCTGATCGGCGACCTGCGTTCAGTGCTCGAAGAACTGCTGCCGCGCATCAGCGGCCGCGATGGTTCGGCATGGATCAAGACAATCGAATCCAGCAAGGGCGCGGTGGCCGTGCGCGACATCAAAAATCTGCCCGATTCCGGCCACCTCTACGCGGCTCACGTTATCCACGACATCTGGCGCATCACGGGTGGTAACGCCATCGTGGTGACCGACGTTGGCCAGCACCAAATGTGGGAGGCGCAGTATTTCCATCACGAGCATTCCCGCTCGCTGATCACCTCAGGCGGCCTCGGGACTATGGGATTCGGTTTGCCTGCGGCTATCGGGGCGAAGTTTGCCTGCCCGGACAAGGAGGTCTGGGTCATCGCCGGCGACGGCGGATTCCAGATGACCGCGTCCGAGTTGTCGACCATCGCCCAGGAACGGATCAAGATCAACATCGCCATCATCAACAACGGATACCTCGGCATGGTGCGCCAGTGGCAGGAGTTTTTCTACGAGCGCAACTACGAAGCCACACCTCTGGTCTCGCCTGACTTCGTCAAACTGGCCGACGCGCACGGCATCGCGGGTCTTGCCGTTCGCACCCGCGCCGATGTGGCCTCCGCAGTTGAGCAGGCACGCTCCACTCCCGGCGCGTTTCTGCTGAACTTCATGGTCGAAAAGGAAGACGCGGTTTATCCAATGATTCCCGCAGGCTCCTCGCTCCACGAGATGATTCGCCGTCCGGAAAAAGATCCGCTGATGGAGACGTAAACCAGGGAACAGGGAACAAGGGTCATAGATCGGGGTCAGGGAAAGCATAGCCGATTCGTGAGCCTGAAGTTCTTCGAAGAAGATTTGTGAGATTTGGGAGGAGATCAGGGCAAGGACATGGTTCGACAGAACTGATCCCTGACCGCTGACCACCGATCTCTGAAAGGCCTTTATGCTCCACACATTCGTCGCTTACGTGGAAGATTTGCCGGGCGTGCTCACGCGCGTGGCCTCGCTCTTCCGGCGCTTGAACATCAATATCAACTCCCTCACTGTGGGCCGCAGCGAGCGCGTGGGCCTGTCGCGGCTGACGCTGGTCTGCGAGGCCTCGGCCGAGGCCGGCCATCGCATCCGGGCCAGCCTGTATAAGCTGGAGAATGTGGTTGATGTGGATGACATTGCCCAGGCGCCGTCGGTCACGCGAGAACTCGCGCTCATCAAGGTGGCCGCAACTCCGCGCAGCCGCTCGGGAATCTTCGAGTTGGTGGAAGTCTTTCGCGCCCGCATCGTGGACCTGGCGCCGGAGTCGCTGACCATCGAAATGACCGGCGTGGAAAGCAAGATCGAAGGGCTGATCCAGGTGCTCCGCGAAAGCGACGATAGCATTTTGGAAATTTGCCGCAGCGGCAAGTTGACCATGCGCCGCGGGCATCACACTTCGAGCGTTCTGAAGGCGATGGGCGCCGACGCGGAGCAGGCGGCGGAAGAGCTTACAGAAGACTGCGTGGCACGCGAACCGGAATAGCCCGGCCGCGAAGGTAGCGCCCAAACCGATTGAAACTAACCATAACCACACAAGCAAAGGAAAATCATGGCGAAGACTTACTACGATCAAGATGCCGACCTCTCCCTCATTCAAGCCAAAAAAGTGGCCATCATCGGCTACGGCTCCCAGGGACATGCACATGCCCTTAACCTCAAGGATTCAGGGGTCCAGGTAAAGGTTGGCCTGGCGCCGAACTCGAAGTCCATCGCCAAGGCGCAGAAGGCCGGCCTGGAGGTCGATACAGTCGCCGCAGTCACAAAGTGGGCGGACGTGGTGATGGTTCTGGTTCCCGATCAGACCGCGGCAAAGTTGTATGCCGAAGAGATCGGGCCGAATCTGGCAGCGGGCAAGCTGCTCCTCTTCGCGCACGGCTTCAATATCCATTACAAGACCATTATTCCGGCAGCGGGCATCGACGTGGGCATGGCCGCGCCCAAGGCGCCCGGTCATCGCGTGCGCGAGGTCTTCACTGAGGGCGGCGGCGTTCCCTGCCTCATTGCCGTTCATCAGGACTCGACCGGCAAGGCTCACGCGCTTACCCTCAGCTACCTCAAGGGCATCGGCGGCACGCGCGCCGGAGTTCTTGAAACCACATTCAAGGAAGAGACCGAGACCGATCTCTTCGGCGAGCAGGCGGTGCTCTGCGGGGGCGTCAGCGCGCTCATCAAGGCAGGGTTCGACACGCTGGTTGAGGCCGGCTATCAGCCTGAAAGCGCTTACTTCGAATGCCTTCACGAGCTCAAGCTGATTGTGGACCTCATCTATCGCGGCGGCCTGGCTTATATGCGCTACTCCATCAGCGACACCGCCGAGTGGGGCGACTACGTTAGCGGCCCGCGCGTCATCAACGCCGAGAGCCGCAAGGCGATGAAGCAGATTCTCACCGAAATCCAGAACGGCGAATTCGCCAAGCGCTTCCTTGCCGACCAGAACTCCGGCCGCAAGGAATTTTTGGCCTTCCGCGAAGCCGAAGCCAAGCACCCGGTGGAGATCGTCGGCAAAAAACTTCGCGCCGCGATGCCGTTTCTCGATCCGGTGACCGTGGAAGAAGTAGCCAAGAACCGGTAAAGATATCGCCAAGGTGATAATAAAAGCCGGACGATCCCAGATTGTCCGGCTTCTCTATTAGTGGGAGGCGGGCTGACCTTCAATCTCGCCTTCGGATTCTTTGCCGGAACCCGTCGAATAATGTTCTACTACCTTCTGCAAAAAGACAGTTGAGTGGAAGGGAATCGAGTTCCCAACTCCTTCGTCAACTGTGGAAGTTCCGTCGAGATACCAGGAGTACTCGCTCCAGTCATCTGGATTGCAAACAGAGCGAAATGAAGCAAAGAGAATCCACGTTCGATCTGCGCCTTCCATCCTTTCGCTCACATCTACTCCTCGATCTTTCATCTTCTGAAGAAGGCTTGCAAAAGTGTCTTTCCCGAGTTCGACTCCGTCCGGTGTCGCAATAACATGACCGGGCTTGACGTCGAGGCCGATTGACCTAGCCTTCTCCTCTTGTCCATCGCCCCACCCATGCAAATCGATAGCTTCCGTCTGCCACTCCCATTCTTTATTCTCCTCCACGTGTTTTGATTCTTTGCCATATGTCTGTCGAAACTCCTCGATAGGGGCGCCTGGGAGGACACGCGGCTCCAGCATTTCTCCGTAAGGCGGCTGAACGTAGCCTGCACAGCCTTCAATGTGAACCCTGGACGCGGGTGCTGCCTTGTCCGATTGCGCAGAACTGGCTGCGGCAACCATTGCGTTCTGAGACGGTAGCGCCGCAGAATGGCGCGGCGACCCCGACCAAATGAACCAGCCGATGGCGGAGCAAGCCATGAGAAGAACAACGGATGTGACGACCCAGGCTTTTGGAGACATAGCCCCTCCAGATTCAGGAATGGATGATGACGAAATCCTACACGACGCTCCGTTCAGCCTTCACGCCAGTCCTAGCCGCGAAGGCAGAGCCCCAGCGACGATAATTCGCCTGAGTCCTATACGGATGGTCGTCCAGAGGGCGAAAAAACACCTCCGAAGGATGACGTCTCTTCGGAGGCGCTTGCATTACACAAGTTAGACGGGGCCAGTAGCCGGCGCTGGAGGTCGGTAGCGCGCGGCTACTGGTGATCCCTATACAAACGAAGCTAGCTGCGGCTTCCCCTTTCCACGGCCACTTCGTGTCGCCCGGCTCAAAGAGGACTTTCGTACGCGCCCTCCGAACCTTGTTGACAAATGGAGTGTCTCTTATATAGAAAACGTGTTCCGTGATGGCCGTCACACGTGTGCATATTCGTACCAAAAGTATCGCGTTAGTATATCTGAACTTAATTCTCGACCACTTCGCTGTTCAATTTTGAACACCTCGCGCTCAGGCAATCATTCAAACCGCAGGAATGGGCCGCATTCTTCCGCACGGCCCCGGAAGTGAGATTGACAAACCGCGCTGCGCATTTGAAAATCGGAGCTTCAGTTCGCTCTGGAGCGGATCTGCGCCCGGTCGCTCAGTGAACTCGAATCCGGACGCAACCCCATGCTGACCCCGGACAAAGAACGCGGCCTGCAAGTATTGGACGCATGCAGAGCTTGTTGAGGGCTTTTTGGGTCCTAAGAGAATTTAGAAGGAGCACGAGATGGGGCTGGTGGACTGGGCTATCGTTGTGGTGATGGTGCTGGCGGTGCTGGGAGGGTTCACCCAGGGATTTTTTCGCGCCGTCTGCGGCCTGGGCGGCCTGCTGCTGGGCCTGGCGATCGCTGCCTGGAACTACGGCCGCATCGCGAAGCTGATTTTGCCCATGGTGCGGATTGAAGCGGTGGCCAATGCGATTGGCTTTCTGCTGATTGCACTTCTGGTAATGGCCTTGGCCGGCGTTGCTGGGAAAATTATCTCCAAAACTATTCATTCCATCGGGCTTGGCTGCCTGGACAGTCTGGCAGGAGCGGCATTCGGCTTTTTCCAGGGCGCGCTTCTGGTGACGCTGGTGATTCTGGTGACCGTGGCGTTTTTCCCCAGGGCTCATTGGCTGACGCAGGCCAAGCTTCCAAGGCTCTTTTTTGGGGCCTGCCACCTGAGCACAGATGTGAGTCCGCACGAGTTGGCCGAGCGCGTCCGGCACGGACTCAATGCGCTGGAAGAGCAGTCGCCGCGGTGGTTGCACCCCGACAAAGATAAATTGTGATTTTTCTCAGGACGCAGCCCAGGGAAATGTGGCAAGCTAGTAGAACAAACAGAGGTGGACGTGAGACGAGAACTGGACAGCCTGGTGACACAAATGCACTCCAGCGGTATGCGCTACGAGGACGCCGTAAGCGAGTTCAAGAAGCAATACCTGCGCGAAGTGCTGGTGGCGCACCGGGGAAACCAGTGCAAGGCGGCCGAGGAGCTGGGCATGCATCGCAACACCCTGAGCCGCACCATGGCCGAGTTGGGGCTCAACCTGGCCGAAGTGCGCGCCGGCCTCAAGCGTCCGCCGCGCAGCGAGCGTCCTGTCTATAGCGCGGTTCGCCAGGTCTTTGGCCGGGGCTGACGGCGCTCACAAGGACATGCAGACAAACCCACAGGCCTCTGAAGCGCGCGTCCAATCGCCAAAATCAAGACAGGTAAAGCAGGCTGCTGAAATTCCCGGAAAAAAGCCAGAAAAGCACCTCTCAGGGGCAAATGCCCCCGCTAGTCTGGTTGATTTTCTGCCAGGAGTCATCTCGCGGTTTGCCGCTCGGAAGCGTTTTCCCGCAATCGCGACAGCCCTGCTGCTGACAATGGCTGCAAGCGCCGGGTACGCACAGCCGGTCCAAGCCAAGCCAGCGCAAACGTCGCCCGTCTCCACTCAGACCACTTCTCAAGGTGAGAACGCTAAACCTGCTCAGGACGTTAGCCTGGCCGGGCCGGTAAGCAACTCCGACCGGCGTCGCGCTGCCAAGCTTTATCTTTCCTCCAGCAAGCTCTTCGCGGATGGACAATTTGAAGCGGCCCTGAGCGGCTACCAGCAGGCTGCCAAGCTGGACCCCGGCAATCCCGACTATCCGCTGGCCGCAAGCGTCGCTCGCAGTCACGCGGTGACGGCGCTGATTCAAACAGCGGCCAAAGACCGGCTGCGCGGCGATGCGGCGCAGGGGCGCGCGGCCCTGGCTCATGCGCAGGAACTCGATCCGGGAAACCCCCAGGTGAAAGAGCACCTGTACGAACTGGGAGACGATGCCGTGCTGGGTCAGTCAAGGCCGATCTACGAGAAAAGCGTAAAGACAGCCGGCGAAGGCGTGGAACTGGAGCCTTCTGCCGGAGTCCACAGCTTTCACCTGCACGCCGACCCACGCCAGATCATCCAGCAAGTCTTCAAGGCCTATGGGATCGATGTCACGGTGGACGATAGCCTTCACGGAGTCTCGACCAGGCTGGATATGGATAATGCCAGCTTCGAGCAGGCGGCGCACATCGTGGGAATGGTGACGGCATCGTTCTACGTTCCGCTGGACGCGCACCGCGCGCTGGCAGCAGGTGACACGAGAGAGAACCGTCTGAAGTTTACGCCTCTCGAATTCGAGACAGTCTATCTCTCAGGGCTGAGCGAGACGGAGCTTACGGACGTGGTGAACCTGGCCAAAAACGTCTTCAATGCGCCGCAGGCAGTGGCGGAGCCCACATCGAATACGATTACCATCCGCGCACCCCACGGGACGCTGAACGCCTTCAACGCCACCATGAGCGAACTGCTCGACGGGCGCAACCAGGTGCTGCTCGATGTGCGCATGATACAGCTTGCGCACGTTAGTACACGCAACACCGGGGTCCGGCCGCCGCAAAGCATGTCGGCCTTCAACGTGTATGCGGAGGAACAATCCCTGTTGAACGCCAACCAGAGCCTGGTACAGCAGATCATCTCCTCTGGTCTGGCTTCTCCCAACGAGCCGCTGGCGATTCTCGGCATTCTGCTGGCATCCGGCCAGGTGTCGAGTTCCCTGTTTTCCGGCGGCATTGCAACGTTCGGCGGCGGAAAGACGCTCTCAGCTCTGGCTCCGGGATCGGTGACGGCCAACCTGAACCTGAACTCCTCGGACTCGCGCGAGCTGGATCAGATGCAGTTGCGGCTGGGCGATGGCGAGGTAGCGACCATGCGCAGCGGCACACGCTATCCCATTCAGACGTCGTCGTTCTCGAGTTTATCGGCCAGCACAAAGAGCATTGCGGGGCTCAATGCCGCAGGGAGCTCCAGCAGCCTGTCTTCCCTGCTCGCCTCCTACTCCGGGAGCCTGCCGAATATTCCGCAGGTCGAGTACCAGGACCTTGGCCTGACCCTGAAAGCGACGCCCAAGGTGATGCGCAACGACGAGGTTGCGCTCACCGTGGACCTGAAGATTGATGCTCTCGCGGGGATATCCATCAACGGCAACCCGGTGCTCAATAATCGCGCCTGGTCCGGCGTGGTGACGCTCAAACAGGGCGAGGCCGTCGAAGTGGTGAGCGAACTGGACAAGTCGGAAAGCCGCGCCATCAGCGGCACACCGGGACTCAGCGAGATTCCCGGCCTCAACAATCTGACCGGCAACGACACGCTGAAGAACTACGCGACGCTGCTGATTGTCATCACGCCTCATGTTTTGCGCGGCACGCAGGCTGCGGGCCATTCGCCGATGATGCGAATCGAGCGCGGGCAGACGCCGTAGCGATAAAGCTGTTCTCCAATTGCTACACCTCTAAACCACAACCGTTGAGTGGCTTTTTCCCTAAGAGCCTGTCCGAAAACTATGTCTTGAAGGGTACGGGCTTCAGCCCGTACGTTGGGAGCCCATTTTTGATTTCCGGCTTTAGCCGCGGAGGGAATGCAAGCTGCCGTAAAAGCATACCTCAGGGGCTAAAGCCCACAACAGTTCCTACCTTTGATGTACGGGCTAAAGCCCGTACCCTTCACCTAAACCGTACCCTTCACTTAAAGCCCGTACCTTTCACCTAAAACCGAGTTATTGGACAGCTTCCAAGAAAAAGCCGCCTTGCACGGTGTCTGCAAGAGCGCATGAATTGGAGAGCCGCTCTAAGCTGGCCCGATTCCGCGTACAACTCGCCGAACTCCGCCAAACGCAGCACGGGCAGACAGGTTGAAACTCCTGTCTGCCCGTGCTACATAGCCAGCCTTATGCAATTCTTCTGACTCGCCACTCCATCGATTACTGGGCAGTCACGCCGTCCAGCTTGGCCTGGAACAGGATGATCTGCTTGATGACATCATAGGGAGCGTTGGCGGGAACCTGGCGGCCGTTGACCAGCAGCGTAGGAGTCTGAGTGATGCTCAGGTCCTGAGCCAGTTTCTTTGAAGCCTCGACCGCGGCGATGATTGCGGGGGTTGTGGAGCAAGCGGCGATCTTGGCCGGGTCCAGACCAGCCTTGGTCACGCCACTGTTCAGGGTCAGAGTGGCGCCGTCGGGCGTCTCCAATCCGTCCTGGCCATCAAATACCGCCGATGCAAAGGTGAAGAAAGCGGCGCTGCCGCCCTGCTTGGCCACACAAAGGCTATAGGCCGCCGCGTTGGCCGCCGCGGGGTGCTGCGGCAGCGGGTAGTTCTGGAAAACAAAGCGAGCCTTGGGGAAATCCACGGCCAGCTTGTCCATGTTGGCCTGCGCTTCCTTGCAGTGGGGGCACTGGAAGTCGGCAAACTCGATAATCTCGAGGGTTTTCAACGCCGAGCCGCGGTACGGGCCATCCGCGCGCTCCTGAGCGATGGCGCGCAATTCCGCATAGGGATGCTCGCCAAAGGCGATGATGTCTTCGCCGGCGATGATGTGCTTGCCGTCGGGGAGGACAAAGAACTGGAGCGCTGCTGGCTTCTGCTTGCCGGTCTTGTCGCCGATGAAGACGATCACCTTGCTGACGCCCTCGACTGGCGTCTTCAGAATTGCCTGAACCTGCCAGACGCGGCTCTCTTCATAGCCCCAGCTAACGGTGAGAAAAGCGTTGACGGCGTCCTTGGTGGGAGTCGCGGCGGTGAAGTTCGCCGGATCGGGTTTGGGAAACACGGGCGCAACAGCCGGAGCTGGCGCAGCGGGAGCCGGTGCGGACGGGACCTGCGCAGACGGAGCCTGCTCGGGCGCGGCGGGCACATCCTGTTGCGCCGCGGCCTGCAAGACGGGCAGAGACATAGCAATCAGCGCAAAGGCGCTGGCAAAACGGGCAGAAAGACGAATCAAGTTGTTTCTCCTTGAATTTCTGAAAAACTAAGTTGCGCAAAAGCTGGAGTATGGAAAAGCCCCTGATATGGCAAAGGACTCCCTACCTCTAGCTTATACCTGAACTTTGACGGCAATGGGGAACCTGCGGCCCATGCCAAACGACTTCGAGGTCACCTTCAGAACCGGGGCTGCCTGCTGGCGTTTGTACTCGCTGCGTTCGACCAGGCGCACCACCTGTTGGACGAGTTGCAGGGGAAATCCGTGTGCCTGCGCGATTTGCTCGGGGGTCTCATAGCGCTCCACGTAGGCTTCGAGGATGGGATCGAGAACCTCGTAGGGCGGCAGCGAGTCGGTATCTTTTTGGTCCGGACGCAACTCGGCCGAGGGCGGCTTTTCTAGAATTGTCCGCGGAATCACTTCAGCGTCACGGTTAATCCACTGGCAGACGGCGTAAACGCGGGTCTTCACCAGATCGCCGATCACCGCCAGCGCGCCCACCATGTCGCCATAGAGGGTGCAGTACCCCACGGCCATCTCCGACTTGTTGCCGGTGGTGAGCACCAGCGCGGAAAACTTATTGGAGAGGGCCATCACCAGGTCGCCGCGAATGCGAGACTGTATGTTTTCCTCTGTGGTGTCTGGCTTGGTTCCGGCGAAGAGCGGCTCCAGTGCGTGCGTAAACTCCGCGAACAGACCGTTGATGCTGATCACTTCAAAACGAATGCCCAGGTTTGCAGCCAGCAGTCGGCTGTCGTCGATGGAGCCTGCGGACGAGTATGGGCTGGGCATGCCGATGGCGACCACGTTTTCCGCGCCCAGCGCCTCAGTGGCGATGGCCGCCACCAGCGCGGAATCGATGCCGCCGCTCAAGGCTACCAGGGCTTTGCTAAACCCGCATTTGCGGACATAATCGCGCGTGCCGAGAACCAGTGCGTGATAGGCTGCCGCAGTGTCGTCCTCTTCTGGGGCGGGAATAACCGGCGCATCGAACGGATCAACGACGACCAAATCCCCTACAAAGGATGTGGCCTGGGCAATCAGTTCTCCGCGCTTATTGAGCGCCAAAGAGGAGCCGTCAAAAATCAGGCTGTCGTTGCCGCCAACTTGATTCGTCAGCAACACGGGCACGCCGTCACGCCGGGCAATGGCGGCCAGCATCTGTCGGCGCATGGCGCGCTTCCCATGCCAGAAAGGCGATGAGGAAAGGTTGATATGCACCTGAGGATGGTGGCGCATCAGCTCTTCCATGGGATCAAAGTTGTATAGGCGGCGTGGCCAGAAGCTCTTGTCGTTCCATGCGTCCTCGCAGATGGTAATGGCCAGCCGGACGCCATCCAGTTCCACAACCTGCTGCGGCCGCGACGGGGTAAAGTAGCGCTGTTCATCGAAGACGTCGTAGAACGGCAGCAGGCGCTTGTGCTGCTCGAGCAGCACACGGCCGCCATCCAGCAGAACGGCGGCGTTGACGGCCGGCTTGTCATACCAGCCACCTGCATCCGTTGTCGGTGTCCGGGGCTTTCCGCTCTCGCCCTCGGACGGCAGCGCCACGCCCGCCAGCACAGCGCTGGGCAGATCGCGGGTAGCCTCGGCCAGTTCAGCGACGGCCGAGCGACAGCGCGCGAGAAAGCTCGGCTTTTCAAGGAAATCGGCAGGCGGGTAACCGCAGATCACCAGCTCGGAAAAAACGGTAAGCCGAGCACCCTGCTCTGCCGCTCGGCGGGTGACCGCGACAATTTTTTCAAGATTTCCGGTGAAATCCCCGATGGTTGGATTGATCTGTGCCAGTGCGATCTTCACACCATCAGTTTAATTCACTTGAGAGAGCCGAAAGCTGGCAGCCTGCGCTACGTTCCGGTCCCCGCCAAAACCACTGCAAAAGTGCGCAGAATGATCTGCAAATCCAGCCAGATGCTCCAGTTTTCGATGTAGATCTTATCCATAGATATATAGCTGTCAAACGAGGGTTCCTGGCGCGCCTGGACCTGCCACAGGCCCGTAATGCCCGGGGTCACATCAAGCCGGCGAAGATGCCTCAGCTCATACGCGCGCACCTCGCTGCCTAAGGGCGGACGCGGCCCGACCACGCTCATATCGCCGCACAGCACATTAAAGAACTGGGGAAACTCGTCCAGCGAGTGCTTGCGCAGGAAGCGGCCCAGCCTGGTGATGCGGGGGTCGTCGGTGATCTTGAAAAGCACGCCGTCACGTTCGTTCCTGTGCATCAAGCCGACACGCCGCTGTTCCGCGTCGGCAACCATCGTGCGGAACTTCATGCAGCGGAAAGGGCGCCCTTTCTTTCCGATGCGCTCGGATGCATAGAAAACTGGGCCGGGAGAATCAAGCTTGATGGCGATGGCGATGAGCAGAAACAGGGGTGAAAGAAGAATCAACACCATGCTGGAGAAGACAACATCCAGCCCGCGCTTGAGCAGCAGCCTCACCTCAGGAACATGCCCGCGATGCAGTGAGATGGTAGGAAACTGGCCGATGTATTCGATAGAGCTGTTCAAAGCCAGGCTATCGTACATTTCGGGGACAATGCGCAAGCCCACCCCAAAGTGGCGAGCTTGTTCGAGAACATCCTGCACAACCCCGCGCTCACAGGCGGTGGCGAAGATGATCTCATCCACAAACTGCGTGCGAACCTGCTGAAAAAGCGTGTCGAGCGTGCCGACCACATCGCCGCTGATTGGCGCAAAGCGGGAATCGGCGACCGCGGGCTGGCCGGGGCCGGGAACTTCAATGAAACCCTTGAATCTGTATCCCAGGTGGCGGATTCTCTCCAGATAAAAGCGAAAAGCCGTTGCCTCCGGCCCGGTGCCTACGATGAGAACGTTGCGCGTGCCGATCCCTCGCTCGAAATCACGGTACAGCAAGAGGCGATAAGTCAGGCGGCGCAGACTGAGGGTAATCGTGACCAGCCCCACAGTGGCCAGCACGATGGTGCGGGAAATATCCCCGGCATGTAACAGGTACAGCGTGCCAGCAAGCAGAAGACCGGAAGTAAGGCAAGCCTGCAAGCTCAGGCGCTGCTCCTGGAGAATGCTGTTCAGCCGGGTGGGCGAGTATAGATTCAACCGCTGACTTGTGATCACCAGCGAGAACGCGAAGAAGCACAGAAGAGCCACGAGAATTCCCATGGAGCGGCCATGGATGAGGGTGCCGTGCCACAACTCCCTCGCGCCCGCCAACGGGCTTGTATGCATCCGATAAATGGTGGCCAGCGCCACGGAGACGAGAATGGTCATCGCATCCAGGGCCATCCAAAATCTGGCCTTGCCAAGCGAATCGTGCGCTGGACCCCTCGCCCGGCCTTCCGCCCCTGCCTGCGAGGAAGACACTGAAGCGGACATTCTCTGCCATAATTCCGACGTTCCCATGCGGCCTTGCAAACCCCAAACTACAAAAATATGAGGCAAAGTGGGCATAATCTTCCCACTCGAAAATACAAACCAGTCCGGAAACCTGGAGCGAATCCGGCTGAAGTGAAGACAGTTGAATTTACGTAATTATACCGCGCCCTCCGGGCTGCGGCAGAGATCTTCCTTTACCTCAAAAACGCCCTGATGCCAAGCCCTGATCGAGACCCACTCAAACAACATCTCCCCGCGCGGCGAGTCGCGGCAAGTGAAATTTCAAGTTCGTGGTTACGATGCAAGAGGCAGTTCATTCCGAAGGTAATGCGTAAGCATCCAGCGCCATGAATTGCTGAATATTTGGGTCGGACGAAGCCATGAAGCCCTGGAGCGGGCCGAAATATTGCGCCCGGCCCTGATGCAGGAAAAGCACCAGGTCGGCGAGCCGCTCCGCAAAACGAATATCGTGGGTGACCACAATGCTGGTCTTGCCGAGATGCTGCTTGAGAATCTCGATCAGGTCGCCCAGGCGGCGGGCAATGATGGGATCGACCATGGTGGTTGGCTCGTCGTAAAGCACGATCTCCGGCTCGGCGGCGAGAGCGCGGGCGATGGCCACGGCGCGCTTTCGGCCCGTCGAGAGGCTGGCCGGCAGCGCATCCACCACATCTTCGGCGCCCACTACATTGACCAATTGGTCAACCTTCTCCTGGATTTGTTCCTCGCTGAGGCCGCCGCGCTCGCGCAGCGGAAAGGCCACGTTCTCGCGCACGCTGAGGGAGTCGAAGAGCGCGCCGTTCTGGAAAACCATGGTGATGCGTTTGCGTATGGCCCGCAAGCCCTCTTCGCCGAGGCCGACAATCTCCTGGCCTTCGACGCGAATGGAACCCTCGTCCGGCTTGAGAAAGCCCATCAGCATACGCAGGGCCACCGACTTGCCCACGCCGCTGCGGCCGAGTATGCAGAGGGTCTGGCCGCTATTCATAGAAAAGCTCACGTCCTCCAGAATAGGCCGGTCATCGAACGCGATGCTGACATGGCTGAAGTCAATGATCGGCCCCGGCGGCGCGGCAATATCCGCGGATTGTTCCAGCTCTCCGGCGAAGGCTTTATCCAGCTCCCCGGAAATCTCCGCATTGGAAGGAAAATCGGACATGGCCGTAGATTCAGATTACTCGACCAGAGCCGCGGCGCCCGACTTTGAGTGTTGTGTCCCCATGAAACGTAAACCACTCACCGCCGAGGTCTTCACACACCCAATGATGTAAAAATTTCCGATTCTTGTCGGATTATTCTCTTGCGGAATAGATTATCTCGATGATCTGCATGAACTTATAGTTTGGCATTTGTCTTGCAATGGAATTGGCCATAGCGGCTGATTTCCCCAATTTGCTTGCCGCTTTGGAGCCGGATCTGTAGTGGGAGAGATACTCTTCGCTCGATAGGCAATCTTCGCAATGATTGCGCCGGCGCATTCTTCGTTCAGTGCATGACGATGCAAATCCGCGATGGTCTCTTCCCCAATAGTGACCATCCGTGCAGAGTAAATCGTCCACAAGGAGGTAATAAGCTGATGAGCGCGATAAGTAACTCACCGATGGGACCCGCCGCTTTTCTTTCGGGCGCCGGTCTTCGCCAACGAGTCCTTCAACTGGAGCCGGAAGAATCCTTTTTCGTCCTGGGAGATTCCGCAGACTCCATTTTTTGTCTTCAGACTGGCCGCGCAAAGCTCACTGTCGTTTCGGAGAAAGGGAAACAGGCCACGATCACGCTTCTTTCTCCTGGAGATTTTTTTGGAGAGGAGTCGCTCGCGATGGCGCCAGTACGGCGCGTGGCGACGGCCACGGCTGTGAATGCTTGCTCTGCGATCAAGATCACAAGAGAAGAGATGAGGCGCGCAATGCATGAGGACCACGACTTCTGCGACCAGTTCTTGTCGTATTTGTTGACACGCAGCATGCGCACCCAGGCCGATCTTGTGGATCAGATATTCAACTCCAGCGAGAAACGCCTGGCGCGCACGCTTCTTTTGCTGGCGGAATCTGGAATGCCGAACGAACAGAAGACTCTCATCGCTCCGATTACGCAGGAAACACTTGCGGAGATGATCGGTACAACGCGCTCTCGCGTGAGCTATTTCATGAATCGCTTCCGCAATCTCGGGCTTATCGATTACAAGGACCGCATCCATGTGCATAAGCCGCGGCTCAAAGCGATTCTGCTCGATCAATTTGCCGAGACATAGCCCCCAACCTGCTCAACCGCAGCATGGTAATGCGGCGCAAAAGGCGGCCATTTCTGGTTAGAATGGCCGCCTTTTGCGCCAAAAATGGGCAAAAAACGAAGGTTTGTGGTTATCAACCAGTTAACAGGTATAAATTACAAAGAATTGATTCCGCGTAAGTTACTTGAAATGCGAGGGACAGAATGGGCCTCTAAAGTGGTACCGGGGTAGGGGGCCTTGCAGTGAGCAGTGGTCAGAAGTACGCCGCTCTGCCGATTGCTTCCATTGTGCTCCGAAAGAGCGGAATTATCTGCACGGATCTTCGGAAGAGATTGTGGACTCCAGGTTCGAGAACCCGGTTACTTCAACAGATTCAGCCCGGGCTTTGGGACTCCTGCAACCTGCACCAAGCACAGCAGCTCCCTTGACATCGCGTAAATTGCTTGTTATATATTGAAGGCAATGCATGTAGTTACAATCTCGTTATTGCGGTACCTATCGCGCAAGAAGCTCTTTTGTTGTCCCCTTACGATCACTCTGTAGTGACGCGGAAACACCTGTAGCTCGCGCTTCTCATGCGTATTGTTCCATTTATAGCGCCTGTTTAAGAGCGCCATCAGGCACATCTTAATTCCGTACATCCTTACTCAAATGCCGCTGCTCTGAGCGGGCGGTAAACCTCAACTTTTTTCCGGCAAACGCAGTTCTCCTGCCCTAACCATTGCTGTACTCTTTGGAGGATTCATGACATTCCGAAGCACTCGACGCGCATTGCTAGCTCTCGCTGTTCTATTTGCGGGATTGCTTTCACAGCCGCCTGCAGCCAGGGCGCAACTTACGTTTCGCGGCGGCATCAACGGCACAGTTACCGATGCCACGGGCGCTGTAGTCAAGGACGCGAAGGTGGAAGCCACGGAAGTATCCACCAATGTGACGCAAAAGACTATAACCTCCTCCGCTGGAGCCTTCGCGTTTCCATCGCTGCCGATCGGCAAGTACAACGTAACTGTTACTGCCGCCGGCTTCAACAAGGAGAAGTTTTCCGGTGTGCAGGTTTCAGCCGGCGTGATCTATACGCTACCCGTGAAGCTGGCCGTGGCCACTTCCTCGGAAACCGTGGAGGTATCGGCTGACACGTACACGCTGGATACGACAACAACGACCCAGACCACGATTCTCGATTCTGCCGCCGTCGACAACGTGCCTTTGAACGGCCGCGACTTCACGCAGTTGACAGCCCTCACACCTGGTTTTGCGAGCACCGGGGCTAACGGCGGAGGCTCACTGAACGGAACGCGCATCAACCAGATCAACTGGCAGATAGACGGCGTGGATAACAACGACATCTGGCACAACATTCCGGCAGTAAACCAGAGCGGAGTCAGCGGCATTGCAGGCGTTGTGTTGCCCCTCGATGCGATCGAGCAGTTTTCCGTGCAGACCAATGCGGCGGCGGAGTCTGGCCGCAACCCTGGCGGCACGGTGACTCTTGGCCTGAAGTCCGGCACCAACACGCTGCATGGATCGGCATACTACTTCGACCGCAACGAATTATTCGGCGCCAAGAACCCGTTTGCGGCCAGCAAGCAGAAAGTCCGGAACTATAACGATGGACTTTCGGTGGGCGGTCCGATAGTCAAGGATCACCTCTTCGCCTTTCTCAGTTACGAGCATCAGCGCTTTGTGATCGGCGTACCCGCACAGAATACCGAGCCTACCACGGTCTGGCAGAATTACGCCAGCGATATTGTTACCTCAAATGGAAAGACAGTGAGTTCGATTTCGCCCAAGCTGCTCACACTGCTGTGGCCCTCCTATGCTCTGACGTCATCGACCACCGAGCAGAACAAGGGACCGCAGATCGACAACTACAACAGTCCCGATCCAGAGTCGGGCCACAGTCACAATGGCGTCATTCGTGTAGATTACACGCTCAACGAGCGGAACAGCATCTCCGCACACTGGTTTGGCGGCCAGGGCACCCAGGTGGCGCCCGAAGGGTCCGATCTGCTCCCCTATTACCAGGGAGCTCCGATTCACGTTTACAATTACCAGTTGACGTATAACCACACGTTCACGCCCACCCTGACCAATCAGATAGTCGCCGGCGTCAACTACTTTCATCAGGTCTTTGACGACAACGAGACCGACTTTAACGTGGTCGGAACCGGCCTGATAACCGGCACTGCTTCCAGCAATGCGCCAAAGCTGCAAATCTCCGGCTTTGATACGACCGGCGTCACTCCGCCTCTGGGTCGCATCGATGCGAGCGGGCAGATCGCCGATAACCTCTCCTGGGTCAAGGGCAAGCACGAAGCGAAGTTCGGCGGCGAATACCGTCATGTGCAACTGGATGAGTTCTACCACCGCAATTCCCAGGGCAACTATAAGTTCAATGGCAAAGAGGCTGCGAAAAACGGGCTGACGAATGGCTGGGATTTTAGCAAGTCCACTTGGGCCAGCGGCGTCACGGACTCGTCGGTCATCGCGCGGTTAAACTCTCTGGCGGATTTTCTGGCCGGCTATGTTCACTCCGGCGCGGTCACAATCGGAGACCCCGAACGCACGGTCTACATCAATACCTTCTCAGCTTTTGCGCAGGACTCCTACCAACTGACCAAGAAATTGAACATCAACTTCGGCCTGCGCTACGACTACGTACAGCCGTTCCATGATTCGAAGAAAGATTTGTCGGTCTTCCGCCCCGACATCGTGCCTTCGACAGGATTGGCCGTCCAGGGCGATCAGGTTTCGTCACTTTATAACCCGTATTACACCAGCGTCAGCCCGCGCATTGGAGCGAACTACCAGCTTGCACAGCATACTGTGATCCGTGCCGGCGCCGGACTTTACTATGACACGCCTAACCTCAATCCGTTCCTCGACAATCGTCCCGGAAACAGCGCTCCGAACGGCGTGGAATCCAATCCGGCCGGTACGAATCAGGTATCGGCTCTCGGCAGATCCTCTTATGTCTGGCAAGCGAATGTCAATTCGCTGTTATCCAGCGCCTCCACGGGTATCTTCTCGATCCAGAAGGGATTTCACCCGTCCACTAACCTGAACTACAACTTGCAAGTGGAGCAGTCCATCACGCCCAACGTGATTGCGCAACTCGGCTATGTCGGCAGCCAGGGCCGTCACCTTCTGTCGATCATCGACATCAACCAGTCATTGCCGAAAGCAACCGATGTGAATGGTGATTACAATCAGAACTCGCGGCCTTACTACACCAAATATTCGAATTACTCCAATATCAACGATATTGAGAGCATCGGCGATTCCAACTACAACTCTCTGCAGGCCACCTTACGCGCCTCCAACCTGCATCGCTTCACCGCTCAACTGGCCTATACGTGGTCACATTCACTCGACGACGTATCGGCCTTCCGTGGAGCGCTGCCGCAGGATTCGACCAACTTCAAAGGCGACTACGGTCAGAACGACTATGACAGCCGTCATACCTTCGTAGGTGAAGTGAGCTACCAAGTACCGGGTTCCGCACACTGGAAGGCAGCGACGACCGGCTGGCAGGCAAATAGCAGCTTCTCCTTTCACTCCGGTTTTCCGTTTACCGTTCTTACCGACAGCCAGACGGATAACACGGGCGAAAATAATCAGCGCGCCAACCAGATAAGCAACCCTTACACTGGCTTCAAGAAGGCCGCTGTGGGCGCCGACTGGCTGAACTCGGCGGCCTTTGCCGATCCGGATCCCGGTCACTGGGGTACATCGCGGCGCAATGGGTATACCGCGCCCGGCTTCGGCGATGTGGACTTCAGCGTCTTCAAGAACACAAAAATCGGCGAGCGCGTCAACGCGCAATTCCGCGTGGAGCTTTACAACCTTCTGAACCGCACAAACTATGCGCCCCCGCTCGGTGGCGGCAGCGAGGGGTATAACCCGAACCAAGCGACGATCAGCACACTGCAACTCTACGACACGATCGGCGATTTCAATGGCGCGCCCGGCATAGGCGCTGGAGAGCCCTTCAATACACAATTCGCATTGAAGATTACCTTCTAAACCTGGCTGCGGCGAAAACCGCTTGACAGCTCACAACTCCGGCAGCACAAATGGCGAACCCCATCCACTTGGATGGGGTTCGTCATTTGTGCCGCCGGAGAAGACGCCGGGGAACCGGCATTCTACGCATGGAGTCGCGAGACAAGGTAGTGGTCTTCCGGGTCCGAAAATCCGGACCTGGGGCACCCAGACCTGGAGCTTAACTACCGTCCCGCCTCCTCCAGGAAGCGGACGATGGATTCGATGCCCAGTTCGAAGTTCTTCAGGTGGTACTTCTCGTTGGGGGCGTGGATGTTGTCGTCGGGAAGGCCGAAGCCCATCATCACGCTGGGCATTCCCAGATGGCGGTCGAAGTCGCCGACGATGGGGATGGAGCCGCCGGAGCGGATAAAGACCGTGTCCTTGCCCCATACCTCGTGAAGCGCCTTGGTGGCAGCCTGAATGTAAGGGTTGTCGACGCGAACCAGGCAGGCGTCGCCGGAGTGAATCAGCCGCACCTCGACATCGACGCCGACGGGCGTGATCTTTTCCACATAGGCCTTGTAAAGGGCAAAGGACTTGGCTGGAGTCATGCCGGGAACCAGGCGCATGGAGACCTTGGCCAGAGCCTTAGCGGGGATTACCGTCTTGGCGCCGGCGCCGATGAAGCCGCCGGGGATGCCGTGCACGTCAAGCGAGGGCCGTGCCCATGTGCGCTCCAAAACGCTGTAACCGGCCTCGCCCACCAGTGTGCGCGAACCTACCTCGGTCTTGCGATAGTGCTCCTCGTCGAAGGGCAGGCTCTTCCAGGCCTTCAACT
>Ga0302319_10003236_pt1 | contig 34330 bp, 29 predicted proteins | sample Bog_T0_2_FD_203319 | JGI IMG/M metagenome (GOLD analysis project Ga0302319, IMG submission 203319) | Peat permafrost microbial communities from Stordalen Mire near Abisko, Sweden - Bog_T0_2 | ecosystem: Environmental > Terrestrial > Soil > Wetlands > Peat | place: Sweden: Abisko, Stordalen Mire...
TCATCGAAATGATAAAGCTGAAAACCGAAACGGAAATCGCCGCATGAACGAAATCTCCAGGCATATCCAGGCAAGCAATATCGGTGGAACCGCAAAAGCGTCGGCCTAGTGAAGTGCTGGAATATGCCCGGTGGTCCCCGAGGTTTGTTGTAAACAAGCGCAATCGAAGGCGTCGGCCAACGACATGTCAGAATCTTTCCGCCATAACAACGTGAAGGCGCTCCTCTCCAAAGCAAAAGCGGCCGGGACCGGCCGAGGCAACGCCGACGGCAGGTTCCGCCGGCCAGGAACAACGCGCCACCGGACCGGAGACCGCGCCGCCTTGCGGCAAACCTCCCTGACGCGGCACGGATGTTGGCGGCGGGTCTGTTCCCGCATCCAACCACCGACCAGGCATTAACCCCCTTCCGAGGACGGGGTCACAATGACCCGCGCGCCGCTGGACCGGGTAACGACAAACGACCCACGAAAACGGAGAACAGGCTCAAGTGCAGAACAGTAAGTTTAAGGCGGTCCGCGGAAAGGTCCCGGTGCGGGCGTTGGCCCTTGGCCTGGGTATGCTGTATCCATTGCAACTGGCCGCTCAGACGGCCACTGCGGACGCGCCCCCGGCGCCGGCGGCAAACCCGGCCGCCGCCTCCCCGGACCAGATCGAAGATGTGGTCATCAACGCGCGCAAACGCACCGAGAACATCCAGGAGGTGCCGGCGGCAATCACCTATGTCGGCCGGGACCAGCTCCAGCGCGACGATGTGAACAACATCAATACGCTCACCTCGACCTTGCCATCACTCAGCCTGTACACCTCCAATCCAAAGCAGACCAACATCGGCGTACGCGGCATCGGCAATGTCGGCGCCAACGCCGACGGCATCGATCCCAGCGTGGGTGTTTTCATCGATGGCGTCTATGCCGGACGCATTGGCGAGACGACCAACGACTTCTCCGACCTTGAGTCGATCGTTATGCTGCGAGGGCCGCAGGGGACGTTGTTCGGCAAGAACACCATCGGTGGCGCCCTGCTGATCAACACCCAGAAGCCGAGCTTCACGCCGGGGGCGGAGTTCGAGACGTCCCAGGGCTCCTACAACCTGCAAGAGTACAAGGCGAACGTCACCGGGGCGGCGATAGATGACGCGGTCGCGCTGCGGCTGGCGGCCTATTACCGGCACCAGGACGGGACCACGACCAACCTCTATGATGGGTCCTTGTACGACGAACACCAGGGCCAGGGCGTGCGCGGGCAGGTGCTGTTCACCCCGAGCGCCGACCTGACCGTCCGCCTCATCCTCTCTCACGACAGCCAGGAATACAACGTTCCGGTTGGCGTGCCATCCGTCATTCTGCCCGGTGTGACAGCGGTGAAATACAACGCCGCGACTGGCGCATGCAGCGGCGGCAATCTGGTAATCCGCTACCAGGCTTGCGGCGCCGGCGTGGTGCCGCTGGTCGCCTCGAGCCCGTTTGACCGCCAGGTCGACTTCAACACCCGCCAATACTCCACAACCGACACCACCCAGTTCACCGGGCAGGTCGACTGGGACATTGGCTACGGCACCATCACCTCCATCACCGGCATCCGCAACTGGTTGTTCCGTCCACGTAACGATAATGACGCGACACAGTTGAATGCCATCACCCTGTTCGGTGGCACGAATTCGGTGCAGACCGGCACCCAGGAACTGCGCTGGGCGTCACCGAAGGGAAGCGAATTTGACACGGTGGTCGGGCTATATTTTTTCGATCAAAAACTTGCCTCAAACACACAAACTTGGTATAATTCAAAATATTACGCCATATATGCTGGCCAGTCGACGCCATACGCAAATGGGGCCGCGTACGGGTCAAAATACAACATCAACGATAACTCCGAGGCTGTATTCGCGCATACCGTCTGGCACGCCACCGACCACCTGGATGTTAACGCCGGGTTGCGCTGGACCAACGAATTGAAGACCATCGGCTTTCAAGGCTATGGCCTGAACGGAACAACACCCGCTCAGGTCGCCCTGATTACCAGCACCACGCTCGGGGCTTATGCCGGGCCGATCTTTTCCAAGGCCAAGGACGCCTCGCCCGGCGGCGAACTTGGCTTGAGCTACAAGGTTACCGACGATGCGCTGACCTATATCTCCTACTCGCATGGCTCGGTTGCCAAGGGGGTTCAGGCCCCCCCGCTGGTGGCCGGATCGGCGGCGCTCGCGGCCGGTGCCACCCAGGTCATCGATGCGGAAAACGCCGACAGCATCGAAATCGGGGCAAAGACCGACTGGTTCCAGCACCGTCTGGTGCTGAACGGCGATCTGTACAACGAATGGGTATCGAACTATCAGACCAACGGGTCGGTTGCCTACGTCACCGCGGCCGGAAGCCCCTCCACCGCTACCTTCCTGACCAATGTCGGCTCGATCATTACACAGGGCGTTGAAGTTGAGCTGACGGCCAAGCCGATCCCCAACCTTTTGATAACCGGATGGGGATCGTATGACAATGCCTACTTCTCCTCGTTTCCTGACGGGCCCTGCCCGCCGTTGACCGCCGTTGCCGGCCAGGTCTGCAACCTCACCGGACGCGCGGTGCCCTACACGCCGCGCTGGAGTACGGATCTGAAGGCCGAATACGACCATGACCTTGGCGAGGGCATCACCGGCTATGTGGTGGCCGACTACAACTGGCGCTCCAGCCAGAATGTGTCGCTGTCCCTGGATCCGTGGAGCAACATCAAGGCCTATGGCCTTGTCAATCTGCGGGCCGGCGCCCGCCTGCTGAACGAGAAGCTGGACGTTTCGTTGTTTGTCAACAACGCGCTCAACACCAACTATCTCGTCAACTCCACCGCCAGTTCCACCACCCGGCTGGTAACCCAAACGCCGGGCGCCCCGCTGGTCGTCGGCGCCACCCTGCGGGCGCGCTTCTAGCCATGGCCATCCGGACGACGCAACCGCGCCTTGACGCCAACTCGCAACGAAAACCCCCTGACAGGAAACCGGAGCGGACCCAATGAACGAAATCTCCAGGCGCATTCTGGCGGACGGCAGCATCGGCACCGCGCCGCGCTACTTCCGCTATCCCGAGGAAATCCGCGAGGACTTCGTCCGCACGGATGACATCGAATTCGGCGATGGCTCGCGCGTCACCGCCGCCGAGGTCTGGGACTACCTGACCAAGGTTGGTCCGGTGAAATACCCGAACCTGTACGACGACACCAATACCTACTTCGGCCGCCTGTCGCGGGATTTCACGCTGCCGGTCAACCTGAAAAGCGCCTATCTGCAAATGACCATGCACGAAAGGATGAGCAAGGCCCGCGCCCAGGGCCATCCGATCGTCTTCGTCCAGGGCGGCCAGAGCGTCGATGCCTATTACGCGGCCGGCGCCATCGCGCTTCGCCCGGCATTGGTCGGGCAATGGGCGCGGCGCCAGCGCACCGGGCTGACCCGCAATGAGGACACACTGGAAAGTGCCGCCGCCAAACAAAAAGCGTACAACGCCATCAGCTTCGAGATCTGCAATTCCGGCGGCTACGAGCACATCCAGGAAGGCAATGTTCCGGTTGACCTGGTGGCACCGATCACCACGCTGCGCTGTTCGGATGTGTCCTACGGCGCCGAGGCGCATCGCCACGGCCCGCGCAAGGATGACGTGGAACTGTTGATCGTTGACTATCCCATGGCCCATCAGAAGGACAAGGAGTGGGCAATCCAGTATTTCGCCGACAATTTGCGTCTGCTGGTAAAGAAGATCGATTCGCTGACCGGACGCACCACCACCGAGGACGATCTTGTCCGCACCATCCAGCGGCACAACGAGGGGCGGCGCCTGTCGCTGGAGATTGCCGATCTGTGGTGGTCGGCCGAACATCCGCCCACCAATGGCCAGGACCGGGGATCACTGTTCACCCTCGGCCGCCTGGAGGTACATGGTGATCCGGTGGCCAGCCTGTCCATTTTGCGTGAAGCAAAACGGTCCATCGAAAAGCGCGTGCGGGAAGGCCACCGGGCGCAGGGGGTCAAGGAAAACGCGGCACGGTTGTTCGTCTGCGGCTCCTGCGTGTCTCCCAACAGCGTCCGCACCGAGGAAGCCGGCGGCATTATCGTCGGCAAGGATGACCAGTGGAGCGACGTCGCCACGCTGGTCCGCGAGTCAGGTGAGCCTTACTACGAACTGGCGAAGGCGTCGCTGTCGCTGCCGTACGAGCAGTCGCTGACCGATCGGGCCAGGTGGACGGCGCAGGAGATCAAAAAGTCGCGGGCGGCCGGGGTGGTCTTCCTCTACAAATGGGGTTGCAACACCCAGTCGGCGATCGCCGCGCCGCTGATCGATGAGATCAGGGCGCAGTCTGGGGTTCCGGGCATCATCATCGAAGACGATATGTGGAACACCAGCACCGAGCAGGTGCAGAATCGCGTCAGCGCCTTTGTCGAAATGGTGGCGTAGCCGTGCCACCGAACCCGCCGGCGCGGAACTTCAGGGCAGCGGGCTTTGCCTTGGGCGTGCCCGCGTCGGCGGGTGGCCGTGCCCAATCCGGCCAGGGCGCCGTTGCGGCGGCGGCGCTCGCAGCTTTTCCGACAGAATGCTCAACGCCGAGCACAGCAACAGGAGCGGCCCCATGAACGAAATTTCCCGGCGCCCCCAGCCAACCGGCAGCACCGGCAGCGTGGCGCGTTACTTCCGCTATCCGGAAGAAGTGCGCGAGGAGTTCATTCAGACCGACGACATCGAATTCCGTGATGGCTCGCGCGTCACCGCCGCCGAGGTGTGGGAGTACCTCACCAAGGTCGGTCCGGTGAAATATCCCGTTCTTTATGATGACAGCGACAACTTTTTCGGTCGCCTGTCGCGCGACTTCACCCTGCCGGCGAACCTCAAGGGCGCCTATCTGCAGATGACCCTGCACGACCGGATGACCAAGGCGAGAGCCCAGGGGCACCCGATCGTGTTTGTTCAGGGCGGTCAGCCGTTCGATGCCTATTACGCCGCTGGTGCCGTGGCCCTTCGCCCCGCCCTCGTCGGGCAGTGGGCGCGGCGTCAGCGCGAAGGCCTGACCCGCAATCAGGACCTGGTGGAAAGTGCCGCCGCCAAGCAGAAGGCCTACCACGCCATCAGCTTCGAGATCTGCAATTCCGGCGGTTACGAGCACATCCAGGAAGGTGATGTTCCGGTTGATCTGGTGGCACCGATCACCACGCTGCGCTGCTCGGATGTGCCTTACGGCGCCGAGGCGCATCGCCACGGCCCGCGCAAGGACGACGTGGAACTGTTGATCGTGGACTACCCGCTGGGCGATCAAAAGAACAAGGAGTGGGCGATCCAGTATTTCGCTGACAATCTTCGCCGGTTGGTGAAGAAAATCGATTCACTGACCGGACGCACCACCACCGAGGACGATCTTGCCCTGACCATCAAGCGCCACAACGAGGGGCGGCGTCTGGCGCAGGAGATCGCCGAATTGTGGTGGTCGGCCGAACACCCGCCCACCAACGGCCAGGACCGTGCCTTCCTGGCGTTGCTGGGCCTGCTTGACTTCCACGGCGATCCGGTCGCCAGCCTGTCGGTGTTGCGCGAAGCCAAACGTTCCATTGAGCGGCGGGTCCAGCAGGGCCACCGGGCGGAGGGGGTCAAGGAGAACGCGGCGCGGCTGTTCGTTCTCGGCTCCTGCGTCTCGCCGAACAGCGTCCGCACCGAGGAAGCCGGCGGCATCATCGTCGGCAAGGACGACGGCTGGAGCGACGTCACCACGCTTGTCGATGAATCGGGCGAGCCTTACTACGAACTCGCCAAGGCGGCACTGTCGCTTCCGTATGAGCAGTCGCTGACGGAACGGGCCAGGTGGACGGCGGAACAAATACGCAAGTCGCGGGCGGCTGGCGTGGTGTTCCTCTACAAATGGGGCTGCAACACCCAATCGGCGGTGGCCGCGCCGCTGCTGGACGAGATCAGGGCGCAGACCGGCGTGCCGGGCATCGTCATCGAAGACGACAATTGGAACACCAGCACCGAACAGACGCAAAACCGCGTGAACGCCTTTGTCGAGATGGTATCATAACGATGCGCTTCAACCCGCCGGCGCGATCATCGCGGGCAACGGCCCTCGCCGCCTTCGCCCTGCTGGCGTTCGCGCCGGCGGTGTGCCGTGCCCAATCCACCCAGGGCGCCGTTCCGGCGGCGCCGCTGGTCCACCTGCGGCTGGCGAATCTCGGCGTTGCGTCAGGGCCGCAGGAAATGGCCATAGAACGGGGCGTGTTCGCCCATCACGGCATCGACCTGGAGGTGGTCCATTTCATCCGCGGCGGCGCCGAGGCGACGGTGGGCGCGGCCAGCGGCCAGGTGGACATGGGCGAGTACGGCAGCCCGATCCTGATCGGCATCGCCTCCGGCCTGCATCTCAAGATCGTCGGCGCGCCGCCGGTAAAGACCAACGGCTTTGAACTGGTCGCCCGCAAGGGCATCGAATCGGTCAAGGATTTGCGGGGGAAAACAGTCGCCGCCGGCGCGCTGGGCAACGGCACCTATGAGGCGACCATCAAGATCCTGCACGACAGCGGCCTGACCGACAGCGATGTCAACCTTGTCACCGGCAACGGCGTCGCCGCCGATCTGATCCTGCGCTCCGGCCGGGTTGACGCGGTCATCACCACCGGACTCATCCGGCTCAAGCTGGTCGATGAAGGCCACGCCAACCTGATCGCCCGTGCCAGTGATTACTTCGGCCATTACGAACACAGCTACATCTACGCCACCGACGGATTCATCCAGGCGCATCCCGAGGCGGTGCACAACTTCCTGCTGGCCACGCGGGAAGCCTGGACCTACGCCAAGGACCATCGTGAGGAGCTGGTCGAATTCGCCGCCAAAGGGCAGCATGTGAAAAAGGAGATCGCGCGCGCCTACTACGACGAAATGATTCCGCAATGGGATCTGAGCCTGAACGTCGATCGGGAAGGCATGGCCAATGCCGTCAGGATTTTGCAGGAGCTGAAGGAGATCAGGCCCAACGCGACCTTCGATCTGAACAGCTGGCTTGATCTGCGCTTCCTCGATGACGCCAGCCACCCCCGCACCGCTGCCATCGCCGGCAAACCGTGAACGGCAAGGGCGCGGGGCGGTTTCGGTTTCTGTTCGGGCCGGTAATTTCCCGCCGCCTCGGGCGATCGCTCGGCGTGGACCTGCTGGCGTTCAAGACCTGCTCGCTCGACTGCATCTATTGCGAGTGCGGCTGGACCACCGACCGGACGCTGCGCCGCGCCGAACTGGTGCCTCTCGCCGCGGTCATGGCGGAGCTGGACGATTACCTGTCCGCGGAACCCGACATCGATTACGTGACCTTCTCGGGGGCCGGTGAACCAACCCTGCATACCGGGATCGGCACGGTCATCGAGCACCTGAAGAACCACTATCCTCACTACAAGGTCGCCGTACTCACCAACGGCACGCTTCTCGGCGACCCGGTTGTCCAGGCGCAGCTGGCCCGCGCCGATCTTGTCGTTCCCTCGCTCGACGCCGCGACGGAAACCGCGTTCCAGGAAATCTGCCGCCCGGCCGAAGGGCTGACGGTCCAGTCGGTCATCGACGGCATCGCGTCGTTTCGTCGGACCTATCCGGGTCTGCTGCTGCTGGAAATCTTCGTCGTGCCGGGCAAGAACGACACTCCCGCGGAACTGGCGGCGCTGAAGCAGGCCGCCACGTTCATCGCGCCGGACGCCATCCAGCTCAACAGCCTGGACCGGCCGGCGCCGTTCCCCGGCGTCACCCCGGCGGGCGCCGATGAATTGCAACGCATTCGGACCTTCCTCGAACCGTTGCAGGTTCAAACGGTACGCCGGCGGGAAAAGGGCGAGCCGGCGCCGTGGAGCAACCCCGCCGTCGTTCAGGAGATAACCAAACTGCTGGAAAAAGGTCCGGCAACCCTGCGCCAGCTATCGGTGGCAAGCGGCATCCGCGAAGGTGACCTGGCCAAGATACTGGCGCAAATCTCCCAGGCCCGGCTCGCCGAGCCGGAAAAGCCGAGGTAACCCGCGCCCTATTTCGGCGGCATCGGGCTGCAAGCCGCCGCCGCCGCCCGCGCCAGCACCACCATGCGCCGCGCCGCCACCCCTGCCCCGCCCACATCGCCAGCCAGGTGCTGCAACAGCGGGTTGGAAATCACCGCCCGTGCCGCCGCGTCGATCGCCATGTCGGCCGCCGCCACCCCCGCCGCCGACATCACGGTGCGCCGCAGCAACGTCATGGTGCCCAGCATGCCCGGCCGCAGCCCGTGCAACTCGGCAATCTGGCGCACCAGCCGCACCCCGCGCCAGCCCACCACCAGCGCATCCAGCGCCGGCGAGGGCACCGCCGCGGTGGCGGCGAACACTTGCATCGCCGCGGTGCGCCCCAGCGCGTCGGCGCGCTGCTGCAACCCCGCCGCCACCCGCGTGCGCAGCAGCGCCAGCACGGCGTCGGGGTCGTTCATCTGGCGCACAACGGGCAGCAGCGCCGGCCCGTCCGGCAGTTCGGCCAGCCAGTCATTCGCCGCGTCCACGATGCGCTGCGGGTCGCCGGAAGCCAGCCCGGCCCGAATTTGGTCCACCTCCCGCACCGCGAACAGCCCAGACATCTCGCGCCAGGCGCCGGCACCGATCAGGCCGAAACCGCCGGTCGCCACCGTCAGCGTCGCCCAGCCCAGCCCGGCCGAGCGGGCGAACTGGTCGGCGACGAAATTGCCGGTGCTCAGCAGCGCCAGCCCCACCCCGAGCACCGACACCCCGGCCAGCGCCAGCGCGGCACTGCCCATACCGGCGCGCGGCTCCTCGACGACCGGCAGCAGTTCCGGCTCCAGCCGCGGCACCGGAACGTCCTCCAACTCGAAGCGCGGGGTAATCGGCGGGCGGGTCACAGCACATCCTCCAGCAGGAAAGCCAGCAGCGCATCCAGGTTGACGTTCGGCACGCCCCCCTTGCCGTCCCGTGGCAGGCGCAGCGGCTCGAAATCCGGCAGCGCCAGAAAGGGGTGGGCCCAGAACTCGAAGCCCGGCGGCCGGTCGGGCACCTCGCCCGGATAGGAGCGTCCGGCCCGCTCCGCCCCCGCCACCCGGCCACGCACCGCCGACACGGGGTGGCCGTCCAGCGTCCATACCACGTCCTCGGTGCAGCGCACCGACGCCACCGCGAAGGCGGCGCTGTGCAGGCCGCTGGGCAAAGGTGGGCTGGTCACCGCGGCGGCAAGCGCCGCCAGATTGCCGCGCTGCCGATCCGCCACATGGTCGGCCTTGGTCGCCGCGAAGGCCACCCGGGTGATACCGAAGCCCAGCAGCGTCGAAAGCCAGTCCGGCAGCATCGACGGCCCGCTCCAGCGCAGCGCCTCGGCCACCTCGGTCAGCGCCGCGGCGGCATCGGCGAACGCCGCCGGCCCGGCATGCAGGGCGGAAAGCAGGTCGGCCAGCACCACCAGCCGGTCAATCCGGGCAAAGGCGGGGGCCATGAGCTGGGCCCGCACCGCCTCGACATACGCCTCATAGCGCGCGCGCAGCAGCCCGGTGAGCGGAGCGTCACCGGCGAAGGGAAAGAATTCCAGCCAGGGCGGCTCGGCTCCCGGCGCCGGCATCAGGAAGCGGCCGGGCTGCATCATCGACAACCCGGCCTCGTCGCGCAGCCGGTGCAGCAACGCGCGATACAGGCGATGGCCGACCCGGGCCAGCTTGTCGTCGGCCGCGGCCGTTGCCGGCAAGGCACGGATAAAGGCCAGGAATTCGGCCGCCTCGCGGCGCTTTTCCACCCGCCGCAGCGCCGTCGCCGACCAGGCGCCGAAGCCGAGACCCAGCAGCGGCAGGTCCAGCAGCCATTCGCCCGGATAGTCCAGCAACTCCAGCCGCACCCGCTGCGGCGGCAGGGCGGCCAGCAGGCCGGCGTGGCCGATCTCCAGATCAAGCGACAAAACGCTGATGGCCTGGGTGCGGGCCGGCCAGGAGGGCGGGTCGCGCGCCAGCGCGGCCAGGTGGGCGGCGGTATCGAAACGCGGCAAATCCTCGGCCCCGCCGGGCGCCACCGCCACCCGGAATTTGCGGCCGGCCAGACGCGCAATAACAGCCGGCAAGGCGGGCGCGCCGGCGCCGGTGGCCAGCAGGTTGGCGGCGATCGAGGTCAGCAGCGCCGTCTTGCCGGCGCGCGCCAGACCGGTGACACCGACCCGCACCGACCGGCGCACCGGAACCAAAGCGCGCGCCGTGCCCACCCAGTCGGTCACGGCCGGCGATCACCCACGCTGGATGAGCTCGATCTTGTAGCCATCCGGGTCCTCCACGAAGGCAATGATGGTGGTACCGAACTTCAGCGGGCCGGGCTCGCGGGTGATCTTCGCCCCGCCGGCGCGCAGTTTGGCGCAGGTGGCGGCCACGTCCGGCACGCCGATGGCCAGATGCCCGAAAGCGGTACCGATGTCGTATTGTTCCACCCCATAATTATAGGTCAGCTCGATCACCCCGGCGCCGCTCTCCTCGCCGGCATAGCCGACGAACACCAGGGTGTATTTGCCGTCTGGCACGTCGCGGCGGCGCAGTTCGCGCATGCCGAGCAACTCCGTGTAGAACCGCACGCTGCGCTCCAGATCGCCGACCCGGAGCATGGTGTGCAGGAAGCGATAGTTATCCGCCATCATTGGTATCCTTCATTCGGATCGACCCCCAGCAGGAACAGGCCGGCCTCGTCCGCCGCCGCCAGCATCGCCTCACGTTCGGCCAGCAAGGTGCCGCCGGCCTCGAAGGCCACGCCCCGCACCCCCGCCTCGGCGGCGGCGCGGACGGTGCGGATGCCGATGGTGGGCAGGTCGGCGCGGCGCTCCTGTCCGGGTTTGACCAGTTTCACCAGCACGCCGCCCGGGCCGGGCCGGCGCAGCGTGGCGGCGCGGGCCAGCATGGCGTCGGTGCCCTCGATCGCCTCGACCGCCAGCACGATGCCCTGCTGCACCACGCAGCCCTGCCCGACATCCGCCGCCCCGAGCGCCCGCGCCACCGCCACGCCACGGGCGATATCCGCCAGCGCCGCGGCGTCGGGCGCGGCGCGTGAGAGTAGGCCCTTCGGCCCCACCGCCTCGGTGAGAACCTCGTGTGCGCCGAGCACGGAAAAACCTTCCTCGCCGAGCACCCGCACCACCGCGGCCAGGAATCCGTCATCACCGGCGAAGGCGGCGCGGCCGATGCGGGCGAGCAGGCGGGCGCCCTCGGCATCGGGGCGCAGATCGAGCAGCGAGGGGCGGCGCACCGGCCCCACCAGCACCAAATCGGCGCAGTCCTGCCCGCGCAGCAGGTCGAGAATGCGTCCGGCGGCGCCGATGCGGGCAAAGGCGTGCGGAAACGGCGCCAGCACGGCGGGTTCGGCAAATCCCTCCAGCCCGACCAGGAACACGCGCCGCCCGGCTTGCTGCCCGGCCGCCGCCACCCGGCCCGGCAAAATGCCGCCGCCGGCAAGGATGCCCAGCGCCGCCGGCGCCCGGCCGCTCATCCGCCGGTCAGGCCGCCGGCATCAGGCGGCCCGGCATCAGGCGGCATCGTCCTCGTCCTCGACCGCGGCGCGGATCAGCCCGCGGCGGCTCGGGATATCGATGAAGGCCAGCATCTCGGCCACCAGCGCATTGTCCGACCAGGTCCGGCGCGCCTCCTCCACCCGGTCGGCGAACACGCCCTCGCCGCGGAAGATCAGCCGGAAGGCGGCGCGCAGGGTGTGGATCTGGGTGCGGTCATAGCCCCGGCGGCGCAGGCCGATGATGTTCAGGCCGGCCAGCCAGGCCCGGTTGCCCACCACGCTGCCGAACGGGATCACGTCCGCCTCGACGCCGGAGACGCCGCCAATCATGGCGGCGCGGCCGATGCGCACGAATTGATGGATCGCCGCCGCCCCGCCGATCACGGCGTTGTCGCCGATCACGACATGGCCGCCCATGACCACGTTGTTGGCGATCACCACGCCGTCGCCGATGGCGCAGTCATGCGCCACGTGCACCACCGCCATCAGCAGACAATCCGCCCCCACCCGGGTGATGCCGGTGCCGGTGACGGTGCCGCGATGGATGGTGACATGCTCGCGCACCACCGTACGCGCGCCCAACTCGGTCTCGGTTGGTTCGCCGGCGTATTTCAGGTCCTGCGGGGCCATGCCAACGGTGCTGAACGGATACAGCCGGGCGGCCTCGCCGATGCGGGTGCGGCCGTCCACCACCACATGGCTGAGCAGTTCGGCGCCGTCGCCGATCACCACCTCCGGGCCAACGCAGCAGAACGGACCAATCCGCACGCCGGCGCCGATCGTGGCCGTTGCGGCCACCACCGCCGACGGATGGATGGACGTGTCCACGCTAGCGGTCCACGGCCTTGTCCATGATCATGGCGGCGTAGGTGGCTTCCGCCACCGAGACGCCGTCCACCCGGGCCACCGCGGTGAATTTCCACACATTGCCGCGGTGGCGTTCCTTGGTGACATGGATGCGCAACTGGTCGCCGGGCACCACCGGACGGCGGAATTTCGCCCCTTCGACCGACATGAAATACACCACCCGGCCGGCCGCCGCGGGGCCGAGCGTTTCCACCACCAGCACGGCCGCGGTCTGCGCCATGCTTTCGATGATCAGCACGCCGGGCATCACCGGATGGCCGGGAAAATGGCCCTGAAAGAAATTCTCGTTGACCGAGACGTTCTTGATGCCAACCGCCGAGTGGTTGCGCACCATATCGACCACCCGGTCGATCATCAGGAACGGGTAGCGGTGCGGAATCGCGTGCATGATGCGCGCGATGTCCACCGTGCCGATGACGTCATCGTCACTGGCCTGGGCCGGATCCTGGTTCAATGAGGTGGAGTCCATGGCCGATCAGTCCGAAGCCCTGTTTGCCGCCGGCGCAGGGCCGGCTCCCTCGCCCCTGTCCGGGACGGCGCCACCGACCGGGCCGGGCCGTCGCCCCGCCAGCCGCTTCAGCGCCGCCACCTGACGGAAATACTCGCGCACCGGCTGGACGGGGCTGCCCACCACGTCCGCACCGGCCGGAACATCCGCCATAACCCCGCCCTGGGCGCCGATGCGTGCCTTCCGCCCGATACGCAGATGCCCGGTGAGGCCGGCCTGGCCGCCCACCTGAACGAAGTCCTCAAGCACCGTCGAGCCGGAAATGCCAGCCTGCGAGACGATCACGCAGCAGCGTCCCAGGCGCACGTTGTGCCCGATCTGCACCAGGTTGTCGAGCCGCGAGCCGGCACCGATCACCGTATCATGGGCCGAGCCGCGGTCGATGGTGCTGTTGGCGCCGACCTCCACGTCGTCCTCGATCAGCACCCGGCCGAGTTGCGGCACGGTGACGAAGCCGGTGGCCGCCGGCGCGAAGCCGAACCCGTCCTGGCCGATCCTGGCGCCGGGATAAATATAGACGCGGGCGCCCAGCAAGGCGTGGCTGATGCTGGCCAGGGCGCCGACGCGGCAATCCGGGCCGAGCACCACCCCCTCGCCGATCACCGCGCCGGGGCCGATGCGGCAGCGCGGGCCGATCTCGGCATGTGCCAGAATTACCGCCAGGGGACCGATCTCCGCGCTCGGATCCACCCGCGCCGCCGGGTCGATGACGGCGCTTGGATGCGCCCCGGGGCGCGACGGCACCGCCGGATGGAACAGCGCCGCCACCCGCGCCCAGCCCAGATAGGGATCGGCGGTGACGATGGCGATGCAGCCCGGCGGCACGCGCGCCGCCATTTCCGGGGCAACGATCACCGCGCCGGCGCGGGTGGCCTCCAGCGCCGGCGCGTATTTGCGGTTGTCCAGAAAGCTGACCTGATCCGCCCCGGCGGACTGCAACGGCGCCACACCGGACAGCAGCAGCTCGCTCTCCGGCGCCGTGCCGCCGGCCGCCGCCGCCACGTCGCGCAGGCGATGCGGACCGGTGCGATGGAAAAACCTGCCATCCCCCGCGGTCGAGGCCGCCGTCATGGCTACTTCTTCGCCGGCGCGGCCGGCGCCGCGGCGACCGGCGCCGCGGCGGAAGGAGCCGGAGCCGCCGGGGGCGGCGGCAACGCCGCCGGCGACACACCGTCCGGCGGAATGATGACCGACGGCAGCACCTTGTTGATTTCGGCGGCGACCTGCTCGGTGATGTCGAACTCGTTGACGTTGAGCGCCACCTGCTGGCGGTGCAGCACCAGATTCATGCCCCGGCTTTCCGCCACCTTCTGGATCACCCCCACCAAAGTGCGCTCGATCTGGGCCAGCCCGTACTGGGCGGCCTGCTGGATGATGGCGCCACGCTCGCGGAAGTCACGCTGCGCCTTGGTGATGCGGTCCTGCAGCTCGTGTTCCTTGGCGCGGCGCTGCTCGGGCGAAAGCTTGCTGCCGTCGCCGGCCAGCGCCTGCTGCAGGTCGCGCCAGGCGGCCTGCTCCTTCTGGGCATCCTGGTTGAGCCGCTCGCGCCGCTCGCCGATGGTCTTCTCGACCTGCTGGGCGGCGGTGGAGGCACGCATGATCTCCGGCACGCCGAGCACGCCGAGCACCGCGGCGGGTGGGCTGGCACCGCGCGGAATCGCCGGGATGTCCGGCGGTGGCGGCAGCTGCACCTGCAATTGCGGCGGCGGCTGTTGTTGCTCCTCGCCGACGGGCGGCTGCGGCGCCACCTGCACCGGCGGACGGGCGGGCTGTGGCGGACGGGGGGCGGGCGCGGGCCGGGGCGCCGGCGCCTGCTGCCCGCCGGGGATGAAGTAATCCGGGTTCTGCGCGGCCGCCGGCAACGGAGCCAGCCCGGCCACCGCCGCAAACAGCGCGGCGGGGATAACAATACGGATCATGTGCGCTAGAACCTCGTGCCGAAGCCAAAACGGAAAAACTGGGTCTGGTCGTAGGGTCTCTTCACCACCGCCTGGGCGAGGTCGATGTTGATGAGACCGAACGGGGTCTTCCAGGAAATGCCCACGCCGGTGCCGACCCGCGGCGAAGCGTCGTCCACGAAGGGCTGGCGGACCCCGTTCAGGTAAACCGCGTTGACCTGGCTCAGCGCGCCGATGTCCACGAACACCCGGCCGGACAGGCCGAGATCGGGTGAAACCGGCAGCGGGAAGCGCAGTTCGGTTGACTGCGTCCAGATGAACCGGCCACCCAGGCTGTCACTGCTCGTATAGGTCGCGGTGGGCACCGAGTGCGGCCCGGCGCCGCCGGTCTGGAAGCCCCGCAAATTGTCGCCGCCGAGGAAGAAGCGGTCGATGATTTTCTCCTGCTGGCCCAGATCGAACAGGTAGCCGGTGCCGCCCGAGATGGCGATGTCCCAGTCGTTGCTGCCAAAGTACCGCTCAAGAGGAATGAAATAGGTGCCGTCTATCTTCGTGCGGACATAGTGGGCGTCGCCGCCAATACCGGCGAAGTCCGAGCCCAGGCGGATCACCCAGCCGTCGCGCGGATCGACGCGGCTGTCGCGGTAGTCAAGGGTGAGGGTCTGGCCAACCTGGGACAGCAACGAAACCCCCGCCTCGTCCTGCACGTACAGGCTGGCGGTGGACTGCACGTTGTAAACATCGCGCTGCACCAGCGAGTAGGCCCAGCTTTGCCGCAGATGCTCGTTGAACTCGTAGCCGAGCCGCACCGAGAAGCCGATGCGCCGCTCGTCGTAGGCGGCGATCACCTGGTTGTTGTTCTGCACCAGGAATACGTCGGTGCCGGCGACGATGTTGCGGTCGAGGAAGTAGGGATCGGTGACCGACAGGTCGACCTGGCTCTGCTTCTGGGCGATGGTGCCGTTGATCCCGGCGTCGATGCCGGTGCCGACCATGTTGCGCTCGTGCAGGCCGACATTGGCCAGCGCCCCCACGTCGGTGGAGTAGCCGCCGCCGACGGTGAGTTCGCCGGTGGCCTTCTCGTCGATCTGGGTGGTGACGACGGTACGGTCGGGCGCCGAGCCGGGCTGGTTCGAGATCGCCACGGAATTGAAGTAGTTGAGGTCCTGCAGCCGCTGGCGGCTGCGGCGCAGCAGGGCAGCGTTGAAGGCATCGCCCTCGGCGAGGCGGAACTCGCGCCGGATGACCTTGTCCATGGTGCGGGTGTTGCCGGTGATGTCGATGCGTTCGACATAGACCCGCGGCCCCTCGGACACGTCGAACACCAGCTCGATCGTGTGCTTCTCGCGGTCGCGCTGCACCCGCGGGCGGACATCGACGAAGGGCTGGCCGCGCCGCTGCACCTCGTCGGTCAGCGCCTGGGTGGTGCGCTCCACCGCGTCGCCGTCGTACCAGTCGCCGGCCGCCATCTCCAGCACCGGCACCAGTGACTCGCTGTCGATGTTGCGCAGGGTGGAATTCACCGTGGCCTTGCTGATCCGGTAGCGCTCGCCCTCGTTCAACGTATAGGTAATGAAAAACGCCGACCGGTCCGGCGTCAGTTCGGCCGCCGAAGCGGTCACCTCGAAATCGGCATAGCCGTTCTTGAGATAGAACCGGCGCAGCAATTCCTTGTCAAAGGCCACGCGGTCCGGGTCGTAGATGTCCGAGCTGGACAAGAACCGCCACCACGCCGTCTCGCGGCTGCCGATGACATCCTGCAACTTGCTCTCGCTGAACGCCTTGTTGCCGACGAAGGCGATACGGCTGATCAGCGTGCTGTCGCCATCGTTGATCTCGAACACCACGTCGACGCGGTTCTGCGGCAGCTCGATGATCTTCGGCTCGACGCGGGCGGCGAACCGGGCCTTGCGGGCATACATGTCGAGGATGCGCTGCCGGTCGGCCTGGGCCAGCGCCGGCGTGAACACCGCCCGCGGCTTCAACTGCACCTCCTTGCGCAGGGTCTCGTCGGTGAGCTTGTGGTTGCCCTCGAAGGCGATCTGGTTGACGATCGGGTTTTCCTTGACCTTGACCACCAGCGCCGATCCGTCGCGGCGGATCGCCACGTCGCTGAACAGGCCGGTCGCGTAGAGTGTCTTGAGGCTGCGATCCACCCGGTCGGCGCTGTAGCGGTCACCGGGAACCACCAGCATATAGGAACGGATCGTTCCTGCCTCGATGCGCTGGTTGCCCTCGACGCGAATGGCGGTGATGACCTCGCCCGCGGCGGCCGGGCCGGCAGCGGCATGCGCCGGCCGCGCCGGGCCGCGCTGCGTCTGCGCCTGCGCCTGCGCGAGGAGGGGAAAGACAAGGCAGGCGACAGCCAGGACCGCCAGCAGCGCAGCGCGAGCACGAACCAAAAACCGATCTCCCACCGCAATCTCGACGCGCCCGGACTCGGCGGTGCCGGCCGGACGGGCGTACAATACAGGCCCCCGGCAGGCTGCGCTACCCCGGGGGGGAAAGGTCGGGCCGGGGCGCTGCCCGGCCCTCCCTTGTCAGCCAATCAACCCGGCCACCCAGCGGAAGATGCCGATATGGCTGAGGTCATTCCAGGTGGCAAACACGAACAGGCCGGCCAGCAGGGCGATGCCGGCGCGGAAGCCATATTCCTGGGCGCGCTGCGGCAGCGGGCGGCCCCGCACGGCTTCGGCCAGGAAGAACAGCAGATGGCCGCCATCCAGCACCGGGATCGGGAACAGGTTGATCAGGCCCAGATTGACCGACAGCAGGGCGATGAACGACACTAGGCTGGCGGCGCCAAGCTGAGCGACCTGACCGGAAAGCTGGGCGATGCGCAGCGGGCCGCCGAGATCCTCGGTGCCGTGGTTGCGGGCGATCATGCCCCACACCCCCGCCAGCGTCTGCACCGACACATCCCAGGTCTGCGCGATGCCCGCCGGCACCGCCTCCCAGGGGGAAAGCTTCTCGTATTCCACGCCGCCGCCACGGATGCCCAACACGCCGATCTGGCGCCCCCCCGAGTCGCGGGAATCGGGCGTTACCGTCACCTCATGGCTGGCACCACCACTGACCACCTCCAGCCGCAAGGGTCGGCCGGGATTGGCGGCAACCAGGCGCTGGACATCCTCGAAGCGATGGATCGGCGCGCCGTCGATCGAGTCGATGCGGTCGCCAAGCTGCAACCCGCCACGGGCGGCGGCGGAGTCCGCCACCACCTCGCCGACCACCGGCAGCGCGATGCCACGGCCGACGGTGGCGAACAGCGCGCTGAACAGCACCGCGGCGAGCACGAAATTGGCAACCGGCCCCGCCGCCACCACGATGGCGCGGGCGCCCACCTGCTTGTCGTGGAAAGTCCGGCCAGGCAGCCACTGCGCCCGCACCTCGTCCGGCACGTCCTGCGGCCGTTCCTGGCCGTGCAGCTTCACGTAGCCGCCAAGCGGAATCCAGGCCACCTTCCAGACCGTGCCGACGCGGTCGGTCCAGGAAAACAGCGCCCCCCCGAAGCCGATCGAGAAGGTTTCGACGTGCACGCCGCAGCATCGCGCCGCCAGATAATGGCCAAGCTCGTGGATGAAGACCAGCACGCCCAGCACGACGACGAAGGCCACCGGCGTGCGCAGGAACTCAGGCAGGAAGTCGAACATGGTTCCCTTCAGCGCCCGTCAGGCCGACGAACCGGCGCGGGAAGGCCGCATATCGCGGCGGCATTCCGGCGGGATCGGCGGCGCACGGGCATCCCTTTCACAAATTCTCAGGCGGCGGTCGCCAGGGCAGTGCAGATGCGGGCGGCCGCCGTGCGCGCGCGGCCATCGAGATCGACCACCTCGTCCAGCGTGTCGGCCGGCAGGGCGCCCATCTCGTCGAGCACGCGGGCAACGGTGCCGGCGATATCGAGAAAGCCGATCCGGCGGGCCAGGAAGGCTTCCACGGCGACCTCGTTGGCCGCACTGAGGATGGTAGGGGCGCCCCCGCCCTCCTGCAAGGCTTCGCGCGCCAGCACCAGGGCGGGAAAGCGGTCGAGGTCGGGTTCGGCGAACTCCAGCCGGGCCACGGCGGCAAGGTCGAGCCGCCGCGCCGGGGTGGCGATGCGGCCCGGCCAGGCCAGGGTATGGGCGATCGGCACCCGCATGTCGGGGCTGCCAAGCTGGGCCAGGACGCTGCCATCGCTGTAATAGACCAGCCCGTGGACGACCGATTGCGGGTGGATCAGCACGCCGATCCGCGCGGACGGCAGCGCGAACAGACGGGCGGCCTCGATCAGCTCGAGGCCCTTGTTCATCATGGTGGCGCTGTCGATGGAGATTTTGGCGCCCATCGACCAGACCGGGTGGCGCAGCGCCGCCTCGGGGCCGGCGGCACGCATCTCCTCCAGCGAGGCGGTGCGGAACGGGCCGCCGGAAGCGGTGAGCACGATCTGCTCGATGGCGCCGCGGTTGCCATCGGCCATCGACTGGAAAATGGCGTTGTGCTCGGAATCCACCGGCAGCAGGGTGGCGCCGTGCTCGCGGACGGCACGCAGCATGACCTCACCGGCGCAGACCAGCGCCTCCTTGTTGGCCAGCGCCACCGACTTGCCGCGGCGGATGGCGGCCAGCGTGGAGGGCAGGCCGGCGGCGCCGGTGATGGCGGCCATGGTCCAGTCGGCGTCCAGCGACGCCGCCTCCACCACCGCTTCGGGGCCGCTGCGGACCTCGATGTTGGAACCGGCCAGCGCCTCGGCCAGAGCGGCGTGGCAGGCCGGGTCGGCAATGACGGCGCGGCGGACGCCGAGCGCGCGGGCCTGGGCGGCCAGCACGGCCACGTTGCGTCCGCCGACCAGGGCGACCACGCGGTAGGAAAGCGGGTCGGCGGCCAGCAACTCGACGGTCTGGGTGCCGATGCTGCCGGTGCTGCCCAGAACGGTGACGGTCTTCACGGTGACGGTTTTCACTGCCACAGCACGACCCCCCGGCCGAGGGCCGCCGCCAGCAGCGCCGCCGCCGGGGCGGCGGTGAGCACGCCATCCAGGCGGTCGAGCAGGCCGCCATGACCGGGGATCAGCCGGCCGGAATCCTTCACGCCATAATGCCGTTTCACTGCGCTCTCCAGAAGGTCGCCGAACTGCGCCGCCAGGCCTATGCCGGCGGCCACCGGCAGGATGTGCGGCAATATTCCCCCATGCAGGGCCAGCGCCGCCGCGGCGCCGGCGGCCATCGCGGCAACCAGGCCGCCGGCCGCCCCGGACCATGTCTTGGCCGGCGAGATGCGGGGCGCCAGTTTCGGCCCCCCGACCAGGCGCCCCGCCGCATAGGCGCCGATGTCGCTGGCCCAGACCACCAGCAGCAGGAACAGCACGTTGGCGCGGCCGGCATCGCCATCGCCGCGCAGCCAGGCAAGCGCCACCATGGCGAACCCCAGATAGGGGATGCCGGCGGCAAGGCTGGTGCGTCCGCCGAGGCGCCAGGCCAGCAGGAAACCGCCGGCGACCACGCCGAGAGCGATGACTTCATGGTTGAAACTCGCCACCATGCCGGCGGCGAGCACGGCGAGCGGAACCGCCGCGCCCTCGGGTGTGGCGAGGCGGCCGTCGCACAGCCGCACCCATTCCAGCGCCAGCCCGGCGGCGGCCAGGGTCAGCAGCGCCGTCCACCACCAGGCGCCAAGCCACAGGCAGGCCAGCGCCAGCGGCGCCAGCAGGGCCGCGGACGCGGCGCGCTTGCCCAGGTCGCTCCAGCGGAAGCGCCGGGCGACGCGGGTTGGCGCGACAGGGGGGATATCAGGCAGGCCGGGCACCGAAACGGCGCTCGCGGCGGGCATATTCGGCCAGCGCCTCGGCGAAATGGGTCGGGCCGAAATCGGGCCAGAGCACGTCGAGGAACAGCAACTCGGCGTAGGCGGACTGCCAGAGCAGGAAGTTGGACAGGCGCTGCTCGCCGCTGGTGCGGATGATCAGGTCAGGGTCGGGCATCGCCGAGGTGGAGAGCAGGCGGGAGAAGCTCACCTCGTCGATCAGGCCGGGGTCGACCAGACCCTCGCGGGCGGCGCGGGCGGCGGCACGGGCGGCGGCGACGATTTCGGCGCGGGCGCCGTAGGACAGCGCGAGGGTGAGGTTGAGGCGGGAATTGTCGGCGGTTTCCAACTCGGCCTGCTCCAGGTCGGCGACGATGTCGGGTTCGAAGCGGCTGCGATCGCCAATGAAGCGCAGCCTTATGCCCTCGCGCCTGAGCTCACGCACCTCGTTGCGCAGGTAGTGGCGCAGCAGGCCGGTGAGGTCGAGCACCTCGCCGGGGGGGCGGCGCCAGTTTTCGCTGCTGAAGGCGTACAGGGTGATCCAGCCGACGCCGTGCCGGACGGCGGATTCGACGATGCTGCGCACGGCCTGGGCGCCGGCGCGGTGGCCGGCCACGCGCGGCAGGCCGCGGGCCGCGGCCCAGCGGCCGTTGCCATCCATGATGATGGCAACGTGGCGCGGCGGCGGCGGATCGGCGACAGCCGGCGCGGCCGGCGCGTCAGGCATCCCCAGTTCCAGCGCAGCCTGCGTCCCGGCTGACACCTGTTTGCGCCCCAATCTCAGACCTGCTTGATTTCCTTGTCTTTCTCGACGAGGGCGTCGTCGATGCGCTTGATGTAGGAATCGGTGAGCTTCTGCACCTCCTCGGTCCAGTGCTTCTCATCGTCCTGGCTGATGGTTCCCTTTTTCTCCAGCGCGCGGGTCTGGTCCATGCCGTCGCGGCGCACCCCGCGCACCGCCACCTTGGCGCCCTCGGCGTAGCGGTGAGCGGCCTTGGACAGTTCGACGCGGCGTTCGCCGGTCAGCTGCGGAATGGGCACGCGGACCAGCTGGCCGTCGGCGGCGGGGTTGAGGCCGAGGCCGCAATCGCGGATAGCGATCACCACCGCGTTGACCAGGCTGCGGTCCCACACCTGCACGGTGAGCATGCGCGACTCGGGCACGGCGATGGTGCCGACCTGCGGCAGCGGCACTTCGCTGCCATAGGCGGCCACGCGCACCGGCTCCAGCAGGCCGGGGCTGGCGCGGCCGGTGCGCAGGCCGGCGAATTCGCGCTTGAGCGTTTCCAGCGCGCCGTCCATGCGGCGGGTAAGGTCCTGCTTCAGGTCGTTCAGATCGGTCGCCACCGCAACCTCCTTCGTGGTTCAACCGCCCGGCATGGTGCGTCAGGGCAGCTCGACAATGGTGGTGAACCGCCCCTCGCCGCGCATGACCTGCGCAAAGGCGCCGGGCGCGTGGATATTGAAGACGATGATGGGCAGACGATTCTCCCGCGACAGGCTGATGGCGGACGCATCCATCACGCCCAGATCGCGCGCGAGCACGTCAAGGTAGGTGAGTTGCTCATAGCGTTCCGCCGCCGGGTCCTTGCGCGGGTCGGCCGAATAGACGCCGTCAACCTGGGTTCCCTTCAGCAGAGCGTCGCAGCCCATCTCGGCGGCGCGCAGGGCGGCGGCGGTATCGGTGGTGAAGAACGGGTTGCCGGTGCCGGCGGCGAAGATCACCACCCGCCCCTTCTCCATGTGGCGCTCGGCGCGGCGGCGAATATAGGGCTCGCAGACGCTGGCCATGGGAATGGCGGACTGCACGCGGGTGGGCACGCCGCGCTTTTCCAGCGCGTTCTGCATGGCCAGCGCGTTCATCACCGTGGCCAGCATGCCGATGTAGTCGGCCTGGGCACGGTCCATGCCGGCCGCCGCCACCGAGACGCCGCGGAAGATGTTGCCGCCGCCGATCACCAGGCAGACCTGCACGCCCATGCCCACCACATCGGCGATGTCGCTGGCGATGCGCACCACCGTCTCGGTGTCGAGACCATAGTCGCGCCGGCCCATCAGGGCCTCGCCCGACACCTTCAGCAGGACGCGCTTATGGGTGGGTGTCAGGCTCATCGTTCCGTGGGTGTTGGGTGCAGAGGGCCGGTGCGGCGGCAAGCTAGCGGCGGCAAGCTACAGGGGCGCCTCGCGCGGGACAAGGGAGGCAAAGGACCGGCCACGCAGGCTACCCGCGCGTGCCGGCCCCGCCCACGAGGTCAGTCGGTTGGCGGCTTGGGGGGAATGCCGGCGGCGGCGGCCACCTCGGCGGCGAAGTCGCCGTTATGGCGGTCGATGCCTTCGCCGAGCTGAAAGCGAACGAAATCCGACAGCTTGGCGCCGGCCTTCTTCACCACCGCGCGCACCCGGGACTCGCCGTCATGCACCCAGACCTGCTCCAGCAGCACCACTTCCTCATAGTATTTGCGGATGCGGCCCTCGACCATCTTCTCGATGATGGCCTCGGGCTTGCCGGAGGCGCGGGCCTGCTCGGACAGCACCGCCTTCTCGCGCTCCAGGGCGGCGGGATCGACGGCGTCGATGTCCAGCGCCTCGGGGCGGGTGGCGGCCACGTGCATGCCGACCTGCCGGCCGAGGGTTTCCAGCGTGGCGAGTTCCGACGTGCCCTCGACGGCGACGAGCACGCCGATCTTGCCCAGCCCCGGCTTGACCGCGGCGTGCACATAGGTGGCCACCACCCCCTGCGCCACCGTCAGCACGCGGGCGCGGCGGATGTTGAGGTTCTCGCCGATGGTGGCGACGAGCTGGGTAAGTTCCTCGGCGACCGTGCGGCCGGTGCCCGGGAAGGGCGCCGCCCTGATGGCCTCGACATTCTCGCCCACGTCCAGGGCGATCTTCGCCACCTCGGCGACGAAGCCCTGGAAGGTCTCGTTGCGGGCGACGAAGTCGGTCTCGGCGTTGACCTCCACCACGGCGGCCCGGTTCGGCGCCGAGGCGACACCGATCAGCCCCTCGGCGGCGACCCGGCCGGACTTCTTGGCGGCGGCGGACAGGCCCTTCTTGCGGAGCCAGTCGATCGCCGCCTCCATGTCGCCGTCGGCCTCGGTCAGCGCCTTCTTGCAGTCCATCATGCCTGCGCCGGTCCGCTCGCGCAGATCCTTCACCAGCGCGGCCGTGATCTCGGCCATGTTCCTATTCTCCTTTGTCGTGCTCAGGCGGCCGGCAGGGCCGGCTGGCTCAGGCGGCCGGCAGGGCCGGCTGGGGCTCGATCTCGGGCAGCACTTCGGGGGGCAGTTCCTCGTCGCCGCCGATGTCGCGGCCGGAGGCGATCATCTCGGCGGAAATGCCGTCCAGCACCGCGCCGGCGATCAGGTCGCAATACAGGGTGATGGCGCGGATGGCATCGTCGTTGCCGGGAATCGGGTAGGTGACGCCGACCGGGTCGGAATTGCTGTCGAGCACGGCGACCACCGGGATGCCGAGCTTGTTGGCTTCCTCGACCGCCAGCTTTTCCTTGTTGGTGTCGATGATGAACAGGATGTCGGGCAGCCCGCCCATGTCCTTGATGCCGCCGAGGGCGCGTTCCAGCTTCTCGCGGTCGCGGGTGATGTCCAGCACCTCTTTCTTGGTGAGACCCTGGGTGTCGCCGGACAGCATGTCGTCGATCTGGCGCAGGCGCTTGATGCTGCCGGTGATGGTTTTCCAGTTGGTCAGCATGCCGCCGAGCCAGCGGTGGTTGACGTAGTACTGGCCGCTGCGCTTGGCGGACTCGGCCACGTATTCGGCGGCGGCGCGCTTGGTGCCCACGAACAGCACGCGCCCGCCAGCGGCCACCACGTCGCGCACCGCGCGCAGCGCGCGGTCGAGCATCGGCACGGTCTGCTGCAGGTCGATGATGTGGACCTGGTTGCGCACGCCGAACAGATACGGCGCCATGCGCGGGTTCCAGCGCCGGGTGTGGTGGCCGAAATGCACGCCGGCTTCGAGCAGCTGGCGCAGGGTGAATTCGGGCATCGCCATGAGCGTGACCTTTCCTTCCGTCCGGTTGAGCCTCCGCAGGGCCGGCATGCCGAAGCGGCACCGGATCCGGGCCTGACGTATCAGGCCGGAAAGGCGCCCTGCGTGTGAATTACCGGCGGCGCGTGCCACCGGCGGGCGGGATATGGCGGAAGCCGGGGCGGGATGCAAGCGCGGGGTGGCACCGCAAGCGGGCCGAAAGCTTGTGAAGCTATCGAGCCGGCGCATGAACGCCCGTTCATACCGGCGGTTTTTCTGGATCGCCGGGCGCCGCGCGGGCATTCTTTCACGGGATTCTTAACCGACATCCTGGCACTTGTGTCGCTTGGCTTGACGCATGGGGGCGACCCCGCCACACGGCCGTCATCACAACGCGGGATCAACGACATGGCTTGCGCCCGGCCCCGGGTTTCCATCCGCACCGCCGGTCCGGCATGAACGGCCGGGCGGTTTTGCTGCTGTGCCTGGTGGCCGGGCTGGCCGGCGGTGCCGCCTGGTGGCTGCACGCCGCGCCGGTGCCGGCACCGGCACCGGCGCTCGCCGCCCAGCCATTCGGCGGCGGGGCATTCGGCGGCGGGGCACTCGGCGTCGGCGCGCTCGGCCGCGTCGAGCCGGCCAGCCGCATTCGCCGGCTCGCCCCGCCCGGCGGTTTTGCGGTCACCCGGGTGGACCGGCTGCTGGTGGAGGAAGGCCAGACCGTGGCCGCCGGGGACCTGCTGGCAACCTTCGCCGATGCCGCCCAGAAGGACACCGCGGTGGCCCAGGCCGAGGCGGCGCTGGCCGAGGCGACCGCCACCCTCGCGCGGGTGCGCGCGGCCGGGCGCCCCTCGGAAATCGCCGCCCAGCGCGCCCGCATCGCCGCACTGGCCTTCGCCGAGGAGATCGACCGGCGCGACGCGGTGCGCGCCGAACGGCTGGTGCCGACCGGCGCCGGTCCCGAGGCGACCGCCGAGCGCGCCCGTTTCGCCGCGTCGCGCAGCGCCGCCGGGCGGGCCGAGGCCGAGGCCCAGCTGGAGACGCTGCTTCGCCCCCGCCCCGAGGACGTGGCGGTGGCCGCGGCGCAGCTCGCCAGCGCCCAGGCCCAGCTTGGGCACGCCCGCGCCGATGCGGCGCTGTCGCGGGTGGTGGCACCGATTGCCGGCACTGTGCTGAAAATCTACGCCCGTCCCGGCGACCAGGTGGGCAATGACGGACTGCTCGACATCGCCAACCTCGACCAACTGGACGTGGTGGCGGACGTGTATGAAACCGACCTGCCGCGCCTGCGCGAAGGCGCCGCCGCCCAGGTGATCGTGCCGGGCGAGGCGCAACGGTTCGGCGCCGTCCTGCGCGAGCTTGGCTGGCAGGTGCGGCGCACCACCCAGGCCGGCACCGATCCGGTGGCGGCGGTGGATTCCCGCACCGTGGAGGTGCGGCTGACGCTGGACCCGAACGGGCGGGCGGCGCTGCAACGGCGGCTCAACATGCAGGTGCAGGTCGTCATCCAGCCATGACCCTATTGGAACAGGAAGGTCGGGGGTCCCCGCCGCCCGCCACCCCGCCGGACGCCGGCCGGTCTCCCGGCCCGGTCGCCTGGAAGGAAAGCGAGATCAATCGGCTCCCCGACCTTCAACCGCAGCCCCCCCAGGTCGTCGCCGCCGACCCGCGGCGGGGCCGGGTGCGCGCCTCGCCGGCCTTCATCCTGCCGGTGCGGCTGGCCTGGCGCCAGTTGCGCGCCGGCCGGACCCGGCTGGCCTCGGCGATCGCCGGGGTGATGTTCGCCTGCGTGCTGGTGTTCATGCAGCTCGGGTTCCGCTCCGCTTTGTTCGACAGCGCCACCAACCTGCCGCAGGCCATGCGCGGCGAGCTGTTCCTGGTTCATCCGCTGACCCAGGCGCTGTTCCGCACCGAGGCGATGCCGCGCAGCCGCGCCTACCAGGCATTGGCGGTGCCCGACGTGGTCAGCGCCGTGCCGATCTATTTCGGGCAGGCGAACTGGCGGAACGCCGATAACGGCCGAAGGCGCGCGGTGCAGCTGATCGGCTTCGACGCCGAGGCCGGGGCGGTGGCGTTTCCCGGGCTGGCTGGCCTGGTGGACGCCTTGAAGCAGCCCGACACGGTGGCGTTCGACCGCCGTTCGCGCCCTGAATTCGGCGACGTGGCAGGCAGGCTGGCGCGCGAGGGACCGTTCGAGGCGGAACTGGGCAGCCGGCGGGTGACGGTGGTTGGCACGGTGGAGCTGGGACCGAGCTTCGCCGCGGACGGCAATGTGGTGCTCAGCGAGACCAATTTCCGCCGGGTGATGACGCGGCGCGTGGCCAGCAACGCCGACCTGATCGCGCTGCGGCTGCGCCCCGGCGCGGACGTGGACGCGGTGAAACGGCAGTTGGCGGCGGCGCTGCCCGGCGACGTGCTGGTGGTGACCCAGGCTGAACTGGTGGCGTGGGAGCGGCGCTACTGGGAAAACGGAACGGCGATCGGGTTCATCTTCGCCTTCGGCAGCATCATGGGGCTGATCGTCGGCATGGTCATCGTCTATCAGATCCTGTTCACCGATATCGCCACCCATTTGCGCGAATATGCGACGCTGAAGGCGATGGGGTTCTCGCAGGGCTACCTGCGCCGGGTGGTGATGGGGGCGGCGCTGATTCTGGCGCTGCTGGGCTTCCTGCCGGGCACGCTGCTGTCGGTGGGGCTGTACCGCCTGCTGGCGGGGGCCACCTTCCTGCCGCTGTACATGGACCCGTCGCGCGCGGCGATGGTGTTCCTGCTGATCTTCGGCATGTGCGCGAGCGCCGGGCTGCTGGCCATGCGCAAGCTGCGCGAGGCCGACCCGGCGGACATGTTCTGATGCGCCCGCCGATCGACCTGGCCGATGTGTGTTACGCCTATGGCAGCGGCGAGCTGGCCCGGCCGGTGCTGCGCGATGTCTCGCTTTCCGTCGGCCCGGGCGAGATCGTGCTGCTGACCGGCCCCTCCGGCAGCGGCAAGACCACGCTGCTGACGCTGATCGGCGCGCTGCGGGCGATGCAGGCGGGCAGCGCGGCGGTGCTCGGCCAGCAACTCATGGGCGCCCGCGAGGCCGAGCGGGTCGGCCTGCGCCGGCGGATCGGCTTCATCTTCCAGAACCACAACCTGCTGGGCTTCCTGACCGCGCGGCAGAACGTGGCGATGACGCTGGAGCTTGAACCCGGAACCACCGAGCAGGACCGGCTGGCGCGCGCCGGCGCCATGCTGAAGGCGGTGGGGCTGGGCGAGCGGGCCGACGCGCTGCCGGCGAAGCTCTCCGGCGGGCAGCGCCAGCGCGTGGCGGTGGCGCGGGCGCTGGTCGGCGGCCCCGGGCTGGTGCTGGCCGACGAGCCGACGGCGGCGCTGGACCGGCAGACCGGGCATGAGGTGATGGCGCTGCTGCGCGACCTGGCCAAACAGCGCGGGGTGCCGATCCTGATGGTGACGCATGACCCGCGCATCCTGGATCTGGCCGACCGGGTGGTGGCGATCGAGGATGGGCGGGTGGTGACGGGGTAAGGAAAGCCAGGGCGTAAGGCAGAGGGGGCGCCGCCCTACAAATCCTCCACCCGATCCACCCCCGGCAGCACCTTCAGCGCCTGCGCCAGCCTGGGCGAGACATTGAATCCGCCCGGCAGGGTGATCTCGACATCCTGTTCGGCATCGAGTCGCGGCACCAGTATCACCCGGCCGCGGCCCCGGCCCTCGCGTTCCAGCAGGGCGCGGATATGCGGCACTACCTCGGTCTTTTGCAGCCACACCCGCATGCCCGCCCCGGCCTGCGACGCCGCTTCGTCCAGCGGGGCAACCTCGTGCGCGGTGATGCGCAGCGCCTCGCCTTCCAGGCGGATGTCGGCGGTAACCAGAACCGACGCGCCGGCGGTGAGCAGCTCGCGCGCGCGCGCCAGCACTTCCGCAAAGCAGGTGACCTCATAGGAGCCGCCGGCATCGGACAGGCGCACCCAGGCCATGCGGCTGCCGGTGCGGGTGATCCTTTCCTTGCAGGCAATGACGCTGCCGGCGAGCTTCACCCGGGCCGGGCCGGACTGGGCGCGGGTCTCCAACTGGTTGCTGGCGAGCACGCCCAGCCGGCGCAGCGCCGCCCCATAGGCGTCGAGCGGGTGGGAGGTGAGGTGAAAGCCGATCGCCTCGGCCTCGAAGCCGAGCCGCTCCATCGGATCCCAATCCGGAACATCGGGCAGACTCAGGGGTTCCGGCTTGCCGGTGCCGCCGAACAGGCCGGTCTGGCCGCTTTCGCGCTCCTCGGCGCTGGCGTGGGCGCGGCGCAGGATGGTCTCGGCGGCGCCGAAAACGCGGGCGCGGCTGGCATCCAGGCTGTCGAAGGCGCCGGCGCGAACCAGGTTTTCCAGTTGCACGCGGTTGATCTGTTTCGCGTCCACGCGGGCGGCGAAATCGGCCAGGTCGGCAAACGGGCGGGCGCCGCGCGCCGCCGTCACCGCCTGCATCGCCGCCATGCCGACCCGCTTCACCGCGGCCAGCGCATAGCGGATGCACAGCTTGCCGTTGTCGCCGTCCTCCAACTGGAAATCGGCGCCGGAGTGGTTGATGTCGGGCGGCAGCACGGCAATGCCCATGCGCGCCGCCTCCTGGCGCAGCGCCGCGAGCTTGTCGGTGTTGCTGATGGCCAGCGACATGCAGGCGGCGAGGAACGCCTCCGGGTGGTTCGCCTTCATCCAGGCGGTCTGGTAGGAGACCAGCGCATAGGCGGCGGCGTGCGAGCGGTTGAAGCCGTAATCGGCGAATTTGGCCATGAGGTCGAACACCTCCTCGGCCTTGGCCGGGGGGATGCCGCGGGCGGTGGCGCCGTCCACGAAGATTTTCCGCTGGGCTTCCATTTCGGCGTGGATTTTCTTGCCCATCGCCCGGCGCAGCAGGTCGGCCGCCCCCAGGCTGTAGCCCGCCATCTTCTGGGCGATCTGCATGACCTGTTCCTGGTACACCATGATGCCGTAGGTCGGCGCCAGGATGTCGCGGATGTCCTCGTGCGGCGGCTCCCATTTCTCGCCGTGCTTGCGCTGGCAATAGGCGGGGATGTTGGCCATCGGCCCCGGCCGGTACAGCGCGCCGGCGGCGATCAGGTCCTCCAGGCAGTCGGGACGCATCTGCCGGAGCACGTCGCGCATGCCCTGGCTTTCAAACTGGAACACCCCGCCGGCATCGCCGCGCTGGAGCATCTCGAAAGTGGGCTTGTCGTCGAGCGGCAGCCGGTCGAGATCGACCTCGATGTTGCGCGCGTGCAGGAAGCCGACGGCGCGCTGAAGGATGGTCAGCGTGGTCAGGCCGAGGAAGTCGAACTTCACCAGCCCCGCCTGCTCGACATATTTCATCGAGTACTGGGTCACCAGGAAATCGGATTTCGGGTCGCGGTAGATCGGCACGAGTTCGGTCAGCGCGCGGTCGCCGATGACCACGCCGGCGGCGTGGGTGCTGGCATGGCGGTACAGGCCCTCGATCTGCAGAGCGATTTCCAGCAGGCGGCGCACCGCCTCGTCGTCGCGGCGCAGCTGCTGAAGCTTGGGCTCGCCATCCACCGCCTGTTGCAGGGTTACCGGCTTGGCCGGGTTGTTGGGGATCAGCTCGGCGACCTTGTTGACCTGCCCGAAGGGCAGCCCCAGCACGCGGCCGACGTCGCGCACCGCGGCGCGGGCCTGCAACTTGCCGAAAGTGATGATCTGGGCCACCCGGTCGCCACCGTATTCGCGGCGCACATAATCGATGACCTCGTCACGCCGCTCCTGGCAGAAATCGATGTCGAAATCGGGCATCGACACCCGCTCGGGATTGAGGAAGCGCTCGAACAGCAGGGAAAAGCGGATCGGGTCGAGGTTGGTGATGGTCAGCGCCCACGCCACCACCGATCCGGCCCCGGAGCCGCGGCCGGGACCCACCGGAATGCCCTGCCCCTTGGCCCACTGGATGAAATCGGCGACGATGAGGAAGTAGCCGGGGAAACCCATCCTGGCGATGACATCGAGCTCATAGGCCAGACGCTCGCGGTAGATGGCGCTGGTGGCCGCGTCGGCCTGCATGGCGGCGAGGCGGCGTTCCAGGCCCTCGCTGGCCATGGCGCGCAGGGTTTGGTCCTCGCTGCTGCCGGGGCGGACCTTCGGGCAGACCGGCAGCAGCGGCTTGCGGGTTTCCGCCATCACCGCGCAGCGGCGGGCGATGGCCAGCGTGTTGTCGCAGGCGTCGGGCAGATCGGCGAACAAGGCGCGCATGACCGGGGCGGGCTTGAACCAGTGCTCCGGGGTGACGCGGCGGCGGTCGCGCTCGGACAGCAGGCGGGCCTCGGCGATGCAGAGCAGGGCGTCGTGCGCCTCGTGCATCTCGCGTTTGGCGAAGAAGCAGTCGTTGGTGGCGGCCAGCGGGATGTGCGCGGCGTCGGCCAGGGTGATGAGGCCCGGCTCGATGGCCTGTTCCGCCGGCAGGCCGTGGCGGTGCAGTTCCATCACCGTGCGGTCAGGGAAGGCTTCGGCCAGGCGGGCCAGCAGATGTTCGGCCTCCTGCTTCTGGCCTTCCGCCAGCAGGCGGGCGAGCGGTCCCTGGGTGCCGCCGGTGAGCAGGATGAGGCCGGCGGCATGATCGAAAATGCGGCCCAGCGGCAATTGCGGCTTCAGCCCGGGATCGGTCTCCAGGAAGCCGGCGGAGGAGAGGCGCTGAAGGTTGGCGAAACCCTCGGCGGTCTGGGCCAGCAGCAGCACCGGGTCGGGGGGAAGGCGCGGATTGTCCTCCCGCGCGATGGCGATCTGGCAGCCGATGATGGGCTGCACGCCTTTGGCCGTGCAGGCATGGGAGAATTCGAGCGCGCCGAACAGATTGCCGGAATCGGCGATGGCAACCGCCGGCATGGCGGCGTCCTTCGCCAACGCGGCGATCTTGTCGGCCTTGATGGCGCCTTCGCTGAGCGAATAGTTGGAATGGACGCGAAGATGGACGAAATCGGCGTGGGACATGGCCGGGGTGTACCGCCTGCGGCGAGTCGACGGAAGCCGCGCTTGCGTTCGGCGCGGCGGTTGACCGGACGGCCCGCCGCGACGACATGTGGCGGCCGTCCCGGGAGAACCGCCGCCATGTTCCGTCGCCGCATGCTTGCCCTGTCGATATGTGCCGGCATCGCCACGCCTTCACTCGCGCTGGCGGGGGACCGCCCGTTGCTGTCGGCGGCCCATGACGTCGCCATCACCTATCGCCTGCTCGGCCCGCGACCCGGCATCCTGCACATGAGCATCCAGGCCAGCACCGGGCTGGCGCGGGTGGAAGGTCCCATCCTGCACGGCTACGGCATCGTCGACCGCAAGGCCCAGCGGATGACGCTGGTGATGACCGAGCAGCACATCTATCTGGAAATCCCGGCCGCCGCGGCGCAGCTGCGCTTGCCTGAGCTCGACCCGTCGGCGCGATTCACCCGCCGTGGCACGGAAACGATCGCCGGCCGGCGCTGCACGAACTGGGACTATGCCAGCGACCACGTCACCGGCGGTGCCTGCATCACCGATGACGGCGTCATGCTGCGGGTCCATGACAGCAGCGGCCAGCGCGGGATCGAGGCGACCGAGGTCACCTATGTCTCCCGGCCGGACGCCGATTTCCACCCGCCGGCCGGCTTCATCCAGCAGAAATTGCCGCAGATCAGCGGCCTCGCCCTCCCCCTCCCCCTCCCGGGCGGGGTGGCGCCGCGCTGAGGCGTTACAGGCCCACCACCCGCCCCTCGCGCAGGGTGACCGTGCGGTCCATGCGGGCGGCAAGCTCGGGATTATGCGTGGCGATCAGCGCCGCCACGCCCTGGGCACGCACCGTGCGCAGCAATTCCTCGAACACCGAGGCCGCCGTGCCCACGTCCAGATTGCCGGTGGGTTCGTCGGCCAGCAGCACCCGTGGGGCATTGGCCATGGCCCGCGCAATCGCCACCCGCTGCTGCTCGCCGCCGGAGAGCTTGCCGGGTGGATGCTCCATCCGCGCGCCCAGCCCGAACGATTCCAGCAATCCCCGCGCCCGTTGCTCGGCGGCCTGGCGCGGCTTGCCGGCGATCATCAGCGGCAACAGGACGTTCTCAAGGGCGGAAAACTCGCCGAGCAGATGATGGAATTGATACACGAAGCCGATGCCGTCGCGGCGGATCGCCGTGCGCTCGGCATCGCCCAGCGCGCCGGCATCGCGGCCACCGACCAGGACCCTGCCGCCATCCGGCTTTTCCAGCAGCCCGGCCAGATGCAGCAGCGTGGATTTGCCGGTACCCGACGGCGCCACCAGCGCCACGATCTCGCCAGCCCGCAGCGCCAGATCGGCGCCGCGCAGCACCCGCAACTCGCCGGCGCCGCCGCGAAACGTCCGCACCACGCCGCGCAGTTCCAGCGGGGGGGCATCACTCACTGCGCAACGCCTCGACCGGGTCGGTGCGCGCCGCCCGCCAGCTTGGATACAGCGTCGCCAGCAGCGACAGCACCAGCGCCATCCCCACCACCTGCGCCACCTCGTGCCACTGCACCACCGCCGGCAGGCGGGAGAGGAAATATACCTCCGGGTTGAACAGGTTGGTCCCGGTCAGCCCCTCCAGCCAGTGGCGGATCGTTTCAATGTTCAGGCAGAACACGATGCCCAGCAGCGCCCCGGCAAGCGTCCCCGCCACGCCGACGCTGGCGCCGCAAAGCAGGAAAATGCGCATGATCGACCCCTGCCCCGCCCCCAGCGTGCGCAGCACCGCAATGTCGCGCGTCTTGTCCTTCACCATCATGATCAGCGACGACACGATGTTGAACGCCGCCACCAGGATGATCAGCGTCAGGATCAGGAACATCACGTTCCGCTCAACCTCGACGGCGGCGAAGAAACTGTTGTTGCTCTGCGTCCAATCCACCACCCGCACCGGCTGCCCGGCCAGCGCCGCGCGGATGGCGCGGCTGACGCCCTGCACGCGGTCGGGATCGGCGGTGATCACCTCGATCTGGCTGGCCGCGTCCGGCTGGCGGAAAAACACCTGCGCCGCCTCCAGCGGCATGAACACGAAGCCGGTGTCGGCCTCGTTGAAGCCGACCTGGAACACCGCCACCACCTTGTAGGCGCGGATGCGCGGGATGTTGCCCACCACCGTCGCCTGGCCCTGCGGCGAAATCAGCTCCAGCCGGCTGCCCACGCCCAAACCCAGCCGCTGCGCCAGCCCGACACCGATCGCCACCGCATCATCGCCGCCGAACCCATCCAGCGAACCACCCAGAATGTGGTCCGACACCACCGATATCCGCCTGAGATCGGCCTGACGCACCCCGCGCACCAAACCGCCAAGATACGCCCCGCCCCGCTCGGTGGTCAGGCCAACCTGACCCTCGACCACCGGCATGGCCGCCACCACCCCGGGAACCGCCTTGATGCGCGCCGTCACCGCATCGAAATCCACCAGCGGCGCCCCCGCCGCATACACCCCGAGATGCCCGTTCAGGCCGAGAATGCGACCCATCAACTCGATACGAAACCCGTTCATCACACTCATGACAATGATGAGCGTGGCAACCCCCAAGGCAATGCCAATCAAGGAAAACCCGGCGATGACCGAAACAAACCGCTCGCCCCGACGAGCCCGCAAATAACGGCCGGCAACCGCCCGCTCGAACGCATTGAACATGGGTCAGGTCCCCAGAAGCCGGGGCTTTGCCCCGGACCCCACCAGGGGCTTTGCCCCTGGACCCCACCAAGGGCCGACGGCCCTTGGAACCCGTTCGTTTAGAGGGTTGTTGGGAGAGGGGGGTGAGGAGATGTTTCGACATCTCCTC
>Ga0302319_10003237_pt1 | contig 34321 bp, 20 predicted proteins | sample Bog_T0_2_FD_203319 | JGI IMG/M metagenome (GOLD analysis project Ga0302319, IMG submission 203319) | Peat permafrost microbial communities from Stordalen Mire near Abisko, Sweden - Bog_T0_2 | ecosystem: Environmental > Terrestrial > Soil > Wetlands > Peat | place: Sweden: Abisko, Stordalen Mire...
TGTTGATTTAAAAACTCATTTGAACCAAATGCGGACGAGGACGAAGACCCTTTCCGCGCGAATCGCCTGGTGGACGCCGGCATTTCTACTGCTCGTCCTCCTGGCTGTGCCGGCTCATGCCCAGTTCCGGACATCCATCCAGGGTGTTGTGACGGACCCGAATGCAGCAGTCATTCCGGGCGCAACCCTTACCCTCACTGACCTGGCAACCAACAAGGCGATTGTTCAAACAAGCAACGGAGAAGGCGTCTTCAACTTCAACGCCCTGCCTGCCAGCCACTTCACTCTGGTTGTCGAGCAGCAGGGGTTCAAGAAAAAGATTCTCAACGATCTGCAGTTGATTCCCGAGCAGCCGAACGCATTGAACGTGCAGCTGGAGCTTGGCTCAGTAACGCAGTCGGTCTCCGTGAATGCCTCCCTCGCGCCGGCCATGGATACGCAAACCGCAAACATCGGTAGCACTGTCAGCAGCAACGATATCGATCACATGCCCGCCTTTCAGCGCGATGTCTTCACGCTCGTCCAACTGGCCCCTGGGACGGTGAGCGATGGATCGCAGGGTGGCGGCGGCGGAACCTACAACACGACCTCCGCGACGTGGCAGGGACCGAACGGCTCGGGCACTAATGGGCAGGCCCCAACAGAAAACGGCATCCTGGCCAACGCCAATGGCGCCGAGTACTCGACAAACAGCGTAGCGATCGACGGCATCAATGTTGTCAGCGCAGTCTGGGGTGGAACCAGCATCATCACGCCAGACCCCGACTCCGTGGCCAGCGTGCGCATCGTGACCAACGATTACGATGTTGAAAATGGCCGCTTCAGCGGCGTCCAGACGATCGTCACTTCCAAAAGCGGCACCAATCAACTCCATGGGAGCGCCTTCTTCGGCGCTCACCGTCCAGGTTTGAATGCGTACCAGCATAGGATCGTTGAACCGGATATCCCCAACGGCACCAATCCACAAAGGGACACGCAAGACTTCAATCAGTATGGCGGAAGCGTTGGCGGTCCAATATGGAAGAACAAGGTCTTTGCCTTCTTCGACTTTGAGTCCGTGCCGAATCACTCGAACAACGTCGGGTCCGGTTGGTATGACACTCCGGCTTTCGATGCTCTGGCGCCTTCGGGAAGCATCGCCTCGAAGTACCTGACTTACACGGGATCGGCAGTCGCCTCAACGGGCACTATCACCACAACCTGCCAAGCTCTTGGTCTCGTGGAAGGTACGAACTGTCATGCCGTCACGGGGGGCCTGAACATTGGTTCGCCGCTCACCTCCACGCTCGGCACGCAGGATTTGACAGCGAAGAATACAATTGCCAGTCCCGGCATAGGTAACGGTCTGTCGACCGTTGCCGATATTGCGGAATATATTACGTCCACGCCCTTCACCTCCTATTACAGGCAGTGGAACGGACGCTTGGATGCCGATGTGACTGGCAAGGATCACCTGTCGTTCGCTATTTACTGGGTACCGCAGGGCAATACGTCTTACAACGGTCCGGCGCGCGCCTACGATTTCTTCCATCACGATCAGGTGAACCAGGCGACTTCACTGATCTGGAACCATACCTTTACCCCGACCCTGCTCAATGAGGCGCGCGTCAATGCTGCCGGATGGCGTTGGAACGAACTTACCGACAATCCCCAGCGGCCGGTTGGTCTGCCCTCGGACAATATCAATGTACTTGGCCTCCAGTCGTTTGGGGCCGGTCCCGGAAGCCATCTGAATCAGTGGACCTATGGCTACAAGGACGTATTGACCAAGGTGCTGAACCGGCACACCGTCAAAGCCGGCGGCGAGTTCACAAGGCTGTATTATCTCAACAACTCGATCAACGCCCCCTCATACAACTTCTTTGATATCTGGGATTTTATGAACGATGCTCCGATGGCGGAAGGCGGAGATTTCAACGCGAGCACGGGGTTTCCCAACGAGATACGCGACGATGACAGGCAGAATATGTTTGGTCTATTCGTTCAGGACGAATGGAAACTTAGTCCGAATCTCACGGTTAATGGCGGGCTGCGTTACTCATACTTCGGTTCGCTCTATGACAAACAGGGCAATATTGGCGTATCGAGTTTTGGCAGCGGAGCCGCCTTGCTTACCGGAATGACCATCAAGACAGGTGGAAACCTCTGGACTCCCCAGAAGGGAAACTTCGGACCGCAGCTGGGATTCAACTGGGCTCCGACGTACTTCCAGAGCAAGATGGTGGTGCGTGGCGGCGCCGGAATGGTCTTCAACCAGGAGGAAATTGCGCTAACAGCGAACTCAGCAAATAATCCTCCAACCGGAGCCTACTACTATTTTGGCAATTCTACGGCGCCCAACACTATCGATAATCGAATAGTGTATGCGCTTTCCAGCAGTCCCACTTCTCTTGCCGGCTTTCCGTCGAACCACAATACCATTACCACCTACAACTCGAGCAATCTTCCAGTCAACGGAGGCGCTACGGTAACCGCTTATCCGAGCACCATCCCGACGCAATATGCCTATCACTACTCGCTGGAAGCCGATTACACTGTCGGCCCCCAATGGGTGGCGACCCTGGGGTATGAAGGCAGTCAGACGCGGCACATGGTTGCTGAGATTCGAAACTACAATGCAATCGCGGCGATTCAGGGGCTGGCCATGAACCCGCTAGTACAACAGGTGGACTACTACGCGAATGGCGGCAGCGGAAACAACAATGCCATGTTATTGGAAATGAAGCACGAGATGGCTCATCATTTCTCTGCCGACGCCCAGTTCATGTGGAGCAGGAGCATGGACAACGCTTCGGGCCCCTATCAGAATTACGATTTTCTCTTCGATTCAAAGAAAGAGTGGGGGCGTTCCGACTTCGACGTGCGCAGGTCGCTCAAACTCATTGCGGTCTGGCAACCGGTGATCTTCCACGGCAGCAACACCTGGATGGAAAAGATTGCTGGCGGATGGACGGTGAGCGGAATCGCTAACTTCCACACGGGCTTTGGCTGGACACCGAACTTTGGAACGGGGGACAATCTATACTGCAACCTTTGCGGCTACAATAACCTGCGTCCTTCCTATTCCGGAGGCGCGGGTAAGTCTACGAGCAACGCTGCCTTCGAATCCGGCAGCAACTTTGCGAATATTCTGACGGGACAAACCTCTACGACAGCCACGGTTAACGGGAATGCTGGAACTGTCGTTGCGTATTCCAACAAGTACTTCAGCGTTCCGAACTTCCAGCAGGCAATTACCTACACCTCCACCGGAACGGCGCCGGTAGCCAATGCCGGGCTTCCTCCGGCGCCTGGGCTTGCGCGTAACTCCTTTGCTGGTCCGGGCTACAAGGACCTCGATGCTTCGCTGACCAAAGCATTCGGCTTGCCGAAGATGCGGGTGCTGGGCGATGCGGCGAAACTTGAGATCCGTGCCGATTTTTTCAACTTCCTCAACAACACGAACCTTGATGCGCGCCAGATTAAACAGGACATTACCGCTTCGAACTTCGGGCAAGACACTGTGATCCTTGGATCGCGAACTGTCAGCTTCCAGGCGCGTTTCAACTTCTAACCTGTTCAACTGTTAACTACAAAAGGGTGCGCATTTTCATGCGCACCCTTTTTTGCAGTGAAGCTTTCCGGCATTATCTTACTTGCGTAACGTGCCAATTGCTCTAATCGTTCCCCTGCCCATGAGGCGCCTCAGTCCGCGGGGCCACATGGCCCGTGGACTTGCGCACCACCAGCTTGGGATAGACCGTGATGACGGCCGGGTGCGGGCGGGGCATATCGTCCCGAATGAGTCCCAGCAGCGTGCTTGCAGCGGCTTGTCCCATGGCCCGCAACGGCTGATGAATGGTGGTCAGCGGCGGGTTGTTGGTGGAAGCTGCCAGCACGTCGTCAAAGCCGAGCACCGACACGTCTTTGGGAACGCGCAGCCCTGCGTCGCGCAGCGCGACGATAGCCCCGATCGCCGTAATGTCGTTGAAGGCGAAGATCGCCGTGAAAGGCACCTTGGTCTCAAGCAGCTTCCGTGTCGCTTCAATGCCGGGTCCGAGACCGGGTTCCGGGCCTTGCAATTGCATCACCAGCCGTGGATCAACCTCAATGCTGAGGCTTCTAGCCACATCCACAATCGCCTGCCAGCGCAGGTCTGTATCCGAGCTGAAGGCCTGCCCCTTGATGAAGGCAATGCGCTTGTGTCCCAGCGTCTGAAGATGCGAGAGCGCCAGCCGCGCGGCCTGCTCGTGATGCAGTTCGATGTTGATCACCCCTGCGCGGCTTTTGTGACCTGATACCGAAACGAGCGGAACCGGTAGCTCTTCCTCGATTGCCGAATCGACAGCGATGATGCCTTCCACTGACCGTGCCAGCATCATGCGCGGATAGCCCTCCCGAAGGTCAGCACGGTGCCGGTGGCTGACGACAAAATAGAAGAATCCGTCTTTCAGCAGTTCATCCTCAATGCCGCTCAGCACCGCCGTCGAATAGCCATCGCTGATCTCCGGAACGATTACACCGATCGTGTAGCTTCGCTTCTGGCGCAGGCTCCTCGCGACGGAATTGGCTGTATAGCCATAAAGCGCGGCGGCATGAAGCACGCGCTGCTGCGTCTCTTCGGCAATGCGGTGCGCCGCTCCCGCACCGTTGACAATGCGCGACACGGTGGACTGAGAGAGTTCTAAAATCGCCGCGAACTCTTTCAGTGTTATCGGCTTCAGAGTTTTCTTCACCACGAGGTTATTCACCAAGGATAGCGCGCCCGGCCATGAAACAGCGGACAAAAGTACACAATTCCGCATGAACCGAGCGAAGCAAACCGAATTCGGGCACCATCCAGGTCAGCCCGCCAGCCCTTGCCCATGAAATCCTGCGCGCTGCATCCCGCACACACATTCCCGATTCCGCATGAATGTGCTCCACACCAGCCCGGATCGCAGATTCTCCGCCGCCACCACCGAGATTCCCTGATCGATCCCAAGCACATCCGCGTCATACCAGTTTGCGGCGGGATGAAAGGCGTTCACAAAACCGTAACGTCCCCAGGCTTGCTTTCCCCATTTCGAGCGCATTGCGCGCAAAACCGCAAGGCAATCAGCAGGCACAAAGGCCAGAGAACCTGCGGCGGCTGACGGAACAACCGTTCCATCGATGGGCCCCTGCGCGGGTGGTCCGCCCCAGGCGGTATAGCCGCCCTCTGAGTCTGAAGCCGTGATGCCCCAGTAGTCTTCGCCATACCACTCCGGATAAGAAAGGCAAAAAGCCTTGTGCGCGCGCGTCGCCGTGATCGAGTTAGCAAAGTAATCAGCGTAGCCGTCGCGCTTCCCGCGAAAGTCATACCAGGCCTGCGAATACTGATGCGTAAACAAAGGATCATTTCCGCTGATGTAGTTATATCCCTTGTAATGGATCACAGGCCGCGTGAAGTTATTCCAAAACCCTGGCGCCACCGGATGAGTGGGCGAACCAATCGCCAGCAGGTAAATCATCATTAACTCGCAATAGTGCTCCCACCGCGAGTGAAGGAAACCCGTTTCAGGCTTCCATCCCATGGAAAATGTCTTGCCACCATCTAGCATCCACGGCCAATCCACCCGCTCGTAAATCTGCTGTGCCAGCGATTGAATGCGCGGCTCATCAAAATACGCTCGCGCCGTCAGCACGCCGCATAGCAGGAGCGAAGTATCAATCGAGGAAAGCTCCACATCGCGATACCGCTCGCCAGTCTCGATATCCGTGAAGTGATAAAAGAATCCATGCACCTCCGGCATGGTGTTCAGGTGCCACTCAAGCGTCGTCTTCACACGCTCCACGATTTGCGCATGAGGCAGATAGCCGCGCCGGTCGGCAATGCACAGCGCAGTTAGTCCAAACCCTGTGCCGGCAATACTGGCCATGCGCCGCGGATCGCGCGCTCCACGCAGATCGTTCCGCGCTCGGTCCAGAACCTGCCCGGTCCTGGAGCTGGCTTGCTCCCAGAAGTACAAGCAACCCTGCCGCTCCAGATCGTCCAGGAAAGCTTCATCTTCTTTGGATATCTTCCACGGTTCGCTCTCAAAAGCGAGGCCTTGGGGCGTCAGAGCACATCCCGCAGCGCCGGCAACTGCGATCAGCATTTGCCGGCGGCTCATCATCCAGGTAAGGTTTGGCTCGGCCATTTAAATCAGTTAGTTCCTCATTTGCGAATGCAGGGCCTAATGAAAACCCGCTAACTGCATAGCGCTCACTGGCTCTGAATTGCTCATAAACGTGCTCCACACCAGCCCCGAGCGTACATTCTCCGCCATCAGCACTGAAATGCCCAGATCGATTCCCAGACAATCCGAGTTATACCACTTTGGAGAAGAATTGGAATTAAAAGCATCCACAAATCCATATCGTCCCCAGGCCTGCGCGCCCCAGTTAGACTTTAAAGCTTCCAGAACCTCAAGGCACTCGTTAGGTAAAAAGGCCAGCGAACCGGCAGCGGCGCAGGGAACTGCGGTTCCATCGATAGGCCCCTGTGCCGGCGGGCCGCCCCACGCAGTATATCCGCCCACATAATCCGAGGAAGTTATCCCCCAATAGCTCTCCGTATACCAGTTAGGATAAGTCATCCGGCAAAACGTCTCGTGGGCCTGCGTTGCGTAGATGGAATTCGTGAAGTAGTTGGTATACGCATCACTCTTGGTGCGGAAGTCGAACCACGCATGAGACCATTGGTGCGTGAACAGCGGATCGCTGTTACTGCTGATGTAAGTGTAACCCTCATAGGTCAGCGTCGGGCGCGCGATGTTCGCCCAGTAAGTCGCCGCAATGGGGTAAGTCGGCGAACCAATAGCCAGCAAATAGAGCGCCATCAGTTCGCAATAAGTATCGTAGCGCGAAGACGAGAAACCTGGATTCGCGGCCGTGGCCGGATACCAGGCCATCGCAAAAGTCTGTCCACCATTCAACATCCACGGCCAGTTCACGCGCTCATAAAGTTGCGTAGCCAGGGAAGTAATTGTCGCGTCCTTGAAGTAGGCGCGAGCCGCGAGAACCCCGCACATCAGCCACGCCGTATCTATCGAGGAGACCTCTGAGCCGGAGAGGGGCGCGCCCGTGTTCACGTCGTTGAAGTGATAAAAGAATCCATTTTCATTCTGCATGTTGTTCAAATGAAAACTCAGTGTGTTTTGCACCCGAGCCACAATCTGCGCGTGGGTCACGCCGGTCAGGTAGCCGCGCTGGTCAGCGATGCACAGCGCGGTCAACCCAAAGCCCGTGGCGGCAATGCTGGCCTGGGTGGTGGCGGGGTCTATCTGTCCGCTCAGATTGTTCGCCGCGTGGTCCAGCACTTGCCCAGTCACAGGGCTGGCCTGCTCCCAGAAGTAGAGACATCCCTGCTGTTCCAGAGCATCCAGAAAGCTCAAATCCGCCGCCGTAGGGCTGAAAACTCCCACCGGCAAGGAGGGAGGCGCGGGCGTAGTGGGAGGCGTCGTCGTCTGCCCGCCCCCTCCGCATCCCACCGCTGTCGCCATCACGCAGCCTGTTGCCGCGGCCATCGACTTGAGCGCCTGACGCCGGTCCATCATCCACAGGCCAGAGCCAGGAACAGGGCGCCATCCGTCGCTTCGTACAACCATCAAATCTCCTCCATGCCTCTGCGTCACAAGCCGGAACCTGGAGAATCAGAAAGCATTCATGCGCAATCGATTGTGCATGGGATATTCCTACCATTAGCCTCTTTCCGTGTCAAGGTGGCCCTGTCGGTCCAGTGCGCCTCCATCCAAGCAGGGGCGCCGCGTCTCAAGGCGCATGGCGAGGCTCAGCAATGCCAATCTGGCCCAATAAATCAGCGGAGAGGGTACGGGCTTAATCCCATACATAAGCCAAACAGAATCAACCGGACTTTATTGATCTGACAACTAAATGCCGTGCGTGTGCCCCACCCATTCCCGCGTTTTTCGCGGGAATGGGTGGGAAACCATGTCACTCTTTCCTCGCCGGATCAATAGTGCCTGAGGGAGAGTCTCAAAATTGACCCATTGCCAAGTGTCGTTTCCGTTTGACTGTTTACAAGCGCAGATGGTACAAAATCTCTAAGCGCAAACGATTGCGCAGCCGTCTGCAATTCCCCTCCCCCATGCCAGCGAGGAGGACAATCGCTTGCGGTGCTCCAGCAAATGCTTGTCCTAACCCGCTGGCAATCGGTGCGCGTTTCATTCAATCCGTCCCGGAGAAATCGTGTGTCGCATATGAATTCTCTACTTCGCAATTCTATTAGCCTCGTCCGTATGCCCGTCCCTGCTCCCGCAGCGAGCTCGCGCTTCCGCTTTGCCATCGCCTGCGCCGCACTCGTGGCATGCCTGGCGCCGATCGCGGCTACGCAGGCAACCACTCCCGCTCTTCGGCCCCACGCAACCCAGCTCCCGCATCCGTCAAACGCTCAGCTTGCCGATCCCGCGCTCGAGGCCCGTGTCAATCGCCTGCTCCACCAGATGACGCTCGAAGAGAAGATCGGGCAGCTCGTTCAATACAACGACACCGGCAGCGCTGCTGCCATATTGACGCCATCCGCAGCTCAGCCGAAAGCGAATAGCCTTGCCGCCGTGGTCGCCGTGAATCCCGACACCGGCAACCACGTCGATGTCAGGCAACTGATTGCCGAGGGACGCCTCGGCTCCATGCTCAACACCATCGGCGCTCAACACTCTGATAGTTATCAGCGTCTTGCGGTAGAAAAAAGCCGTTTGCACATTCCGCTACTCTTTGGCGCGGACATCATTCACGGCTATCGCACCATCTATCCAGTGCCCCTGGCCGTGGCCGCCAGCTTCGATCCGGAACTGGCCGCCGCCCTTTCGCATATGTCGGCTGAAGAGTCTGTCACGGCGGGCGTTCGCTGGGTTTACTCCCCCATGGTCGACATCAGCCGCGATCCCCGTTGGGGCCGCACCGTGGAAGGCGCCGGCGAAGATTCCTATCTCGGCGCAGCCATGGCGCGTGCATGCGTCCGCGGCTATCAGGGCGATGACCTCGCCAAGCCCGGTAGCGTCCTCGTTGCGGTCAAGCATTTCGCCGCCTACGGCGCCGCCGAGGCCGGACGCGAGTACAACACCGCGGATATCTCCCCCATCACTCTCCGCCAAATTTATCTGCCTCCATACCATGCCGCAGTCGAAGCCGGCGCTGCCACCATCATGAGCGCCTTCAACTCCCTCAACGGCGTGCCCTCCAGCGCCAATCCATTTCTGCTGAACGACATCCTGCGCAAGGAATGGGGATTCAACGGCTTCGTCATCAGCGACTACAACGCGGTGAGGGAACTCATCAACCACGGCGTTGCGCTCGACCCCGCCGCCGCTGCCCGCAAGGCCATCACCGCCGGCGTCGATGTCGATATGATGTCGCATCTCTACGACACTGAGTTGCCGGAGCTCATCCGTTCCGGCCAGATTCCCATGAGCGTGGTCGATGAGGCTGTACGCCGCGTCCTGCGAGTCAAGTTTGCCTCCGGCCTTTTTGAGCATCCATACGCCGAAGGCGTCGAAGTCACCGCTGCCCTCGCCGCCAACCGCCCGCTGGTCCGCAAAGCTGCTGAAGAATCCTTCGTCCTGCTCCAAAACAATAATCTTGCCGGCGCGCCGCTGTTACCGCTCTCACCCGCATTCAAGCGTGTCACTCTCATCGGGCCGCTCGCCGACGCCGCCAGAGAGATGGTCGGATCATGGAGCGGCGCTCCCGTTATTCCCGACATCATCACACTTCATCAGGCTCTCGAGCAGCGCGCTCGCCAGGTGGGTGGCACGCTGCTTTACTCCAAAGGAACCGATATCGACGGCACATCGCAAGCCGGCTTCGCCGAGGCCATCGCGGCCGCCACATCAGCCGATGTCGTCATCCTCGCCCTGGGCGAATCCAGCATTATGAGCGGCGAGGCAGGCTCGCGCGCCTATCTCAATCTGCCTGGCAACCAGCAGCAGCTTCTTGAAGCCGTCGCCGCCACCGGCAAGCCTGTCGTTCTGCTCGTCTTCTCCGGCCGTCCCCTTGTGCTCGATTGGGCCGCACAACATCTCCCCGCCATCCTCGAAGTCTGGTTCCCCGGAACCGAAGCCGGCCACGCCATCGTCAACATTCTCGACGGCGATGCCTCGCCCAGCGGCAAGCTTCCCATGAGTTTTCCCCGCGCCGTCGGCCAGGAGCCGCTCTATTACAACCAGCTCCCCACCGGGCGTCCGCCCACGGGAATCGACCTCTCCAAGCCTCCCGTCGGCGAGGAGCGTTTCTTCTCTCGCTACATCGATCTGCCCAACAGCGCGCTCTATCCCTTCGGCTTTGGACTCTCCTATTCCAGCTTTTCTTATCACGATGTCAAGGTGTCGAAGAGTGCAATCCAGCTTGCGCAGGCCCTCGCCAATCGCGCCACACCTCTTCTTGAAGCGACGGCAACCGTCACCAACACCGGCAGCCGTGCGGCCACTGAGGTGGTCCAGTGCTACGTGCGCAATCTGGGCGCGAGCATCGAGCAGCCGGTCCGCAGCCTCAAAGGTTTCCAGCGAGTGACCCTCGCCCCCGGCGAATCGAAGCAGGTCAGCTTCCCCTTGGGCTTTAACGAACTTTCCTTCTTCAACCTCGACAGCATTCCAACCATCGAACCAACCCACTACACGGTCTGGATCGGCGGCAGCTCGCTGGCCGACCAACAAGCTGAATTCGAGATAGTCGCAGCCAGGAAGTAATCTCACCCAAACGGATAAAGGCGGGTGCTGGGCCAATTTGAAGACCAGATCTCTGACCGGTTGATTTTGTACCAACTCCGTGCCCCATCCATTCGCCTTTTCATTGGCGAATGGGTGGGATACCACGAATGCCAAAGGACAAATTCATACGGTCAGCGGACTAGAGGATTCAGCAAGTACATAAGCCAGACAATATCAATCGGCCTTTCCGGGCCCGGAGGGAGGCGGGGGGGCAACCCCCGCATGACGCCGTCACTGAGTCGCGGCCGCTGCCGAATCTCTGAACGCCCAATTATCTCCGAGGAAGAAGTTAATAATCGAGCAGCACAGAATCGCGACGCCATTCGCGGCGAGCGGTGGCATACGCGCCACGTCCACCAGGATTCGCATCAGCGCAAGATTCCCCACCATGGAAACCAGCCCATTTGAAAGATGAAACCGCGTCAATTGGGCCAGCAGCGCGGAGCCGTCTCTGCGATCCCTCCACGTGTAATGCACGTGCCACACAAAGTTGTGCAACAGCGTAATCTCTAGCGCCGCGGCCGATGCATAAAGGTAGTGGCCCGCGGACCAGCGGTTCAGCAGAGCAAGCGCGCCAAGCTGCACCGCCATCCCCATCGCTCCCACCAGGTTGAATTTACCCCAGCGAATAAAGGTATTCACGGCAGCGGCTCCTGCCGGTAAAGTTGCATCGTGTGCCGCACAGTGACGGCAATCGCCATCGCGAACATGCTCACCGCTGCTATCGTTCCACCCAGGTCAAAAAGCAACACCCTATGCCCGAACAGCGTTGAATAAGGGCTGTGCAGCAGCGCAAGGTTGCCGATAATTAGCAGAATCCGAATCTCCGTTGGGCCGAAGATTCCCTGCGAAAGTTGAAAGCAGGTCAAAGTATATGTGGCCAGGTAGCTCTCGCTCGACAGCAGCAGAAACGCCACCAGCATCGCGACAGCCGTCTGCCAGTGCAGAAACCCTGAGAAGCCCAGTCCGCACATCAGCGCAGTGGCTCCAAAAACATCCGCCATATGATCCACGTAGAATCCATAGCGCGGCCGCTGTTGCCTGCGCACTCTGGCCAGCGTCCCATCCATGCTGTCTCCCAGCCAGTTGAGCACCACACACACAATCACCAGCAACAGCGCGTAGCGGTTGTAGCGCGACAATGCGTAGAAGGCCCCAGCTCCCACCTGCGCGCAGAAGCCCATCAAAGTCAGTTGGTCCGAGCTCACCCACTTGGGCGCTCTCTCGGCCATCCATTGCAGCGCGCGCTTCTCCATTCGAGCCGTCAGCGCCTCATTCACTCGCCGCGCCGACGCAAAAACCGCTTCATCCTTCACCGTGGCTAAATGCGCATTCATCTTTGTCTCCTTCCCAATTGCCGCTTGCTACGCAATCATTCAGCCTCTATCTCCGCAGCGCGTTGCATGTCGATCGCAATGTGAATTCCAACGATTCGCGCGGAACGCTCTCCACAAATGGCCCAATCGCCCAGCCAAGACCAGTCGGAATCGACCGCGTCAGCGAGACGGACTCAATCTGCATATAAAGCCCGCCGTCCCGCTCCTCGTAACTCCAATAAGTATTCAGCCGCCAAAGAAATCCATGCTCCTCGCCGGAATTCAGCGCGCGTTCCCGGCTCGTGCCGGGCGAGTCAATCTCGGCAATCCGCGTGCTTCGCGAGATGCTGTATCCGTGCAGCGCATCGAGCCGCCCAAAAGTAATGTCGTAGCTCGTGTCCATCACCACCGTGATCACGTGCTTCTGGCGCACACGCATCGATGCCTGAAAATGATCGCCTTGCTGCGACAGAATCTTCGCTTGCACCACCTGCGGAGAAAAGTGTTGCGGATAGGCGTTGAAATCTTTCATCAGCCGCTCAAAATCCGCGGCTTTCGCCCCGGGAGCAAATGCAGTGCCGCGCCAGTGGTGCAGCATCGCTCCGGGCAACTCCGCGCCCGTTGCAGGCGTGAGCTTCTCCACAATCAGCTCTCCTCGTCTCAGCCGCATCTCGTTTTCCGGCCCCGAAGCCACCGGAGCAAGAAATCCGTTTTGTGACCGATGCTGCTGAGCGAGGCGCGACTCGACAACGCCGAAATAGGTGTTGAAAGCCCCGATAGCCGCCGGCGCCGGTTCTCCTGCAACCTGGCCCGGAGCGGTCGCAAAGACAAATAAGATAATCAGCCGCCACAGAACGAAGCCAGCGGAGAATTTTCGCGCTTCTGGATGTTTGCGTTGCGTCATGAACAGCACCTTACTCTGCCCCGGCTTTCCAGGGCAATGCATTGCATCTCATCTGTTGAAGATTGTTTCTCACCGTGCAACTGATTGCAGTAATTAGGCTTCGGCGAAGATATTCTTTGCGCCGAATGGCGCTCGCCATCGGATACACTGGTCATCAGACATGACAGACCCACAGCCAGCCTTGCGTTATCGCTTCGGAACATTTGAAGCAGGCGCTGCCACGGGAGAGCTTCGCAAGCAGGGCGTGCGCATCAAGCTGAACGCGCAGCCTTTTCAGGTGCTTCTCATGCTCTTGGCCCGCCCCGGTCAGCTACTCACTCGTGAAGAAATCTCCCGGGAGCTGTGGCCCGAGGGAACCTTCGTCGATTCCGAACACGGCGTAAACTCCGCGGTCAATCGCATCCGCGAAGCCCTCGGTGACACGGCAAATAATCCGCGATTCGTCGAGACCCTGGCCCGCCGCGGCTATCGCTTCGTGGCTCCTGTTGAACAAATTTCCCCCAATTCAGATTCGTCCTCGATCACAACCGGACAGCCAGCAGCGGACCCAGCCGCAATTCCCGCCGAGCCTGAAATCAATCCGCGTTTCCGGATTCTGGCCACGCCGCAAGAGCTTCCCAAAGCCTCGTATCCCGTTGTGCAGACGCTCTTCATCCTGTTGCAGTTCATGTATCTGGGTTTCTACATCGGCGCGTTGGCAAATCTCGCGGAGATTGAAGATCTTTTCTCGCCGCTCCCCCGCGCAACTCAGGCGCTGACTGTTCTGATCGCCACAGCCGCAATCCTGATTCCAGTCCGCGCCTTTGTGGTATCCGCCGCGCTCTTCCACGCGCCCGGAGCGCGCGAAAAATTCCTCAAAATTTGGCCGTTTCTCCTCGTCCTCGATGAGCTGTGGTCGCTCTCGCCCTTCCTTCTCCTGCACCACATCAATTTTGGACTGGCGCTGGCTTGCACGACGCTTCTCGTCTATTCGTCCTTTGCGCAGCGTTCGCTGGTCCTGATGGGCGCAGGCGGCGCTGATGCCGCAATTGTTCACCCCCGATGAAAAGCCGCTCCGCAGCGGTCGCGTTACCGGCACGGGGTGTGCGCGGTGATTTAACCTTATATATAGCCTTGCTGGCCCATTTGCCCTCACGGGAGAACAGGCAGGCGAGGCGTCCCCTCTATCTTTGGTGAATTGATGCGCTTAGGCTCTTGTTTTCTTCCTGCAACGCTCGCGATCGGCTTTTGCCTGCTCGCGCCGTCCTCCGCTGTTTTTGCTCAGGAACCGGCTTCGGGGCTGACCGCCGTTCACTCGCTGCCCGAAGCGCCGCAGCCGCAGTTCGCGCTGGCCGAGGCCGAGCCGCTGGAGCAGCAAACCCCGGCCGGGCAAAGCCAGACCACCCCGCCGGCCCAGGGCAGCTCCAGTTCGCTACCCGCGGCACAACAGGCCGACGCTCAGAAAACCCAGCGCGAAAAAGCCGACGAGCAAATTAAGGAGCAGGAGAAGCAGAGGACCGTGGGCATCCTGCCTGCCTTCAATGTCTCCTATCGCAGTGACGCTGTCTCCATGACCGCAGGCCAGAAGATGAAGCTCGCTTTTCGCTCTTCCACTGATCCCATCACCTTCGCCACGGCCTTCGTCGTTGCCGGCTATCACGAGGCCCTCGACCAGAACAAGGGATTCGGCTGGGGCATTGAAGGCTATGGCAAGCGCTCCGGCGCGGCCTATCTCGACGCCTTCGATGGCACCATGATCGGTAACGGCATCCTGCCTTCCATCCTCCACCAGGATCCCCGCTACTTCCGCCTGGGCCACGGAACCACCTCCCACCGGTTGCTCTATGCCCTGGCTACGAATGTCATCTGCAAGCACGACAACACAGGCAAGTGGGAGCCCAGCTACTCCAACATATTGGGCAACATCGCCGCTGGCGGCATCTCCAACCTCTACTATCCGTCTGACGGTTCCGGCATTGGCCAGACCTTCAGCAATGGGTTCATCGTCACTGCCGAGGGCGGCATCGGCTCCGTCTTCCAGGAGTTTTGGCCCGACGTCTCGCGCAAGCTTTTCCACCGCGATCCCACTCACGGCCTCGACGCCCAGAACCGCGCCGCCGACAAGGCGACTCAACAAGCCCCGCCGCACGCTAAATAACAACGTCGCGCAACCGGCAGAATCCGCTTAGGAATCCTGCCGATTACGTCGGCCTTGTGTCAGGGCACGACTGGTAGGTCAGGGCTTTAGCCCTGACTGCCGCAAATGCCCCATAATGAGCGGGGGCTTTACATGCTGCGGAAAAGTTCAAAACGGAGGGAGGCGGGGGTTTCAACCCCCGCATAAAGCCAGCAGAACCTAGCGGGCTTTAGCCCCGGACGGTGCGACCTCTGTTTCGGGCCATATTCTCTCAGCCTCTAGGAATCCTTGTTCACGTCTGTCTCTGGCAGAATATCGTTCTCGCGAGCCATCCAGACATAGAGTGTGGGCATCAGGAAGATGCCAATCACCAGGTTCGCAATCAGGCCGCCGACGATGACAATGGCAAATGGCCGCTGCGAGTCAGAACCGATGGCATGAGAAAGCGCCGCTGGCAGCAAGCCCAGCGTGGCCACAAGCATCGTCATCATGATGGGACGCAGACGTTGCACCGAGCCCTCAACTGCGGCCTCAATGACGTGTTCCTCGCTGAACCCCTCCGTTCCCCTTCGCCGTGCGCGCAGTTGGTTGATGAATTCGATCATGATGACGCCCGTTTCCACTGAGACTCCAAACAGCGCCAGGAAGCCCACTTCGGAAGAAACCGAAAAGTTGGTGTGGGTGAGGAACAGCGCCAGCGGGCCGCCGATTGAAGCCATGATGACAGAGACAAGCACAAGCGCGGACCACTTGTAAGAGCGGAACATGGTGTAGAGGATGAGGAAGATGGCCAGCACAGTAATGGGAATCACCAGCGCCATTCGCTTGTCCGCGCGCTTCTGGCTGGCGTACTCGCCCGCCCACTCCAGGTGATAGCCTGATGGCAATTTCACATTGTGTTCGACTTTGCCGATGGCCTCTTCCACCGTTGAGCCCAGGTCGCGTCCGCGCACGGAGTACTTGATGGCGATATAACGCTGACCTCCTTCGCGATTGATCTGTTCCGCGCCGTCGTCGGTGGTGGCTTTTGTGAGCTGTGCCAGAGAAACCCTCTCGCCGCTGGGCGCCAGCAAGCGCACGTCTTCAATTGCCTCGCGTGTGTCGCGGTACTGTTGCTGATAGCGCAGTGTCACATCGTAACGCGCCTCGCCCTGTTGCACCTGTGTCACAGCATTGGCGCCCACGGCGGTCTGCACCGCGTCCTGAATGTCTGCTACGTTGATGCCCCATCGCGCCGCGGCTTCGCGGTCCACTGTAAAGTTCAGGTTGGGTTGGCCCACGATGCGGAAGAGCCCCAGATCTTCAATGCCGTGCACTGTTGCCATTTGTGTCTGGATCAGTTCGGCCGTCTCTTCCAGCTTGCGCAGATTGTCGCCGTAGAGCTTCACGGCCAGCTCGCCTTTGACGCCACTGACCGCCTCTTCCATGTTGTCGGAGATAGGCTGCGAGTAGTTCCAGATAACTCCCGGAAACTGGCTGAGCTGTTTGTCCATTGCCGCGATCAGCGCTTCTTTGCTCTCGTGAAAACCGGGCCGCCACTGCTCTTTTCTCTTCAAGTCGACAAAATATTCAGTGTTGAAAAAGCCGGCTGTGTCAGTGCCGTCATCGGGACGGCCCGTCTGGCTGATCACCTGTGTGACCTCCGGGAAGGAGGCCATCACCAGCCGTGCCTTGTTGGTAAAATCGATGCTTGCCGTGGGGCCTTCGCTGGGCGGCAATGTTCCGCGCACCCAGATGGAGCCTTCGTCTAGATGCGGCAAAAACTCCGAGCCGATGGGTCCGCCAAAAGCAAGAAAAACGGCAACGGCAAACAGACCGCCACAAATGCTCAGCGTCGTCTTGCGGTGCAGAATTCCCCCGCGCACCGCAGTGCGATAGTGGCCGGTGAGCCACTCCATCAGCGGGTTCTTCCACTCTTTTGCGCCGTTTCTGAAAACGATCCCTCCCAGCACGGGAGCAACCAGGATGGCAAACAGGAGCGCGCCCAGCAGCGCGAAGGTCACCGTCCAGGCCATCGGTTTGAAGAGCCGCCCTTCCACAGCCTGCAAGGTGAAAATGGGCAGATAAGACGCGATGATGATGCCGCGCGCATAGAAGACCGGCCGCTGCACCTCGTGCGCGGCGTCGCGGATCTTCTGCGCCGGAGTGCGCAGGTCGTCCTTCAAGGACAGGTGCCTGACCATGTTCTCGATCATCACCACGCTGCCGTCCACCACCATTCCAAAGTCCAGCGCGCCCAGTGATAGCAGATTGGCGGGAATGTGGCTGAGGTCGAGACAGATCGAGGCGAACAGCAGTGCAAAGGGGATGGTGAGCGCAACCACGATTGCGCCGCGCGCGTTGCCCAGAAAGAGAAAGAGAATAATCGAGACGAGCAGAATGCCGGCCGTCAGATTCCGCTCCACGGTTTCCACTGTGAACTTGACCAGGTCGGAGCGATCAAGAAACGGAACAATCTTCACACCCTTGGGCAGAATGCCGGGGTGGTCCTTGTCTCCGTTCAGCTTGTCCACTTCGTTGTGAATGCCATCGAGGACAGGATCGGAATCGTCGCCCTTCTGCAGCAACACAATGCCTTCGACGGTGTCAGGATTGTCGATAATCCTGTCGCCTGCGCCGTCTGTCAGGTGTATCGATCTGCCGATCTGCCCCAGGCGAATCCTTGGGCCTTGCGTAACGGCGGCGATGTCCTTGACCTTGATCGCCGCGCCATTCTGGGTCTTGACGACGGTGTTCTCAATATCCTGCACGCTGGTGAACAGGCCCACGGATTGCACGTTGATCTGCTGCGCGCCCTGCTCGATGAAGCTGCCGCCGCCGTTGGTGTTGTTGTTGGCGATCTGCTGCTCGACCTGACTGATGCTCAGGCCGTAGGAAACCAGCTTCTCCGGATCGAGCTTGATCTGATATTCCTTCGTCGGTCCGCCAAAGCTCGATACGTCCACCACTCCGTTGACGCTCTTGAAGGATTTCTCCAGAGTCCAGTCTTCCAGAGATTTTTTCTCCATCACGTCAAACGCCGGGTTCGTGCTCTCCAGCGTATACCAGTAAATCTGGCCGACGGGGCTCCAGTCCGTGCCCATCTGCGGAACCAGACCGCTCGGCAGGCTGACCATGCTTAGCCGCTCCAGCACGTGCTCGCGATTCATGTCGCTGGTGGAGTTGTCGTCGAAGACCAGCATCAGGCTCGACAAGCCAGCCAGCGTCGTCGAGCGCAAATGTTCCAGGTGGGGAATGCCCGCCATCTGAATCTCAATTGGCACGGTGACCTGGCGCTCAATCTCTTCCGCGCTGCGGCCCGGCCACTGCGTGATGATCTGGACATAGTTATTCGCAACGTCCGGATATGCCTCAATAGGCAGGTTGCGAAACGAGACAATGCCCCAGGCGATGAGCACCACCGTGCCGCCAAGAATAAGCCAGCGATTTTTAAGTGCAAAATCGACGAGTGCGCGAAGCATCTATTGGTTCCCCGCGTTTTCAAGCAGAAGTGCGTTATTAACCACCTGCTGGCCCGGCTGCAAACCAGTAAGAATCTCCTGCCGGTTGCCGTCGAGCATCTTGCCGGCATGAACCTCGGTGCGCTTAAATTGGTTCCCGCCAGCCGGCAAAAAAACCCAGTCGCGGTCGTGCAGGTGCAGCACGGCATCGGCGGGAACTGCGGCAAACGTCTGTTTGGCGCGGCTGGTGAAGGTAGCCGTGGCAAACATCCCCAGTTTCAGAAAGCCGGGATTGGCAACCTCGATGCGCACCTTCGCGGTGCGAAGCGATGGATCGAGAATGGGGCCAATGTCGCTGATGCGTCCAGTAAATGGGCGATCCGGCCAGGCATTTACCTTGATCTTCGCCTCCTGGCCAAGTTGCAGCTTGGGAATGTCATTCTCATAGACATCGCAGACAATCCAGACTCTCGATAGGTCGGCAATCGTAAAAGCCGTCGCTGAGCCGGACAAACTGACGCCGGCAGCCGAAGCCTGCGTAACGTCTTGCGCGACAATCACGCCCGAGATCGGCGCATAGACGTTCACCACGCTGCTCGGATGTTTCTTGTCCACGCCCAGCGTCTTCAACTGCTCTTCGGCAGCCGTCAAATCCGCCTGCGCGTTCTTCTCCGAATCCTCGGCCTGCTCCAGCATCGCCTGCGAAATGGCGCCGTGCTTGAAGAGATCTTCAGCGCGGAGATACGCCTTGTTGGCAAGCTGTTCGTCGTTGGCCGCCTTCAGGTATGTATTGAAAGCACTCGTAATATCAGGGCTCTGCACCCTCAGCAGCAGTTGGCCCTTCTTCACGTTGTCGTCGAGGCGTGCTTTGATGTCCACTACGCGACCATTCGCCAGCGAAATGACAGGAACTTCGCGCGCAATATCCGGTAAAACCGCCCCTGTCGCGTTCAACTCCGACGGCGCCTCGATCTTTTCGGCCGTCGCCAGCGGATATTTCTCCGCGTCTTTGCTGTCTATCGTGATCAAGTTCATGTCAGAAACTTCGATCACCTTCGCAGCCGGCTGCGCGCCATCGCCCTCGTCCTTGCTTTTGCAACCGCTGAGAGCCAGGCTCCCCGCAAGCACAACGAAGAACAACGCGGCCAGAGCCTTTGACGAAAGAGTCTTAGAACTGGTTGCATAAGCCGGAGTTTGAAAGGGCACGGCTTTATATGCTGCGGAAAAACCCATTGTTTTGAAAGGGCATGGCTTTAGTCGTGCCGTAAATGTAACAAAACAATCGCGGGCTTTAGCCCCTGAGGGACGAATTTCTCGAATCGCGCCTGAGAACCGTAGTCTTTCCGCAGCCTGTTTAGCCGTGCCGCAAAAGGCCAATAAATCCTCGGACTTTGGCCCTCGAGAAGAAAGCACCGTATCAGGGCACGACTTTAGTCGTGCCGCAAACCCCGCAAAAAAGAGCCGGGGCTTTAGCCCCTGAGGGACACTTCTCCCAGCCTGAACCGTATTCATGCAACCCATCCTCAGCCAATGCTTCAAAGAAAACTTCGAGATCATTGAATTACCTCGCGTCCCACGGCAAGATTCAGTTGTCCAGCAGAAGTCAGATAAGACCCGACAAGTTGCAGGTAAGCCAGTTCCACGGCCCGGTAATCGCTCTGCGCGTTCAAGAAATCCATCAGCGAAGCGCCGCCGTGCTGGTAAGAGTAAGTCACTGTGTCGCGCACCCTCAGCGCCTGCTCTTTGTATTGCGCCTTATAGGGCCGCAGCAGTGCGATGTTGCTCTCCACTTGCACATAGGCCGAGTCCACATCGCTGAAAACCGCGGCGCGCACCTCGTCACTCAATTCCGTCGTGCGGCCGATATCGATCTGCGTGCGCTTCTTCTCGCCTTGGTTGCGGTCGAAGATGCGCAGCGGAATGCTCACGTTGAAGCCGACGTATGGATCAAGCGGAGGATTGGCGCCTGAATCCACGCTGAACGTCGGGTCCGCGGAGCCGTTAGCCTGGGCAAGCTTGCGGTTGGTCTTTGCTTGTTGGATGGCCTCCAGCGCGGCGCGCAGATCGGGCCGCTCGTCCAGCGCAATTTGCCTGAAGTCTTCCAGCGGTTTCAGATCGTCCGTGAAGTCGAAGACCCCGGTCACGTCGAACTGCTCCACCGGCGTCCTCTCGTTCAGCAGTTGCAGAAGCTGAATCTTCGAGGTGCGCAGATTGACGATAGCTGCCTGTATCTCCACTTCATATTGGACGCGCAGCAGCTCGATGCGGTCCAGATCGATCTTGGCAATGTCTCCCGAGCGAAAGCGGTCGCGGCTAATCTTGATGATGTTGTCGTAGTAAGCCAGGTCGGCCTTGGCCAGCTCCAACACCGCTTTTGCCTCCAGCGTTTCTACAAAAGCCGACCGCAGATTGAAGATCAGGTTTCTCTCCAAATCTACGTGCTCTGATTGCGCAATCTCCGTACCTTCCTTGGCGCTCCTCAATCGCAAATCGCGCTTGTGCTCGCGCTCGTAGAGGTAACTGACTGATCCTGTGGTAAGCGCATTGCTAAACGGCCGATCACGCGTGGCAAGAACATTGGGATCATAGTGCGGGCCGAAAGGATAGAGCTGGTCCATGGTGAATGAGGCCGTGGGATTGGGCCGCAGAAAGGCCGTAATCTCCGCAGCCTTCATCTCGTCCACGCCCAGCGCGTCGGCTCTGAGCGCAGGGTTGGCAGCTTCAAACCTGGCCTTCGCCTGCTCCCAGGTGAGGCTCTCCTGCGCCGCGCACACCGCCGCCGCAAGAAAAAACAGCGCATACACTGCCGGCGCAGTGCAGGGAAGAATGTTCAGCTTCATATACGACCTTTGCACCGCGTTCTACGCGGCGATCACGGGAAAAAAGAAGCGCACTATGAATTAGACGAGGAAAGAAATCAGGCCGTTGGCGGGGGCCGATTCTGGATAACTCCGAATGCGGGATTCTCGACTGCTCGTAAAGGAGAATTCATCAGAGCGGCATAGCGCGGAAAACTCCAGCCTGCTTCAGCAAAAACCGGCTCAGGGAGAGCGGCAATTGCCGGATGAACCACGCGCGGACACGAGGCCATGCAGCCCTTCCGCTGACACTGAAACGTGTCGCTTTCCGCCGGGTTTTGAAGCGCCTGCAGGTCATCGCTGACCGAGATGACCGGGAGCAGAATCACGATGAGCAACGCGAGGGCGATCAGCGGCGAGCAGCGTTCATCGCTGGCTCTGCGCTCCAGTCGCATCCACAGGCACACGCCCGCCACCGCCAGCAGCGCCCAGATGAAATTGAGAGATAACTCCATGCTCAACCAAATTATACCGCCCAGGGTGCCCCATCCTTTCCGCGTTCTTTGCGGAAAGGATGGGGCACCCTGGGCATATCTTAAGGGCCGGATCAATAAGTCATGGTTTCAATCCCAACACTTGAGCAGGCTTTATCCTGGTTGAAAGCTTCATCGGTTCAACGCACGTCGAAGATCGTCATCGATGCTGCCGGCTCTTCAATATGCAGCTTCCCGCCGCTCACCTTGGGAGTAACTCCCGTAGTCGGCTGCGCAGCCTGAAAGCTTGTACACCCTGCCAGCGCCGTCTCTTCCACCGGCAAATCGACAGCTTTGCTTTGTTCCGCTTTATTCACCACAATCAGCAACCGGTCAGTGTGTTGATCTGGCGTGCAGCCTACCTCGTCCGGCGAACGCACAAATGCAAAGACATTCTCATCGGCGAATAGGTTCTGCTCGATTCCCGTTCGCAGCGCAGAGTAAGTCGCTCGTAACTTCAGTAAGCCGGAGGTCCACTCGAAAACATCCTCTTCCGTAGCGGTGCGTCCGGCCTTGGTGAAGGCGTTGTGCGCGTCTCCCGCAAAGCCGCCGGGAAAGTCGTGACGATTATCCGGGTCGGCGCCGCCGTTCATTCCGATCTCATCTCCGGAATAAATCTGCGGCGTGCCGCGCAATGTGCTCATTAGCCCAAATGCCAGCTTGAGCTTCGCCGCCGAACCGCCAGCTTCGGTCATAAAGCGCGTCGTATCGTGGTTGCCGATAAATGAAACCAGCCGCTCTGAATGCGGATAAAGCGAGTCCTGGCGAAGCACTCTTGCCAGGTCCGTCATGGGTTTGCCATGAATGAGAACATCGCGCAGCGAGAAGTATACCGGGAAGTCAAACGGTGTATCGAGTCCTGTATCGATGCCGCGCCGCGTCACTCCTCCAGCAAAAAACGAAGTTACCTCAGGATCGCCGTGGAACACCTCGCCCACCGTCGTCAAATGCGGATATACGCTGTGCAATGTCGCGTGAAAGTCATGCCAGAAGGCGCGGTCCACATACGGAAATGTATCCAGGCGAATGCCGTCTATATTGGCCGTCTCCACCCACCAAAGCGCATTTTGTATCAGGTAACGCGCCACCAGCGGATTCTCCTGATTCAGGTCCGGCATCGCGTCCGTAAACCAGCCTTCGGTGATGCCGCTCCATGCCTGGCGCGGCGCGTGCGGGTCCGTCAGCGCATAAAAGAAGTTGGATTGCATTAAGCGATGATTTGCGAGCGTGCCGTGAAACCACTCGGGCGCGGGCGGATCGAGCACCCATGGATGCCCCACGCCAATATGATTCGGCACCAGATCGATCACCAGCTTCATTCGCCTGTCGTGCAGCGCATCGGATAAGTGCTGATAATCCTCGAGCGTGCCGAAGTGCGCGTCCACCGCGTACAAATCCGTAGCTGCATAGCCGTGATAACTCTCCGGCATATCGCCGTTCGAGGCCACCGGCGTAGTCCACAGCGCGGTCACGCCCAGCTCGCTCAGATAATCCAGATGCTGCTCTATGCCGGCGAAATCTCCTCCGTGCCTGCCTTTCGCGGCGGCGCGATCGTAGCCCTGTGTTTCTTTGGCCGGATTTCCATCGGCAAAACGGTCGGTCATGATCAGGTAGAGCGTGTCAGCGGAAGAGAACCCGACATGCGCGTTCACATCGTCCGAGCGCTCGGCCAGCGTAAAGCTGCGGCGCGCCTGACCCTGATCATTCGTAGCCATCACCCAAAGAATTTGTGGCCCGGCCTTCGCGGTCTTCAACCACAAGAAAGCCCAGTGGCCGTTGTCAGAAATTTGTGTATGGTCCAGCGTTACATCCGTGCCATCGATAGTTATCCGCGCGCGGTTCAATCCATCGCCCTGCACCAGAAGCATGGGATCGGGAAAGTTCGCCCACCATCCCGGCGGATCGATCTTGTCGATGCGCGGAGCCTGTGCCCGCGAAGCCTGTGCCAAGGATGCGGCAAGCACACAAGACAGCCAGAAAGTCAGAACGAAATAGGACCGTAATCGCACAGCATTCTCCAAATACCGTCTCATTAGAGACGTATTTCACAAGTCCGTTTTGTCACAAGTCCGTTTTGTCACAAGTCCGTTTTGTGTCAGGGCACGACTTTAGTCGTGCCGAAAAGGGCCGCAAGCACAAGGGGTTTTAACCCCTGCGGGCTACAACTGAAACATTGCGGCAATTATGAAGCACTCTCTGGTTACGAGCGGACAATCATTCCCTTGCCATGCGCTCTTACGCGCGGGAGGAAGGTCAAGTTGAGTCAGAGAAAAAGCCCGCGGCAGTTCTTGTAAAACCGCCGCGGGCATGGTTGATGCAATGCAAAGATCAGAAGGTGAAACGAGCCGCCAACTGAATCTCGCGGTTGGTGTACTGCTGAACGCTTTCAATCTGGCCGAAGTTGTTGCCGGTCAGGTTGGAATTCGGATTTGCGAATGCCGGAGTGTTGAAGACGTTAAATGCATCTCCGTGCAGTTCCAGCATTTGCTTATCCGTGATATGGATGTTCTTCTGGACGCTCCAGTTGACCACGCGGTATCCCGGCCCGAAGACCTGGTTGCGGCCAAGAGTTCCGAGGCGTGCATACACGGTTTGGCCGTTTTCGGTCTGCGGAACGAGAGGAGGATTGGCGAACGAGCTTGTATTGAACCAATAATGGCCCGAAGCGCCGCTTGTGCTCTTGGGATACTTGATTGACCCAGTCAGGTCAGGGCGGTTTGCAGGTACATCCGTTCCCGTCGAGAGGTCAACCGGCGTGCCGCTCTGAACCTGTGCAGTTAAGCTGGTCTGCCATCCGCCCACCACCCAGTCCATCGGGCGAGAGACGTTGCCGTCAAAGCGCTGGCCGCGGCCGAAAGGTAGCTTGTACAAGATGGATGAACTGAAAACCTGGCGCTGGTCTTCCGCGGAGTTGCCGTAGCTCGCCATCGGATCGTAGTAGAGTTCTGAGGTTCCGCCGTTCCAGGCTCCGCTCGAGTCATCCAGCGTGTGAGACCACGCGTAAGAGACGGTTGCCACCAGTCCGTTATTGGCGCGATGTTCCGCATGAACCTGCAGAGCGTCGTAGTGCGAAATGCCGTTGTAGTTGTTGTAGTTGATACCACCCATGGTCGGGAAGTTCTGTTCGGCCGTTCCAAATTGATACATGTTGTACGGGTAGTACGTCGAGAGGCGGCTGCCCTTGGTTCCAACGTAAGCCACGTTCACCACGTTGTTCGCGCCCACCTGGCGCTCTACCTGCAGGTTCCACTCCTGCACCATGCTGTTGTTGTTATGCCGGTTGGGGGCATTCATGGCGGTGCCGGCAGGCGGATGCACGGGGTCGTAGTTCGGGAAGCCACGGGCCGGAAGTGCTTGGCCTGTGGCGGCTGCGGTTCCGGTGTATCCGCCGGTAGGGGTTCCACCGTACGCGACAGCACTCGGGCTGGTATAGCCGTTGCAATTGTAGCCGCCGTCCCAGGCCATCGCTGTTGCTGTCGAGAGCTGTCCGGTAAGCGTAATGCAATAACCGTTGGTAGCCAGGTAGCTGTTGCTGCCGCCGAAGGGAGCATCTTCAAAGAGCTGATTGTTGCCGCCACCATGATCGACGTAGTAGAACATGCCGTACCCGCCGCGCACCACGGTCTTTCCATCGCCAAACAGGTCATACGCAAAGCCGGCGCGCGGGCCAAAGTTATTGTAGTTCTGGTCGATGATGCTTTTCGAGACGCCGTTCTTTCCTGCTTCCAGAACCTGGCCGTACGTGGGTGAGCCCGCAGTCGCGTCAAAGGCGGACTGCTGGTTGTGCGCTTCGTATGGATGCGTCAGGAGATCCCAGCGGAGGCCAAGGTTAAGCGTCAGGCGGCGATTGAAGCGCCAGTCGTCCTGCGCGAAGATGCCGTTTTCCTGGCTGATATTGGCAACGTAGCCGGACTGCGCGCCGATCTGGTAGTTATCCATGCCGCCGGCCAGCAACTCGGAAACTTCGTAGCCGGTGAAATCCACCGTCCCGGTGTCTATATTGAAGTAGCCCTTGCCCTCTTGCGGGTTAAAGAACTCTGTCTGTCGGCGGATAAACGTTCCACCGAATTTGAAGGTGTGCGTTCCGCGCACCCAGCTTACGGAATCGTTCACTTCATACGTATTTTGAGGAACCGCGTACAGACCGTAGTCGCCGGTGTACTCCAGGTTGCCCTTCCAGCCGCCGATGAGCGCGCCGCCGGTGGTCTCCTGGTTGATGTTGGCGTTCGCAATGCCCAGGCCCTTCGATACATACTCGCCATACATGGGCGGCATGTAGCCGTAGTTGTCGCGGTTGTAAGCAATGCGCGCCTCGTTCACTACGCTCTGAGAGAAGGTATGCGTGTAGCCGAGATCATAGCCGCGTGCATGGGTGGGATTGGTGCCCGTTCCGCCGCCGGCAGGCAGGTTGGTAAATTCCGATGTCTTCGAGTTCACGGAATTGTCGTAGCTGTAGCGGAAGAACGCGGTGTCACTCGCGCCCGCGTTCCAGTCGATCCTGCCGTCAAAGGTGTTGTACTTGTTGTGCTCGGACTGATTGTCAAGGTAGTTGTTCAGGTAGCGGCCGCTTGGGTCGTTCGCGGCTACGACCGGATTATATGCATTGAGGTAGTTCACTGCCGCCTGATTCAGCCGGCCCTGAGGAATGATGTTTCCGGGAAACTGTTTTGGCGCGTTGACCCCAAGTGGGTCGCAGGTGGAGGGATCAAAGATCCAGCCACCTTGAGGAGCGCCTGGGACATCGGTCGTATCTGTTCCGGCATAGGGCTGCTGCTTGCCGGCATAGTTGGTAAAGCTGCCGGGATAGCAGCGCGGATACTGCGTCTCGTAATCGGGAAGCGTAATGGAAGTAGTACTGCCGGTAGAGATCGTAGTCGTCTGGCCCGAGTTTGCTGCGGTGAGCAGTTCGGAAAAGTTTCCTGTCCGCATCAGTGTGCTCGGAACTGTCAGGTAGTGCGAGGAGACCGCAATGGTTTCGCGGTACGCCTGGTAATCGCCAAAGGCGAAAAGCTTGTTCTTGATGATCGGCCCGCCAATTGAGAAGCCGGGCTGCTGGCGCAGGAATCCGCCCGCCGGCGATGCCGAAGCGCCGTTAAATTGGTAATTCGGGTTGGCATCAAAGTTCTTGTCACGGTAAAACCAGAAGGCTGATCCGTGATACTGGTTCGTGCCCTGCTTGGTCGAGCTGACCACGATGGCGCCGCCCGCCCGGCCATATTCCGCCGGAGCTACGCTGGTGTTCACCTTGAACTCCTGCGTTGCATCGATATTCGGGTAGAACAGAATCGTGTTTACCAGGCCATCGTTGTTGTCCACGCCGTCCAGAATGTAGTTGTCCGCCTGCGGCCGAAGGCCGTTGACTGAAAGCGCAGCCGCGCCGCTCTCGTTATAGCGAATCGTTTCCGTCATGTTGCTGTTGCCGCCGCCGCTGGCTATGTCGCCGTAGACTCCGCGGGTTACGCCGGGGGTGAGCAGGGCAAGTTGCGTAAAGTTACGGCCATTCAGCGGAAGGTCCGTTACCTGCTCACCCTGAATCGCCGCTCCAACGGTGGCGTCGGAGACATTGATCAGCGGAGCTGCGGTCGTGACCTCCAGGGTTGTCGAAACGTTGCTCGGGCTCAGCTTGAAGATCACGTTCTGAGTGCCCATGACGACGACCGTCACTGCGCTCGATTGCGCCTGAAATCCCTTCACCCTCACCAGAACTGTATAGTCGCCGCGAGGCACCGCGAGAATATTGAATTCTCCCGCGCCGTTCGCCACGGCGGTCAGCTTTTGGCCGGTCGCGTTATTCGTTGCCGTTACAGGCGCGCTCGGAATCACTGCGCCGGTCTCATCCGTCACGGTTCCAACGATATTTCCCGTGTCCGACTGCGCAAACAAGCTGGGCAGAATCAGGCAGAACAGCAGGGCCGCAAGGGCCATGAGCGTCATACCAAAACGGCGCTTCCTGCTGGGTAGTGCGGTAATTCTCTCAAAAGTCACGTTGTCCTCCAAAATCAATGTTGTTGAGCGTTGACGTCTTTGGCCCGGAATTGCAGCGCAGAAAGCGCCTCTTCTGGAAGCCGAAGATGAGAACACTCCTCTGAGATATCCATGGTCAATTCACACCCCGCCAATTCGCCATCATTTGACGATCTTCTACTAAACGCCTTTCCGCTTATAGATTTGAAGGCAAACTTCTCCTCGAAGCTGAGCAGTTTTGGTCCCTGTCAACAGTCGTTGGAACCTCCTTTGCGTTCTCCGGTATACTACGTCCCGAGGATGCGCCGGACATTCATGGCGGCAGAAAAGCACAGCGACGACGCCAAACGGGTCCAGTTCGGTGTTTTTGAGGCCGACCTGAAGAGCGGAGAACTGCGCCGTTCCGGGGTCCACATCCGGCTCCAAAGCCAGCCTTTCAAGCTCCTGACCGCGCTCCTCGAAAAGCCCGGCGAAGTGGTCTCCCGCGAATCTTTGCAGCAGCAGCTTTGGGGAGCGGACACCACCGTCGACTTCGACCACTCCCTGGGCATTGCCGTCAATAAGTTGCGCGAAGCCCTCGGCGACCACGCAGAAAATCCCCGCTTTGTTGAAACGCTCGCCAAGCGCGGCTACCGGTTTATCGCCCCCGTCAAATCCATTGACGCCCTCGACCCCTTGCGCCCCGCCGGGCCTTCCTTGACCAAGGAAGCCTTCGCGGCTCTGACCTCCGCCCTCGTCCGCTGGCGCTGGATCGCAGCCACGCTTCTCTGCATCTCTCTGCTGCTAGGCCTGGATTTGTACCTTCGCCCTCTCTCCCGTAGGCCATTCCGAGTCGAGCAGGTTACCTTCTCCGGCCACGTTCTGGCCAACGACATCGATGTCGAGAGCTTCTCCAGTTCGGCCAGCGATGGCCCCCGCATCTACTTCTCTCACATGGAAAACGGCAACCCGGTGCTGGCTGTCGCCCTTGTTGCCAATGGCGAAATCAGCCACTTCCAGTTGCCCTCTGAAATCGGCGCGCCGCTCATCGGCTCGCTCTCTCCCGACGACTCCCGCCTCATCATTCACAGCCATCTCCAGGCCGATCCCGAGCAGCCCCTGTGGATTGTGCCCACTCTTGGCGGCAATGTCCGCCGCGTCCCCAACGTCCTCGCCCACGACGCCACATGGATGCCCGACGGCAGCCGCCTGCTCATCGCCAACGGCAACGAGCTCTCCATAGTCGGCCCCGATGGCAGCGATCCTCATAAGTTGGTCACCACCCCCGGTCTCGCTTTTTGGCTGCGCTGGTCGCCCGATGGCCGCCGTCTCCGCTTCACCCTCCGCGACTCCAAGCGCCAAACCACCGAGCTTTGGGAAGTGGCTGCCGACGGGAGCAATCCGCACCCCCTCCTGCCCGGCTGGAGCCAGCCCGCCTCCGAGTGCTGCGGTAGCTGGACCCCCGATGGCCAGCACTTCGTCTTCCAGTCCTCGCACTCCGGCAGAAGCGAAATCTGGGCGCGCCGTGAGCGTCCCTGGTACCTCGCCGGCCGCGAGCCCTGGCCCATCACCAACGACCCTCTCGCCTACGAGACGCCCAGCACCTCGCCCGATAACGACCGCATCTTTTTCATCGGCGACGCCTCTCACTACGAACTGCTCCGCGCTCTGCCCCGCTCCACCATGTTCACCGTGCTTGCCCAGAACCTCAGCACCGCCACCTTCGCCGAATATTCTGAGGACGGCAAATGGGTCGCATGGCTCAACGCATCCGATCTCTCCCTCTGGCGCAGCCGCATTGACGGCAGCGAGCGCATCGAGTTGACCACCCCGCCCCTGCGCATCTTCAACATGAAGTGGTCCCCGGACAACCGCCGCCTTGCTCTCATGGCAAAAGAGCCCGGAAAGCCATGGAAGATCTATCTCATCGATGCAGAAGGCGGCAAGCTCACACCCCTGCTCGATGAGGACCGCAACGAAGCCGATCCCGATTGGTCGCCCGATGGTCAGTCCATCGTCTTTGGCCGCCTGCCCGACCGCATGGACAGCCGCCAGCCCAAAGCCATCTACCTTCTCAATCTGCAAACCCGCAAGGTCACCGAGATTCCCGGCTCGGCCGGTCTCTTCAGTCCGCGCCTTTCGCCTGACGGCCGTTACATTGCCGCCATGCGCCTCGACCAGAAAGCCCTCCTGCTTTTTGACCGCGCGCAAAACCGCTGGACCACCCTCACCAATCACGGCGTCGGCGATCCCGCCTGGTCCCATGACGGTCATTCGCTCTTCTTTCAGGATTTTCTTGAGAAGGGAAAGCCCATCTATCGCATCGCTGTCCCCGGCGGCGAGCCGCAGCCCGTGGCCACCATCGCCAACCTGCTTCCCACCGCCGCCACAGACTACCGCCTCATCGGCCTCGCCCCAGGCGACCTGCCCGTAGTCAGCGTCTACACATCCACCGTCAACCTATATAGTGTGGACCTCAAAGAACGCTGAGGACAGCCACCTTTCACGTCAAGGCCGAACACCGTAGATCAAGTAGTCGATTTGGTTTAAGATATTTGTATGGGTCGCTCCGTATACATCACGACTCCGATCCCCACCCTCGACGAGGTGGGAAAGAGCTTGAAGATGAGCAAGGCGCGCCAGCAGCGCCTTATTGAAATTGTCACAAGCAGTGCGCCTGTCCGATTTTCTGTGCGTCGCCGGGATGCGTCGGGTTCTATTGATGGGCGTGCGCGCAACAGAAATGGTAACGCGAAGCTGTCCACTCTGCGGATTGGCCCGAAGAGTTCTATGTTAAGCAAGAAGAGCAAGCATGTCGCCGCTGGTTAAGCCAAATGCTGTATTTGTAAATATCCCATACGACGAGCGCTTTCGCCGCCTTTATCTCGCCTACATTGTGGGATTGACACACCTTGGTCTTGAACCGCGCGCTACCCTAGGAATCTCTGGAACCGAGCGCAGACTTGATCGGATACTGGCGCTTATTCAGAGCTGCCGGTATTCGATTCACGATCTCTCTCGGGTACAGTTGGATCGAACTCCGCCTTGCACTCCGCGCTTCAATATGCCGTTTGAACTTGGCCTCACCGTCACCTGGGCCAAGCTAAACCCGGCGCAGCATAGTTGGTTTGTCTTTGAAGCCAGGCCGCGCAGAGTTCAAAAGTCTCTGAGCGACTTGGACGGCAGCGACCCCAATATCCACGACGGCACGGTCGAGGGCGTCATGCGTGAAATTTGCAACGCATTCGTCCGTAGCAGAGCGGCGCGGCCCGCGGTTCCGGAGATGATGCGGACGTACCGCGGACTGTCGAGCAAGCTGAATGAGATTATCGCTGCGGCTGGCGCTAGGAGCGTCTTCGAGGCGCGCATCTTCGACGATCTCTGCTTTGCCGCCAAAGCCGCCATAAGCCATACGTGAACCGAGCCACCGCTCAGCGACTGCCATACTGAACCTCCACAAACCGGTGAGCGGAGCGTAGCGTAGTCGAAGGACCCGCATTTGCTTTTCGCATCCGTAACCACAAAAGCACCGTGCCCCATCCATTTCGCGTTCTTTGCGAAATGGGTGGGAAACCACAAACCTCCAATCATCCGTTTTGTATCAGGGCACGACTTTAGTCGTGCCGCAAATGCAACTTAATGAAAGTGGGCTTTAGCCCTTGAGGACATCTATCTTACCCAACGAACCCTGGGTGCCCCAGGTCCCGATTTTGGGACCTGGGAATCCACAATCATTTCCTATAACTTGTCATCCCGAGCGAAGCGCAGCGTAGTCGAAGGACCTGCATTTGTCTTTCGCTTTTCCCAACTACAAAAGCACCGTGCCCCATCCATTTCGCGTTCTTTGCGAAATGGGTGGGAAACCACGAACCTCGTCGAAGCGCCCCGTAGCCTCTCTATCTAACTCGTGGTAACTCCACAGAAAGACTCGCGCAAACCATCGCGCCACGCCCTACGTCGAATCCTTCTCGCCAAGATCGTAACTAAACAGCGCACGCCCAAACTCCACCTGCTCATCATGCCAACCACGATATTGCGCATATTGAAACCTAATCATGCCAGAGATTTAGTTGTACAGGGTCGTAAATATCGGGCAGCGAGATCTCCTCGGCTCCATCTTCGTCGAGCGCCTTTGTGAAGTGGGTCCGCAAAATCGAGATATCTGGTTTGCGAAAAAGAACCCTCTTGTAATGGATATCTTGAGCATTAACGAGCTCTGACGCACCGTGCTCCCTGACAGCCTGAACAAAATACCGAGCGACACCTGAACTGACTTTATAACGAAGTTTGCATGCAATAATCATCGCCCGAATTGCGCAAAGAGCAGGAAAAGGGTTTTCCCTGTAGCCTATTCCGATGCAACCTCGATCAACAGCTTCGAAAAATCCATGGGCATATATTCTTTCAATCTTTCCTTGCTCCCTAAGCGTAACCGCCACTGCTTCAACGTCAAGAAATGTGGTCTTCGGCAGGTTTTCAACGATGGGCGCGAGAGAAGTATCAACCGTAAACGCCCAGGTTTTCTCCAGCGGCCACACATCAAACGCCCACCGATGAAAGTCCAGGCGCAGTCCGCCAAAGCGATTGAGGTGGTAACTCTGGGGATGGAACTCCCTCATGATATCTTCCGTCGATGCATTGATAAGTACAACGTCAACGTCTCGCGGATAGTATCTGCGACCTAAGATTGCAATATCGCGTACGAAGCCACCAAACAGTATCGGCCTCCAGCCTCTTTCCTGCCAATCGTTCAACATTGAAACTGGAGTGCTCATTCCCCCCGGTCGTGCGAGCAATCGAGAGAGCTTTTCTCGTACGACCGATTTTACTGACCTCTTGTTAGCCATTCGTAAGCTCGCGATGCAATGTAACGGCGAAGGTATCCGTCATTCCGCAGACCTGATCAGTAATTAACTGCATCCTATAGTAATCCGCCGGAATGGTCCCTTCAGCGGACTCCTCAACGTGTCCCTCACAAACATTGCGGTAATTACGGGAAATAAGCTCGTAAGACCTCCTTGCAAATGGTGGCATTTTTGCGGCAGGGCTTGCCAACTGTCCCGCTTCCCAGTACAAATCCAGTAAATCACAAATGACTTTTCTCCCCATCAACTCAAGCTTGAGAGTCTGTGGCGAGGAATAGACATATTCATACGCAATCGACTTACAGGCTTTTGCTAACAAACTGGCGGTCGAGTTTTGCAAAAGACTAGAATGGTAATTCCCGTTCATGATTTCGTCATAGTTATTGTGAAACGCCGATGCGGCTGCATTTGTCATCTGGATAATTGCGTTTGTACGGAACGAAATCGACATTGCCTCGTCATGCGGCTTACCCGACAGCCCTGCTGGCGCAATCTTATCGTTGGTTGCCTTGAGAATTGTGTCGAGAAGGTCGCCGCCGGCTCGCTTCCTAAGTTCGCGCTCCAGCGTACGCCAGTCGAGACAACTCTTCTTAATGCCATCCTCCAGGTCAACAGTCGCATAAGCAATGTCGTCTGCCGCCTCAACGAGAAACGCGATTGGGTTTCTTGCGCTTCCAGACTCAACTTCATCCCTAATCTTTTGAACTAAGTCATTCTCGGACGCAAAATAACCATGTTTCTTGGCCTCCGCCCACTTGTCCATCGTCTGATTAGAAGGTACGACGTATTTCAGGCTCGCTGATAGGGTCCCACTAGTCATGTTGAGTCCGAACTTATCGGCCAAGATCTGCAAACTCGACAAGAGTCGCTGTGTTTGGGCGTTACCTTCAAACCGGAGGAAGTCTTGCGCAAATTGCGATTCCTCCCTCTCTTCTTTCGTAGCGCCAGAAAAGCCGTTGAACAACGTAGGGTGTCCTTTAAACCAATAACTTATTGCATCTTCTCCTGCGTGGCCAAAGGGCGGATTACCCAAATCGTGTATGAGCCCGCATGTTGCCGCAATCGTTGGAAGAGACCCCGGCTCTATTCCGGTTTCATGTCTTGTATTCTTGACAAAGTGCTCTGCCTTCTCTCCTAAACCTCTGGCGATGCTTGATACCTCGAGCGAATGTGTAAGCCGAGTTCGAACGCTGTCGTTGGGCTCAAGTGGAAACACTTGCGCTTTGTCCTGCAGGCGACGGACAGGGGTGGAGAATATGGCTCTGCCATAATCTTGATCGAATGCCGACCGTGCATCTCCCGGGACCCGTTTGGATGGAGCCCCCCCGAATAGGTCCCGTACACGCTTAATTGACAATAGCTTTTCCCAACGCAAAGCCGGCATTTAAATCTCCTCCAAAACGTTAATGTGGCACTTTGTAAACAAGAAAGAAAAAAAGACTCGCTCTTCTTCTGGGTTCAGTGCGGATGGAATACATTCTATGCCGTCGAGCCGATCCTCTAACGGTACAAGGGTGGCGCAACCCCGGTTTGGCATCCGTCAAGCCGCGCATACCCGCCTTCCCCTCCCCAACTCAACCCCCTACAATAAAGACGGAAGTCCCATCGAGGAAAACCATGCCACTCTCCGGAGAAGCCATCCGCCTGATGAACTATATTGACGACGTCGCCGTCACCTTGCGCCGTGTGCTGGCCACCAT
>Ga0302319_10003241_pt1 | contig 34288 bp, 29 predicted proteins | sample Bog_T0_2_FD_203319 | JGI IMG/M metagenome (GOLD analysis project Ga0302319, IMG submission 203319) | Peat permafrost microbial communities from Stordalen Mire near Abisko, Sweden - Bog_T0_2 | ecosystem: Environmental > Terrestrial > Soil > Wetlands > Peat | place: Sweden: Abisko, Stordalen Mire...
TGATGCAACTGAAAACACCGACCTCTCCAAGCGACGTGCCGATTACGCGGAGGCGCAGCAGATTCTGGCCCGCGATCTGCCCGCATTCAACCTTTGGTACCTCAATACGATCGTCGTGCACAACCGCCGGCTGACCCATGTCATTCCAGCGCCCTCTGGCAGCTATGCATTTCTTGAAACTGCCGAGCTTGCCCGGAATTGAACAGTCGATCGATCATCGAAGAAAATACCTCATATCTCGAATCAAAATATAGAGCAATCCAGACCAGCTATCCGTCAAAGTGCGCCTTTACAATATAGGTTCTTATTGAGATTTTACGGTCTATAAGCTCAAGATAAACAACTTCTTATCCCCGCCCCGCCGAGTCTTTACTCAATCGCGCCACACTATGGAACCTTTTCTCAACCTTTTCAGGCATTGATTCGTCTAGAGCAATAGAAGAGTTGTCCTTCCCGATCCCGGCAAAACGATCTGCATTGTGGAGAACCGATTTATGAAGAGCAAGATGAAAGTGCGTGTTCCGGCCCTGATGATCGCCGCGATTTTGAGCGCATGGATGTTGGCCGGCGCACAGCAGCCTGCCTCGCGATTTACCGGCACCATCACGGCCGTCAGCGGAACTACTTTGACGGTAAAGACAGACGCCGGCGAGGCCCACCAAGTCGAGGTTCCCGAGACCGCCATTCTCAAGCAGGTTGAGCCGGGCGCAAAGGATTTGAGCGCGGCTCAAACGGTCGTCTTGAGCAGCCTGGCGACCGGCGATCGGGTGCTGGTTCGGCTTGACCCAAACGCTCCCGCGGGATCCTCCGTGGCGCTGCAAATTATTACACTAAAACAGGCAGCCCTTGCGAAAGAGCAGGAGCAGGAGCGGGAAGACTGGCAGCAGCACGGCGTCGGTGGACTTGTGAAGAGCGTAGACGCTGCATCTGGTGTCATCCTATTAACCACCGGGGCAGGTGCGACTGCCAGGACCATTGCGATCCATACCGACAAATCAACCATCCTCAAGCGCTACGCACCCGCGTCAGTCCGCTACGATCTGGCGCAGGTCGCGCCCATTGATGCGATTCACGCAGGCGACCAATTACGCGCCCGCGGGCCGAAGGACGCAGCTGGAACGTCCATCACCGCAGAGGAAGTCGTCTCAGGAAGTTTTCGGAATATCTCGGGAACCATCACGTCGACCGATGCAGCAAGTTCGACACTCGTCGTCAAGGACCTGGCTTCGAAGAAGCAGGTTTCAATTCACGTCGCGCCTGATACGCAGCTGCGCCAGTTGCCTGAACGCATGGCAACAATCCTTGCGGCCGTGTTAAACGGAAATGGCGGCCCAGGACGGGTACAACCACCGCCCGGTGCTCCGCCGAGCGGTGGCCCGGCAGGGGGCGGACAACGCGGCGGTCCTGGCGGAGGAGGATTCGATGCGCAGCAGTTGCTGAGCCGTGCACCGGCCATCCAGCTTGCCGATCTAAAGAAAGGCCAGGCCGTCATGGTGGTGGCGACCGAAGATTCAACCGGCGACACCGCAATCACACTCGTGTCTGGCGTAGAACCACTGCTTGAAGCCCCGGCAGCAAGCCAGAACCTCCTCAACTGGAGTTTGAACTCCGGCGCGCCCGATGCCGGCCAGTAGTTGCAATCGCATTCATTCATAAAAAACAGCGAGGAATTCGTGTATTCAAAATTGCACTGCTTTATTCATTTTCTGATTGCCGCAACGATTGGCGTGGCGAGTTTTGCAGCCGCGCAGGCTCAAGCGCCGGCTGCGCCTGCTGCAACTCCGGCGCCCGCTGCCGTAACTCCGGCAGCAGCCTCCTCAATCCACGGCCACATCGCCGATCCAACCGGCGCTTTGATTCCGGGCGCAACGGTAACCATCACGAACGCGCTGGGCGTGGCCGTCAAATCCACCACATCGGACGCAGCGGGCAGCTATTCCGTCACTGGCCTCGCTCCTGGTGGCTACATTGTGCAGGCCACGGTCGAGGGCTTTGCCAACTTCACTTCCCCGACCCTTCAACTGGCCGCGGGCCAGACTAAGCGCGTGGATGTCTCAATGGCGATTGAAGCCACGGAACAAAGCGTAACCGTCACCGATGAGGAAGGCGCGCCAGAAGTCAGCACGGATGCCGGAAGCAATGCCAGTGCGATCGTGCTCAAGGGCAAGGATCTCGATGCGCTCTCCGACGATCCTGACGAGTTGTCGAACGAGTTGACCGCTCTCGCAGGACCCTCTGCCGGCCCGAACGGCGGCCAGATCTACATCGATGGTTTCACCGGTGGAACGTTGCCTCCGAAATCGGCGATTCGCGAGATCCGCATCAACCAGAATCCGTTTTCTGCTGAATTCGACCGCATCGGCTATGGCCGCATCGAGATTCTTACCAAGCCAGGAACAGACGTGCTTCATGGGCGCGGCTTCCTGCAGGGCAACGACAGTTCCTTCAACACTCAGAATCCGTTTGCTCCCCCCCCGTCCTACCATAGCCTTCAGTACAACGGAACCATCAGCGGATCGATCAACAAAAAGGCATCGTTCTTTCTCAGCGTTGAAGGTAGAGACAACCCTGACGCCAGCATCTACACGGTCGATATTCCAACCTTCGACTCAACCACAGGGCTCTACTCCATTCCCACAGATTCAAACGGCAACATCATTCCGACTACGGGCGCGGTTTACACACCATCAAGCAGGATCGAGGTTTCGCCTCGCCTTGATCTGCAACTGGGCCAGTCCAACACGCTGACGGTGCGCTACCAACTGGAACACAGCAGCCAGAGCAACATGGTGGGCAACACCGCACTGCCAACCACGGCGACCGGCACCTCGAGCACCGAGCAGTCGGTGCAGATCAGCGACTCGCAGATCATCAACGAGCACATCGTGAATGAGACCCGCTTTCAATACCGGTTCGCTCCGAGCCTGGACACGTCACAAAGCACAGCACCTACCGTCGGCGTGGGCGGGTATTTTACAGGAGGCGGAAACAGCAGCCAGTTCACCAACGACCACCCCACACACCTTGAACTGCAGAATGTGACCACGATATCTGCCGGCGCGCAGGCCATCAAAGCGGGATTATGGATGCGCGACAATCGCGATGCCAGTACTTCCAGCGGAAGCTTCAACGGCAGCTTCAGCTTCCCATCGCTGAATGCCTATGTGGACACGTTGAATGGACTCGCGCAGGGAGAAACCGTAGCTCAGATTGCCGCTGCCTGCCCCGCTCCGGGAGCATGCACTCCCAATAGGCTGAACTACACGACCGGTGGTCAAAAATATCTGGCAAACGTATTTGATGCGGCCTTGTTTTTCCAGGACGACTGGAAGGCCAACGCGTTCCTGACGCTTTCAGGCGGCTTGCGCTGGGAATCGCAAAATCACATTGCGGATCACAGCGACTGGGGCCCTCGCTTTGGCTTTGCCTATGCGGTCGATGGTCACAAGAAGGGCAAGGTCGCCAAGACCGTCGTCCGCGGCGGATTCGGTTTCTTCTACGATCGTTTTCAAGTGGGAAGCCTGATGAACCTCGAGCAGGACAACGGCGGTCCCAAGAGCCAGCAGCAAATCACTGTGACGAATCCCACATGCTACAGCGCAACCAGTTTGAGTGCCGCGCTGGCGACGCCCGGCTCCAATTGCAATGGCGGTGGCGCGGTTACGTCAGAGATTTACGAGCTCAAGCCCGGATATCACTCTCCTTACAACGAGCAGATTGGCGCCAGCCTGGAGCGCCAGCTTACCAAGGTTTCAACGCTGACGCTTACCTATCTGCATTCCTACGGCGTTCACCAGATGGATACACGCGACGCCAACGCTTATCTGCCGGGCACTTTCGTCTTTGGAAGCTCAACGCAAACCGCTACGCGGCCCAACCCAGCGCTTGGCATCGTGCGTGAGCTGTACTCCGAGGGTATCTTCAAACAGAACCAACTGATCCTGAATCTCAATGCTCGTTTTACACCCAATTTGAGCGTAATGGGCTTTTACACCTTCAACTCGGGAAATGGCGATGTCGGTATGGCTTCCAACTCGTACAACCTGCTCCAGGACTACGGACCGACCGCGTTTATCCGCCGCAATATGGTCTTCTTGATGGGTAACTACACCGGCAAGTGGGGTATCACGTACAACCCTTTCCTCATTGCCCAGGCGGGGCGTCGGTTTAACATCACCACCGACACAGACCTTACCGGGGACAACTTCTTTAACGACCGTCCGTCGATCGCGTCCAGTGCGTCCGCCTGCACCGGCTCGGCACAATATGTGCAGACTTCATTTGGCTGCCTTGACACCATTCCGCAGTCGGGCGAAACGCTGCTTCCTGTCAACGATGGGTTTGCACCTGCGTCCGTTGCTGTCAACCTGCGCATCAGCCGGTCGTGGGGCATTGGACCGAAAGTTGCCAGGCCTGCCGGATCGAATGGGCCAGGCGGAGGGCCGGGAGGTCCTGGAGGCCCCGGCGGATTCGGAGGCTTTGGTGGTCCCGGCGGTGGTGGTGGCGGCCGCGGCGGTGGCGGTGGCTTTGGTGGTGGTCCCCCCGGTGGTCCCGGCGGTGGAAGGGGCGGAGGCATGTCCAACACGGGTCATAAATACTCGCTGACCTTCAGCGCGCAGGCCCTGAACCTCTTCAATGATATTGACTATGGAACTCCCACTGGAAGCATCGTCCCATCGCTGATTTCCGGATCAGGCACAACCGCCCAGTATGGGCCCGGCAGCCGCTTTGACAAGTCGACAAGTCTTGCTGGCGGCATCTTCGCGTCTCCCAGCGGTTCAGCGGCGCGCCGTGTCTTCTTTCAGACCGCGTTCTCGTTCTGATCCTGATGCAAAAAACTGCAAAGGCCGGGGCAATTGTCCCGGCCTCCTTTTGCCGCCAATGCTTGATCAGAGTTGATTGCCAGGCGCAAACCTACGGCGCAACAATGTATCCACAGCAAATAAGCCAGGTCCCAGGATGAGAATGAGCAAGGCGGCGAACCAGTAGGTGTACGGAGTCGCGCCATAAAAATCGCCGGGATTGGAAAGAATGTGAGAAAAGTTGACGCGGTCATCCGGCACACTTAGATACGCCACGGTCATATTCACAAAAAGAACCAGCGAAACCAACCGCGAGCCAATGCCGAAGGCCAACAACAGTCCACCGCCGAATTCGATCGTCGCAACAGCCAGAGCGGTAGCTCCAGGCGCAGGCAGATTGAGGCTCGCGAAAAACTGTGCCACCCGGTCAAGATGCGTGAGCTTTCCCCATCCATCCTGAGCGAACTGCCAACCCCAGTAGAGGCGAATGGCGAGCAACAAAGGGCTTTGTAGGCTGGCAGCGATAGAAGCAAATCGGCTGTAGGCATCCGTTAGCAAACCAACCTTTTTGCTCATAGGTTTCATATGCTTTCTTCAACGAGAGATTCAAGATCCGGGGCGCAAATCCATCCCAGTTCTGCCCAGGTAGCGAACCACTCCCTGATCCGTTGTGCGCGGCGCGCCTCCGGTATCCGCGAATTAGCAAAGCCCTCGCCTATCGCGTCTGCCAGGCACGCTCCGTTGCGGATTGCAGCGAGGGTTTGAAATTCTTCGCGCTCGAGTCTGCGGTAGAACACTGCAAGATCAACCCGATGGGCGGCGACCCAGGTTGCGCGACGGCGCAACTTCGGTAGCTTTACGGGCGCGTCCCGCCCTTCCTCGCGCTTCACTCCGGCTTCGCTCGTTTGTTGTTTCTCGCGATCGTGCAAGGCAAGCACCAGTTCATCCGCGGGATAATCAAGGGCAATCAGGCGCAAGTGCGGTTGCAGACCGAGACGCGAATCGCCATCGAGCGTTGCAACCTGGTCCAGGGTCAGCGGCACACGCTCTGCGCCATCGAACGCTTCAACAAACGCCCACTCAATGCGCGCGACATCGAGCGCCAATCCGTGACGCCGGCTTGCGAAATTAGGATGTGCTGCCAGCCAATCCGTCAGCTTCGATCCAAGATTACGCATGGTGAACGAGCGGCTTGGATGTGCGCCCAGATAGGCGATCGACAGGGCCTCAAATGCCCGCGCCCCCACCACTGCACGCAGTGCGGGGAAATCTTCCTGGAGAGCTCCCAGAACGCGAAACCAGTACTGGCGGTTATAAATCTCGAGGCGCTCGAATGCGGAAAGCCTGCTGTTCGCGGCAATAAACGACTCCGCGACTGCCGTCATCGCACGTCCGTCTCCGGCTGTTTCGCGCATCTGCTCGTCGGCGGTCAACGGAAGCATCACAGCCGCGGCCATGGTCCGCTGCAATTCCTGCAGGTTCATCGCGCAGCTCCTGTCAGCTCGCCGGAATGACGATGCAGATACTTCTCCGCCTTCTTCGCCTCGGCATGAACTTCATCGAAGGTCGGAATATGATCATCCCACTCGAGCAATGTCGGCATCGGTCCGCAGCGCTCTATCGCACGCGCGTAGAGTTCCCATACCGGATCGATCACCGGGTGGTCATGCGTGTCGAGAATGTACTTCTCATATTTCGAGTGGCCTGCAATGTGAATCTGTGCCACTCGATGCGCCTGGACCGCATTTACGTATTCCATCGGATCGAACTCGTGATTCATCGATGAAACATAAATATTGTTCACGTCCAGCAGAATCCCGCAATCGGCCCGTTCCACCACTTCGTTCAGAAACTCCCATTCGGCCATCTCAGAGCCGGTGAAAGCCGCGTAGCTCGACACGTTTTCTACAGCTACGGGAATCTCAAGAAAATCCTGAACCATGCGCACCCGTTCAACTGTGCGCTCCACGGCCTCCCATGTGTATGGGAGCGGCAAAAGGTCGTGCGTATAGGCCCCATCAACTGAACCCCAGCACAGATGGTCGCTCAGCCATGGAGTTCCCGTTCGCCGCACAAGCTGCTTCAGCCTGCGCAAGTGTTCGGGGTCGGGAGCTGTCACGGAGCCAAAGTACATCGACACTCCGTGTTGCACCACGCGATATTGCTCCAGGATGCGGTCGAGCATGGCGAGCGGCCTGCCCGCATCGATCATGAAGTTTTCACTGATGATCTCGAACCAGTCCACGACCGGCTTGCGCGAAAAGATGTGCTGGTAATGCGGAATGCGGAGGCCGATTCCGACACCGTGATCCTGAAACGCATTGAAGCGATTTCCGGGCATAGAAGCGATCTTTCAAAAGATTTTTGTTCGGGGAATCAGATTCGATGGCGCGTGAGGTTTGCTGGGTTCCGATTCCCTCTCCGCGCCATCGCGTGGAGAAGGGCTCTAAACGAAGTCCGGCATCTTGGAGCCGTCGGTAGCGCAGCCGCCCTTGCCCTTGCAGCTGTTCTTTCCGGAGCAACCGTTGTCGCCAGACTTGCAGCCGCCATTGCCTTTGCAGCTGTTTTTGCCTTTACAGGAGTGTTTTTCAACGTCAGACAGCGAGCCACCAGAACGCAGACCGGCCTTGACGACCTTGGCCGAGTTGGTTTGGGTGCCATGGGTGGCCGCGTGGGCCGCAACGGAGGTTCCGCCGACCAGACCGGTGAGAGCCGCCGTGAGAAGCAATGCATTGAACTTGTTCTTCATCATTTTTTTGACCTCGTTTGGGGGGTTGAGGGCGGATCGGGGCCGCCGGTTGGGACATCGCGGGTTTGGGGAAGCTACCCGCGCTTTTTGTTTCACGCTCATTCAGAGTGAGCACCGCGAAGAAAGGTTACAGAGGTCTTTTCTTCCCGATCCGATCACTGTACAGGGAACGCGAGGACTAGGAAATCGGATTGGCGTCACTTGCCAGCTTGCGCTACCCTGATTCTGCCCGGATGAATCTGAGACGCGGTTGGGGGCCTGAGGGGAGCCGATTGGATCAGGGAAAAAGTGTGAAATTCTTGACAGCCTCAAGCCTTGTTCTGGCTTTGATGCAAAGTATCTGCACGGCGGTGCTCACCATTAGCGGACTGCGGCTGGCTATCGGACTGACGGCCCTTGCCCTGGCCGGGAGCGTCGCTGCGCCCATCCGCTGGTTTCACCAGGACGCCATCCGGATCCCCATGCTGGTGCTCGCAACAGTTGGGGCAGTTGCCGACCTGCTGATTCTGGCCTGGATGCGGCACTTGCGCAGGCAGCCTGCGGCCCAATGGCGGCGCCGCGAGCAAAGCAGCAAAGAAAAACGTTCCCAGCGTCTTCAGGTTGCCGTGGCCATCTTGACACTGCTTCTTGTGGGTTTGGAGACCTGGACACACAGCATCATCACGCGCCGCGCACACGCACATGCGGCCGTCCAGGCGCATCTGACCCGCGTAACATCTTCGGAAATCTGCGTCTTGACCTCAATGGCGATAGAATAGCTCAGTCTTTCCCTGGGAGGGTAGACGACCGATGAATTGGATGCGCCTTCTTGAAGTTACCGTTGCTGCCGGCATAGTTTCGACATTCAGCGACTATTTTCTGGCCGGTGACTGGCTTCATAAGCGCTTCGCCTATCAGGAAGTTTGGAGAACGCCAGCGAGAAATTGGGCGATGGCCCTCATAGCACCGCTTCCCTTCCTCACCAGTGGGGCGTTTGCCGTTCTCGCCTCAAGGCTGGATATTCATTCAATCCGCTCGGCAATGATTCTGGCCGCCGCTATTTGGGTCATTGGCCCGTTACCGCTTATCCTGACGAGCGCCGCCTACATCAAATTGCGTGGGTTCTTTGTGGCTTCTTACGCCTTTGCATGGCTGGTTCGGCTCATGATTGTCGCAGTCCTCGCGGCCCGGTTCTTGCGCTGAACACGGCAGCGGCCAGCTTCATCTCAAAAGAGATCTCAGCATTCCTTGTTTGCCATTTCCGTATCCAGCCTTCGATGCAGGCGGGCGCTGTACCCCGCGGGAAGCTCGAACACGCGCTCATCGGCCATCAGGACCACAACGTTCCGGGTGGAGTCGAGAACCGCGGAACAGATCTCGCAGGTTTCCAGATGGCGGTCAATCTCTGAACGCAGGTCCTCTGCCACCTCGCTGTCGATATAGGCGGAGATGTGTTCCCAAACGTGTTTGCAGTCAATCCTCATGCGCCCCACCCAAAAAACTTGCCCCTTTTCTTGGGCGCAAACCCTTTCAGACGTGGAGCAAGGTCCCGTTGTAACAGGGCCCGAGCCCGGTGCAGGCGAACTTTGACTGCTCCTTCGCTGATCCCCAAAGCCACGGCAGTTTCTCGCACATCCATCTCTTCGATGTCTCTAAGCATCACTACGTTACGGTAAATCTCAGGGAGCCCCTCAACTGCCTTGCGAAGGATGGCCCCAAGTTCCTTGCGTTCCAGGGCTGCGGCCGGAATCTCGCTCCAACTGGTCAGCACTGCCGGCGTAAAGTCCCCGGACTGGCCTTCGGTCAGCTCTTCAAGCGAATCCTCTCGCCGTGATTCGGCCTTCCGGATCCTGCCCAGGCCCTCATTCCGTGCGATCGAAAGCACCCAGGTGCGGAATTGCGACTCACCTCGAAACAGGTGCAGGTTCCGGAAGACCTTGATGGTGGTCTCCTGGGCCGCATCCTCGGCCTCGGCTTGGTTGCGCAGCAGCGTGAACAGGAGAAAGTAGATCGAGCGCTCGCAAGGCCGGATGAGGTCATGAAACAACTGTTTCTCGCCCGCCAGGATGCGGCGTATACAGTCCGCTTCGAATTCCGGATTGGGAGCTGTCATGATCCTCGAACGAGTGCTGGTGGGAGATTGGATTGCGCAATCGCGACGATTCTTGTCACCAAAACTATACAACGCGGGGCCGTAGGTTGAAGCAAACCCAGCAACTTGAAGGCACTGCCGCTAAGTTTTTCAATTTAAAAGAATCCTTGTGTGCAAAAAGCGGATTGGGCTGTACAATCTCCACGAGGAGACCCATGGCCGGAGATATATCACTTACGTGCAGCGATTGCGGGCAGGACTTTACCTTCACCGCTGCTGATCAGGCGTTCTTTCAGGAACGTGGTTATTCGACCCCGAAGCGTTGCAAGACTTGCCGTCAGGCAAAGAAGAACGACCAGGGGGGCTCCGGCTACCGTTCGGCTCCGGCACAGGGAACACCTGTGATTTGTTCGGGTTGCGGCCAGCCTACAACAGTTCCATTTGAACCGCGGGGCGATCGGCCAGTGTTTTGCCGTGACTGCTACCAGGCACGCAAGGGTAGTGGCGGCGGTGGCGGCGGAAGTTCACGCGGGCGTGGCCGTTTCTAATTGCCTGGGGATTCCGGGTGCATCTTCCGGAAACCGACTATAGGCACACGAACGTTCATTTTGACGCAGGGCTCCAGAGAACCGGCAGGCATGGCCCGTCCAGCGGTTCGTGTTCTTTGTAGTCTGTAGTACGCCTTTCTCTCGCCACCTGCGCAGTCCATTGATTGTGCCCAAAGGGCAGTCCGAAACCGGGCTGCCCTTTTTTGGGTCTGGGCCTCGCGGAACCAGCCTGGTGGTCCTCATGAAAGTACCGTCATAAAGGCCAAAAAGTCTGGACCGCGACCGCGTTTTTCCTGTATACCTTGAGAAAACACGGAAAGGAACGGGAGATTTGACGGGGCTTACCTGTTAGGGCGTATGCCGCCGAAACGTCTCGTGGCTGATGGTCTGAGCGTATTCTTGAGATCACGGCTCGGCTCTCCTGCGGCAATCGCGTTCTTGATTGGTTGGAACTCATAAACTCACACTAATCAACACTCGGGAAATTCGGATTGATCATGTACATCGCTTTCTGGCTCCTTTCCACAATCGCCGTTCTCGTTCTCGCAGGATTCTTGTACCAATGCATCGGAAGCTACCGGGACCGCGTGCGGTACACCGGGTCCGGCCGTTGGGTGACAATCGGGCAGGGATGCAGTCTTTATCTCCTCGAACAAGGATCGGGTGGGCCCACGGTGCTCTTTGAGGCCGGAATCGGCGCCACGAACCTCAACTGGCGTCACATCCAGGAGACCGTTTCAAGTTTTACCGGTACCGCATCCTACGATCGCGGCGGGCTGGGATTCAGCAGTCGGTGTCTAACGGCCCGCACCCCCACCAACATCGCTCAGGAACTGCACAACCTGCTCGAGCAGGCTGACATCAAGCCTCCTTACGTTCTGGTCGGTCATTCCTTCGGCGGATTGGTTATGCGCCGGTACGCACTCCTCTTCCCTGAGGATGTCTCGGGCGTTGTCCTCGTCGACCCGATGCGCTGCGAAGAGTGGCCCCCTCTTGATCCAAGCAAGCAGTCGCAGCTTGACCTTGGCCGGCGCCTGATTCGTTATGCACACCCGATCGCCGTGTGCGGTCTGACCCGGCTGGCGGTCACGTCGCTCTTTCGGCGTTCGAAGAGGCTGTCGGGAAATCTCGATGGGGCAACTGTGGCCGGCGGCAGACATGTGATTGACCGAATCACCAACGAGGTGGGCAAGATGCCGCGCGAAGTTTGGCCGGTGGTCGCAGCACACTGGTCTAGGCCGAGCTTTTACTCTGGCGTGCGCAGCCACATCAAATCAATCCCTGACACCGTACGGGAAATGCACCAGGCCGAGCCCATCCGCGAAATTCCCGTCACCATCCTGACTCCGGGCATCTCCACTCCCTTGTCGCAGGAGCTTCTGAGCCGCATCGGAGACAACGTCCAGCAGGTGATCGCTCCGGCCAGCGAACACTGGATTCATCTCGATGAGCCCGATCTCGTGATCAGCTCAATTCGTGCGATGGTCACTGCGGCTGCAACCGAGCCTGTTGCCGTCTCCGTTTGAAGTTCCGGGATTGGCTTGATCCATCGGAGCTGCGCGTCTTCGTAAAAATCTAAGGCATTTTGAAATCAACAGAATAAGCCTGGATCCTTAATCTTTCAGGCAAAGTCCCCACCGTCCTCAGATTAAGCACCATGGAAACCGGATTCCCAAGTCCATGCGCATGATTGGTGCAGCTTGAAAAAAAGGACTACGCTCGAATGTAACGAACTCTTCCCCTCGTGTATTTATTCGTTTGTAAGAAGAGGGAAAATATGGAAGTGAAAGTTTCGCATCTTGGACAAGTAAAGTTCAGTATTCAATCGCGGTCTCATACCATTCTTTGCGATCAACCTCAGGAAAATGGCGGCGAAGACACAGCCATGACTCCTCCAGAGCTCATGCTGGCGTCCTTGGGGTCCTGCGCGGCGTTCTATGCAGTTCAGTACTTGAAGACCCGCCATCTGGCTGAATCCGGCGTTGAAGTGCGCGTGACCGCCGAAAAACTAAAGCAGCCGGCACGGCTCGGCAAATTCAACATTCATGTCACATGTCCTGTCGCTCTCTCACAGGAACACACAGAAGGCTTGATGCGCTCCGTTCATGCCTGCCTGATTCACAACACCCTGATGTCACCTCCAGAGGTACACATCGAGCTTCACATGAGCGAGCCGGTTAGTGTTTAAGGCTGTCAGCCGCAAGCAGGATTCCAGCGTGGGCTGTTGTTTAGAAGGCAGCTCTAAAGAATGCTTGCACTCTTGCGGCTCGCCAGCACTGAAGCTTTGCGGCGATCCTTCGATGCGTGATCGATTTGCTTCCAAAACCCGATGAAATAGTCGATCGCGGAAATGGTCGACACCAGCACAGTAAAGTAGATTGCCGCTACGGCGTACCATTTGACTGGAATAATCAGCACGCCCACCTGCCAATGATCCCAGTGGTGAGCCAAGATGGCTGCAACCACCGAGACAATCTGCGCGACGGTCTTCAGCTTGCCCAGGTCGCTGGCCTGAATGGTGAATCCCTCAGAGGAAGCAATTGACCGCAGTCCGGAGATAAGAAACTCACGGCCAATAATGACAACCGCGATCCAGACCTTGACGACCTGCGGATTATAGGCAACCAGCGCGATGAGCGCGCCAGTCACCATAATCTTGTCGGCGATCGGATCAAGCAGCATCCCCATGGTCGTGATCTGGCCGCGGCTGCGCGCCAAATAGCCGTCGAGGCCATCGGTGATCGATGCCATGATGAATAGAATTGAGGCCAGAATCTCCTGCTCGCCGTTCCCCTGTAAGGGAAAATGCGTCGACAGTATCCACAAGAGCAGCGGGATCATCACGATCCGGCTCATTGTGATTGAGTTCGGCAGGTTCATTTCGCCCCCTCAAGACCAATCATCTCATCGCCGGGTTGCCTGGCCCAATACAGCTCCCATACATCCCAAAGGCAACGATGGGGAACCAGACAGCTGCGGTTCCTGGGAAAGTGATGGCTCATACCCTTACCGTCCCAGTCTATACCTCGCAATGACCCTCCCCACTAGGCCGCATACGCGTGCTCAACCGGGCTTCTGTGACCGCTTCTTCATCTTGCGCGGCCGTGCTTCGACGATCCCACCGCGCGGAAGATTTGCGACATTGTTCCTGATGGATTCAGCGCACATCCTTCCGCCGCTCGGGACGCGCGCGGCGCTGTCTGCTTCCGTCAGGACAACAGCCGAAATGAGAAAGGCCTTCAGGCAACTGGTTGCCTGAAGGCCTTCGGTATTGGACCACGATTGCGTGACAGGGTCGATCAGTGATTGTGGCGGGTGAGACCGAGCTGGAAGGTGATCATGACCGAGCGCCCGGCCGCCTTCTCGAGGGTGTCATTCCAACTCGGGGTGTAGGGCTGAAGGTCCTGCGAGACCTCGAGCGAGGTGTTGGTGGTGTAGGGCGAAGCCAGCGTTGTGCCGTCGTTCGCCGCGCCGATCAAAACCACGTCGTGGCTGTCGAAGAGGTTGTTGACGCTGAGCTTGATCTTGGAGCCATCGAAGATCGAGTCGCTCTTGAAGTTGTAATTCACGAAAAGGTTGCTCATCCAGAACGGGGCCAGGGGAACTGTCTGGTGATCGTTGCCGATGTCGTTTTCTCACGATAGGTCATGCCCATCGATTCGGTGTCGTGCGGAGTCAAGGCAACCCAGGCTTGCGGAGTGGCGGGGGTGGCAGGATTAATGATATTGCCATTCGAGTCGGTGACGGCAGGCGTGGCTGCCGCCGCTTCGTACAGAGCGGAGTCAAAGGTGCCGTTGGCATTAAAGCTCAGGCTGTTGGTCACAGCGTAGTTGCCCTCGGCTTCAAAGCCGTTGGTGTCGGAGTTGGGGTTGGCGTAGTAGTAGGTGAAGCCTTCGTCGGGGCCAGTGGACGGCGTATAGGTCGAGTACGTGTTGGTGAAGTGGATGTGATAGCCATCCGCATCGAAGGCAAAACGGTTCAGCTTGACCACGGTACCGCCCTGATAGGTGGTGGCGATGGTGGGCGGAGGCGTTACGGCAACCTGGGCGCCAGAGGTGTCGAAGACGCTGCTGAAGGGAGCAATGCTGCCCCGGCCGTATTGACCGTAGGCGGACCAGATGCTGCTGATGCGGTAGTTGGCTTCAACTGAGGGCAGGATGGAGTTGTAATCCTGGGAGTGGTGGACGGTAGCGTTGCAGGTTGCCGTCGTTGCAGTCGAGGAGCAGGTGAGCGGTCCCACCGTCTTGCCATCCGCGTACTGCCCAAGGCTCATGTAATAGTAGGCGTCCTTGAGGCCGCCCGTGATCGTCAAACGCGGGATGGCTACCAATTGGAACTCGGCAAACGGCTGGATGGCCGTCGTCAGGTAGTGCTCGTGGAACTTGATGTTCTTGATAAAGGACGAATCCACCCAGGTGATCGGGTCGGTGTAGATCTGATAGCGGAGAGTGTCGGTGTACTCGTACCAGCCACCCGTGCGGAAGGCGCCCCACTTTGTTGCATAGCTAACCGTCGCGATGTCGCCGCCGCGGGCGTACTGGTTGAGCTTGTCAACGCCGGTTGGCTTCTTGTCGTAGTTCACTGAAGACGTGGGCTGGTCATCGCCGCCGACTGCTTCTTCAATTGGCTTGGTCAACACCGAATCCGTGATTGGATCGTTGTCCGTGGCGTTCTGGTAGTGCTGGTGGTTGGAGTAGCCGTAAGTGTAGAGCTTGTTATCGAGCCTCCAGCCCTTGCCGAAGTCGTGGTTGAGGGAGATGATGTCGAAGAAGCTCGGAACGTGATAGACCGAGAAGGCCCAGAAATTCGCGTTGTAGGTGCCGTCGGCATTGTACTTGTTGCTGTCGTAAAGATAGTTGTCGCCGTGGTGGAAGAGCTGGCGGCGCGTCGGATCGTTGTTGTTGAATGCATCGACGATGATGTCTGTGCCGATCACACTCAGGTCGGTGCGGTCGCTGAACTTGTAGGCAAACTTCGCGGTGACGGCCACGTCCTGCTTGGGCGAGAAGGTCTGGTATCCGTCTGAACTCTGATAGTCGCCATCCAGCCAGAAGTGGGCCTTCTTGTTCCAGAAGCTGCCCGAGTTGATATCGCCGAGCACCTGGTAGGTATTCCACGAACCATAGGTCACTACGCCGTGGATATGAGCCTCATCGCTCAGCTTCGGCGAGAAGAAGTGGATGGAGCCGCCAAAGTTGGACGGACCCATATCGGAAGCTGTGCCAGGGCTGCGATCGAAGTCCACATAGCCGATAGCCGCGGCAGGAACATACGCCCAGGAGTGGTGGCTGGGGTCGTTCGAGTCGTTGAAGGGGACGCCGTCCCAGGTCATGGTGTAATCGTCGTCGACGAAGCCGCGGAAGTAGATCTTGGCCTGGCCGTTGCCTATGCCGTTGGTGTTGTAGCTGACCGTGCCGGGGGCGGCCTGGATGATGTCAGCAAAGTCGGTCACCGGCGAGGTGTACTCAGACACATAGTTGCTGCTGATCTCCGTGCGCGCCGATCCGGCGTCAAGCAACGACTTCACCGGAGCAAGCTGCGCAGCGATCGACGTGTCGGCTTCAGCTTCAACGGTGACTTCCTCAGAGACCGAAGCGATCGAAAGCTCGACAGGAACGGCCTGGTCTGTGCCTGCGGCAATGGCAATGGGACGCTGGATCGTCGTGAATCCAGGAGCCGAGATTTCCACGGTGTAGGAACCAGTCGGTACACCGGTAAGATCGAACTTGCCCTCGGCGCTTGAGAGCACGTTGCGCACGTCGCGGGACTCCGAGACGACCGCAACTGTTGCGCCCTGAATGGCGTGGCCGCTCTGGTCGACGACGGTTCCGTGGATGGCCCATGTACCGCCTTGCGCATGCAGACGGTTCATGCCAAAGCCTAGGAAAAGCAGGCACACAAACACAGGAATGGCCAAAGGCCACTTGATTGTAAAACGGCGATTCATGTATTGCCTCCAAACGGGATTAGAAAGAAGGTGGTGTCGGGAAAACTGCGCTTTGGGGCGACTGCTTTAATCTAGGGAGAGAATGTGAAGGGCTGTTTACGGATTGATTAAAAGGAATTGAACAGCCACCTTGATTTGCTTGATTTCACGGCATTGGAAACGGGCCATTCAAGCGAGATTAAGAAGGATAGGCTGACGGCACGGTAATCGTTCAGCTAATGGGCTTAGGAGCGCCGCATCATGAATTTCGATTCGTATTCTGCTATCCAGCGCAGAGACTTTCTAAAACTCGCGGGTGCTACAACCGTCGTCGGCCTCACGCGCACCGCCTCCGCCGCAACCTCCGGCAAGATCTCCGTGATCATTGACTCTTCTGACCCAGTCGCATCGGGCGCACCGGTTTCATGGGCCGTTGGTCAGCTACGCAAAGCCCTGGCTTCGAAGGGCGCAAAATGTGAACTCGTCAACTCTCCCGATCAGCCTTCAGGTTCAAGCATGTGCATCGTAATCGCCGGAACTGCTTCAGCCCTGGCTAAGGGATTCCCGCACGCCGCTCAAGAGCTAGCCGCGCCTGAGAGTCTGCGCCTCGCCCCTGGAACACTTGCCAAGCTCCCGGCCATTCTCGTCTCCGCGGTTGACACCCGGGGCTTCGTCTATGGCCTGCTCGAATTGGCTGAGCGTGTCCAGTTCAATGCCGATACCACGGCTGCATTGCATCTAGTCCACGCAATTCAAGAGCAGCCCGCGAATGACACCCGTTGTGTGAGCCGCTATTTCTGCAGCGAAATGGAGGACAAGTCCTGGTATTACGACAAGGAGTTTTGGCCACGCTATCTTGACACTCTGGTTGCAAGCCGCTTCAACCGTTTCACCATGGCTTATGGTCTCGAATACGATTTTCCAAGGGGCGTCACCGACGATTATCTTCATCTTCCCTACCCTTATCTCTTTGAGGTGCCGGGATACAGCGGCGTTCGCGTTATGCAGCTCAAGAACCCCGACGGAACAGATCGTCCATCGCCAATTCCTTTGAGCGCTGAAGAACGCGACAAGAACTTTGAAACGCTCAAATTCATCGCAGCTGAAACTGGCGCGCGCGGGCTGCACTTCCAGTTGGGAATCTGGACCCACGCCTACCAATGGACCGATAGTCCGAACGCCTATCACAATATCGAGGGGCTCACCCCGGAAACACATGCATCCTATTGCCGTGATGCCCTGGCGATCATCCTCAAGGAGTGCCCGCAGATTCAGGGCCTCACCATGCGTGTTCATGGCGAAAGCGGCATCCCCGAAGGCAGCTATCCCTTCTGGAAGAAGCTCTTCGAAGCAATCTCGGGCTGTGGCCGGACCGTCGAAGTCGATATGCACGCCAAGGGTGTGAATCAGACCATGATTGACATCGCCGTTGCCACCGGCATGCCGGTAACGCTGGGAGCCAAGTACTCAGCCGAGCACCAGAGCCTTGGATACAATCAATCCGATATTCGCACTCTGGAGATACCCCACGACACGGGCAGTGACAACGGACCATTCAGCCTGAGCTCAGGCGCACGGCTCTTCACGCGATACGGATATGGCGATTTCTTTCAGCAAGGCAGCAAAGCCCGCATTGTCTACCGCCTTTGGCCGGGCTCGCAGCATCACTTGATCTCCGCCGATCCAGAAATGGCTGCGGCCTACTCACGCACATCTCACTTTTGCGGAGCCGCTGGAATCGATCTGATGGAGCCGCTGACCTTCAAGGGCCGCGAAGGATCAGGTTCTCCGGGAGGCCGTTGCGCCTATCTCGACGAATCCCTTACACCCAAACACGATTGGGACAAATTCGAGTATTACTACCGCGTCTGGGGTCGCAAGCTTTATGACCCTGAAGCCGAACCGGAAATCGGTCGCCGCTACCTCAAGAGCATCGTCGGTCCAGGCGCAGTCGCAGTTGAGACCGCGCTGGCGAGCTCCAGCCGTATTACTCCTCTCATCACCTCGGCCCATCTGACGTCTGCATCCAACCACGCCTATTGGGTCGAGATGACTGAGGACATTCCCGTGGTCGCCGGCGTCGGAAACTACCAGCGTTTGGATACGCCTTCGCCCAAGTGCTTTGGTGCCGTAAGTCCTCTCGACCCCGAGTTATTCTCCACGGTAATCGAGTACACGAGGGATGTTCTCGCAGGCCGGTCAAATCCCAAGTACTCGCCAATTGAGGTAGCCCAATGGCTTGAAGACTTCGCGGCTGCGTCCCGTCAGGCATGGGCCACTGCGCGTGTCAAGTCAACTTCACTCAAATCTCCCCAGTTCCGCCGCATCGAAGAAGACGTCCTTATTCAGAACAGCATCGGCATCTACTTTGCTGCAAAGATGCGAAGCAGCATGCTGTTTCAGATCTTTCTGGAAACAGGCAGCGCGGAAGCGGGCAGACAGGCGCTTGCTCAACTCACCAAAGCGCGCGCCGAATGGGCCAGGATGGCCGATCGGGCCTCCAAGGTCTACAAATCTGATGTCGGCTACGGTGATGTTCCCCTCCGCCGTGGGCACTGGAGCGACCGCATTCCAGCCATTGATGCTGACATTGCCGCGATGAAGGCAAAGCTACAATCGCCGCCAGCGTCTTCAGGCTCAGCCGAAGCAATTGCGCGAGCCATACGGGCGGCTGCGGCCAGACCCATCCGCCCCGCGGTCCCCTGTTCTCATGTGGCGGACGCAACCTTCCATCCCGGCAAGGCGCTTCATCTGTCCTTGCAGATTCCCGTAGGTGCAACCAACGCTGCAGCCTCTGCGCGCCTTCATTATCGTCACGTGAACCAGGCCGAAAGGTGGCTGGCCGTGGATATGCAAAAGGATCACGCGGGTTATAGCGCCGAGATTCCAGCCGAATACACTGATTCGGTCTATCCTTTGCAGTACTATTTCGAGCTCGATAACAAGCAGAAAGAGGCTTGGCTGTATCCTGCGTTCAATGCGAGCTTATCCAACCAGCCATACTACGCGATTTCCAGAAGGAGTTAGTAAGTCGGGTGGGTAATAATCTGCAGAACCGAGTTTCTCCTGGATCTCACTTCAATTCCAGTTTCCAGACGACTGTTTCAAGTGTCCCAAGCCTCGATTCGGCGCCACAAGAACATCGGGCGGAAAGAGCGAATTGCCCTTCCCGCCCGTCTTCTTTTGCTGGTTGCCGCCCGGCCCCGAAGAATTTACCAAATAACTAGGCGTAGATTCCTCTCTGCTTGATGGTGAATGCCACTCGGTCAATCGAGAGCATGTAGGCCGCAATCCGATTGTTGACGTTGTGCGCCTCCGCATACCGGACAACGTCGTCGAAGCTGTCTCGAAGGATGGTCTCCAACTGCTCGTTGACGATTGCTTCTTTCCAGAAGTACCCCTGGCGGTCCTGCACCCATTCAAAATAGCTCGCAGTTACGCCGCCGGCGTTGGCAAGAATGTCTGGAACAATGAAGATCCGTTTTTCTGAAAGTATCTCGTCTGCCACTGCGGTTGTGGGACCATTTGCTCCCTCCACCACAATGCGAGCCTTGATCTTGGCGGCGTTGCGGCTGGTGATCACATTCTCAGTCGCGGCAGGAATGAGAATTTCGCATTCAGAAACCAGCAACTCCTCGCTGGGCATGGCTTCTGCACCCTTGAAGCCCAGCGTCGTGCCGTTGCGGTACTTGTACTCGCCAAGTTGATGGATATCGATTCCGGCTGAGTTATACAGGCCGCCATCGCGCTCTGCGATTCCCACAATCTTGTAGCCCTGCTCCATCATCAGGCGGGCCGCATTGGACCCCACATTGCCAAAGCCCTGGATAATGACGCGACAACCCTCGATCGGCATGTTGAGATAGCGCAGGCTCTCGCCGCAAACCACCATCACACCGCGGCCAGTCGCCTCAATGCGGCCACGTGAGCCGCCAATGTTAAGCGGCTTGCCGGTAACCACGCTTGTGACTGTGTGTCCCATGTGCATGGAGTAGGTATCCATGATCCACGCCATCGTCTGCTCATTGGTATTTACATCGGGCGCGGGTACATCCTTCTCGGGACCGATGAAGTCAATGATTTCCGATGTATAGCGACGCGTCATGCGCTCAAGTTCGCCCTGGCTCATGGACTTCGGATCGCAGATAACGCCGCCCTTGGCCCCGCCGAATGGAATATTCACGACGGCGCACTTCCAGGTCATCCAGCTTGCAAGGGCTCGAACCTCGTCCAGTGTGACGTCGGGCGCGTATCGAATACCGCCCTTGGCCGGCCCGCGCGCAATGTTGTGTTGCACCCTGAAGCCCGTAAACATTTCGATGCGCCCATTATCCATGGCCACCGGAAAATGAACGATGATTTCGCGGGCTGGCGTTCTCAGCAGCTTCCACAAACCCTCATCCAGATTCAGCTTGCGTGCCGCAAAATCGAATCGTGCGCTCTGTGCTTCCCAGGGATTGATCTCCTGGTCCAACGAAACTCCCGGATTGACAGTTGACATATAATTCTCCAGTTCTAAGTACCACGTAGAGAGTGTTCCTTTTTCTCGACATCACTTCAGTGCCGCACCAGGCATCACCTCAAGCGTGTCGTCCGGCAGCCAGACATCTCCTGCTACACGGTCACTCCCTGCCGGTTGAGTGATTGAGCACCCTTTCTATTGCCTGCACAAACACCCAAACCCCGTTGAGTCTAGGCTACACGCCTTTGCGAGTCAAGTGCACCTGAACCACGCCTTATACCCCGTCCCAGGCTGGTTCGCCCTTTCTATCCCGGGCTCGATTTCGGCCCGTATCGGGAGGTGCCTCGCTAAAATCACATCCGCGATTGCCCTTCTCTGTCAATCCCCCGCTCTTCGCTCCAGTTACACTTGAGTTTGTGAAGCCATCCGTTCATCCCGTCCAGCCCAGCCGCAAGGAGTTTCTCGCACTTGCACGGCAACACACCCTCGTCCCCGTCTGCCGCATTCTCACAGCGGACCTGGAAACGCCCGTTTCGGCATTTCTGCGCGCCGCCTGGCCTGAAAGCGAATGTTTTCTCCTCGAATCTGTCGAAGGTGGCGAGCAGGTGGGCCGCTACACCTTTATCGGATTGGCCCCTTTCAAACGGATCGTCGCCCGCGGTCGCCAGATCACGATCACTGAGGGCCGGAAAGTCACTCGATTCGACGGCGACATCTTTACCGTTCTGCGCCAGGCACTTGGAGGGCACAAGCCTGCGCGATTACCGGGACTGCCTCCCTTTACAGCGGGCGCCGTTGGTTTCTTTTCCTACGATGCCGTGCGCCAGATCGAGCAACTGCCCGAATTGGCCAAGGATGAGTTGCAGATCCCCGATGCCTGCCTGATGTTTTTCGACGAGGTCCTTGCCTTCGACCATGTACGAAAAGAGATCTGGCTGGTGGTCACGGCCGACGTAACCCACGGAAAGGCAGCCGAGCCCTACGCACGCGCGATCAAGCGTCTGGACAAGATGGAGAGGCGGCTGTCTCAGCCATTGCCCAGCTTCCCTGTTCCCTCCAAAGGAAGGCCAGGGTCAAAGAAGCATATCAAGGTGAAGTTGAGGACGGCGAAGAAGGATTACCTGGCGGCCGTCGATCGCACCAAAGAGTATATTGCCGCAGGCGATATCTTTCAGGCTGTCCTCTCGCAACGGTTCGATGTCGAACCGGGGATCGACAGTTTCCAGGTTTACCGGGCGCTCCGCACCGTCAATCCAAGCCCCTACATGTTTTTTCTGCGCTTTGCACCGGATGGACCGATGGGCGCCAAAGCCGGCAGGAAAACTGGCTCGTCGAAAAGGACGAAGATTTCCGCCCCGCTGGAGTTGGCCGGTTCGTCGCCTGAGCTGCTGGTGCGGGTCCACAAAGGCAAAGTGGAGTACCGTCCAATCGCCGGAACAAGGCCGCGCGGCGCTAACGAGAAAGACGATCAGGCGCTTGCCGACGAGATGATGCACGACGAGAAAGAGCGCGCCGAGCATGTCATGCTGGTTGACCTGGGCCGCAATGATGTCGGCCGGGTGAGCGAATTTGGCAGCGTAAAAGTCGACAGGTTGATGTTCGTCGAACGCTACTCGCATGTGATGCACATCGTCAGCTCCATCGAGGGCAGGTTAAAGCCCGAGCTCACTGCTGTTGACGCTCTTCGCGCCTGCTTCCCTGCCGGCACGCTCTCTGGAGCGCCCAAGGTGCGCGCGATGGAGATCATTGAAGAGCTTGAGCCGGCCCGTCGCGGCACCTACGGCGGAGCCGTGCTTTACGCCGACTTTTCCGGAAATCTCGACTCCTGCATTGCCATCCGTTCCATGCTATCGGTGGGCGGCAAAGGCTACGTGCAGGCGGGCGCGGGCATTGTGGCCGATTCGGTACCCGAATTGGAGCATAAGGAGTCTATCAATAAGGCCCAGGCTGTCATTCGCGCCATTGAGCGGGCGCAGGCGCTGTAGCAATCAAGCACTGCAAACCAACTCGAACCTTCGCCTTCAGCGCGGCTGACAGTCACTCCGCGCCGAAGATGCGCCGGAAGAAGTGGCCGATCTTGCCAAAGAATCCAGCCTTGGGCTTATTTGCGGGTTTCGGCGCGGCCGCTTCAGCATCTGCTGTCGCCACCGTCGGAGCCGTAGGCAAGGCCACCGGCTCGGTCGCATGATCGGTGCTCTTGTACACCAGAGGCCCTACCGGCACCGACGTCGCGGCTGTCTCGCCGGCAGCACCTGCGGCCGGCTTGGGCAGCGGCGCCAGGCCTTCGCTCTGGGCAATCGGAAACTCATTCCCTTTTGCCGCCGCCGGAGGGCAGCCACAGGACTCCTTCTCCTCGTCCACCACCTCGCGCAGACTGCCATGTTGAAACATCACCCGCTGCCCCGGTTGAACTCGATAAGCGCCGCCCTCAAACACGCTTGAAACCAGCACGTAAGGACCATCGGTGCCTGAGTTGTCCACACAGGTATCGCCCTGTTGGCCAAGTCGCACCTTCACGTCCGCTGATCCGGGACCGCTGATTAAAATCCTGAAGTCCGGCGTCAGCAGCATGTCTGCGTTATTCGGTGCGGCTCCGCTCATGGCAAAGCTCATCTCAACAGCGCCGTGGTCCATCGCCATCAGCAACCCCGGAGTGTCGCCTGCAGGAACGCTTGAGTCGGCAGCCAGCTTGATCGATGTGGAGGCGCAAACGCGCAATTCGCCGCGACGAGGAAGGATCACCCGCGTTGTCTCGCTCGCAGCCGTAACTGATCCGCTGGCGGCAATCACCGCAGCTCCGCGCGTAACTTCAAAAGCGCCTGTCACCGTGGCAGCCGCGTCCGCGCTGCTGTTGTCGATGGGAACAATGGCAATGGGATCCACGCCAGATGCGGGCGCCTGTGCGGTAACGGCAGGAATGACCCAACAAGCAGGCAATATAAGAAATCCGGCAGCCCGGACGAGCAGGCTTGAACGGCGCACGTTAGCTCTCCAGGTCCACGCCATTGACATTACATTTCCAGAAAATTGCGGATCATCTGGTGGCCACCTTCGGTCAGCACGCTCTCCGGGTGGAACTGGACGCCTTCAATCGGCAGATGGCGATGACGAAGGCCCATGATCACTGAACCGTTGGCGCCATTCGATTCAGCGGTGCGGGCGGTCACCGCAAGGTCGTCCGGCAGTGACTTTTCCTCGACGATGAGTGAGTGGTAGCGGGTGCAGGTAAGCGGAGTGGGTAAGCCTTCAAACACGCCCTTCCCATCGTGCTCCACCGGGCTGGTCTTGCCGTGCATCAGGCCGCGCGCGCGAATCACTTTGCCCCCAAAGGCCTCACCAATGGCCTGATGCCCCAGGCAAACTCCCAGAATCGGCACCTTGCCTGCCATGTGCCGGATCAGTGGAACAAGGATGCCTGCTTCACCCGGCGTGCATGGCCCAGGTGAAAGTAGGATGCGCTCAGGATGCAGCGCCTCAACCTCCTCCACTGTCAGATCGTCATTGCGGCGCACAACAACCTCCGCGCCCAGTTCGCCCAGGTACTGGACAAGGTTGTAGGTAAACGAATCGTAGTTGTCGAGAACGAACACCATGGTCACTCTCAGTGTAGCGCGTGAGCGACCGTCGGGAACCGATGCCGCCGGCAATGCCAGCCTCACCCGCCTGTTGCATCTCGGCCACGCATCTGCAAAACTGGCTTTGGTCTCAAAACGATGGTTCTTCATTTCTTGATTCAGGGTCGCGTGCAGGGTGTAGGCTTTCGCTGGTTCGTGCACCGCGAGGCCAGCGAGCTCGACCTACGCGGCTGGGTGCGCAACACTGAGGAGGGCGAGGTCGAAGTCGTGGCCTCCGGCAGCGTCGAAGACCTTGCCAAACTCCGCGCCAGCCTGCGCCGCGGTCCGCGCGGCAGCCGCGTTGATCACCTCATCGAGCACTATCTTGATGAGAGTGAAGCCGAAGGCCTTGGCTCGTTCCGGATCGATGGCGCCTGGTAAGAGGCGGCAGTGGTGCCTACTCCCTATTCCCTATTATCTGCCCCCCTGTTCTTCTATAATCTTCAAGGAAGCCGAATTGTCCCCCGCCTGTTCCCTTCCCGCAGATTCCGAGTGTTTTCTCAAGTCCGATTTTGGAGCGAGTGTACGAATGCCTGAAGCAATTAAGCCTATCAATGTTGAGAATCTCAAAAAGTTGGTGCGCACCGTGCCCGACTTCCCCAAGCCCGGGATTCTCTTTTACGACATCACTACTCTGCTCAAAGACAAGACCGGGTTTGCACAGCTCATTGACGCACTTGCCTCTCACTACCTAGAGCGCAAAATTGACCTGGTCCTCGGTATCGAGGCGCGTGGATTCATCTTTGGGCCCGCTCTGGCCTACCGCCTCAACGCGGGATTCGTGCCCGTCCGCAAGCCGCGCAAATTGCCGGCCCCGGTCGCCCGCGTCACGTACGATCTGGAATACGGCTCCGACACGCTTGAGATTCACATGGACGCTATTCAGCCCGGACAGAGTGTGGTGCTGGTCGACGACCTGCTCGCCACCGGCGGCACCATGGAGGCCACCGTTAAACTCGTCAAGCAACTAGGCGGAGAAATCGCCGGCCTCGCCTTCGCCGTTGAGCTGGACTTCCTGAAAGGCCGTGATCGCTTCAAGGAATACGACGTCTTCAGTCTCCTCCACTACAACGAATAACGGCCTCACACTCGAAGCCTTCGATTAACAAGACTGTGCCCCATCGGGGGACCCCCTGGGTCGGCTTTCTCGCGATGAGTGAGCAGCAAAGCTCCGCTGACTGGGGTGTTATTTTCCCGTCAATACCTCTTCGAATGAAAACCTATGCCTCGGCGTGGTGCCTACGGCGCCGGCTCGTTGACTCCTTCCGGCTCGTCTGCATCCGTAACGGACTCGAACTCGCCCAGGCCGGAGTCGCCCTGCAGCATCTGCGCATCCGCAAATCGGTATCCCACATACACGTCGGTCAGAAGATAAATCGGATTGGAGGGATCGTCCTCTATCTTCTTGCGCAACTGCCGCACAAAGGTTCGCAGGTACTCAACCTCTTCGCGGTAGTCCGCTCCCCAAACTGCGGTGAGCAGCTTGGCGTAAGTCACCACGCGGCCCGCCCGGCTCATCAGGCAGTGCAGGATGTCGAACTCCTTGCGCGTCAAATGCACTGGCTGACCGCGCTTTGTAACGGTGCGCTTCACAGGCTCAAGCAGAATCTCGCCAATTTCTATCGGAGCATCTTCAGCACGGGCGGGCGCGCGAACCCTGCGTACCGCCGCGCGAATGCGCGCAATCAGTTCCCGTGTGCTGAAAGGCTTGGTAACGTAATCGTCCGCTCCCGATTCCAGTGCCTCCACCTTGTCTTCTTCCTGGTCGCGAACCGTGAGCATCAGGATTGGCAGTCGCGGAGCAAATGTGCGAATGCGCCGCAGCGTCTCAATGCCGCCGATACCCGGCATATTCACATCAAGCAGAACCACATCCACGGTGCCCGCGCGCAGCAACTGCAGCGCCTCTTCGCCGCGCGATGCTTCGGTCACCTGGAAGCCGAGCTCAACCAACGGTGGGCGCAATGCTCTGCGAATCGCCGATTCGTCGTCAACAACAAGAACCCGAATTACGGTCTGGCTTGTCACGTTCTCCCCTTCTGCGTTGAGTCCGGTATCGCTGCAAAAAATGTGGTCCCCTCGTGCTCGTCGCTCGTAACCCACACGTAGCCGCTGTGGATCAGAGCCACGCGCTTGGCCACCGAGAGACCTATTCCAGTTCCCGAAGCACGGTTTGAATGGTTTGAGGAACGGTAGTAGCGATCGAATATCCGTTCGCGGTCGGCCATCGGAATCACAGGCCCGAAACTGTGCACCGAAAGAATGACTTCCGCCTTTTCATGCACAACGCGAATGGTGATCACCGTGCCGTAGATTGAGTACTTGCACGCATTGTCAATGTACTGCGTGAGCAGCATGACCATCAACTGGCGATCGCAGAAGAGAATGAGATCCTCATCCTCCAGATCGATAGCAACCTTCATGCTGGCCAGGCGATCCCGTAGGCTGTCCAGAACTTCCTCAATCAACGGTCCCACGCCCACTGGCGTTGCATGGATCGTGACCTCGCCTGCATCGAGCCTTGCCGTCGTAAGCAAACGGTTGGTCAATTCGCTCAAAACACTTGTCTGCTCATCGATCAACCCGACCAGCTCCGCCTGTCCCGGCGACAGGTGCCCCATCTCGCCCAATCCCGTACTGGCGGCGCGGATCGCCGTCAGCGGAGTCTTGTATGCGTGGGCCAGGCTGTCCAGCACGGTTGCGCGCAGTTGCTCAGTTCGGCGCTCGGTCTCGATGCGGCTCTCGTTGGCAAACGCCCGATAGCGATCGAACGTAATGGCAATCAGCGAAGCGATGGCATTATTGGTCAGCGGGCTGGTTTCACCGCGCACCACCAGGCTCCCAACTGGCACCGTTCCCAGACGCACAACGCGCCTGCCGACGCCTGTCTCTGGATCGTCGTCTGACGTCTCAAAGTAGTAGACGTTCTGCGCAATCTCCTGGGGATCCACGCTCCAGTAGCCCGCCTGGTACACGTTATGCAGATCCGCATCGAAAACGGCCACAGCCTCCAATGCAAAAATCTCATGTACAAGCTCTGCTAGCTCCGGTCCCGGCTCCACATGAAGATTCATTTGCAGGGTACGGCGGGTGAATTCGTACAGATCGTGCATCTGCCCGCCCCATGATTCGGCTTCCCGCGCATGCCCGGTCACCCGCGACGAAAGACGGCTCACGATCAGCGCAACCAGGATAAACGCAAGCAGGGTAACGGATGTGGCCGGGTCTTCCGCCAGGCTGAGCTCCGGCTGCCGTGCCGTAAAGTAGCCATGCACCAGCACTGCCGAGAATGAAACAATCACGGCCTGCCAAAATCCGCACAGCAACGCCGTCGGCACAATAATCAGAAGATAAAGCAGCAGTGCCACTGGCAGCAGCCACCCAAACCAGTGTGCCAGGGCCGCCACCAGGATGAGCGCCACAATCCCCAGCGCGCACTCCAGCGCAAACAAGAGTACGCGAGACTTTGAGCCGCGGTCGCTTCGGGCCGACATCGCTGAACGAACTGGAAATGAGCCTGCGGACAACCAGCACCCACCTTCTAGGAATGTTAGGATCGCTCTTGAACTAGTGATCCGCGTTGGTCGACCCCGGTATGCACCCGGCGATTCGAGCGCCCTTGGACCCCATAGCGCTTCGGCTGTTCAACACGAATTGCTCTCGACTGGACGGCTTGTGAAGGAATAAAAACTAAGCAAAATTTTAACAGGTCCTTCATTGCATTTTCATCGGTCGCCGCGTTTGGGGGCGCCCGCAACCTGCTCCATCCTCCTTGATCGGGGAGTCGCATGTCGCAATCAAATCAATCACATCACAACCGAGTAGGAGACTCTGTTTAAGCCATCATATATTCCCTATGTCCCATTTGCCCGACGAGGAAGCTTTAACGACCGGATGTACAACTCCCCGCCCATCGCCCCAGTGGGACAGATCTTCACGTAATCTGCGCCGGCCTTCCAAGCGGCAATTACCTCGGTAGGCGTGAGGGCGCCCGGGATCACGACAACACCCCGCTTGAGCGCGGAACCAATCACCTCAGGAACCAGCCCCGTACTCGTCAGAAACCGGGCTCCGAAATCGAGACAACGCTCGGCCGTCTCCTTATCGAGCACCGTGCCTGCGCCCACGACCATGTCGGGATACTTCTGTGCGAGTTCACTGATTGCATTGACCGCTCCCGGAACCGTCATGGTGATTTCCGCCACCGGGACACCGGCATCGTATAGTGTCTTGGCAGCGTAAACCGCTTGGTCCGCGGAACTGGCGCGAATTCCGGGGAAAATCCCTATCTCTTCGATTCGTGCCTTGACCTCTTCGCGTGTCATAGAGCCAGTCCATCCTTGTCTTGAGCAGAGTAACTACGTATTGTTACCGGGAACTTGACCGGCGCTCCTGCCGGGGCTGGGCGGTCCTATTTGATCACTTCGCTTCCAACGGCAAGATTCAACTGTCCAGCCGCAGTGAGATAAGCGCCAATCAGCTTTGCATAAGCCAATTGCACCTGGCGATAACCGCTTTGCGCATTCAGAAAGTCCATCAGAGACGCGCCGCCATGCTGGTAGAAAAAAGTGACCGTATCGCGCACACGCAGGGCCTGATCGTTGTATTTTGCCTTGTAGGGCTTGAGCAGCGCGACATTACTCCGCACCAGCTCATAGGCAGTGTCCACATCGCTGAAGACCTGCGCGCGCATCGCCTCGCTGGCCTGCTGGCTGCGGTCTATATCGATCTGCGTACGCTTTTTCTCGCCCTGGCTCTTGTCGAAGATCCGCAACGGAACGCTCACGCTCACGCCTAGAGTCTGGATGCCGTTCGGGTTGTTGTTTGAGGAGTTGTACGTGTACCAGCCCGCAATGGTTGGATCGGCAGAGCCATTCGCCACGGCCAATTTGTGATTGGTTTCCGATTGCTGGATTGCCTGGAGCGCCGCCTGCAGGTCCGGCCGTGCTGCCACTGCGGCATCCAGGTAATTCTCCAGCGGATCCAACGCATCGCTGAAGTCAAATGGGCCGGTTACGTCAAACGTGTCTACAGGCGTACGGTCGTCGCGCATTTGCAGAAGCTGAATCTTTGCAGTGTGCAGGTTCACGGTCGCCGTCTCGATCTCCGACTCGTATTGCACGCGTTGCAACTCGATGCGATCGAAATCGACCTGTGCGATGTCGCCCGCCTTGAAGCGGTCCTGGCTTATCTTGATGATGTGGTCGTAGTAGTCAAGATCCGCCTTTGCCATATCGAGCACAAACTTGGCCTCGAGCGTTGCCACGAACGCCGTGCGCAGGGCGAACACCATGTTGCGCTCCAGGTCCTCATGATGCGATTGCGTGATGCGAGTGCCTTCTTGAGCGCTCTTGAGGCGCAGATCGCGCTTATGTTCGCGCTCATAGAGGTAACTGAGGTTGGGCTGCTCATACGTGCCCTTGAACGGACTCCAGCCCCCGTCATGCGGCGCGATCTGCGTGCCATCGGCCGTTAAGGTGAATTGTGGATTAGGACGGAGAAAGGCGGTTATTTCCTCGGCTTCCATTTCGTCCAAATTGTCAGCATCCGCCTTGAGGACAGGGTTGGTGGTTTCAAAACGCGCCTTCACCTGGTCCCAGGTGAGAGCTTGCTGCGCCCGTCCTTCAGTTGCCAGAATCAAGCTGAAACTGAACAGCAGCAAGCTAGCGATAAATTGCCGCACCCTGCGCGAGGCTGAACGATGATTGAAGAACTCAGTGTGCAAAGGAATCCTCCGCTTCCGGCTCTGGGAGCTTGTCATCATCCCTCGCCAGCCAAACGTACAAAGTTGGCAACAGGAAGTCGCCTATGACCAGATTGGCCAGGAGGCCGCCAACAATGACAATTGCAAAGGGTCGTTGCGAGTCAGACCCGATGGCGTGAGACAGCGCGGCAGGCAAGAGGCCCAGCGTCGCTACCAGCATGGTCATCATGATAGGCCTTAGACGCAATACCGCTCCCTCCACGGCAGCGTCCGCGATCGTGTAACCGCGGACCCGAAGTTGGTTGATGAATTCGATCATGATGACGCCGGTTTGCACCGAAACGCCAAAGAGGGCGACGAACTCAACCGTCGAAGAAACCGAAAAATCGGTGTGGGTGATAAACAAGGTCAACGGTCCACTGACGCGAGGGATGCATGAGGAATCAGATAAGAATAGATAGCGCAATGCTGAAACACGCGGCGAAACATGCCATTTTTGCACAGACTTACTCGTGCCAAACGTAACTTATCCAGATAGATAAAACCGAGATCGTCCGCAACCAACAGTTATAAGGAAGTTATCAACGACCACGTGAATAGGTCGCTGTACAAACAACAGCTCCGAGGTCAATGTGACCTCGGAGCCGTCGTGGTTGCAGAGCGGATCCAGACAAATTTACAGCTAGAACCTCACCATGATTGCGCCCATGGTCGACCATTGTTTGGTACGCAGATCAGGCCACCAGAGGGCGCCCAGCGCGGCTGGCGTGCCAGGAGCACCGGCGTTCCCGTTGGCAAGACCTGCACCTTGGCAATATGCTTCCGCATAAGGTTGACCCGCAACGCCCACTGACGAACTCGCTCCGGTTGGGGTGGTGGTATAGACGTATCCGTATTGGGCATCCCCGCCGGCAGCGCATTGGTAGTCAGCCGGGTTGCCGTTGTTTCCTCCGGGAGGCGTCACTCCTCCGTGGCCGGCCCAATAGGGCGTGTCAGAGAACCGGTACGCCTGTTCAAGCCGGAAGGTGATGAACTGAGAAGGCATGTAGTCGTACGTGAACGTGGTGTCGTGCATCTGGCCGCGATCGTTAGCGTTCTCAGTGTAGTAGGGGGTCCCGGACGTCGCTGTTGCACCGTTGATGGCAGGCACCAGGGTCAGGTACCGACCCGGGTTGTTCATTTCGCCGCCGCCTATGGTAATGGCGTGACGGTCATGAGCGGCCCAGATGCGCGCGTAAGCCATCCAGCCAAGGAACATCTGTTTGGGCACGCCAGTTTTTGCTTGGGAACCATGGCAACGGACGCCGCCGTTGTAGGTATCGGTGTCGCCCTGCAGCGGAGAGTGACCTTTCTGGTCCAAGGTACCGGCCGCTGTACCGTACTTCGGATCGTACGAGGTAGCAAATGACGGGCCGCCTCCGCCGTATTCGCATCCTACGTCGCCGGTGAGCGTCCAAGCAAACTTGTCAATAAACTTCTTGGGGTTGTCGTAGACCTTCTCCTGCAAACTGTAGTCGGCGTGCACTCGTGAGCGGCCAGGGTAGCCGGCATCGTCTTCGCCCAGACCGTAATCGTTGAAGTTGAAGTGCCAATTTTTGTTCGGACGCCAGAGAACCTGTCCGCCTAGTCCGCCGTGGCCATTGTAACGGGCATACGATTGCCAGCCATTGATGATCCATGGCTCAATCTTCAGCTTGTCCGTAGGAAAGTATTGAATACGGACGCCGTTGAAGAACCAGGGAGTGTTCGACGAAACATAGGATGGCTGGTAAGTCCAGTTATCAAAGTTGTAGTAACTGAACAAGCCGACATACGACACAAAGATGCCGGCGTCCACATTGAGACCGTGTCCTACATCCCAGTGGTAGCCGCCCCAGGCTTCAGAGAAATACTTGTAGGCGTCTTTCAGATCCCATTGCCCACGGTTGTAGCTTGCATCGTTGCGCACGGTAGCCTGCGAGAATAGCCCGTTCATGGTAAGAATGCGCCCGCGCGTGTTTTGAATGCGGAAGTCACCGCCGAAGCTAGCCTGTTCCAGCTGGAACTCGTCGGAGCGGTACATCTCCGTTGAGCCAACCATCGTGTCGTCCTCGGGATGGTTGTAGTCCAGAATGTAGTTCGCATCGAAGCGGATCTCCGGAGTGAAGTACTTGGTGCTCATCGGGCTGTCCACGTTGTGACCGCCGTCGTTTAACCAAGTCTGGTCAAACCAGCCGAACGGCGCGGATTTGGTGGTGATTTCCGCGCTGATCTCAGGAGGCGCGGGAGCCGCAGCGGGCGCAGGCGCGGCCGCCGCCTGCCCTTCTCCGGGCATCGGAACCGATGAGCTTCCTTCCGCTGCGCGCAATGCGTTGGCATCGTGCTCCGCGGTTGAAGAGTCGTTCGCCGTCGCGTTTTTCAGCGCGGTCTCCATGACTGCCATGCGCGCCTTCATGTCGGCCATTTCCTTTGCCATTTGCTGGATGATGGCGTCGTGGTCAGTCGGTACCGCCGTGGGAGTGGAAGTGGAAGTAGTGTTCGTTGCGCCAGCAGCTGCCGGATCTGATGTTGCACTCGCAGTCACGCCGCCACTCGTTCCCGGAGCTCCGGATGAAGGAGGCTCAAGTAAAGCCGTTTGTACCAGTGTTGGGGTTTTCGCAGGCTGCTGCGCCGAAGCGGTCATCGGCGCCAAACCGAAGCACAGCACTGCAGTGGCGGGGACGGCCTTCCAGATACTTATTCTCATTCAGCCTCTCACTCTCATGAAGAATTTTGGTCACGGTTATGAATATGGTTCATTAGGAAAACTGCAGCGAAGGACAGCAACTTCCACTGCTGCTCCTCAGGTTGTCCTGTTGGGCCAGGAATGCGGCTCGGTTGTCAGAAATGGCGAAGAATTAGGACCTTGTTATCCGTCGAAATTCATTTCATCTGTGCTCTAAATGCGACACTTGCATGCCGAATGTCTTGCGTTCGTGCTTATGTGTGAACTTTTCGGCTGTTCAAAAATTAGGGTACCTGTCATAAAGATCCTATGTATTTTTCTTTGAAAGTTATGAGAATTACATGAGTACAACATAATTTAAGAATGATTTTCGATCTTCACAGACAATCCATATCTCCTTCGCAAAGGCTCCGCAACTTCAAACCGTCGACGATCGCGCGCTGAATTCTGTTTCCTCATTTCATCTTTATCGAACCGACCCTAGCATTCACCTTACCCATTCTGCATCTTTGCAGCCCGTTGGATGAGGGAGCTCTACAAAGCGAATCCTGGAGGATTCGCGGTGTGACCGCTGGGACCAGCCTACGAAATTCAAATTCAGGAGAATGCTTATGGCAGATCAGAACGCACCTCAGATGCAGGCCACCCTGGGCCTAACCGGGCTCACCAGTAATGCAATGGCACTCATCGCCCCTGGCGCCTTCCTTTGGCTCACATTCGCGATCCAGGCAAACACTGGCGTCGCCGGACAGCCATCCACGGCGCCAGCTATGTGGATCGGCATCGTCGCCGCACTCCTTCTCTGTCTGGCCACCGCGGTTGCCTACGCTGAAATTTCAAAGCTCTATCCCGGAACCGGCTCCAGTTACTACTACGCCGAACAGGCTTTGCTCTCGAAAGACAAAGCCTACAAGTATGCTCGCGTCGGCAAGTTCATCGTTGGCTGGGGCTCGCACCTCTACTACTGGGTTTATCCAGGCGTCATGGTCGCCACAACCGGTATCTTCTGCGGATATATTGTTGGCTTCCTCTATCCAAACGTCATGAGCGGCTCTAACCCAGGGCCTCTCTTCATGGCGCTGATCGCTGTCGTCTTCTCCTTCTTCGTCGCATGGATTGCCTCCAAGGGTGCCGGCGCCTCCACAGCCGTCAACATCGCTATCAACGTCATTCAGATCTCTGCATTGGTCGTCTTCAGCGTTCTCGCTCTCGGTTATCGCTCCAGCCACCCGGCCGGTTCGCCCGCCTTCCAGTATGACTCGCAGTCGCTCGCTACCTACACCTATCAATTCGCCACCGCCAAAGACGGATCGACCATGCGCGACGCATCCGGTACGCCGCTGCCCCTGCTCGATTCCGCAGGAAAGCCCGTGCCGTTCACGATCGCGTACACAGAGAGAGATTCGTCCGGCAACTTCCTTTCGCATACGTCGGCAAAGTCAGTCATCATGCCGCACACGCTCAGCTACATGTTCATCCAGGCAACAGTCGCCATTCTCATCCTCGTCGGATTCGAATCCGTCACCTCGATGGGAGGCGAGGCCAAGAATCCAACCAAGCATATTCCCATCGCCGTGATCGCTTCGCTGCTGATTCAGGGTTTACTCTGCTATCTGTTTGAGTACTTCGCGGCTAACTACTTCCTCAACTCCGGCTATACCATGACCATGGCAGGCAGCTCCGCGGCGCCCATCGGCGACATGATGAT